>Ga0210242_101788_pt1 | contig 14476 bp, 9 predicted proteins | sample ChrtobMeP5a_16mM_FD_155445 | JGI IMG/M metagenome (GOLD analysis project Ga0210242, IMG submission 155445) | Chrysochromulina tobin associated microbial communities from unialgal haptophyte culture, Seattle, Washington, United States - P5a_16mM | ecosystem: Host-associated > Algae > Haptophytes >... | reverse complement strand
CAGGAATTCGCATTCGGCGCGCGAGGACGGGATGCACAATGACGACAAGGATGTCGCGTCGGATGCAGATCGGACGCGAACCAGCGATCCGTGGGACACGAGGGCACCCCCGACCAAAGGCCAAGAAGTCCCCCCGGCGGACATGGATTTCGCGAAGAGGTCTCAACAAAAAGACAACGAGGTGCCTAACCCGGACTTCCGAAGTCCGGGTTAGGCACCTGTCCCGAGTGCCTAACCCGGACTTAGCCAAACGAGGGCGGGAAAAGGTCCGGGAACGTTGCCTAACCCGGACTTAGATAACGTTAAAGGTGCGTAACCCGGACTTCCCAGCAAGACCCAAGTCCGGGTTCAGTTCAGTTGAACTGAACTGAACTGAACTGAAGTCCGGGTTAGGCACCGGGCACAAGTCCGTAACCCGGTCTTCACACCTCCAAGTCCGGGTTAAGGACCGGGCACAAGTTCGTAACCCGGGACAAGTTAAATTTTCAAATCTCCAAGTCCGGGTTAGGGACCGGGCACAAGTCCGTAACCCGGTCTTCACACCTCCAAGTCCGGGTTAGACACCGGGCACGGGTTCTTAACCCGGACTTGGCCAAGTCCGGGTTAGGCACCTCTGGCCAAGTCCGGGTTAAGAACCCGTGCCCGAAAGAAGTCCGGGTTACGCACTAACCTCGTTTTCAACGGTTTCCACACAATAGAGAAACCCAAGGGCACTGCACTCACATCACCTCTACACGCGCCTCGCGCGGCCGTGCGGCGGCCTTTTGCTCCTCTGTGTGTTTTCTAGTATTCATACGCTTTCAAAACTCTTCGGACGCATGGCGGTACCGACGCTCAATTTCACGCTGCACGTGGCTCCGACGGACGACGTGGCCGAGGGTGAGGGCGACATGGACTCGCTCTTCCCGCACACGCCACGCAATGACGCCTCGTGGTTCGAGGCGGATCCGCCTGCGGAGCTCATCGAGCAGTGCCTGCGGCCGGGGCACTGCGTTGTGCCCGAGGGCGAGGTGTGCGAGTGGTTCCATCGAAAGCTCGCGCAGCTCGGCCACGCCTTCAACGAGGTGGGCAACACGCTCATGGCGCACACCTGGTTTGAGTGCGCCTACGCCGCGAGGGCGAGCAGCGCCGACCTGATCTCCGCGGCCAACATGCGGCTCAAGCTGGGTCAATGGGCGCTGGTTGAGCAGCTGTACTTGCAGATCGTGCGCATGGTTCTCACGGATGCGCAGCGCGAGATTGTCGAGCGCAAGCTCAACGACGTGGCCGCCCTGAAGGCGGGGAGCGCGCCGATGCCAGGCGCGTGCGCTCCCGGGCCGAGGACGCGCTGCATGCAAGTGCTCACCACGACGCCATCTCCTCTCCCCACAGGCGCGAGCGCTCCCGGGCCGAGTGTCCCACAGGACGAGCTCGCGTCGCTCGTGGCCGCAGCGGACGATGCGGCCGCTCGGGTACCGGCCTCATTTGGTCATGCCTCGCATGCAAGTGCTCACCACGGCGCCCCACCCTCTCCCCACAGGTACCGGCCCCGGACAAGGAGCGGCTGCTGCAATTGCTCCGGGCGTGCGCCTTCGGGGCCAATGCGGCCGGCGACTTCGCGGCGGCGCAGGTGAGTGCCACTCTAATTGCCACTCTAATTGCCACTCTGATTGCCACTCTGATTGCTTTGGGGCCAATGCGGCCGGCGACTTCGCGGCCGCGCAGGCGAGTGCGCCTGATCGCATGCTGATCGCCCTCCCTCATTGCATGCTGATCGCCCTCCCTCATTGCATGCTGATCGCCCTCCCTCATTGCATGCGGATCGCCCTCCCTCATTGCATGCTGATCGCCCTCCCTCATTGCATGCGGATCGCCCTCCCTCATTGCATGCGGATCGCCCTCCCTCATTGCATGCTGAGTGCCCTCCCTCGTTGCATACTTATGGCCTCCCTCCTCAGAATTGGTTCGACTGCTCCTTCGCCCTCTCGCACTCGCTGACCGACCTGCTCTCCGCGGCCAACATGCGGTGCAAGCTCTCGAGTACGCTGATTGCCACTGATGACCTGCCTTTGCATGCAAGTGCTCATCGCAGCGCGTGCGCCTGGCAGGTACGAGCCCAGCAGCAGCGATAATGTTCCAGTACACGCTTGCCGCCGCGTCCGCCACTGAGAAGGAGAAGGGCGTCGCCTCGCGCAAGCTGCAGGCGCTCGAGACAGCGCGTGAGGAGAAGGAGGCGGAGCGGCGAAGGCTCGCTAGCCTCTCTGGCAGGGGCGGCGAGGGCGACGTGTCCTATCGAGCTTATGAGTGAGGACCGGCGCAATCCGACGCAATCCCAGCATGCCATCCAGCTTATGGGTGAGGACCGGGGATGGACTTATGCTTATGAGTCACAGGACCTGGGGGGGGTGACTTCTGAGTGCTCGCGTCATCTCAGCCCGTCTCAACTGTTCCGCGGCTGAAAACCGTAACGGTTCGGTTGGCGCGTCACCGCTTCGCGCCTAGGATGGTGACGCATCGCGATTTCCGATTCCGCATTACCATTAGATAAATAACCAGACAAAACACAAATCGAAATTTTTTATGTGAAATGTCGCGATCACGCGAATCTATCTCGGTAATCGACACAATCGACGCGGTACGAAACTCGATACGAAACGCTCGACGAAACGCCGGCCGTCGCGCCCCCTGCAATTGCCCAACAATTGCCCCAACGGCTATTCTCCTCTCTCGGTCGGCACATCGCAGTCCGCGACAACCCCGGGGGGTCAATGGCCATCCGCCGTCCTCGTGCCCCCGCCCCCCTCGCCCCCGCCCGCGAAACCGCTAAATAGGACCGTACCCTGGATAGAGCCCGAGATAGAGCCCGAGATAGAGCCCGAGATAGAGCCCGAGATAGAGCCCGAGATCACTGGATGCCGCCCGCGAGCTGCACGCGAGACCCATGCCAGAGCATATCCTCGAGCCACTCGATCGAGAGCGCGAGCGCCTGCTGCACCTGTGAATGGGACGGGGCGAGCGCCGTGGTGAGCACATGCATGCGAGGCAGCCACTCGATCGAGAGCGCGAGCGCCGGCTGCACCTCCGGGACCGTATGGAGCCATCGGACGCAAACATATGCAATCATATGCAATCATATGCAATCAGACGCAATCAGACGCAATCAGACGCACCTCCGGGACCGTATGGAGCCAGTGGGGAAAGGAGAGGAAGGTGTGGGGCAGCGTGCGATGGATGCGCATCTCGCCAGGCACGCCGAGCCGTCGGATGCGTGTGTTGAAGTCGACAGAGTCGTCGAGCAGAGGGTCGAAGCCGCCCACCTGATGAGGGAGGCCATCAGAGCTCATCAGAGGCAATCAGGCGCAATCAGTCGCAATCAGTCGCAATCAGTCGCAATCAGGTGCACTCAGAGGCGCTTCGAGGCATCCCGAGAACCAACCTGGATGTTCGTCAATCAATCGCAATCAATCGCAATCAGTCGCAATCAGTCGCAATCAGTCGCAATCAGTCGCAATCAGGTGCACTCATTCCGAGAACCAACCTGGATGTTTGTCGGCGGAAGCCGTCGGAGCACCTCGTCCGACGCGAACGCGGGCGAGAGAAGGGGGTCCGACCACTTCTCAGGCCCCCCGTCGCCGCCATCATACGCGGCGGCGAAGGCTTGCAACAGGTTCGATGGGAGGATGGTGTCGGCCCCAAACGTGATCCGCGAGGGTGATGGAGATCGCATCAGATTGAGGACGGGGCAGATGAGGAGCATCGCATCGGGCATGGGGGGCAGCTCCGCACGCGACGCAGTGCTCCCGTCGATGCGGTTCGCGTACGGTCCACTGGTGCTACCTGATGAGGGATGCACTCATTGGCAATCAGTGGCAATCAGTGGCAATCAGTTGCAATCAGTTGCAACCAGGTGCAATCAGTACCGTCAGCCCCAGAGCCGTTGACGTCGCCCTGCGCCCGAAGGCCCTTGATGAGCGGCGCAATCACCGAGGCGACGGCGAGATTGCCCCCAGCGGACAGGCCGACGAGGACCAGAGGCGCGGCGACGAACCCCAACCGGTGCGCATGCGTGCTGTCACGCAGGGCCCGATAGACGGCGATCACCTGTGGGGAAGGGCCGTGAGAGGTCATCAGAGGCCATCCGAGGTCATTAGAGGCCATTAGAAGTCATCAGAGGTCATCAGAGGTCATCAGAGGTCATCCGAGGTCATCACCTGCTCCAGGCCGGTTGGGAAGGGAGCCTGAGGCGCAAACTCGTACGTGACGTAGACCACCGTCGCATTCGCTCGCCGCACCCACTCATGCAGGAAGAAGAGGTCCGCGGCCTCAAAGTCCGCGACGAACGCACCTGTGGGGAAGGAAGAGGATCGGGCGTCGTGGTGAGCACTTGCATGCCGCGCAGCGGGGGCGTCGTGGTGAGCGCGCACCTCCAGGCACGAAGAGGATCGTGGGGCGCTCCAAGACGTGCGCGCCGCCCGCGACGGCGCCGTCGGGCGAGGCGCACGCGGAAGCAGCAGCGGCGGCGGTGGCGCCGTGTTGGGCGCGGTGGCGCGTCGCGTGCGGCGAGAGGGGCGACGAGTTGGCGCCGTGTTGAGCGCCGGCATGATGGGCATGCGGCGCGAGCTTCTCTTTGGCGATGACGACGATTCGAACGCCTTGGATGCGATGCTCCTCGTACCTGATTGAGGGAGGCAATCAGAGGTCATCAGAGCTCATCAGAGCTCATCAGAGGCAATCAGAGGTCATCAGAGGTCCTCAGAGCTCATCAGAGGTCATCAGAGCTCATCAGAGGTCATCCAACTTACGAGAGGTCGGAGCCGAAGACGGAGCGGACGATGTGGACGACCGAGGGCCAGCGTAGTGGCGCATAGATTGCCTGAAGATCTTGAATGAGAGGCTTCATCCAGATGGCGTACACCTCAGTCGCCGCGAGGGAGGGGAAGGCGAGATACCACGGGATCAGGAAGGCGGCGAGAGCATATTCGCCGCCGGCGAAGAAATGACGTCCAGAGCGCGTCGCACGAAGGCTCACGACCATCGCCGCCATCGCTGCGTTGATGGCGCGCTGGGTGTGAAAGAGCACGGGGTGTGAATCCCACCAGAATGCGCTCGGGACGGACCTGATGAGGGAGGCAATCAGCATGCACTCTCACCAGTCTGATGAGGGAGGCAATCAGCATGCAATCAGATGAGGTTCGAGCTCGGGGGCGGACCAGGCAGTCCAGGGCACGCACGTGTCGAAGAGAGCACGTGTCGCCTGCTTGCGTTCCATGTCGTCGCCCTGAGGGCCAGGGTGAGAGATGAGCTGCACGTACCTGATGGGAGGGGTGATTATGGAGCCAATCAGAGCGGAAGAGGACATGCAATCAGACGCAATCAGACGCCCTCAGACGTCATCAGAGCTCATCAGAGCTCGGTTGGGCTGCGCGTACGAGCGTGATGATGGGATCAGTCGCAATCAGTCGCAATCAGGCGCGTACGAGCGTGATGATGGGAGAAGCGAGCCGCCATCAGTCGCAATCAGTCGCAATCAGTCGCGTACGAGCGTGATGATGGGAGAAGCGAGCCGCCCAGTCCGCCGCCGCCCAGTCCGCCGCCGCCGCTGCCGCTGCTGCTCGCGAGCGCTTCGATGCTGTTGCCGCTGCTGTTGTTGCGGCTGCCGCCGACGCCCGAGCGATGCAACCAACTGCTGCTGCTACTCCCTTCCACCGCCTTCTCGCACGCGCCGTCTCGAGCGCCACGGAGCTCGCCGCTGCTGCGTCGATCTCGATCGGGAGGGCTGTTGCCGGGCGCTGTACCGGGCGAGCTCGGCCGCGACGACGCGCCGCGCCGGTCCATCGAGTGCAAGTCGATGTAGGAGCTCGAGTTGGCCTTCTGCGCCCGCTGCAGCACCGAGGTCGATAGACCCCACAGGTGGAGGAGCAAGCTCAGACGCTCTTGCAGGCTCGTGAGCAGCTGGGTCGCGCGCCGCCTCTCGAGGCGCAGCTGCAGCACGCGCGCCGTGCACAGCGCGCACACGCCCCCGGCGATCAACCGCATGCGAGGCCAACGGCTCCTGCGAGGCGAGATTGGAGGCGAGATTATGCCGAGATTGGAGGCGAGATTGGGCCGAGATTGGAGGCGAGAGCGCACCGATCACGCGCGGTCCGTCGGAGCACTAGCGCGGCCGCGGCGGCGGTAGCCATCTCCGCGTACGCGTCGCCGCGCTTGTCGGCCTCGAGAACGTTGTTGAGCTGTTTGTTGAGGCGCCGCAGCGCCACTGTCAGCAGGTGCAGCAGCGACGCGATGCCGCCGGCCAGCAGAGACGCCTTGACGGTCGACTTGACGGTGCTGCTCGACGCCGCTCGCTCGAGAGCGTCCTGGAGGCGCGCGCCGTGCTCGCGGCTGCGCGGGTCGCCAGCGCGCACCTGGAGCAGCTCGCGCTCGATGAAGTGGTGCAGCTGAGTCTCCACGTTGCTCACCACGTAGAAGAGCGTGTGCAGATCGCGCGCGAAGGGCGAGCTGAGGGGCAGCACGGGGGCGACGCGCTGCAAGGTCCCACAGGCCTCGACGCACTCGGTCGACGCGGCGATCAGAGGCTGGATGTACGTGTGGTCCGAGCCGGTCTCACTCGGCTTCACATCGTTCGAGAGGCGGCGCAACATTGGCCGCCTGCCTTTTCTCCGACGCAATCGCGCACGCAGACGTGAGAGCCTTTTGTGAGCTTCGAGGCTGTCGAGTCCTCCCCACTCTTTCCCCACAGCCTGAACGGCTCAGTTCAGTTCAGTTCAGTTTCTTCGCGGTCCCCCCACGCACAGCTCGCTGTTTCAGTCGCTGGCTCGCTGCTAACTTCTTCACTTGTGAGTGAGAGGAGAGGTGTACTCGGCAGCCTTCGAGGCAAAAATCCCCACAGCATTACGGTTTGTCGTTTCCTGCGTTTACGCGGTCGGGGGTGCGTATACGCAGAAACCTGTGTATACGCGAGGGGGTACGTATACGCACCCGCTGTGTATACGTACTACCGCTCGCGTAAACGCACCTAGCCGCGTATACGCACCCGGGTGCGTGTACGCACCCGCTGCGTAAATGCACCCAGCGCTCGCGTATACACACCCACCCGCGTATACGCACCGGGTGCGTGTACGCAGGTAGGTGCGTATACGCACCCAGCGCTCGCGTAAACGCACTATTTCGCGTATACGCACCCGGGTGCGTAAACACACCTCTTGCATATACGCACCCAGCGTTCGCGTAAACGCGCTTTCTCGCGTATACACACCTGGGTGCGCATTCACGCACCCCCTGCGTTTACGCACGATGGGCCGCGTAAACGCACGACGGGCCGCGTATACGCAGGAAGGGCCGCGTATACGCAGCGTGGGACCCGTCCACGCTCGTTGAGCGCTGACGACGATGGCTACCGCTGCGAGCACGCGCACGACGAGGACGACCTCCACCGTTTGCTTCCCTCCGCGGATGTGCAGCGATGCGAGCTCCTCCCCACTGCTGGTGCCGTCTGCAGATTAGCACCGTTCCAACACCCGAGCTCCCTCGGAGGCTGTACACGTTGCCTGCGCCCTGCGGTTCGGCCTTCACCCGTGAGGTGTGCCACGTCAGCGGTATGCGCCAGGCCGCCTCACCCTCAACCGGCCCGGGTGCGCGCGTTCGAGACTGATGCGATCGCATCACGCCCTTGCAGATAGCCGTGCATGCCGCCATCCGCCGCCGCCACCGCGAGGACGCGATCGTTCGCCGCCTCTCGCCGCCACCACCGCCGCAGCGACGCGATCGTTCGCGCGGGCGCCGTCGCGAAAGAGCGCTGTCACGAGCGGCTTCGTCGGCGCGAGCGCTGGCACGGGCGCGGGCGGCGCCATGGACGCGAACGTCGGCGTGGGCAGTGTCATTGGCGCGAGCGCCGGCGCGAGCGGCACATCGGCTGGCCTCGATGGTGTCGCTGCAACGGGCGCACACACGCCAGTGCTGCTTCTTGAAGTGCTTGCGCAGCTTGTTCTGTGGCTGGCCGTTGGGGCCTAGGAAGCGGCGCGGGATCGGCTACTTTCCATGATGAGGCGGCCATTCCGATCGAGCAGTGGAGCGTGGCTTCCGCCACACAATATACTTTTCTGTGTTCCGGTAGTGCAAGTGTTCATCTTCGCGGGTACAGATGTGTTGAGTCGGGGGTGCTTGAGTTTTTGACGTCGGGGGCGCGGGTGCTTATCGCAGAAACCAGTGGTCCCGTTCACCCAACGCGATAGTAAGCAGCCTGGTGGGAGCTGCTCTAGCAACATGATTGCCGCAACCTTAACATCAGTCCGGTCCAATAACCGGTCCAATTTAACAGTACTCACTCCTGGTATGTGGGGCGCGGGCGCTTTAGCTCTCAACTGACAGGCTTTTAGCTGCCTACCCGGTGGTGGTCATAAATGAAGCTGCTGCGCTTGTCCAGTGTTGCCTTTAAGTTGACCTCCTTGGTCCTCCCTTGCTTGGAGTAGACAACCTTCTCAAGGTTCGATTCCCATGACTGTTGTTCGTCCTCAGTCGAGAAGTGTGGTTGAGAGAGTGGCACCGCGCACCTGATATGGTCGAGCTGGACGACGCCATACCACGCCTTTGCATAGTGTGCCTTGGCGGCGCCCTGTGTCTGCGTACGGACCGCGTACACGTAACGACGAAAGGGCACACCACCAGGTATGCCTCGCTGGCGGATAGCGTCCAATTGGTCCTCGCCTTTCTCCTCCTCCTCCCCCTCTTCCTCTTCATCCTCGATGTCCCCATCCCCGTTCCCATCCTCGTCCTTGTCCTCGTCCTCGTGCTCCTCGTGCTCCTCGTCCTTTTCCTTGTCTTCATCTTCATCCTCTTCGTCCCCATTCCCATTGCCGTTCTCGTCCTCGTCCTCGTCCTCGCCCTCGCCCTCGCCCTCGCCCTCGTCCTCGTCCTCGTCCTCGTCCTCGCCCTCGTCCTCGTCATCGTCATCGTTTCCGTCCTCGACGTCATGCTCAGCATCGGCCTCCTCCTCGTCGTCCTTGTCCTCATCGCCTTCCTCGTCGTCCTCGTCCTCGTCCTCATCCACACCGCTGCTGACACGGCGCGAACGCTTGGATTTTGGCTCCCGCATGCGCGCCTCCATTCGGCTCCAGGCATCGTCTGCACTCTCGACCTCGTCTTCGTCCTCGTTGACGAACAGCTGACCGATCTCCTCATTTGGCGCATCGTCCATCCAGCGCACAAGCGCGAGATCGGCGTGCTCGCCATCAGGTAGTTTGAACCGAAAGGTAAATATGAGCTCGCCCAAGAAGCCAAAAGCATCATACGTCGAGTCGTTGTGCTGCACCGAGACAAACTCTCGCCAAGCCGCTCCCTGATGACCACTCGAGGCATCGTACGCAGGCCGTGCCTTGCGCTTCAGCTGAAGCAAGCGAGCCACGCTGAACCCCATCTCCGCCTCATCATCGCCACCGTAGCCGCCCGCGCTGCTCGGCTCCTTAAACAGCATGCCAGGGCGCAGGTCCACACTCGCCATGCTCTCCGGCGGCAGCATCGGCACATGGCTCATCGCAGGCTGTGGAGGGTCACAGATGCGCGTGGCGCTGGAAAGGGCGAGCAAGCTCCACACAGCATGACCGCCGCTACCATTATCACCGCTGCTGCCCGCACCGCGAGGCTCAAGCTGCTCAGGCGTTGCCACACTCTCGCGAAACGCCTGTGTCAGCGCAGGGAGGCTGTCCGTGAGTCTCTTGGAGAGACGCGTTGCGGCCTTGGTCACAAGGGCTGGCAGCAAGCCACGCTGCTCAAACAAAACATCCACATTGACGAGCAGCGCCGCTGTCGCTGCCGCGGCGGCTGCGGTGGCCGCTGCCCTGTCAAACGTCTGCTGGGATGACACCTCCCATGATTTATGTGAGTCCAGACAGTCTGCAAGCCAGCAGTTTAAGGTGAATCTCACCACCTTGCCCACTGCATGGGCAATGTCATCGATGCAGCAAGGATGGTTCGTGGGGTTCGTGGGCACAGTCACCTCGAGCTTCATCCGGATGTTCGCCACGACGGTCGTTCCAGCGAGCGCCATAGGTACATCCTCATCGCCCCCATTGCAAAACACGCGGAGCGCCCCCTCGAGCAGCCTGAGCGGCGGGCAGGCACGTAGATTCTTGCCCTCCGTAGCTCCTGGCCGAAGAGAAGCCAGATCCAAGAGTTGGTGCTTCCCCTTCCGTGACCGTGGTCTTGGTAGGAGACGATTCTTGGTAGGATCTTTGCGGGGCGTAGGCGTAGGCGGCGGCTGGCAGCGCCGCCTGACGCCAGCTGCTTCAAGGATGAGGGCGAGAGCGCTGTTACCCTCGCGATCAGCCCACTCGGCCGCGCTAAGAGACGACCAAGATGCAGATGCCTGGGCGCGCGCTCTCAGCAGCATCCCGACGGTAGCGATCGCCCCCTCGCGAGCAGGGCTGCGCGCAGCCGTGATCAGATGGGCGCAGCGTTCGGCCGTGCACCCACTGGCACTGGCGCGTGCCCTGAGGAGAAGGATAGCCGTGTCTGCATCACCCCTGCGGCACGCTGCGGCTAGTGCGTCATCGGCCGGGCATCGACCAGTCACATCATCAACGCCTAAGGCGTCGACAACGCCGTTCTCTAGCAGATACACGACATTCGCGTGAATGCCGAGCTCGGCTGAGCGCACAAGATCCGCGTTCGACAGCACTAGCCATCGCTCGGCATGCTTCATGGCGGCGAGTCGAGAAAGGTAGTCGGCGATCTGCTCTATGGCGTTGGACGTCTTGTTGGAATGGTGCTGGTACGCAATATGCAAGAGCTTTTGGCACATCTCGGCATGCTCGTCGTTCGTCCCACCCATTAACGGGCCAAGCCATCGGACAAGTTGTGCCACATGGCTCAGCTTGTGCCAATTGTTGGAGAGGTGGAAGTTTTTGCGCCCCTCGAAAGCTGTACGCATGACTGGCATGAGCTCCTTTGCAATCTGGTGCATGCGCCGCGTCGTGCTCTCGGAGATCATCGTCTGCTTGGTGATATTTGCAAACTCTCCAATCAGGTGCAGCGCCTTGATTGCGAGCTTTGCCCGGTTACCACGCTGTCGAGCCTCATTGACCTCGTCATCGTTCGTGGCGGCCTCCTCCTCAGAAGCGGCCGCTCGCGCAATGGACAGCAATGGCTCGTGCACGACCAGCGCGAAGAACTTGAAGGCGTTGGCCACATCGTACTTCGACTTGGACCGCACCGTTGGCGCGCCCGTCGCCTTGCGCAGGACGCCACCGAGCCCCTTGCGGCGGCAGCGGCCCAAGACGCAGTTCCAACCCTTGACTACATGTTGTTTGACGAACACGTTTGCACGCGCAAGCCACGCATCGAATGCCCGCTGCCCGCCCATCTCGTCGAAGAGGAACTGCATTATGAGCTGGGCAGTATTCGGTCGCATGCACAGTCCCAAATTGTGCAGGTTGAGATAAGCCGACACATGGTAAGGCTGGATTTGCAGGTACGAGAGATATGTCACAGGCGGCTTTGGCGGCCACCTGAGGCCCAGCCGTGCGAGGTTCTTCTTGGCAACGCGCATCTCGAGGTCGCGGGGGCCACGAGCGTTCTGCATCGTATCGTGAGCGGCCATGAGCACCGGCTGCATGTTGGCTTTCGAGCGTGTGTCAGGAGCCCTGCCGAAGAACGCCCTCCGGCGGTTGGGCTGTATGCAGTACGGGCAGCCCGTGACGCCAAGGACTGCGGCTTGTTGCGGGTTGTCCAGCACCAGCGCGTGGACGCCCGCGACAACCGTCGTGGGCATCTCCACGTCAGCATCCCAACGCTGTCTTACCGCCACGCCGCCCGCGCCAATCCTGAAGAGCTCGCCAAGCACTGCATCGTCGTATGCCGCCTCGCAGTTTGCCCGCAGTGTGACGCTTTCTTGTAATGCAGCTATCGTGGGCGTCTCAAATGAGAGCTTGGCCGCGATGCCAATGGTGAGCCATGCCCGCGGCTTGGACTGCTCTTCGAGTGGGATGTGCGCTGAGACCGCGTGCCACATCATGAATGACTCACCGTCGGGCTCGGCAGCCGCATCTTGAAAGAGGATGAACGTATACACGGCCCACGGCTTAAGAGTATGCAAGTGGCCCACGTCTTTTGGGTCCACTTGTAGCTCGACGCGGCGGGTGCGCTCTTCTTCCACGGCTTTGATGTACGCGTCCGAGTCGGTGGCGTGCGAATAGTAACGCTCACCCTTCTCGGTGCGGAGCGCCACGGCCGGACGCACTTGCTCCGTCGACCCTTCTCCTCTGGTCCTCGACGTGTAGACCCGCTGCTCACAGAAGTAAAAGGGATTCTCGGCCGCGTACTTGACGAGCGCCCGCCACGGGGCGAAAAAGCCCGGTAGCTGGCGCTTTCCACCCTTGCCGTCATCAAACTCGATCTTGCGCGGCTGAAGCTGCAGGCCCAGAGTTGCTGCGTATGCGCGCAGCAACTCGTTTGCCTTGTCATGCTTCATGACGGTGAGATCGCCACGCCCCGGCCTCGGCGCAAAATTGAGATTGAGTTTGGAGCTGTCACGGTCAAAGTCAACCTGCGACTTTGTGAGGCTCGCCTTGAGTTGCTCAAAGTTGACGATGCCACCAAAGCGCTTTAGGGGATGGACCTTGCAATCCGAGGATCGCAACAAGGCCATGCGGTGGAAGTACGCGTGCCGCTCTCCCTGGGCGTCGCGCTGTAGCTGCTTCGCCCGAAGTTGCTCCGCGCCTTGTGCAGGTGAATCGCCGTCTCCGGAGGCATCGGAGGTCCCATCGAAGTTGCTCCGTTGCCGAAGTTGCTTCGGAACCATCGGTGGAGGCGCAACAGCTTGTCTGCCGCCGCCGGCAGCACCGCCCGGAGGCACCACCTTCTCGATTTCGGCTGCTCGATCGTCCACGAGCCCATGCTGCGCCACGGCCATACGTGCAGGGGCTGCTACAGCACCCTCTGGAGAGTTCACGAACAGAGGCCCAGTGATGTTTGCAGCTACTTCATGTTCCTCCTCCTCCAAATTGTCGCTCTCGTAGCAGCCAACGCGTTCATGGATAGTGAGCTGGGCCCTGTTGAGGAAACTGAGACCGCAAGAAGGGCAACGAACGCTTGGCGAGTTCCAACAGTCATCTTCGACGGCCTCCATGCAATCGACAGATGCTGGTCCGTTCGTGTCCTTTCGTTGCACTGTACTCTTGACGCGATTCCAAATCACGCCGCATGCAAGGTACATGCATGGTACATGTATCTTCGACTTCGAACATGAGTCCGAAAATAGTCGGCTCGCCCGTCTTGGCGCTTTGACATCTTTTAGTGGGTAGTCTTGTACAATAGTAGGGGGTTGGCTCTTTGTACATGACCTACATCGAAACCACAAGACGCGGTTGTCGGTAAGTTGTCGGTTGTATGGACATTCTATGGACCGGATGATTTTTGTCCTATTGGGCGGTACCGCCACGTCTTTTGTCGAAGGGGGTACATGTACTGTGGTCTGTGCTGACTTGACGGTTTTGGAAACGAGTTCCGCAAGAAGATGTCGAAAAGAGGATATCTGAAGCGGGGCGCGCCCGGCGTGTGCAGCTGCACGGCTGGCTGGGGCGATAGACCGTATACGGCTGGCTTTGTGGCTGCGATACGGCTGGACCGTATACGACGGGCGATACGGCTGGCTTGTGGACTGCGGGACACCCGCGTGTGCTGACGAGTGCGGCGGGCGGGGCGTGTGCGTCGCACCCGGCCAGTGCTCATGCTTCGACGGGTGGGGCGGCGCGTCGTGCGGCGTTGCGCAGTGCGCGTCCGAGTGCTCGGGTCGTATCAACTGCACGGCGCCGGGCGAGTGCTCGTGTGCGGACGGATGGGGCAGTCACGACTGCTCCGAGCCGCAGTGCGAGGGCGGGTGCGCGGGGCCCGCGGGTGCGCGTGCGTGGCGAGCCGGGCCAGTGCAAGTACTTCGGCTGGAATGGCACCAGCTGCACTGTGCCAGAGGCTCAAACGCACCCCTTCGATCTCGTCTGCGGCGCGGGACTCTGCGACGAGCGTCACTGCCCAGCGAGCTGTCAAGCGCATGGAGTGTGCACGGAGCGAGGGTGTGTTTGCTCGAGCCCGTACATGCACGGGGACGACTGCTCGCAGCCCTACTGCGGAGCAGATGCATGCAGCGGACATGGCCGATGCGCGCTCGCTACGATGCCTGCCGTGCTACCAGCGAGCACCGTGGGCAACGCCACCAGCCGCCACCGCCTTGCGCCGATTGCCGCCGCTACCCTCACCGCCGCCGCCCTTTCCGCCGCCACCATCACCATCTCCGCGCCGCCATCGCCGTCTCCGCCGCATCCATCACCGTCTCTGCCTCCACCGCCATCGCCTCCGCCTCCTTCTCCCGCTCCATCGCCGCCGTCACCACCGCCACCCTCGCCGCCCCCGTCACCACCGCCACCCTCACCACCTCCGCCATCGCCGCCGCCGCCGCCGCCACCCCCACCGCCGCCACCCCCGCCGCCACCCCCCCCGCCCCCGCCCCCCC
>Ga0210242_101779_pt1 | contig 14575 bp, 7 predicted proteins | sample ChrtobMeP5a_16mM_FD_155445 | JGI IMG/M metagenome (GOLD analysis project Ga0210242, IMG submission 155445) | Chrysochromulina tobin associated microbial communities from unialgal haptophyte culture, Seattle, Washington, United States - P5a_16mM | ecosystem: Host-associated > Algae > Haptophytes >... | reverse complement strand
GTAACCCACAGAGGTTGCCCGCACCGATGCCGGCGCGGCTGCGGCGTGCGCCGCAGGAGCTGCGCCCGCCGCCGACCCGACCGGCTGCGTGGGAGGCGTCCGTAGGTGGCGTCCGCGGTTTCCGCTGTCCGGGTGCAAGTTTTTGTATAGAGAGACGAAAAGAAAAGCGGGTCCCCAGCCCTCGCCCCCTGGGCCCATATTTATTTCCTGAGCCCGATCGTAACATGCCAATTAATAACCATCACTTGAATGCTTACCCACTGCCACTCCGTCCACTCAGACTCAGACTCCCACTGACGTAACTGAACATTCTGAACGGCTCTGCTAACTGGGGAAGCCGCGGTTCCGGTCGAATTCTAAACATTGGCTGTGAAGGCAATTCGGCGTTCGTGTGGCGCACAAACTTCTCAAACGCACCGACCGACAAACAATGCCGGGCGCAAAAGCCGGTGGCGCCAAGAAGAGACGATCGTCGTGGGTCGGGAGGGTATTCGGGCGGCTCGCCTCGTCGCTCGGCCTCAGCGGGTCGTCGCGCAAGGTGCGCTTCCAGAACGCCACCATCTACGAGTTCGAGCGGCAGCTTCTCGGCGGCGGCGGCGTGCCTGATGGAGATTCCGTCGCCCTCGGCCTCGGCCCGAGGTATGCACTTTGCACTATCTTGGCTCCGATGGAGCATCCGACGCGTTGTCTGGCTCCCGCGCCATTCGTGTTCCGACCCACACACTTCGTCTTTCGTTCGCAGATGTGTCAACACCTTCCTCTCGCCACTCTCTGATAGTGAGGGCAAGGATGAGTATGCAGCGCAGGGTTATCTCGACGCCGACAAGCGCGCGGAGCTGCTGGCGGAGTGGGGCACGAAGCAGACGATCGCGGCGCAGCTCAAAATCGCCAAGGGCGAGCTCGAAAAGCTGCGGAAGGCGCGCGAGGAGACTGCCAGCAGCCCTCGCGACCAGCGCTACATGCCGAGCAACATGCCGGAGGCCATCCTCTTCGCAACCCAGGACGAGCAGGAGGCGGCCGCCGTCCGGCTAGCCTCGCTAACGCGGCCGCGACTGCGCACCACCCCGCTGCGCGGATCCTCTTTGAGTATTGGCAGCATGGGCAGCAGCAGCAGGAGTGCCTTCACCAGTCTCACCTCGGCGATCCGCAAAAGTAGCAGCGGCGGGAGTAGCAGCAGTAGTGCCGCGCCCACAGCTTAGGTTGACCGCGCCTCGACCGTCCTGTGCGGAGCCCGCGTGCACGGCGGGTGCATCCACGACGCAGAGGCGTCGTCGCCCTTGCCGCCATACTTGTGTACTCACGTCGTCGCCGGCCTCACAGTGGGGACTCCGGGCCAAAGCGTGATTCATGCAGCATGCCAGGAGTTAATTGTAGCTCGCCCGTACGTACGTACGCAGCGTATGCGTACGAGGAGGTGAAGTACCATGACATCACAGAATAAAGAATTCACAAAAGGGCCGAGCCCAATTGGCCGAGGCAATCGTGGCATTGCCATTGGCAATTGGGCCGAGGTCGTGGAAACTGGAATGTGCGGTCGGAATCCTTCCCCATCCCAGCGCACCTTACACTGGCTGTTAAAACACAACGCACATCGCGACCTGGATCCTACCTGGGGGGCTGCTCAGGACGACGCGATTCGCGGCCGAGTCGCCAACTTCCCGTCGCGTCGGAGAAGGTCGGACGACGAGATGATCGAGTACACGAGCACACCACACGCCCAGGCACGCGCCAACGAGCTCCACAACGAGTGCCTTAACGCCGCCCTTCCATACTCGGCCCTGCTCGAGGATGAGGGCGTCCGGAGCCTCTCGCTCTCACTCGGCGGGCTGCGCAGCGCCGTCGCCATCGGTGACCTGCAGCGCGGCACCAACTTTCACTGCGCCGCGCTCCGCCGCACCATCTCGCTCAAGCACGAGCTCACCGATGCCATGCGCGCCGAAAGCATCCGGCTCATCTATGCCCTGGTGACCGCGGACATTGACCTGCAGCTGAGCATGCGGCGCACTTGGTGCGGGCTTCTGTGCAAACTGCTTCGCCGCGCCAAGCACCTGCACCTGAACTTGCCGTGGCGCCCCATGTTCGACAAGCTCGTCCGGCATAGCAGCAGCAAGCTTCGCCAGGCTGAGTACACGTCTCGTGCGATGGCCCACTCGCACGTGTCGGCGCTTGCACGGTGCGCAGCGCAGGCCCGGCGGCACTGGCCCGTGGGCTCCTCGGCCGAGATCCTCGATGCGGTCGAGCCAATGCTCTGCGCCAAGGATCCACAGCTCTACACAGGCGCGGCGCTCCTTTCGCTGCTGCTGCCGACGCACGCGACTGAAGGGGCGGTGTGGCAGGCGCGCGCGCTTGCGCTCTGGCGTGGCTCAGCAGTCGAAGGGTGCATCGAGTGGGAACTCCTTTACCTGCTGCTCTTCAAACGGCTCGCCAAGGACGCCTTCGTCGGCCGTGCGGCCCCGGTGGTCCCCTGGGGGGCTCTGCTGCCGCTGCTCATGACGCGCACGCTGCTGCTGCTGCACCTGCCGGGCGGAGGCTCGGGAGCACTCGCACCCAAGGGGGCTTCGTTCACCTCGGCCGCCTCGGCACTGCTGCCCTCGCACTTCCCGCCGCCGATGGCCGCGCTGCGCGCGGCGGCGCGGCTACTCGTCCTCGGCCTCGGGCCGCTGCCGCGGCCCGCAGGCGCGCTGCCACCTGAGGTGCTGCTCGCCGCCGACTCCGGTGGGCCAGAGGCAGCAGAGGCGGCGGCCTCTGTCCAGGCCGCGGAGGAGGCGGAGGCGGCGGCAGAGGAGGAGCTGGCCGTCGTGGAGCACGGGCTCGTGCTCGTCGGCGACGGCGCGGCGGGCGGCGAGGTGCTCGGAGCAGCCGTCTGGATGCGTCTGCGACAGCTACTCCGCTGTCTCGAGCCCTACTGCCACCCGTCCAATACGGGGCCGTGGTCGGGTCTGATCGGCTACCTGCTGCAGGCCCTGGCCCAGTTCACCTCGTGGCGCGTGCTGCTCGAGCGCACCGGGCTCGCCGCGGCACCCTTGCGCGCACTCGCCCCTGCCGATGTGAGCGTGCTAGTGCGCCTACTGGCGCCCCTCACGGGTCGCGCCCTCTATTCCAAGGCTGGCGGGCTCGTCGTCATGGCGCAGATGGCGATTCGGTATTTGGCCGAGCTCGGGCCCGAGATTGTGCTCCCACCGCTCGCGGTGCGCCTCGTCGATGGGCTGCAAGCCGTCACTGCCACGCATCAGACTCCGATGGCCCTCAGCTGCCTCGCGCTCCTCGCGCCTTCGATGCTCGACGTTGCGATGTGCCCGCAGCACGCTCTCTTGATGACGACGCAGCGCTCGCCGCAGAGCCCGCTCCAAAGCGCCGTCCCAAGCGCGGCGGCGCTGCGTGCCCATGCGTCGGGGCCGCGCGTGATGCTCGAGGCGCTGCAGCTCGCGCTGCCGGGCATCGACGTCAACGACCTCGACAAGACGGCGGCGACGCTGCGGCTGCTGCACCAGGTGCTCCTCTTTGTGCCACTCACCGGACCTCGATGGGCCTCCGCCGCGCCGCTCGCCAGCAGCACGCGCGCCGTGTCGAGCGCTGTGCACGCCGAGCCGACGGCCGCGGAGCTCGAGCGCCTCGGCCTGGGCCATCGGCAGGCGATGCTCGCGGCGCTCCAGGCGCGCGGCGAGGCGGAGAGTGTGGAGGCGCTCGAGGAGCTCGAGGCGAATGCTTCGTCGCTCTGCGGCTGGCTGCCCGAGTTTACGCGCGAGCTCGTGGGCAAGCTCGTGGGCTTTCTGGAGCATCTCGAGCGCGGCTCGGAGGGAGGGCGCGACGCGCACCGCCAGGGCATGCAGCTGCTGCAGTGGAGGCGCACGGCCACCCTACTCTTCCAGCAGATGAGTGAGGACGTGTTCGCTGACGTGCTTCCTTCCATCCTCGGTTTACTGCGCCGCCCGTCGCTGCTCGATGCGATCAAGCACGTTGGAGCGCTGCTGCATGCTGCCGCCTTCGCGCACCCTGAGCACTGCCTCAGCAAGGCGCTCCCTATCTGCATCGACGCCCTACTACGGACACGCGACACGCCGCCCGCAGGCGCGCCGCCGCAGCCGCCGTCGGGTGCGGACCCATACGCAGAGGCGACGCTGCAGCAACTGACCGATTCTGAGCTGCGCTGGTGGCTACTTTCGCTCGCCCACCTCGTGCGCAGCGGCGGCGCGGCGGTGCTGCCGTTCGTCGGGCCCTTGCGCGCGGTGTTGCGGCTGACGGCGGCGCACTCGGAGCCGTTGGTGGCCGACGCGAGCTGTAAGCTGCGCCACCGTCTGCTGCGTGCACTCCTCAGCTGCTATCTCTTGGAGACGCGCTCGCTGCCGCCGAAGCTGTGGCATTCGGCGGCCATTCGGGCCAAGCCGTGGCTCGCGTGGGGATGGCGCGCACCTCTCAAGCCTGCAGCGGACCGTGTCGAGGGCGTCGCCGCCACGTGGCATGTGCCGAGCGCCCCTGAGCTTGAGGTGGCCGCGCTTCTGGTGCACGACAGCTTGACGCTCGCCGAGGCGCTCGCGGCTAGGCTCGAGCAGGATGCCGCCGTCGTTGCTGGCAAGGAGCCCTCACAGGAGCCCTCACAGGGGGGCGGGGGCGCCGGCACGGTGAACAGCGATGAGATGCGCGGCTGCCTGCTGCAACTCCGCGCGCTCGCCAAGGGCGCGCTCCCCTTCCTCGCGGACGAGCCCTTGGGCGCCGTGCCGGGCGCCACTGTACCGAGCGCGCCGGCCGCCGCCCCTGGCCAGTCACAGATCTTCGTGCACCCGTCGGCGGAGCTCGAGGAGGACGGCGAGGACGGCGAGGACGGCGTCGAGGCCGCAGCGCAGCCAATGGAGCTCGACGAGGCGTCGCAGGCGCCAGCGTCCGTTCCGCGGGAGCGCGCGCCGTCCGTGCCGCCAATAAGATCCGTCATCGCGCACGCGGGCAAGGTTCAGCTCCCTGAGGCGCGCTGCACGCGGCCCTTGACGCGGTTGAGCCAGGTGCTATGCCGGCTGGGCCTCGCGCTGGCCCCCCGCGAGCATGTGCGGCACACCGTACTCCTCCTCGAGGTGGCGACGCTCGTGGTCTCGGAGCGTGTCTCCAACGGCTCTGTCCAAGCCGAGCAGCAGATGTGCCACCTCTCCCGCCGCTCGTGCGCCATGCGCGGCGGCGGCCGGCCCAAGGCGCAGCCGCGCGCCAATCTGCTGGCCAAGCTCGGGCTCCGGCACGTGACGCGCCTCTCGTCGACCACGTTTGGCGCCGCGTGGCGTACCCCAGCGCTTCAGCCGATCATTGAGCTGCAGCTGCAGCTCTCGACTCACCGTTACTCGAGCGTGCGGAGCGAGGCGCAGTCGGGCTTCAACGCGGCCATCAGCTCGCACCCCTGGCTCGCACGCTCGTACCTGCCCTCGCAGATCGCGCTGCTGCACGCGCCAAGCGTCGAGAGTTACCAGACCAAGGGCGCCGTCTTCCTCCTCTCGGCGCGCTCCGTGCTCAAACGTGCCACATCGCACCCGTCGCTGCTCGCGCCGCTCGTGGTCGCTCTCGTCTCGGCACGCGACCACACGCTCCCCAAGCTACAGCAGCGCGTGCGTAACCTGCTGTCGGCCGTCATGGACGCGACGCCCTTCCCGTTGCCCGCGCCGCGGCTGCGCCCTCTCCCCACCGCGGACATGCCCGCCGGCGTGACGCTGTCGGACGCCGGTGAGGGCAGTGCAGACGCCGCAGTCGCCATGGCGCGCTTTTACAGCTGGGTCGCCCTGCGTGATCGAGCGGCTCTCGAGCACGCGGCTGGTAAGCTCCTCACCCTCGCCTCGCGCGATGCCAGCAGCGCCGAAGGCGCCGCATCGGCCGACGGGCAGCTGCACTGGAGCGTTGAGGTGGGTGCGCTTTGTGGGCTCACAATGCTGCCTCTCACCTCGGCGGAGCACCGCGACGCCTTTGGCGCATGCGTCGCCAAGGGGTTGTGCTCGCCTATTGCGGCTGTGCGCATGCTGAGCCGTGCGGCGCTCTCGATGCTCCTCACGCCTCCTCGCCGGAAGGGCCCCGCGCTGCGCGTGAGTGTCGCCGCGCCGCCGTTGGACGTGCTGCTGCCGAACACGATGAGCGACGCCGAGTGGGCCGCCGCGTGTGAGGAGGGGCTCCTCGTCGATAAGCTGAGCGCGGGCTGGGCGAGCGGCGTGCACTACGCCTACCGCGGCCCGCAGCCTTCGGCGGCCGAATCGGAGGGGTGTGAGGCCGCTGCCGAGCCGCCGCGCGACGTGCTTGGCAACAAGAGAGCGCCGCCACTCGGCGCGGCCGCGGATGCGCTCCTCACGGACGCCAAGCTGCTCGAGAATGTACTCGAATGGCTCGTCACGGACCACAAGGAGGCGGACACGGACAATAGTGGCGGGAGCGATCTCTTCCGCAAGCCGCAGGTGAGATTGCGCCTGATGGGCTCTGAGTTTCCTCTGATTGCCTCTCGTTGCCTCTGATGGCAAGGTACTTGCACTCACGACGCTCGACCCGTCCCGCAACCAGGACGTAGTGCTCTCACTCCTGGCAGCAAGCCGCCGCTGGCCCTCGCAACCAGGCCACGGCATCGAGTTCAAGGATTTCGAGCTCCGGCACGCACAGCTCTTCAAGGGCCTGGCGCAGCATTACGGCTGCGCCACGCTGCTGCCCACGCTGCTGCCGCCGCTGCTCGCTCTCATGCAGCAGCCGCGGCGCGACGCGCAGGCGGTTGCGGCCGAGGCGCTCTCGGGCCTTGTGCGTGGCGCTGGCCGTTGGACCCTCTCGGAGCAGCGGAGCCTGTGGGAGGCTGTGACGCCAGCGCTGCGTGCGGCGCTGCGCGCATGCTCGGTCCAGTCCCTCGGCGATTGGCAAGCGTGCCTGCGATTCATCGCCTTCAATCGTGACCCCCGCAGGCTGACGTGGCTCGTGACGATGCTGCTCGAGGAGCTTGAGACGGCGCCGTCGCCGGCCACGCCCCCGAAGGACTCCGCGGCTGTGAAGGAGGGCGGTGTGAACACGCCCCCGGAGGACTTGGTGATGGCCGAGGCCTCCGCGGCAGTGAAGGAGGGCGCTGGCGCCGTGGCGGCCGAGGGCGGCGCAGGGGACGCGAGCCAAGAGACGTCGCTCGCACAGGCCAATCACCTCCGCTTCCTCGCGCCCCTCGTCGTCGAGTTGGGATGGCGTGGCCACGGTCTGATCCGTCGCGTGCTGCGCTCCGAGAAGCTTCGGCAGTGGGTCTGCCACCCGTACCGACAGGTTCGTGAAGAGGTAGGCTCACTCGTCGCGATCTGTGCGGATGCGTGCTCGCCGCCGCCTCGGCACCACCCGGCCATCGGTGCAGCCATCTCGGCCGAAGTCGACGCCTTCGTGACGCATCTCCTCGGCGCGTGCCTCACACCCGAGGGGGGTCTCCTCGTCTCCCCACCCAAGGACGCCACTATGGAGGCTGGCGCCGCCGAGGCCGCGGCCGCCGCGGCCGCGGTGGAGTTTGTCCTCGAGCCCGAGGATGCAGCCACGCGTGACCTGGCCCGTGCGGCGCGCGAGACGACGCTAAGGTTGGTCACCCACAGCGCGATGCAGGGGCGCGGCGTAACGGTCGCTGCGCTCGTGCCGCGGCTGATCCCCCCCGTCATGTGGGCCGCCTCCTCGATGCAGCGGCCGGACCTTGCCAACGCCGCACGCTCGTGTGCGGTGCTCATGGCTGGCCTGAGCCTCGAGGGCGCCGTGCTGAGCGTCGAGGGCGCCGCAACGGGCGCCCAACACGACGCGACGGAGGCGAGCTCGCCCCCCCTCTTTGGGGAGGTCCTCTCGGCTCTCTCGCAGCTCGCGGGCGGTGGCTCGTGGCGGCTGCGGGGCGGTCTGCTCCCATTCCTCGCGCTCGCGGCCTACCGCGGTCAGTTCTTCGAACCTGCTAGCACGCACGCGACGACCCTTCGCGCGATCCTGCATCGGCTACTCGCAGACCCGCAGCACGAAGTACGCGAGGCGACCGCGATGATCCTTGCGGGCTTCGTTCGGCTGCGCGGGCCGGCCGAGAGGGCGGCCACCCTCCGCTGGGCGCGCCAGCGCACCCGCAAAGGCAAGCCGCTCGCTGAGCGTCACGCGGGCGTCCTTGCGCTCGTGGCGTTGCTGCAGCTCGCCCCTTACGACGTGCCCGCGTGGCTGCCCGAGGTACTCGAGTTGCTCGGCTCGTTCCACACGGAGCCGCAGCCCATCAAGCAGACCGTCTCCAAGGCGTTCGCCGACTTCAAGCGCACGCATCAAGACGATTGGGCGAGCCACCGCGACCGCTTCACGCCCGAGCAGCAGGACCTCATCGCCGATATGCTCGTCTCGCCATCCTTTTACGCGTGAGAGCTGCCCTGAGAGCCGCCGCGAGAGCCGCCGCGAGAGCCGCCGAGGGCGCGGCCGTGTTGAGCGCTCGCGCCATGGGACGGGGAATGGTGCGCTGGACCCGTGGCGGGTGCGCAGAGAGATGTATGAATGCATGAGGGCATGTGCAATGAGAGGGGCGGTGGGGCCACGTGTGGCAAAGGCGGGGCGGGGAAGAGGAGCGACGAGCGAGGACGAAGCACATCAACGGCCCGAACTGCACGATGGGCGCTCAGATTGGGCTGCGCTCCCTCGCTGTATAAGGTATTTGATCTCCCGTGTGGGACCGGGAAGCGGGATCGGTCGGTGAGGGTTGGAAGAGGATGGGCGCGCGGCGGGGCGTCCCGAGTCGGGACTGCGGACGTCTCTGGGGGCGAACATGCGGCTGCCGGCGCGGGCACGGCATCGGCACGACCGCACGCCAAACCGTGAAGCAAGTAGCAAAGATTATTCCATGGCATAGTCGCGAACGAGGAAAGTACAAAAGTCAAAACTCAAAAGCGTAGTTGTACATGAGGCGAAGAACATCTATCATCGTCACGGTTGGCACGGCGCGCAGGCCGCGCACATGAGGCGCACAGACCACACAGTCGATCAGACTTCATCTTTAATCAGGGACTGACAAACTACTTGTGCTCTTTTGGTCAGCCGACGTCGTACGAGCCGAGCTATCCGTAATCCCGCGCCAGGCGATCCGCAGTAGGTACCCGAGTAACGTACCAGTAACGAGCCTCGAGCGGAGCGGAGCGCGACGTGCGATGTATATCATTCGGAGTGTGACACTGCCACGCCAGTGTGCGCGATGCGCCATGAAAGCAAGGGCACAAAGGCTATCTTTGAAGACGTGCGGTGGTTGCCGATCGCGATGACCGCGATGGCCGATGTTGTGTGGGGTCCTGGGGTGCGCCCCTCCGGAGACACGCTGACGACGACCGCACTACCGCGAGCCCCAAGGATCCTCTCTAATCACCTTGGTCAGGCACGGCCGCTGGGTGTCATTGACAGCACCTGCGTTATGATGCCTGCTCTTCCGCACTGCCTCGAGATTGTTGAGCTGCACCATGAGCTTGTTCCGTGCCTTCGCAAACCACGGCTCGATAGCAGCCCGCGAGGAGTTACTTCCGACTGCATACTTGAGGAATTGGAGGTGCACCTCGATTTGGAGCACGTGGACTGCTGAGCACAGCGCACCGCTCTTGATGGCCGGCGTCATGGCCTGAAACTCGGCTGTGGTTAAAGGGTGAGGCGGGATGCGAAGGTCGATGCGAGGGTGAACGAAGGTGTGAGCGTGCGGATGAGAGCGTCTCAAGAGTTTCTCAAGAGCGTATGTGTGTGGGTCTGGGTGCACACGGGGCGGTCGCGGAGCAACAAGTGTGTGCTGTGTCACACCGGGTTCATGGCCTGTGGCGCTGTCTCACCGCCCTCAATGTCCATCTTTGCGTACAGCGCTTTCTTTGGAGGCGAGGGGAGCACAAGTGCTTGCAGCAGCCAGTCGAAGGAGACGACGGGCACCAGAACGCTTGTCTCGTCAGCCACGCGGGAGTGCGCGGCGCTCCACATGAGCAAGCTTGAGCCCCAATAGCTAGCACGCACCTTTTCGCCCATGTCGCCGTCGCTATAGAAACGCTGGACGCTGTTGGTGCCGCCGATGGCGGCCTCGAGGATGCGCACGCGCCGGCCCAGGGTGCGATAGCGCTGCGCCATCTGCCGCAGCTTCAGATGGTGCACTGGATTGGGCTCGAATGCCACTGTGCAAACAGCCTCCCGCGAGAACCCTCTCTTGTCCATGTGTTTGAACAGCTCCTGCTCCTTTGGGTAGTGCTGGGGCTCGTAGAGCGCGCCGATTCGAGTGCCTGTGTTGGTGCCCATGTCGAGGTAGCCGACGTCGCAGCCCTCGAAGAGGGGCTGCGTGAGACCAAGAGCGCCAGGCACTGCAGTGCAAGCGCTGTTGCTGAGCTCGCACGCACTCAGCATTGATGCAATTAGCGTCGCGTTCACCAGCCGCCTCGCATCGCGGTGGCTTGCAATCGGCGCGTAGGCAGGCTTGGACGAGCATGTGCACGAGCATCGATCTTCACCACAACTACCGAAGCATGGAAGCTCACGGCCGCGACATCGGAATTTTGCTTTGCAGCCTCGGTTGACCCACATGCTGGTACCATTAGCCGAGCATCCGAATTGGCATTTCTTGGAGCTCCACTGGCGCACTACGTTAAGCGTTGCTTTTGTGCACAGCTCGGGCTCAAAGAGCTCATTCATATGTGAGCCAATCGCCGCGTGACCTGTAGCCTGGATAATCCTGGCTGTGGATGGTGTAACCAGATGTAACACCCCCGAAATTCTCCCCGTTTCGGAATTAAATCGACGTTTGCATGTGCACCTTCAATTGGAGCCGCACTTACCTGACCATACCAAACTGTTACAGTAACCTGATACCCGTTCGCATCGCCGATCTCGGACTCGGTGTGCCCTCTCGGCGCCGAGCGTCGCGCGCGGCCGCGGACACGGTAGACCCAGCACCCACGGCCCAGCTCCTATCAGAACGGCTACTGTGACTGTATGCGATGCGCAATGAAAGCGAGCTAGCGAGGGCAATAAGGCTAAATCTTTGAAGGCGAGCGGTGGTACTTGCGCGGATCGGGGACCGATCGCGATGACCGCGATGGCCGATGTTGTGGGGTGCGCCCCTCCGGAGACACGCTGACGACGACACACTACCGCGAGCCCCATGGATCCTCTCTAATCACCTTGGTCAGGCACGCAAGGGGCATTACGATATCCACAAAATGCGGTGATCCGGTGAAGCTATTTGTTTGAGTAAATCTGTCACATCGTTCAAAAGTGTCGATGACACACCTGTCATCGACGTCTGCGGGCATCCACAGGGTTCGAACAATCAGGCGAAGTTCAAGTTCAAGTTACTTCGTAAACAACAGACAACCTAACGGAAGCCTATCGAATGTGCTCTCGAGGCTAGCAGTGGGGGTGAGAGTCGACGGAGATGAACTTGAACTTGAACTTGAACTTGAACTTGATCAGGCGAAACTTGACACTTTAGGGAAACATGCGACTCTCACGCCCGGGACCGATGCGCAACTTGCGACGCCGCTGGAAAGCGAGTGTGTGACGAGTCAAGTTGGCTTTGGCCATCGACCGCCAAAGTCGGCATGCCTATCAAGACGGGCCGAGTATCCCCAACATCCCCAAGTTCGGTCGAGCCAGTCTCATGGTCGCCACGCCCGTATTCGCGAGCAGACGCCCGCAGAGTAGCTGCCTGCCTCACGGATGCTCTGTCTGCAGACCCACTGTTCATTGCCACCTTTGGCATGGCGCCCTGGCCGGGCTTCTTCAAATGGATGAATTGGAAGCTGTTCGAGTCGTTTGGCATGGCAGATGTGATGGCAAACTCAGCGACGGGTGAGATCGCCTCCGTTGCCATTTGGATGGAGCCAAGAATGAGTTTCGGCGCGAGCCTCCGTGGGCTGTTCATGATGCTCTACTTGGTGTGCTGCGTGGGCTTCCGGAGGACGTTCCGCCTGGCGAAGGTGATGGGCACCGTCGAATCGAAGCGCTGCAAGTATGCTCCCACGGCACTTCTCCTCCATACCATGGGAACGGCAAGCGCGCATCAGGGCAAAGGCATCGGAAGTGACGTCCTCAAGATCGGCATCGCGCGTGCGGACGCGCGAGGGGTGCCCTGCTTCCTCGAGTTGTCCAACCCACGCAACGTGCCTTTCTTTGAAATGCTCGGCTTCAGGGTGGTCGAACAGGTGTACCCCTTCGAAGGCGGTACGATTGGTGACGGCAGCGCGGGCGTTGGCCAGGGACCGGTTTGCACTCTCATGTTGCGGCCCTTCGAGAAGGCCGAGGAGCCCTTCGTGCCAGAAGAGGAAGAGGAGGGCGCCGAGGCTTATGCAGGGGGGGCGAGGCTGACGCAGGGTGATGGTCTAATGATGGCTAAGGCTCGCCGATCGCCAGGCAGGCAGGCAGGCAGGCCTCGAACGCAGGCGTTCGCGGATCATCATCACGACCCATTCGTTCGTCAGGAGGATGATGATGAGGAGGGCGCGTTGAAGAAACCCGCCTTGGCAGAGGTGTAGTTGTGATGGTCTGGGCAAGCTCGCGACCGTGCTCATCTCGCGAGAGCTGGCGCACGGTCCACGAAGTGGGGAAACCGAGCCAACAGACGGCGACCGCTTGCCGCATCTAGACGTTCGACGGTCGAGCTCCAGCACGCTGCAGGCCTTGTGAGATTCGGTGGGTCCCGTCTGACAGTTGGCCTGTTGCGATGCACCTAGAGCAGCATGCGCGTGCTTGCCACATGTCGCTGCGAGGAGATGGACTTGGAGCATGAAGCATGTGGAGAGCGTGTGAACTTGAGTCCGACTGCGTTGTATACAGGACGTTCCTTGGAAGTTGGACACGGCGGCTCGTTGCGTCGACTCAAACTGTCCAGTCCAGGGTCCGGTCCTTTTGTGTTGAGAGTCTCAGACTCACCTCCGCATGCACCTCCGGCCTGTCGCGTACGTGTCGCATCGACCGATCGACGTGCTGCGGGTACGGGCTGGTTAAATCTTTATGGCAACTTTATGGGTTCTCGATCGGTTTGAATCGAGTTTTAGTCGGTCAGCTCCCTGTGGGGTTCGGGCAATTGGGTCGGTCTTTTTCGTCAAAAATCACGACTTAACTACCAAGAATTCTCCGCGAGAAAAAAACGAGGCACATGAGCGAGACTTTCGTGCTGGCCGCGTACGCACGCGCTCTCGACACATGCTGGCGCTCGATGCGATCCAGATTTCCCATCGGCCAGCCTGTTTGCATCCACCTCAACCACCAGGGACATTCAATTGCACATGGTGGGAAACTCGGCACCGTGGTAAATGCTGGATGGTCTTATGGAGGCTGGCCTCCTATGCAGGGTGACCTCATATCTGTTCGTTTAACTGAAGCCGACGGTGGCGAGACGGTGCTCATCACAGATGAGCACCTGTATGCAGCAGATGTAGACATGCACGTACTCGAGCGCATTCGCACCGGGCCCGAACGTCGCGCTAGTGAGCTCGCGGCGAGGATGGTGCTCCAAGAAATATGTCTGAAAGCGTTACCGGAGCAAGAACAAAAGCATAGAATCGAGAGCGACGAGAGCGACGAGAGCGACGAGAGCGACGAGAGCGACGAGAGCGACGACGGGCTCGTGCCTGTGCGGCAGTTGCCAAGGCATGAAACTCGCATTTGGCAGATCGGTGTCTTCACAGCCGCCGAGTGCTCTGAGATACTTCGAGCCGTCGCCGCTGCAGTCCGCCGACGTGGCTGGAATCGCCAACGTCACTACGCCAACGCCACAACGGACCTGCCACTTGCAGACCTCGGCGACACATGCGAAGCGTGGGTTCGCGCTACCATCTTCAACAAATTGCTCCGCCCGCTCATGCCCCTCTTCATGCCCGGTAGCGCCTGCTTGCCCGAGGCTCTCCACTTCCGTGACCTGTTCGTGGTCCGTTACGGCTGCCTACCTGGCGAGCAGCGCGAACTGCCGATGCATGCAGATGGCAGCCTATTCTCAGTCAATATCCTCCTCAACGATCCGGCAGACTTTGATGGCGGAGGAACCTACTTTGAGCTCACTTGCCAACGAGTCCGGCCGCCGCGAGGGTCGGCCATCGCTCATAGCGGCGACTTGCGCCACTGTGGGAAGCCAATCACCCGCGGCGAGCGCTACCTTCTGGTGGGCTTTATCGGCTGCGCTTACGAGCAGCCCAGCAGCGCGGCTACTGGACCGTACTACAGCATCGAGAATCTGCAGCACGCCGAGCGAGATGCGTTCATCAAGTTTGGACCGGGTGCGTGGGATCGGCGGCCTTGTGAGGCGCCACAGTTGATCTCACCGTAACTTTTCGACCGCGACGCGGTGTGAGCTTTAAGCTGCCAGCTTGAGCTTAGAGCTTTGCGAGCGTTCAAACCCGAACGCCCGGATCGCGTACCATGTGCATGTCCCAGGTGCAGAGCGGTTCTAAGGTCAGGTCGGACCGCTGAGGAAATGACGCTTTTTTTTGCCCAGGAGGTGTCCAGAGGGTGTTTCGAGACTCTCTGGGGTTAGTACGGGGCCCCCGGAGGCGCGGGGGGGCGAAAACAATTTACGTGTTCAAAACGACGCGATCGTGGAACGAAGGCGCTTCGTCACTAGGCGGATCGTGGAACGAAGGCCGTCATGCCG
>Ga0210242_101770_pt1 | contig 14634 bp, 11 predicted proteins | sample ChrtobMeP5a_16mM_FD_155445 | JGI IMG/M metagenome (GOLD analysis project Ga0210242, IMG submission 155445) | Chrysochromulina tobin associated microbial communities from unialgal haptophyte culture, Seattle, Washington, United States - P5a_16mM | ecosystem: Host-associated > Algae > Haptophytes >... | reverse complement strand
TGCCATGCTGGTGCTGAAGCTGTCTGTGCTTCGCAGCAGCCGTGCCGAAGAGCGGGATCGCCTCTCGAATGTCTGCGTGATAAAACCACGAGACGTCTGCCAGGTTGTAGAATGTGCCGCGTGTCCCATCTGTAGCTTCCCATCTTTTCTTTCGATCATTTCCAACCTGGTCAAAACCCAGCAGCTGCGACAGATTCGCCTTGAGGTGTTTGTCCACGCTAGCCCCGGCAGCTGTGCGAGCCGTGGCGTACTCGTTCAGCGCCTCCTTATCAGCAACGCGAACGAGTGTGAGCTCAGGCGTGACGAGCTCCGGCATGACGGCCTTCGTTCCACGATCCGCATATTTACGAAGCGCCTTCGTTCCACGATCGCGTCGTTTTGAACACGTGATTTGTTTTCGCCCCCCCGCGCCTCCGGGGGCCCCGTACTAACCCCAGGGAGTCTCGAAAACCCTCTGGACACCTCCTGGGCAAAAAAAAGCGTCATTTCCTCTGCGATATGGCAGGTGCTAGACCTGACCTAAGAACCGCTCTGCATGTCCGGTCGGTGACTCGTGGCGCCGCGCCGGCGCGCGCCGAAATTTAATTTGAAATTACGTGTCGAACGAGCTCGACGATCTCGGATCTGCAATGAAGAATGATTCCAGTTTCGTATTTTTCGCAACTTACCGGCCACGGGCATAGCCGCCCGACGGGCCGCCGCCTGACCGCCGCACCCGCGCGGCCACGCATCGCGTCACGCCTCACCCGCCAGGTAAGCCTGATGAGTCTCAGGCGCCCGAACGAGCTCAGCCAGCCGTGATGCCTCTTCGCACACAGTCTCACGCCCAACAAGCAGCAGCTGATTCTCCCAGGCAAGTTGGATGTACTTGCGCGCCTGCGCTAGCGTCGTCCGTCGCGTCACGCCCAGCTGGAAAAGCAAGTGGTACGTTCGAACATAGTGGGCGGGGGAGACGCCGAGCTCGTCATAGAGAGAGATCAACTCGGCACCTTGGCACAAAGCCTCATCGAAGCGGCGAGGTCCTTCGGGCTCGCGCACGTCGGACGCGGTGCACGCGACAATGGCGCTGTCCAGTTCGCACATGCGTGTGAGCTCGGCTCGCAAGGCGGGCGTCTTGCATGCTACGCACTCGCACTCAAAGCCCCACCACTCGCGAAAGACGGAGCCGATCGGTTGGCCACGCTGTGCGAGCTTCGCCTCACCCTCAACGCTCACGTACTGAATGCACACCTCTTCGTCAGGCTCAATCGCACGGCTTGCCACAAGGATCTTGAGCCCTATTGGAGAAGTGATGCTGTGGTGCGACGCATTAGGCATGCAGGAGTGGTTGGCATACGCAAAGTGAATGTAAAGGCCCTCGGATCCGTCGGGCGTTTCAAAGGCATTGAGCTTGAATTTGGATGCCACATCGCTCGTCTCACGCGGCATCAGCTTGACTGCGGCCTGCCGCATGCCCTCCGATATGTCCGAATCGGAGAGGCTCGTCCCTTTCTTGGTGGCAGCCCAACGCTCGACCAAGAGCTTCGCACCACGGGCAAAGTGGCGTGTCGCAAACATGCCAAATTGGCCGTCAATCGTTGACCGGGCCACAACATCGTGTCCGAACTCACCAGAGTTACCGCACCATTGTTTGTGAAGTCCGAGCTTCCAGTCGTTGAGCTGGCAGGCTTTGGAGCAGTACGAACGCTTCTTACACTTACCGCAGCGCAGCATCTTCTCGACCTGCGCATAGCACCAGCCACACTCTTGAGCGAGTTCGTGCAACGTGTTCATCCGCACGCCGCCACACACGAGCGGGGGTCAGGCGCCTTCTCGGCTGCGGAGTAGGAACCTACGCTACGCCGCCTCCTCTCGCCAAGGCTGGGCGACCGTATGGGCCGTATGCTCATGGGTGCTCATATGGGAGGGAGACCGAAACGGCGCCTTCTGTGAGCAGGACAGGTTTATTTCGCCAAACAGCCTATTACGGAAACAGGTGGGGTAGTGTACAGTATTGCATCTCCGCCGAATCCTGCGCGAATCTCTCGCGGGGGTGAAGAATGCTAAAGCACTCGGTGTCTGTCGCGCTCTTCTCGCTCGGTTTCGCCGATGCTTGGAGCGGCACACGTTATTCAGCGCTGCACTTCATCAATGCCCCGACCATCGCCACTCTTAGAACATCGCCAGCCAAATTCTCTGCCGCCGCCGACGACGATAAGGTGGGCACAGAGATCGCCTTGACTAAGGAGAAGGCGCCCATTCGATGGCGTGGGCTGATCGGAGTCGCTGCCGGCGCAGGCATGCACCTATCGTGCGGTTCTATGTACTGCTGGGGCAACTTGTTGTCGTACATGCCGCCTGAGCTCAAATACTGGGCTGGCGCTGCTGCTGCCACCGGCGTGCCCGATGCCCAGTTCGTGCTGGCCTACACTATCATGGCGCAGACGATCGGCATGCCGATCGGCCCGTACCTGTATCCGATTTTGGGCGCGCGCAAGACTGCACTGCTGGGCTCCGTCCTCATGGGCTCTGGCGTCATCCTCGCCTCATATGCCACCTCGCTCGCCACCTTCGTACCCTTCTTCTGCGTCATGTTCGGCCTGGGTGTCGGCATTGCCTACCAGATGCCCATCCTGACGGGCACAAAGTGGTTCCCCAAGTCAAAAGGCGGCGTGTCGGGCGCGGTCATCTTCGGCATGGGTGCCTCCGCCTTCTTCTTCAACAAGCTCGCAACTGCCATCGTCAACCCTACCGGGATCAACCCGGTGGGCGGCCTCTTTCCGGCGTCCATCTACGCATCCTGGCCAAAGCTGCTGCGCACGCTCGGGAGCATCTACCTCGCGTGCGGCTTGATCGGCGCGTCGTTCCAGGTGCCGCCGCCGGCGGCGGCCGAGCCGGAGAAGGGAGCGGCAGTGGTTGTATCGGCCGCTCCGGCCAGCGGCGGTAACTCGCTCCTTGCCGACATCACCTCGAAGCCGTTCGTCACGATGTGGCTCATGATCATCTCCGCGGCGATCGCGGGGCTGAACATTGCCTCCTCGTACAAGCTCTTCGGCGTGCGCCGTGCGCATCTCAACGGCGACGCGTACCTGTCCCTCATCGGCGGTCTCGCCTCCCTGCTCGGCAACGCGGCGGGTCGGATCTTCTGGGGGACTCGCAGCGACAAGCTGGGCTTCAAGCGAACAATCCTCGAGCTCACGGCGCTGCAGGCGGCATGCATGGCCTCGTATCTCACCCTCTCCGCCACGCGCCTCGGCTTCGGCTTCGTCACCGTTACGATGCTCTTCTGCATGGGAGGCGCCTTTGCCATGTTCCCTGGCGAGGCGCTGCGACGCAAGTGGAAGTCGCCTGCCGCCAACGTGTACGGGTTCATGTTCTCGGCGTTCGCCCTGGCCGCGCTCGGAGGGCCGTACGTCACCAAATTCCTCATGACCATGGGCGGCGAGAAGCTCGTCTTTGGCGTGCTCTCATGCGCGCCGCTCGTCGCGATGGCCCTCTCTAGGACCCTCTAGAGGATGACGAGCATGATTTGTGGGCTTATACCCTTCGCGGGCTGCGGGGTGGTCAGCTGAAGAGTGGGCGGGGCATCTGCTCGGATGCCGCTTGGGTAAACTCGGCGGTGGGCCGCGATGCCATGCGCATGCGCAACACATAGCTCATAGGAAGTGCACAGGGTCGAAGGGACATGAGGGCTTGTTCGGCTATAGTCCCCGGTGCGCTCTGCGCTGCGGCCCTTTCGGCGTTTATCAGCACGTCGTTGGCCCTACATGGCCACGACATGGGCTAAACTCGGATCGGTGTGGTCTGTGGGATGTGAGAGCGCGTGTGTGACACGACCGGCGCGGGCGGCGGGCGTGGAACAGGCCGATCCGTCGCGCCCGCGGGGCGGTCCGTGCCGCCCGCCCGACGCGGCCCGACGTGCATGCCGGTTGCCGCCACGTGTCCCAGTCCGCATCTGAGTGAGTTTCGTCGCGGTCCCCCCGCGCTCACCACACCCCAACGTCTCAAGGGAGGAAGGGACGGCTCCGCTCCCCTACCCCTTGCACCCCTCGCCCCCGGCGGACGACGCGGCACGCGCGTGACAGCTGACACGTGTGCACGCGTGCGCTGCGTGCGCGGGGCGCGGGCGCGGGGCCGGCGGAGCGGCGGTCTCGGCGAACCGGTCTCGTGCGGGCGGGGACCGCGAGCTCGGCCTCGAGTGTGGCCGTGCCCGCTCCGTGAGCAAGAGGCCAAAACGCAAGAGCCGATGTCCGTGAGCCGCCCCGGAGCTACGGTAAAACGAATCATGTATCATCCGCAACGCTTCGCTTTCGAGTTTCGTTTTTAGAGATTTAGACTCGTTTCCTAGAAGGTGGGTTCTAGCGCTTGCGCTAGATTGGTTGTCTTCCAGAGCGAACAACGCCTTGGAACAACGTTAAGGGCGGCAGGCGCAACACCTCGACCCGTACTGTCGAGCCCGGAGCGCCGGCGGGCGGAAGACCGTAAACGTTTACTTTCGGAGCAACGGTCTTATCTGTGCTTCACACTTCCAAGGGATGTTAAATAAGAAACAGCCTCGAGAGCTGGCCCTGTGGGGCCGAGTTCTGAGTCCCAGCTGTGGTGTGTGAGGTGCCGAGAGACGGCGGTTAAGGCGGTCGGGCGGGTGTCGTGTGGTCACTGGTTTGAATCGACCCAAATTCCCACAATGCTCAATGGGTGGGAGAGGGTGGGTGTTGATGGCAGCTTTGAGGGCTCCACGCGTTTGCAAGCGCTTCATGAAAGCTGCCTTGTTCGGTAAGGGGTCGGTGAAACTGTGACGAGTTCGAGTTTAGTTCGAGTGAGAGTGTGAGAGAGGAAATACATGTAGAAGGCAGGAAGGCACCAACTCACAGTTAAAAACTAGGTCGTGCCTGTGCGCGAGGGATTTCGTGAACAAAGTTGGAAGCGGGCTCTTCACGGCCTTCGCTTTGCCGATGCAAACCGAATTTCCGCGGCAAGGGGGATCGGGGTCTACGTTCCGAGATCTGAGTCGATTGGCACCCTTCGATTACATGGGATTATTTCGCTACTACTGCGTACACTACTGAACGGTAAATATCAAGTTGCCGGTGTTCTTGCCCCGCTGAGCGCTGGCGCGAGTCGCGAGAGCACCCCCGTCGCCGTCACACCCCAGTCGACACCCCTTGCAGGTACCTAAATCTTGAAGCATCTGGCTTTCTGGGGCAGGAAATCTGGCGCAAAGATCAAAGTGCTGACGCCCCACTACATGTATACGATAACTATACGACGGGGGCCCGGGCGCGAGGTCAATTGAGGTCAGGTTCGCCCAAAAAGTGTTTTTTCACAAAAAACGCGAAATCGCGAAGGAATCCTTTTCGTCACAAATCTCTCTGCTCGAGAATTAACTATACATGTATAGGTCGCAGCGGCTGCAACGGTCTGCAGCCCAAAGCTCCCTCGTGTTGCCGACGAGACATCCATCGCCCGATTCATGATGCGCGCGTTCGTGCTCCTGCTGGCCGTCTCGGTTGAGGCTCGGCCCGCCCTGCTCAGATTCCGCGGCGGGGGCGCCGTCACCGATGTGTCGTCGGTCAAGACCCCCAAGGACGCGTACCATTTCATGGCCGGCAAGGGCCGCGACAACGCCAAGATGCCTGTGTCCAAGGTTCTGCACCAATCAATCATGGGCGGAGGCTACGTCGGGTTGGCCGGGCTACTCGCGACGGTCGTAGCCGGCAACATCCCAGGCATCGCCTCATCCAATCCTGGCATGCAAAGAATGATCTTCGCGGCGCTCATCCCAGTCAACCTCCTGTTGGTCCTCTCGTCGGGTGGCCAGCTCTTCACTGGCAACAGCGCTTCCGTGGCGGCAGCGCTGTACGAGGGGCTAATCTCGATTGATGAGTTAGTCAAGACCTGGTCCGTCTCATTTTTCGGAAACGTCATTGGCTGCGGACTCCTCGCACTCGCGGCGAAGTACACTGGAATCCTGTCCGGCGGCGCTCAGGATCTCGCCGTCGCCACCGCCATCAAAAAGTGCTCTAGCGCATTTATGCCGACCGTCGTCAAGGCGATCATGTGCAACTGGTGCTCCGTCATGGCCGTGTTCATGGCAGGCGCTGCCAGCGACCTCGCAGGCAAGATGGTCGGCATTTGGTTTCCGACCTCGATGTTTGTGGCCAGTACGCAGTCTGCCCGCTCGCACGCACCGCATGAGCACCTCATACACGTCCACCCCATGCTCCCTTTCTTTCCAAAGGTTCCGTGCCCGCCTGGAAACTGTTCCTGATTTCGACTCGGGACCATCGCCCTCTCGCATATGTTCGCCTCCCGCCTGCCCGTAACGTTGCTGTGCCTGCTGTGCGCGTCTCGTGCCCGCAGTTGGCCTCGAGCACGTCGTCGCCAACATGTTCCTGTTGCCGCTTGGGCTGCTCGGCGGCGCCGACCTGTCCATCGCTGACACGATCGTGAAAAATTTTGTCCCCACGACTATTGGCAACGCCATTGCCGGTGCAGTCGTGGTGGCAGCAAGCTACTCGTACCAGTTCGGCAAGCTCGGCAACACCACCAAGTTCTAGAGCGCCCAGACGTAAAACTTGATCCCCGTGGCGTATACTTGAGTCCCCTCCTCAGTCAGAAACCACAGGGCGTATCGAGACCACATGCATCCCCAAGGACGAAAATCATCATAAGCACGGGGCCGCCCGCGTGTGAGGGTTCGCGTGCGCGCGCGCCGTGCATATTCGTGCATTTGTGCATATGAATGCACACGCTTAGCACACGCTGGGCGGGGGGTTGTAGGGGCGGGTGATGTCTCAATCTGCCAGGGGTGGGGAAGGCGCGGTGTCGAAGGCGGGTGGGGGGCAGGGTCTCATCTATCTGCAGAGGGGGGGGATGGGGGCCGGGTGGGGGGGGTAGGCGGAGCAAGAGAGGGGTACTGCTGGTACCACCGCTAGGGAGGCAGGAGGTATTAGCTTGGGTATTCCGGGGTATTATGTCCGCCCTGGTGCACGTCGCCAGCGCGGAGAGGCATGGGGGCCAGGCGAGTACTTGGGGTAGGGGCGGGTTCTAGGGGGGGCTCACCTGTAATCCGACCTCTGCCGGAAAAGGGGGGGGTCGGGGGAGGTCGGCGACGCGTTAGTCGCGGTAGGGGTATATAACTAACCCTATACATGTAAACCAGCGGAGGTGTACCTCCGCCGTGTAGGGTGTACGTAGAGTAACTCTTACGCGTCCTAAAACGTCCTAAATATCGGAGAGCTCGCCTATTATGCTACAGTCGGCTTGGTAAGTTACAAAGTTACTAGGACGAGTTCTCTCTACCGTATGCCGTACAGTCGGCTTATAGCATACAGGCGGGCTATTATACGTAATTATACGGCTTATTTCCTTCTACCGCGGGCCGGAATTTCATTGAAGAGGATCTATTCCACCTCCAGGAGCGGCGAGCGGGTCACCTCGGTCTGAAAAATGGATGAGGAGGTTGAAGGCCAGCCAATAGAGGCTTGTATAAAGAGGCCAGCGCGCAGCGGCCTTCTAGAGCCAGCGTGGTTCTACTTCTCTGTAGCCGCTGGTTCCCCTGGTTCCTAGGCCGCTGGTTCTCTGTCCCCCTACTGGAGTCCTGTGTAGCCCGCAGGCCTTCAACCGTTTCATTTGTCAGTCAATCAGTTTCGTGAAATCGTGATTCGTCGCGGTCCCCCGCGCTCACCAAGATACCACCGTCTCAAGGGACGGCTCCGCACCAACCTTCGGACAATACACAAGTTGATCTACTGAGTACTCAACGCCAGGCAGGCACCGGCCATTATATGTAAGCCGCCGCACCAGCAACTTAGGTGAATGCCACCCAAGGGTGCCACCCCTCCCCGGTTCGCGGTTCCCCGGACAGGCGGCCACCTTCGCCCCCGGGTTCGCCCCGACTGACGCAAGTGCCGTTACATGAACGGTACGGCCGTTACACTGGGAGGGGGGGGGGGGAACGGAACCGTCCTTTGAGACGGGGAGGTTAGCGCGGGGGTGCTCGATTGGGAGGACCGCGACGAAACTGACGGACTTTCTGACGAACCTCAAGTTTTGTTTCCCCTCAGTCCGTGCACGCACCTTCCGGTGATGGCGTTAACGGCGGTATCTGCGGTCTGGGCCCCGTCCTGCAGCGGTGGCACGCCGCCGAATTCCACTTGGCACGAGAATCCCCAGTTCGGGTTGCAGCCCTCGATCGCATCGAGCTTCACGCTCGAGCTGATCATCCAAGAGGGAGCGCCGGTGCCTGCTGCATTGTGGATCCTCGAGGCCGACCATCCCGGGAACCCTGCGCCAATGCGTGCCTTCACTGGTTTCGTGGCCAAAGCGCACTCAGTGGACGATCGGTGCTCGCTCACCGTATCGCTCGCACGTAAGTTGTATGTGGTCTTCGCCGCGACCTGCGAGCCGCACCACCATGCTCCATTCAAGATTCTTTGCACTTCTGCAGATCCTCACGCCCGCTTCTGGCGGCTGCTGTCCACACCGAGCGAGTCAGCGGTCCAGTCGGAGGTGGCAGCAGAACAGCACGCGCAGGCAGGGCCTGCGCTGCTCCGTGACGATCCCGTTGCGGTCGAACCACCTCCTCGTGGCTGGCGGACGGCTTTCGACCCCAAGGGTGGCATGTACTACTTTCACGAAGTTTCGCGCCGCGCACAGTACGAGCGGCCGTCCGCGAGCGGCGAGGAGCAGGCACTCCCCGGCGGGTGGCGCGTCGCTCGCGACGAGCGCGGTGACGAGTACTACTGGAACGAGCGGACCTTCGAGGCGCAGTATGAGCCGCCGAGCTTCATGAGGGAGGAAAATGAGGATGATTGCCTCGCTTGGAACCCCCCGCTGCCGCAGCAGGAACGCGCGGGCGTGCCGGTGAGCGCGTCGGCGGCGGCCGCCTTAGCGGCAACGACCCCGGTGGAGTTGCGGAACCGCATCGCTACCATGGAGAGAGAGGCTCTGCGACTCCGGAGCTTGACCGCGCCCGCCACAACGCCTGACTCAAGGCCAGGCAGCGCGCCGACGTGCACGGCGGCGGCGGCAGCGGCAGCGACGACTGTGGAGGTGCAGGACCTGGGGGCGAAATACCCTGGGTTCATCAAGAACCGCATCGCCGCCGTTGAGCAGGAGGCCCTTCGGCTGCGCAGCCTGCTCACCGATGCACAGACTGAGTGGCAGAAATCCGTCAAGCGACGGTTGAAGCCACGCGCGAGCGTGGCGCCGACGGAGCCTTTCGCGCCAGGTTATCTTCCCGCGGTAGGGCCGTCGCCCAAATCGCCCGCCGCGCCCGCGGAGGATCAGCAGAAGGAGCAGCCAATGGCACCGCCGCGCGCCCTCGAGCGCAGGCGCCAGGCAGGCCCGGTGCCGAGCTGGCAGCATGCCATCATGCATGAGCAGGCGCATGAACGGCTGAGAGCGATCGCCGACGCAGCCTTGCTCGAGTGCGGCTATGCCGACGAGGTGCTTCGCATCCGGCGCGAGCGACGGCAGCCGCGGCCCACCGCTCCAAAGCCGCCCAACTCGGCGCCGCCGCCGCCGCCTAAGAACCTCGGCGCACCCAAGCTGCCGCCCCCGCCCAAGCCACCCTCGCCGATTTCCAAAGAAGAGTTTCTGCGCTTCGGTGTCGCCGCTTCAGCCGACCCGCCGCCGCCGCCAGCATACCGACCAAAGCCGGCCGCTACCGGTATGTCGTCTCTTACCGGTACGCCGGGCGTCCTCTCTTACTCGCGCACCCTGGGTGGTACGTGCGGCAGCCGGTTGGGCCAGTTCCATGGTCCATCCTACGTGACGTTGCTCGCCGGCGGCGAGGTGGGCGTCGCGGACGTGCAGAACGCGCGCGTGCAGATCCTCGGGGCGCCACGCTCTCGGACTTCACCCCTCGAGGTGCGGCGCGTACTCGGCGAGCGAAAGCTGAGCAACAAGCTCGTCGAGCCGTCCCACCGGATGCGACTCGGGCGTGGTGGCCTCGTGGCCGATGCAACGAAGGGGCTGCTGTACGCCGTCGACGTTGGGGACGGCGCCCCAGGCAGCGCGTGCCTACGCAAGCTTCGGATGTCGAGCTTCGACGGCGAACTCTCTCTCGCAGTGAGTGCCGAGGGGAAGCTCAGCGCCCCTGCTGCCCTGGCGCTCTCGAGTGACGGGACGCGCCTGTGTGTGGCCGACTTGGCCCAAAGTCAAGTACTTGTGTACGACGCGCCCTCGCTGCGCTACCTGCATAGTCTCGGCTCGCTAGGCAGCGCGCGCGGTCAGTTGCGTGCGCCCGACGGCGTCGCCATCCTCGACGAGCGTGTTTACGTTGCCGACACGTGCAACCACCGCGTCGCCGTCTTCTTGCTCGACGGCGGCAGGGGGGCGGCGGTGGCCGAGTGCTCAGGACAGCGCTCGACCGGCGGTTTCGTGCGAACCTTCGGTCGATTCGGCTCGACGCCGGGACGCTTTGAGTTCCCTCGCGGCCTCGCGATCGTGGAAGGTATGCTGCTCGTCTCCGAGACGACGCGCGTGCAGCTGCTCACGCTCGAAGGCGCGCCGCTTCAAGTGTTGCCTCTGCCGGGCGCTGTGGCCCTGCGCGGCGTGTGCGCGGGCGGTGCGAATGCCTATATAGCAGATTACGAGGCGCACCTGATCCATGTGCTCCACGTCGACCCGACGCGCGCGGCGACCATTGCGGCGCCCATTGCGGAGGAGCCGCCGCCTGCGGCCGCGAGAGCGAGCGTGCCCGATCCGAACGAGGTACGAGAGCTCGAGTTTGATGTCCAGGGCGCAGGCGCACCCAATTCAAAAATCAGCTCGTCTGGTGTACTGCCGCAACGAGTATTGGTGGGAAACACGTAGTCGTCTAGTTACACAAGCATAGTTACAATGTACACATGTGACATGAGTGAGATGTAGCGCTGCAACTCTGCATCGCTGTCGACATGTGGCTGAATACATGAACACCCGTCTGATGTGAGCTCCCCGTTCCGTCAGACCGACGGTTTTTGGAGTTTCCACTGTGGACGGGTACTTTCCTAGAAATTACTCTGAAGTTCGTAGAAAGTACCCGTCATCAGTGTGGTTTCTACCGAAATGTCGGGCGCCCTGATGACTTTCGCAGCTCTTGCCACGGCGTACGTGCTTCCTCTGCAGCCGACAAATCTTGTGAGCCGCACGAGCACCATCTCTTCCATCGTCCAGACGCCGATTCCGGAGCAAGAGGATCTGCGCAAGGAGCTCACTGTGTGGCAATCCACGAAAGGTGGGATCAAGTTTGTCGACGAGCGGATCGGCACGGGCGCGCTGCCGGCGTCAGATAGCGTGATCTCCCTGCACTACACAGTCTCATTTGCCGACAGTGGAATGGTTATAGGCACCTCGCAAGGGCGGTGGCCATTCTCCTTCGCGCCTGAGAAGCATCCTGTTCCTATTTTTGCGGATGGAGTCGTAGGCATGCGCGTGGGCGGGCGGCGGCGGCTGTCAATTCCGGCACACATGATCCCCGAGAGCCAGGTGCGTAACGTGCCCCAGGACCAAGCGGGCGAGGGCCTGCGCATCGAGGTCGAACTGGTCGGCATCGAGACTGGCATCAAAGCCATGGCACTTTCGCTTTTGCCCCCAGGCAACCGGCGGCTCGTGATCGCGCGCACGGTGTTCCTCCTGAGCTTTTTGCCCTATTTTCTTCCCGAGGAGATCAAGCCCGACGGCTACAAGTTTGGCGATCTCGACGCGATCGTGGCGACGCATGATGCTGCTGCGAACTCGCTGTGGCTCGGCGGCACGGCGCAACCTCTCGACTCCCTCTTCAAATAAAGTGTGGACAGATGAAGCTGTGGAGTGCGCGGCGCATAGCGCCGCGAAGAGTTTACCCTTGACCTCGAAGCTCTGCTCCGGTGCAAGCGCGCACTGGAGCCCGCACACTTCGCGACCACGCTCGGCGTGTCGCTGTACACTTCTTGACCGGGGTCCGACGTCCGTCGTTCGCGTTTCAATCGCGTTTGTCGGCGGCGCCTGGAGTGCGCGCGGCGTGTGTCACAGCCGACGCTGTAAAACTCAAGTTTGGATCGTCAGTCCATGAGAGTTATGCATGACCCATGCTAGAGTAATAGATAAGAGCGCGCAGACGAGTAATTTGCACAAATGTACTGAAAAGCTCCCTCCAGCGGCTTTAAACGAAAGATTGAATTATGTCTGATGCGATGGGGAGGTGGGTACGCCGGGATCGCGACGGCCGCGACGCTGGTCCCAGGCGGCCGTCATTGGTCGCGGGAAGGGCGACGAATGAATCGACCGATTCCCACAAAGCGCTCCTGGAAGCTGGCTGGTGGCTCATCTCTCGCGTCCTTGTTAAGTCCTTTGCAGCAGCGCTCTCGCGAGCTGCGAGCTCGGCGAGCAGTGCGTCGTGCTGCGCCTGGAAGTAGCGCCACATGGCGAAGCCTGTGATGAGCACGACGATCCCCACGTAGGTCGCCGGGAAGATGCTCTCACGGAACTCGCCCAGCAGTGGCACCGAGAAAAGGATGGTCGTGATCGGCAGCAGCAGCGAGAAGCTGATCGAGTTGAGCACAGCGCCTCCGTGCTTCGTCAGGTAGAGGCCGGTCGTGTTGATCACTTAGGGAATTGAGGCCTACGTAGCCGATGAGCAGTCTCGAATGGTGCGGGCCGCACGTGGCACTGCCGTCGACGCTCATGGGGGTTGCAAGCGCCACCGCGACCGAGGACTGCTGCTGCAGCTGCTGCTGCAGCAGGTAGCTGAATGCAAAGCTCTCGCTGAAGCAATGCCAGCCACAATTGAATCCGCGTAAAATTTTGTCCCAGCTCCGGCCCTGAGCCGAACCGATACCCGGCAACATTTGCAAGGGCGCGAGCGCGAAGCCGATGGGGCATTGCGCATTGCCAGATGGAGACCCACTGCGTCAAAAATGTCGGTTCTAGCCAGGGCAACGGCCCGGTTGAACGTAGCTTGCCTTCGCCCATCCCCAGGCCCTGTCGCACAATCGACGGGTGCTACCCGGATGCCCCAAACGGAGGCATGGATTCTCTCGTGCATGACGCTTATACTTGTGCCATTCGAGCACTTTCAGTACGCCTGTCTGGACAAGATGATTCACTGCTGCCCCTGGCGGCATCGAGATGTCGTCAATGAACACGGTGGCATTACATCCAGCAAGCTGCCGCATGTTGATCATATCTTGCTTGCAGCCGCGGAGCCTGTGGTCGCCATCGATCAGAATCACATCGCATGCGACAGACTGATGTGCAGCTGCAAACTCGGGAACGGTGAGCATCGAATCGCCACGATGTAGCTGGAAGCGATCTCCAAACGAAAGAGCAAGCAATCGGTAGGCATCATTCGAGTACCCATATGCACCCATGTCAAAAGAATGTGCGACTAGATCAGGATTTGCTTCTAACATCGCTGCAGTACCATGACCTCCGTTCAAGCCAATTTCGCAATATGTGCGCACGTGTCGATTCTTCCACACTGCCTGCGTGTATGCGTGCAGTTGAACTGGACGCATGTACCCATACGGCGTACCATACGGAGACTTGTAACCATTGCCAGCAAGCTGCGCATTGTTGATGTTAGCGTCCAGCAGGTTCCACATGGTGAGCACGGCGACGATCATCTGCTCGTACGTATCCGGGGCAAACCTTTTCGCGCCGGTAGGCAGGGTGTCATTGAAGCCCGGGAGTGTGACTGAGGGACCCGCGTAAACACTTGCGACTTCGGGCATCTTCGCTAGGGAATGGAGGTGCCGGTGTGCTCGCAGAACGCGTTGCGCGTGAACGCGCTGCACAAAACATCTTGTTACCGGTATATATAAATTCGTAAAAACGCCACCCGGGGCGACCGCCGTATAGACACTGTGAAGGTCTGAGAGAGAGAGTGTGAAGATATGAACTATGAACTCTGTCTGCTGTCGGTGTCCACATCCTTCTTACCTATGGGTCTGACAGAGGTGAGAACTAGCCGGAATCGGGGGTACTATTGAATGGAAACTGACCCCGATGGCTTCACATGTCATGAAAGTTCGATCTGGTCTACTCTACTCGAACGTAACTCGAACGTAGGCGCCTTCTCGCCAGCGTGCGACGGGGGCCCGGTGACGACAGGGACGAGTGTGAAGAAGGAGTTAAAGGAGGGGATCAGGGGATCAAGCAGATGTCAAGCAGATAGCAGAAGAGGCGGCCCTTGAGAGGCGGAGGAAAACCGGAAAGGATGAGGGAGGAATAAAGGAGATTGACGACGAGAGCGGATGCTCGGGGAAGAAGGGCCGGGCGTAGGCCGGGCGGTCAGAACCAGGCGGCCGGGAGGATGCACAGCCGATTGGATGGGTGAACGAGAGGCTTCAGCAAGCTGAAGCCTGCTGCCTGGGTGTGGTCGCGACGGTGGATTGAAGGCGTCCGGTCGGCGACGGGTAGGCATCGCGTAGTCGATGCCGACTGAGAGGGCCGCGTCAGAGTGTCACGGAGAGGACGGAACGCGCCATTCGAGGAAAGAAACGAGCAATTTTAATCGCGGAAATTCGTCGCGGCACGGGGCGTGCGGGGCCGCGACAGTTCAGTTCAGTTCAGTTTCTTCGCGGTCCCCCCACGCTCACTCCACCACCGTCTCGACGGACGGCTCCGCTCCCCTCGGTCAACACAAGTACTGAGTACTCGCTCGCTCGGGCTACTCAATTTCGCTAG
>Ga0210242_101766_pt1 | contig 14653 bp, 6 predicted proteins | sample ChrtobMeP5a_16mM_FD_155445 | JGI IMG/M metagenome (GOLD analysis project Ga0210242, IMG submission 155445) | Chrysochromulina tobin associated microbial communities from unialgal haptophyte culture, Seattle, Washington, United States - P5a_16mM | ecosystem: Host-associated > Algae > Haptophytes >... | reverse complement strand
GACGTGGGATGGACTGGGTCTGATGGGACGTGGGATGGACGGGGTGATGGGACGTGGGGCGTCACGGGTCGCAGCGCCACGGGTGTGAGTGCCGCGCCCTGACTGAGGCGGCGAGGCTCGAGGGGCTAGCTTCGACACCGTTACGTGATGAGAGCAAGCGGAACTGCCGTTTGTGTGAGTAACTGCGCGTCTGTCAATGTCGCCGCCGTCCGGTCGGTGCAAGGGCAACGGTGATATGTGCCGTGACCCGTGTGTGCTCGGCGTCTGTCACAAATCTGTGCGTCAGGTCTTCATGTCAAGTTAACAAATCGAGGTTTTTCTTTCACAGCCTTTTCACGGGTAATTCACGCGAAGTAAGAAAATGCGAAGCAGGATTGTGAATCCGGCCGATCCCTCGCGCGCGGGCGGATTGTCCGATGCCCTCGTCGAGCCCGATGGCCTGCTTCCCTTTGACACGCGTTCCGCGGTATGCGATGCCCAACTCATCGCTCCATCCGGCCTTCGCTGCGCTCCCGTCCGCTCACCCTGCGCGCGGGGTTGACGACGAGCTGAGATGGGGGCCGATTTCCTTGCGCGTCTGCACGACATGCTTCGCGCCTTCGGGGCCTCGGGAAGTCACTGGGACGCTGCCCTCTTTGACTGCGGGGATCGCTTCCTACTCGCGCGCCCTATGCCCTCGTCGAGCCCGATGGCCTGCATCGCACACGTTCGGGGCCTTGGGAGCCACAGCTGCTTCGCACGCCCATACCACGCTGCTCGGGGCCTCGGGAGCCAGGCGTTGCGGCAGCCTCGACTGCGCGCCGTGGTCGCTCCGAGCGTCCTCGACGCGCCCTCGCGCCACGGCTGCCGCGGCCACCCGAGCTCCGAGGGGCCTGTGGGCGAGCTGCACATGCGCACCGCGACGGAGTGCGCGCCGCCGCCTCCCGAGCGTCACCGCGGAGCCGCGCGTGCCCCCCCGAATCCGCAGGTGTCCGAGCGGGCGAAGGCCTGATAAGCGCGGCGCACGCGATGAGCGACTCGATGGGCGAGGCCGTGTGGCAGGCCGCAAGCGACGGCAAAAAGGCGGAGCTCAGGCAGCTGATCGAGCGTGGAGGGAACGTCAACTGGCACCATCCTGAGGTGCGCCGCCACATGTGCCTCGCGTGGGGTCGTCGCCGCCTCTGTTGGTTTAGTCGCCTTCGCCGCCGAGGCAGCGCCCGCCCGACACGGCGCCGTCTCCCCACAGCCCAGGCGGCGCTGGCCTTTTGCCGCCGCCCCGCCGCCCCGCCGAGCGTGGCACCCGCGTCCTCGTCGCATGGCGCGCGCCGCACCCTCGCGTGCTCATTCGTCTCACCCCTATGGCCCTTGAGGATGGCTCGTGTGTGCGTCCAGGGCGGATTCACAGCTCTGATGATGGCCTCAACGTTCGGGCGCGAAGGGTGCGTCGGACTCCTTCTCGAGTCTGGGGCGACCGTCAACGCCACGGGGGTGAGTCTGGAGCGCCCTCACCCAGCACATACCGTGGGTCAGCTTCCATGTAGTGATTTCGTTCGTCTCCTCCCTTTTGTCTTCAGAACAATGGAGGGTCAGCTCTGCATTGCGCGGCTTTCAGCGGCCACCTCGCGATCGCCAAGCGCCTTCTCGAAGGCGGCGCCGATCCGACTCTCCGAGACAATAACGGCAAGACGGCCCTCGACGAGGCACGGGAGAGGGGCAAGAGCAAGGTCGTAGCCCTGCTGAGCGAGCCTCGGTACGCCGCGCGGATGAAGACCGACCGATGCTTGATTGCGAAGCGATTTCGAAGCGGCGGCGGTGAGGCGCCGTCTTGGGCGCACGCGGACCAGGGATTATCTGCCGCTCGGCGAACGAATGGCTGCGAGCTGCCATGGGATGCGGCTGAGAGGTCGCAACGCACGCCCTCTGGGGCAACACAGCGCATTGCGATTGCACGTCCTTCACATTTGGCGACGGGCACAGAACGACCAAATCCTAGGCGCCGTGCTGGGCACCACGTGGTCTCCACTGAGTCTCCTTCTGCCTTGTGATTTTGAGGTCGACCGTTCTCAAGCGCCAAGCTGTGTGTGTGCCCTCGCGCGTCCACAGGGGCGAGGCGCAGCGGCGCGAGGCGGAGCGGCGCGAGGCGGAGCGGCGCGAGGCCGAGCAGCGCGAGGCAGAGCGGCGCGAAGCGGCGGCTCGACAGCAACGTCAGGCGGCCGACAAAGCGGCGGCCGAGAAGAGGGCGGCGGAGGAGAGAGCGGCAGAGAAGGTGGCGGCAGAGAAGGTGGCGGTCGCAAAGGCGGCAGCTGACAAGGCGGCGGCGGAGAAGGCGGCGGCGGAGAAGGCGGCGGACGAGAGGGCGGCGGCCGAGAAGGTGGCGGCCGAGAAGGTGGCGGCCAAGAGGGCGGCGGCTGAGAAGAGGGCGGCGGACAAGGCTGCGGCCGTTAAGGCCGCGGCGGCGGTCGCGAAGAGGGCGGCCGAGGAGGCTGCGGCCGAAAAGGCGGCGGCCAAGTCCAAGGAAGGGCACGCCCTGAAAGACAAGGCCGACTTTGCCGGAGCGCGTGACGCCTTCGACGAGGCCTATCGGAGGTGTCCTCCCGACGGCGAGTTTGCTCAGCAATCCGCCATGTGCCTCTTCTCCGCTGGCACCATGGCATTCAAGGCGAACGACCTTTCGGGCGCCAAGGCCCGGTACGATGAGTTGCTCGGACTCAAATCGCTCGACGCTACCCTTCGTGACATGGCGCTCGAGAAGGCGGCAGCGGTTGCAGAGGCAACGGAGAAGGCGGCGGCCGAGAAGGCAGCGGCCAAAAAGGCGGCGGCCGAGAAGGCGGCGGCCGAGCTGAAGCACTGGGAGGCGGAATTTGAGAAGATAGCCAACGCCCGCGCGCTTCTCTGCAAGGAGCAGGGCCGCGTGCGCCTCGCGGCCGCGGCGGCGGTTGTTGAGGACGAGTCACTGCGCGACGCCACGAAAGCGAGGGACGCGGCGCGCGTCGCCTTGGTCCGCGCGCTCGATGATGCGCTCTGTGTACACGACGAGCGCCACGCCGAGGAGCAGCGACGGAGGCTGACCATGGAGGCGGCCACGTTGCAGCAGCAGCAGGGGGCGCGCAAGCTCACGCTCGACGAGCAACTGCGGCTCGAGTGTCTGCACAGTCAGGTGCTGCCCGTGCTTGACGAGTGGGTGGCGCAGATCGGCAGATTGCGCGAGGAGCGCGAGGACTTGGGCCGCCACGTGAGCGACGAGCCGCCCAGCCTGGAGGATCTTCACATGAAGCACGAGGCGCTCAAGCAGGCGAAGGGTGCTCTCAAGAAGGCGACGCGCGGCCTCGAGGATGCCAAGGATGAAGGCGTCAACCTCGCGCCCGCGGAGGCCGCGCTCAAGGTCACCCGCCGCGCCGTGCAGGCCGCGGAGAAGGCACTGCACCAAGCGCGCTTCGAGGCGGCGACGCTCGCGAAGGCGCACTTCCCCGAGTTGTTCGCGCGCGAGGTGCTGCTGCGCGTGGGCAAGGCCGACGGCCTCGACGAGGATGAAGTGCGCGCGGTGCTCGTCGAGCGCGAGCTGACACACTATGAGCGCGAGAAACGGCTGAGCGGCAAGGATGCGCGACACGAGGTGTGGCGGATGAGCTACGACGGCGAGGCGTGCGTGCTCAAGGAGTACAAGCTCGACAGTCGCGACGAGTGGAGGGCCCTCGTCAAGGAGGTCACCATCCTGCGGCGACTCGCCAGCTGCCCGTACGTGGCCGACGTGCAGGCCGTGTTTGAGACCCCAGACCACACGGCGGCCTATGTACAGCTGCCGTACTACAATGGCGGTGACATGCTCCAGTGGCTGACCAAGACGGCCCCCGAGGTGTGGCGACGCAAGGCGCTGCTTGGGCAGCTGTGCGAGGCGCTCCGCCACGTGCACAGCCACGGCCTCGCGCACGGCGACGTCAAGCTTGAGAATACACTCGTGTCTCTCGAGGGAGAGCGCGCGACGGCGCACCTTGCCGACTTCGAGTCCGCGCGCCGCCAGCAAAGCAGCCTGAGCACGAGCACGGGCGGAAGCAACGCCTTCACCGAGCTCTACGCGGCGCCGGAGATCCTCAAGGCAAGCAGAGAGGGCCGCGAGCGAGACGCGAAGCCCACCGCGATGGGCGACATGTTCTCCTACGGCGTCTGCTGCCTCTTCGCGTGCTGCCTACCGGCCGATGCGAGCGCGCAGCAGCAGGCAGTGCGACGTTTCGCGGGGGAAGACGGCCGGCAGCTCGCGCAATGGTCGCGCGATGCAGCTACGCTTGCCGATGAGCACCTCCCGTCACTGCTCGACAGCCTCCTCGCGGTGGCAACGACCAACAAGGAGGCTCTCGAAAAGCGCCTGAGCGCTAGCCAGACGCTTCGGCACGCATTCCTCGACACGTCCGCGGCGCTCGAGGTGAGTGCTCGCGCGCAGCAGGCGGCGGCCAAGGCGAGCATGCAGGCGCAGCAGACGGTCGCAGCGGCGTCACACGAGGCGGCGCAGCAGATGGCTGCTGTAGAGCGCGAGGCGGCGCGTGTGCATCGCGAGGCTGCGTGGCGTGAGGCCGAGCTGCGCCGCAGGCAGGCGGAGCTGGAGGAGGCGCTTGAGGCTGCTGCACAGCAGAGCGAGCTCGAAGCGGCGGCGAAGCGAAACGAGATACAGCGCGAGCAGCGCCGCCTTGAACAAGAGCGGACAAAAGTGCGCGAGCTGGAGGCAGCGGCGGAGGCAAAGGCGCGGGCGGCGGCGCAGCTCACGAGCGATGCAAAGGCGGAGGCTGCGCAGCAGCAAGCACAGGCGCAGGCCAGGCGCAAGGAGCTCGAAGCTGAGGAGAAGCGAGTGGCGCTTGAGTGTGCGCGGAGAAAGGCCGAGGCGGAGAGCGCCGAGGCCAAGGCCACCAAGGAGCGTGATGAGCTTCGCATCGAGCGCAAAAAGGCCCGCGCCATGCCCGACTACTGGGAGACGCGCATGGCGACCAGTTCGCCGGATGGCTTCGCCGCGATTGCCCTCGATCACACTGGCCGCGACCGTAGCACGTGGGCCGCACTCGAGCGGCTGCTGCAGACCGACCCAGTGAAGCTGAAACAGAGCGGTGCCGATCGGAGGGGCACCACGCACGACCGGCTGAAGCTCGCGTGCGCGTGGCGCCTGGAGAACCCGGCGCTGTGGGACAAGTACATGAGCGGCGTGCAGGGTGTGATGAACGACATGAAGCGCATCCGGCAGGGGCGAGTGGCATCCGCGGGCGGCGCGCCGCCTCTTACATGCCGCGTAGCGGACGCCCTACCCGGCGACCTGCGCGTGGACGTCAATGAGGCCTTCCTGATGCACGGCACGAACGCCGGCGTGCTCATCAACATCCTCTCCACGGGCATGAACGAGCGCTTCGCCGGCACAGCCGCCGGAGCCGCGTACGGCGAGGGCTCCTACCTGGCCGAGGACGCCGGCAAGAATGACCAGTACACCAAGGTGGACCCGCAGTACGATGGGAGCTCGGAGCTGCACAAGCGGCTGTACGCGCACGGCGCGCGCCACCACCCAGGCAAGGTCTTCTACATCCTCGTGTGCCGCGTGGCGCTCGGTCATCACGTGCGAACGCAGCAGAGGATTACAAAGAAGATGAGAGAGAATAATGAGTCACCCACAATCACCAATACGGGTCGGCCCGTGTTCCCCATCGTTTACCGCGAGCTCGACACGGTGGCCGGCATCTCTCCGCCCGTGCTTCACCACTCGCTGCTTGCCGACGTCTCACCACCCGCCCGCTACCGCGAGTTCATCGTCTTCCACTCGGAGTACATCTACCCCGAGTACCTGCTGGCCTACCAGCGGTACGAGGGCGGCCGTGGGCCGATGGCGTGAGTGTGCCGATGGCGTGAGTGTGCCGAGTGAGTGTGGGCGCGCTAAAGTGTGCAGTATCTGGAACTGATCATGAACGCGCGGTGGTATGTGAGAGTTCTTCGAACCCGCGGCCCGATCGCATGAGTCTTTGCGAGCGTGTGTGCGGGATCCCGGCCGGATGCGGAGTGTGCGGAGTGTGAGACTGAGGCGGTGTGATACTGAGGCGATGTGATATACTGAGGCGGGGCGCGGAGACTGAGGTGGCGGCGGCCCGGCGCCGTTCTCAGTCCGGGGCTCGGGGTGCCTTCCGAACTGGGTAGTCTGCTGAGTACATGCAACGATGACGTTGGTCGACGGTGTGGAGAAGATCTTCATGGGGGTCGGGTTGTCGTGTCGTCGCGTCGTTCAATAAAATGTCGAACGTATGTGCGCCCAGCGCCGCCCGCGGTCGGTGATGGCCGTCATGTGTCGCGTTTCGGGTCGCGTTTGCCACACAGTGACTGCACAGTGATTGGCTAACTTATCTTCGGCTCAGCTATCCAGCTGCTCGGCTGGGACCATCCGCCGCTTCCGCCCCTCACCCCTTCATTGAGGGGCACACGGGACGGAAACGGGACGGTTCCAACTTCCATGGCGATCACATGGCGACAGGCCGGTATGGTTTTAATGTCAAGTTGTCAAGACATCCAACTGAACCAACGCACCAAGTCATAAAGGAGCCTCGCGGAAGAACATGTGATTACGATGAAAATCGGATGATCGACACCGCCGTGTTTGTTTCACATCGCACAGGTCTTGAAGCCCTACAAAGGTTCAATGACGATACCGATGCAGACAACGCAGTCCGCCCCTTGCTCAAGACTTAACGTGGCTCGGCATGGAGGATTGCTTGGACTCATGTTGACATCGAGCTCAGAATGGGTAATCCGCCCATGGCTGTACCGGCACATAGCAATCTTTGACCGTCTCGCCATCTGGGATGGAAGTAAAGCGGGATCGCCTGCGGCTGCTTGGACTGCTGCGCAGTGCAAGCTGTATGCGAACTGTGTATATGCAAACGAGGCCGATGTATTCAACTGGCGAATCCAGGGCTGGAAGACAGACCAGACGATACGGGCTGCAGCAACGCAAGTACTGCTTTGTGGTGCTAAGTCCCAAGTGTTGGAGGGGCGATGGATCTACATTGCGCACCCGGACGAATTTTTGGTGCAGGATCTGAGGATACTCGTCTCCCACGTGGAACGTCTCAGCCCATTAGCAAATGCCATCGAATTCAAGATGCTCTACGCCCTTCCCAGCTCCGGCGAGCGCTCAGGAATTCGTGAGTTCCAAGCCGCATCGAACGGCTACCAGAGCTTTGAGCCGATCGTATCATTGGCATCTTGCGACGCAGGATACATCTGGCACGAGGCCCGGCTCTTCCGCTGGGAGGCCGGCGTGGAATGGGGCCAATCTCGAAGCAAGACCGGCATCATTCCCGAAAAGGGCTCAAGTAATGGATGGAAGTACTGGCCGACTGCTGCACATTTTGATCGCACAACACGACACAGTCTTGCCCCACACATCGTGCACTTCAAGGTGCATGACTTTGCTCCCGGCGCATTTAAGGTGGAGAAATCAAAAAATAAAGGCAGGCCATGGATTTCCTTTACCAGGAGCGGTCTACACACTGGCATGGGCACTCATAGGACTCAAAAGTTCATTATTGATTGGAATCAGTCGGCGGAGGACCAGATATTTGGGTACTATAATCGAACTGGACATCGAGCTACACCTGTGGCAACTGAGCTGCAAGCTCGCTGCAATGCCACGGGGCTCGAGCCACGATGCAGCGTCGAATGGCAGCCACAGGCACGGTTCTCTCCTAGTTCACCGACGAAGAAAGTTGCTGGGGACACATTTTAGACCCCGGTCACGTTCTTCAGTTTTGCTCACCGGGACGGTGTGGATGATGTTGTGCACGAAGCGCGCGCGCGCTCCCGCGTACGGCGATCGAACGTTTCGGCCCCGCCGCCAGCAGTCCACCCCCCCTCCACCCACTCACCTGTCTCCTCGTCGCCCGCCTCCCGCCCTCCGGAAACCGACGTTACAAGTGAACCGTGCACGTCACGCCATCCTTCGTGCTCGCCTTCGTGCTTCGATCCAGAAGCCCCCGGGCATATCATAACATAAGCGTATTTTTTGTACGAGTAGACAATATGTTTCGAGACTATCTCTTCGGCTTCTTCGGCGCCACCGCCGCCGGCGCCGGCGCTGGTGCGAACGCCGCATGCGCCGCTCTGAGCTCCGCGGCGGCGGCGGCGGCCGCAGCGGCCGCTGCCTCGGCAATTTCCCTCTGGCGTTCACGCTCGCGTGCGTGCTCGCGGCTGGCAGAGATGGCGCGCAGCCGCTGTACGCGCTTCGCTTCCTGCGAGCTCTCCACATCGAGATCGTGAATCACAGTCTCCGCGTGCGAGAGCTCCATATCGCATGAGTACCAGTCATGCTCGGCGGTATGCACAAGCTCCTCGAGGTCCGTGCTCATGCGCACGAAGCTGCTGCTGAGCTCGGGCGGCGAGATCTCATGGATGCTAAAGTCGGAGGGCACAAGCAGGTTGACCATCTCGTGGCTGAACGCGCGCTCCGGGGACCAGGTTTCCCCCTTGCCCTTGCGCAACGAGTTCTCGATGTTCATCGAGGCGCGCAGCATCTCCATCTTCGCCCTTTCGAGGCGCAGCAGCTCCTCCGTCTCGTGCAGCACGTCCTCGGCCTCGGCGCACGCGCGCATCTGATCCTCGAGTCGTCGACGGCACGCGTGACGTATCCGATCCGCTTGCTCGGCCTCGCGCTGCCGATGCACCTTGTCGTTGAGATCGATCTGCGCGAGGGCGTCGAGCCCGACGTCCTCGGCCTGCTGCCAGAGTTGCGTGAGCAGGCGGCGCGTTCGCAGCGGGATGACGGGCGTCGTGGCGAGCACCTTTGCCATGCACTCGCCGAGCACCTGCAGCCGTCGCCGCCTCGCCTCGAGCTGCCGCGCCAGCTTCTGCTCGGAGAGTGCGCCGCTCGGGACCTCGCGCCGTGCGCGCGCTCGCAGCTCGTGCAGCTGGCGCAGGATGCGCTTGCGCTGCGGCAGATCGACGACGCCGAGCACGCGCAGGTCGAGCTCGTCTAGCGTGGTGAGCTCTACGCCGCTGATGCCCTGCGCCCGCAGCGCCTCCACCTGCTCCGCGTCAAAGCGCACCGTCGTGCGCAGCCACTCGGACACGTCGTCCACCGACCAGCTCGCGAGATCCACGGATGCCCCGGTTTGCGGGGCCTTGGTGGCATCCTGCAGAACCTTCTCGTCGAGGGCCTGCTGTGCGAGCCGGCGGGCCACCCAATTGCCGACCGCCGCGCTGTCGTCGGAGCGTCCGCCTGCGCTTGACTCGAGAAGCGCTGGCGACGATGGCACGCCGTGCAGCGCAGACGTCGAGGCCATCGCCTCCGCTTTGTCGAGGGCTGCGCGGAGCGCGCGCATGAGAGGGGCTTTTGCAAGTGGCCGGATCACGCTTCAACCGTTACGGATTTCGCGTCGTCATGAGCGTTCACATGAATCGCTGCCCAATGGCGAGAGTGCAATCGCCATATCGCAATTAGCCGGCTTGCGCGCTGCGTACCGCCAGAACGAAAAGAGCGTTGAGACTGAGCACACAACTGTATCAAGAACAAGCCAAGGACCAACAAGATTTCCCCTGGCTGGCTCTGCGCGGGTTCTCACTCAGGCTTCACGATACCGAGCATGCATGCGGGCGCGGGCTCCTCCGCGGTCGGGTCCCACGGCACGAGGACCGAGAGCGCGGACGATTCATGGCCGGTCTCCACGTGGTGCCAGTGGTAGGGCGGCGTGTACAGCACATCGCCCGGCCGCACCTCCGCGTGCCACGCGGCCGCCTCCGCCGCCGACATGATAGTCTCCGGCATGGTAGTCTCCGCGCCCACGACGGCGCTCGCAAGTCCTCCCTCGCCCACTACGGCGCTCGCAAGTCCTCCCTCGCCCACGACGGCGCTCGCAAGTCCTCCCTCGCCCACGACGGCGCTCGCAAGTCCTCCCTCGCCCACGACGGCGCTCGCGAGTCCTCCCTCGCCCACGACGGCGCTCGCAAGTCCTCCCTCGCCCGCCTCCGCCGCGCCGAGCGCGCGCTGCCGCTTGGCGTCGCGCCACGTGTCGATCTGCTCGGAGAGCTGTGCCGCCTGCTCAATGTCTTGCAGGAGGGCCTCACCGAGCTCCATTCCGTGGGAGGCGTCGCGAGGGAAAAGGCATCGAAAGGTCTCCGGCGGGTAGTAGGTGAAGTGCTTCGTGCCAAGGACGCCGACGAGGAAGCCGTGGCACAGGTCGTAGTGAAGCGGCGTGACGCACCCAGTACTCCCGAGCCACACGCCACACTTGGCCACGTTGAAGCTGTGCGCGCCGGGCGCGCCGCCCACGAGCAACTCGAGCGCCTCGAGCGCGACCTCCTCACGCAACCCATCCTCGAGCCGCGCGCGCGCGTAGAGCCGCTCACCGGGCGGCAGGCCGCCCGGCGTGAAGAGCCGCTCGGCCACGTGGCCAAACGGGCCCCAATAGTGCTCGCATGTCCTCTTCAGAAAGTGCCTGCCGTCGGGCGATCGAAGCACAAGGATGTCCTTGTCATGCAGCGAGCTGAGATGCTCAACATTGCCCCAGCGGGCGAGCGCCGCCCAGTCGTTGGCGAGGCCGCGAAGAATCACTGGACGCTTGTGCTTGTAGCGCTCCACAAACTCGCTGTGCGTAAGGTCGGCCCTGACATCCACATGCTGCCGCTGCCGGATTGGTGGCAGCTGCGGCGGTGAAGCAGAGGCGGCTGCGGCGAAACACGCCTTGCAGCGCCCGAGTCCAGGGCCTTTCTTCCACTGAGCCGTGTTGTACCCGCTCTTCGGCTGGTCGCCGCCGCAGGCGAGGCACTGGTGGCCCATTGTCTCGGACCGCCGAACCGGCCCTTCATGGCCTCTTTCTCAGCTGGTCTGTTTATTTATAGCTCACAGTACGAAAGTTGAACAAAAGCGAGCAACGTGGTCCGTGGCCGTTCGGCGTGTTCCTTCGCGTGTTCAGGTTCCTATGGTATTATAAATGAAGCTGACGCGACGGCGGCATGGGTTGGAAGTCAAAAGATGGAATAAAAGTCGCTCCCGTCGAAGTCGAGCGGGCGTTGCACCGTGACGCACTTGGCCGCATGGTAGCGCAGGTGGGCTCCGTGCGCGGCGCGCGCGCACGTGGCGCTGCAATAGCACGCGAGACGGCAGTAGCGGCAACGACGTAGCTGGGCGCCGCCACTGGGCGTGCCACTGGGAGGGCCGGCGCGAGCGCCGCCACCGGCCGAGGGCGCGAGGGCGGCGGCCGCTCCGCAGTGATCGCACGAGAGTATCGGATGGAGCGTGGGCGCCGTCGCGAGCGGTGTCGCGCGCCGGTGCCAAACGGTCAGATCTTCCATGGTGTCTCCCCAGCACGGGAGCGGCAGACGCATGCGAAGCTCCCATCCCGTCGCCAAGCTCGCCTCGAAGGTCGCATCACCAGTGTCGCCGCGCCACTCACCCACATGGACGAGGGTACTGCCCCCGAAGTGCTCAAGGCACTCGCGTGCCATCGGCCGGCCGTTGGGCGGGTAGCACAGGAAGAGGGTGTGTTGGCGCCAGCGTGTCTCCGCAAGCAGCTTGGGGCTGCCGGGCAGCACCGTGGTGAACGCGGGGCAGCCTCCATGGAAGGTGTTCTGGGAGGGAGCCTCGCCGCCGCCGCCGCCGCCCTTGCTGCCGCTGCTGCCGCCGCCCTTGCCGCCGCTCTTGCCGCCGCTCTTGCCGCCATTTTTGCTGCCACAAGCGCCGGTGCCGTCGCCGTCGCCGCCACTGCCACTCCCGCTCCCGCTCCCTGCGAGCAGCGGCGGCCGCGCGTCGAACGCGCAAGCATCGACGCCGCGCGCTTGGAGCAAGTGCACCCAGTAGCCGGTGCCTGCCCCCATCTCGATGATGGGCGCATGCTGCGCGAGGAGCGATAGCGCACCCTCGGAGGGCACCGCGAACGCCATCGACCAGCATGGCCATTGGCGATCCATCTGGCGCCAGCGCTTGACTAGGGGCGGTGCTGGTGGCTCCTTGTCTGCGGCGGACGGTGCCAAAGGCGGGAGCGCGCTGTCGTAAGCGGCGGGCGCGGCGACGCCGCCTGCATGCATCAGGTCAATGGCTTCGAGGGTACGCTCACGCCACACGCGAAGGAGCGTGTTTGGCGGCGTGCCGGAGGCAGCGGCAGCGGCAGCGGCAGCGGTGCGGGGGGTAGCCGAGGCGGACGCGGCGGCGGCGGGCGCGGCGGCGGGCGCGGCGTCGGCAGCGGCTGGTGGACTAGGTTGCTGCAACTCTCTGGCGATGGCAGCCGCCGCGATCGCACACCATCCCTTTCGCACGCGCGCGAGCGCCGCCGCCTCGGCTGCAACCGTCGCCACCGCGCCCGCCTCTGGCGTCGCCACCGCCCCCGGCACTGTGCCATCGCCGAGGAGTTTGGTAGCTCGCTCCAATTGCTCCGCTTGCCACGTGGCCGTGTGAGAGCGAGCGAAGAAGGCGGCGGGAGATCGAGTGAGCTCCGCGGGAGATCGAGTGAGCTCGGCGGGAGATCGAGTGAGCTCCGCCATTCCTACAGAAGGGGCCGACGGCGCTCGAGACGGCGCGGCCGCTGCCGGCGGCTTCTTGGGCGGCGCCGCTGCCGGCGGCTCTGAGCCCATCGGCTGTGAAAGGAGAGCGACGGGCTGTGAAAGGAGAGGCGCCGCCTCGGGCGCCTCGGTCAGGCCAGTGTACATGATCTCAAAGTAGAGAGCGTCGAGCGCGAGCAGCACGCGGGCCACGTCATGGGCGCTCGGTACGGCGCGCCGCTCCGCCAACGGCCCGAGCTCGGCGAGGAGTGCTCGACTCGGCGCCTGCAGGTTGCGTGCGACAGCATCGAGGGTGCGTGCGTCCATGCCCTCCCGGCAAGTGCTCACGAGAGCGTCCAGTGCATGCGTGTACGCCCCGATCGCCTCCGCGCACCCGAGGGGCTCGCGCGCACACAGCAGCAGCCGACGCGCAGTCAGCAGGGGCAGGCAGAGCTTCTCGAGCCTTCTCTGCAGAGGCGACGGACGCACCGGCGCGCCGTCGCCAGGCACGCCGGCGTTCCCGCATGCCGCGATCGCGCCATCCTCTGACGCAACGGCCGCTCGATGCCCCGCCTTGCCGGTAGACGCGCCGTAATGGGCACCCGTGCCCTTGGCGGCCGTTCCGTTGCTCGCGGCGCCGTCGTGAGCGGCCGTTGGTGTTGGCGGCTGTGTGGGACGTTTGGTGGCGCTCGAGACGGCGCTCGAGACTCCGCCGCTGCGGCCTGCCTTGCCAGCTGCATCGTCGTCGTCGTCGTCGTCGTCGTCATCCTCGTCGTCGTCGTCGTCGTCGACCTCCTCCTCCTCCTCCTCCTCTTCGCCCTCCTCTTCCTCGCCCTCCTCCTCCTCCTCCTCCTCCAGCTGCTGCCGCGCCGCCTGTGCCGCCTGTGCGGGCGCCGGCGCCATCGGCAGCTGCTGCTTCCGCTGCTGCTCCTTGAGAATCAGCTCGGCGAGCTTCGAATACACGTCACTGAGCGCCGCACCCTTGGCGCCGGTCGGGCCGCCCTGTCGCATCATCTGCTCGAACGCCTCCATCGACCCCTCGTCCTCGTCCTCGTCCTCGTCCTCGTAGTCCTCGTCGTCCTCGTCCGCCTCCGCCTCCTCGAGCCGTCGTTGCTCTTGGCGTGCCACCATCTCGTCGAGGGAGACGAGCGCGCGCTCGGGCGAGATGCCCATGCTCGGCCCACCTCGCTTGGGCACGTACTCGGCGACGAGCACCTCCGGGTTGAAGCGCAGGCGCGGCGTGCGCTTGCTCGCGCCACCCGTCGACCCGCCCGACGGCGGAGACGGCTGCGGCCGCTTGCGAGCCACACGGTCGCTGCCGCGTTCAGCGCTCACCGATGCGGCGGAGGCGTTGGCCGCGCGGCCGAGCAGATGCACGGCGGCACCGGTCGCACCCTCGCATCGCAGGATTGCCGTGCCTTGCTGCAGCAAGATGCACACGGCTTGCTGCGGCCGCTCCGCGTTCAGGCTGCAAAGCAGGTGACCATCGAGCAGGAGGCGCACGCTGCCCACAATCGGATCGCGCAACGCTGCGTGCGAGAGCGCGCAGTCGGCGAGCTCGCGCTCCTCGCCGGCCAAGATCTCGATCGTCGCGAGGCAATGCGCCATTTGGCGACGTGCTTTTCTTATGAACACCACGTAAACTGTGAATAGGACACACATGGTCTCTTCACAGACTGTGCATAGGCGGTTTCACAGAGGGAGAGCCCCCCAAAAGTTGGCGGAAACTGTTCTAGTCTATTTAGAGACATACATGTACACCTCTAAATGTGCATCGAACTGCAGACGTGCATGTTCTGCTTCTTTGCTCTCACAGGTCTCACTCTCGTAGGTTGCACTCGTTGTATTCCAAGGGGCTGGGAGCCCCTTGTGTATTCATTGAAAATACTCGTGGGCAAAGATGGGCAATCAGAGGCACCACACTGAGGGGCACGCGGGACGGTTCGCGCGCACGTGGACGAGGGACAAGGCCCGACTCCCTTCATGGGCTCTTCACAGACTGTGCATGAGGAGGCTCGGGTTTGAGTGTTTTTGAGTGAAACGACGCCCGATTTCTTTCTCCACAGTGAATCACGCCATCCCGAGTCACTGTTGCCACTCAGATGTCACATTGTGACCCCGAGTACGGCCCGTGAGGTCGCGTTTTGGTCGCATTTCGGTACTTGGCCATGCAGAGCGACTTGTGATG
>Ga0210242_101761_pt1 | contig 14692 bp, 15 predicted proteins | sample ChrtobMeP5a_16mM_FD_155445 | JGI IMG/M metagenome (GOLD analysis project Ga0210242, IMG submission 155445) | Chrysochromulina tobin associated microbial communities from unialgal haptophyte culture, Seattle, Washington, United States - P5a_16mM | ecosystem: Host-associated > Algae > Haptophytes >... | reverse complement strand
GAACCATCCTGCTGGCCTGCATTCACCGTCTGACCTTAGTACAGATGACCCACGGGACGCGCGTTGATACGGTTTAGACTGGGGACAGGGGGGTGGGGTGCCGCGTGTCTCTCGCGTCGCATGTCTCCCGACTGTCACAAAAGGCCCTTATAAAAAATGGCCAAATTTTTTCGCGTCCCCCCCCGCATTTTCCTTCCTTTTCCTTTTTCAGACAGAAGGGCGCTCCGCGCCCCTCGCCCCCCCCCTCCGGGGGGGGCCCGCGGGGGCCCCCGGGGGGCCCCCCCTCCGGGGGGCCCCCCTTTGTTAAGAAGGAACAGTTTCTGCCCCGCGGTGTGAGGCTCCTCTCACATTTCCTCTCTCCTCTTCGCGCGTCAAGTCGGCCTCGCGCGCTTTACGCATCGGACGCGCGCTCTCTTGTTGAAACACGTCTGCTGCGTACGCACGCAGGAACTCACGATGAGTGACGACGTGACACCTGATCCGGTACTGCTCACCGACGTGATGCCGCCTAACGTGGAGGCAAGGTCACTCACACTAGCATCATCCGCCGAGGCAACAGCATCTGCCTCAGCGGCAGCCACCGCTGAGGCAGAGCCATTTTCTGAGGCAGCCACAGCAGCTTCGGCCGAGGCAGCACCCACTGCGGAGGCAGCATCCACTGCGGAGGCAGCACCCACCGCGGGGGCAGCACCCACCGCGGAGGTGGCCGCGGGTTCTTCAGCAGTGCCGCAAGCTGACGTTGTCGTCGCCGCCTCATCGAAAGCAGCATCCTCCGCTGCGGCGTGTGCGTCAAGGCTGACGATTAAGGCAGGAGCTCATGGTCGCCCGCTATTACGGCAGGAGCTCATGCTCCTTGTGCTTCGCTTCCTGGAGGGCGACGAGCGTCTCGCGCCGTCCTTTGAGGCGCTGCGAGCTCAAGCCGAGGAGCTGGGCCTGCTCGGCGAGCGTCCTTCCTGGGACGGCAGCACGCGCCGCCCCGCGACGTACGAGCAGAGCATCCGCCGTCTTGGCGAGCCGCCGCCCCCCGAGCAGCTACAAAGCCTGCTGCAGGACCTTGTGAAGGTGAGCCACGACAAGGCCAAGGCGGAGGGGTGGGAGCCGGCCCCGGGATGGACCTTCTTACGTGGTCGAACGCCCGTGGTGCGCCGTAATGAGCGCAAGCCGATGTCAGCACTGCGGGACGTGTGCGTGCGGGGGCGGCCGGCGGGCGGGCACCTGGAGGCGTTCCTTTCTCGCGAGTGCGGCGTGCGCCTCCCGCGTCGGCTGATGCCACCACGCGCCTTGTACGGGACGCACCCAGCCACGCCTGGTACCGGAGACGCACGTCTTCGGCGATCGACGGAGGCAGGCAGCAGCAGCGGCAGTCTCGCAGGCGGCAGCGCCGGCAGCTTCACGGGCGGCATGCGCTTGATTGCGAGTATCATTGGCCACCGCTCGCCCGTCTACTGCTGCTGCTTCGACCGAACGGGACGTCGCCTCGTCACTGGCGCTGACGACTTCAACGTGAAGATTTGGGCGATGCCTTCGGGTCTGCTGCAGCACACGCTACGTGGCCACTCCGCCGAGATCACGGAGCTTAAGATCTCGCCCGATAACCGTTACATCGTGTCGACCTCGAACGACTGCACAGTACGCGTGTGGCGGATGCTTGACGGAGCTCCAGAAGCTGTCCTCGCGGAACACAAGGCCGCCGTCAACTCGGTCTCCTTTGCGGCCTATGCAGGATCCCACGCCATGCTCACTGTAGCTGCGGACGCGTCAGCGATGCTTTGGGACACGTCAGCGTGGGAGCAGCCGCCGCGCGTGCTGCGCGCCGTCCACGCGCCGTTGGCAGCAAGCGCCACGGGTTTGCTCAACGGCTTGCCGCCACCACCCTCATCTGCCTGTTGTGCCCTATCGCCCACTGGCCGCCTCGGTGCGATTGGGCTTTCGACCGCGCCCTACCTGTTGCTCTGGCCTACGGCAAGGGGTGGCGCGGCTGCGCGCGCATCGTGCGTGGCTGCGCGCGCATCGGGCGCATCGGGCGCATCAGCAACGGTGGGCACGGCGCGCGCATCGGGCTCGACGGGCGCGGCGGGCGCGGCGGGCGCATCGGGCGCATCGGGCGCATCGGGCGCGGCGGGCGCGGCGGGCCCGATCGGGGCAGCCGCAGCGGCACGCGCCTCTGCCCGATTGCTGTCGTCCTCGACAAATGGCGAGGCCAATGGCCAGACCAATGGCGAGGACGAAGAGGAGGCCGACGCCCCTCCGGTGCAGCTGCATGGCCACAGTGCTGAGGTGACCACTGCGTGCTTCAACCATCGCGGCGACATGCTTCTCACGGGCTCGCAAGACGGCACGGCACGCGTGTGGCGTTGGCGCGGGCGCGGTGCCTCGTACTCGCACGTGAAGCTCCTCCCAGACGAGGGAGCACGAAAGCTTGCGCACGGACACGCCCTGCAAAACCACTGGCCAGCGGGAAAGCCACTTGCCATGTGGGTGGATGGGGTCGCTTGGTCGGCGGACGACGTCTTTGCGTTCACGTCCGAATCGCTGCGAAAGCAGACGCAGCACAACCCTTGCGTCTCCTCATGCATCCGTGTGTGGACGCTGCCGCACCACCACCCAACAGCCTCCCGGCCCAACGTGCACGCGAAGCTGTTGCACACCCTGCAGCAACACCCCTCCTCGGCAGCGCCCGTCTTCGTGCTGCAGCCGCACCCGTGCGACTCGCACATGCTGGCGAGTGCTGGCTACGATGGCTTCGTGCGGCTGTGGGACGTATACAGAGGCATCCCGCTGGCTGCACTCACGACGCCCGAGGGCCGTGCTGCCGCGGTCGAGGCCGAGGCCGCAGCGCTGCTGGCGCAGCCCAACGCGCCCGCTGCCACCGACGAAAACCGGTACGCGTCGCTCGACGTCCCTCACTGATTGCACCTGATTGCACCTGATTGCACATGATGGCACCTGATTGCATCTGATTGCACCTGATGGCCTCCCTCATCAGGTACGCGGTGCTCGACGCCTCTTGGTCCCCTGATGGCGACCGACTCGCAGCAGCAAATTTGAACGCCGAGCTCCTCCTGTGCGGCGTGGCAGAGTGCCCGGCTCTCGCAAGGGCACCCGCACAGCAGTTTTGGGCCTCGGACACGCATCGGCTCGTGCATGACGCCCATCACAATGCCCTCGACCTCGAGGTGAATTTGCAACCCCACCTGGTGCCACGTGGGCCCCTCTCTGATGCCGATTTGGTGGCGCATCTACCGGCCTTTCAAGTGGCGCCCTCGACGGACCCACTCGAAGTGCCGGGCCTCGCGGCCGAGAATGCCGCGTTTGCGGCGCTGGCGGCGCAGGAGGCGAGGCGCGAGGCGGCCGAGGCGGCCGAGGCGGCGCGCTGTGGTGGGCACTTGGAGCGCCCCGGACGGACGCGTGCGGATGAGAAGCGTGCTCTCGAACGGCCGGGGCAGCGGGGATCCTCCTCCTCGACCCACGCGCCCGCCCCTCGGCGCGTGCATGAGCTCTCCGAGTTTCGTCAATTGGCCGGGTACTCTGGCGGGAGCAGCTCCACCCACGCTCTGCCCTCGCCGCCCATGCAGCTGGCGGGCGCCGGTGGGTCGCGACATCCGCAGCAGCAGCAGCGGCGGCAGCGGCAGCGGCAGCGGCTGGCTGCGCAGCCGCTGGGCGTCCTTTCAGCCTATCAACCGCAGGACGTGATTCAGGCTATCAATGAGATGGAGATGAGCGAAAGCGAGGCGGGTGCCGACTCGGTCGACTCCGAGTGGAAGGGTGGTGGCAGTGCCTCTTCTGACGACGAGGACGACGAGGGGGCGGAGGCGTACGTGGATGAAGACGAACTCTGCAGCTCGTCCGACGATGGAGTGCGAGGAGGCAGACGCGAGCGCCGCGTCTCTGCGCGATCGCAACGGGCGGCGGCTCGGCGGGCGAGGGGCGGACGCGGGCGACGGCTGGGCGGTGGGCGGGCAGCTCGAGCGAGTGAGGACGAGGACGACGAGGACGACGAGGACGACGACAAGGAAGGCGGCGTTAGTGGAGGCCCGTCGCAAGGCGGTCGCGCCGCCCGCGCCGCCCGCCGTGCTGCCGCGCGCGCTGGCCGCATCCGCAAGCAAAAGGCGCGAGCACAGAGCCGGCGGCGGCGGCGTGGCGGCAGCGGCGCGGGTACTTCGCGCGCTTCACGTGCAGCCCGGCGGCGCGCCGACGACAGCGAGGAGGCGGAGGAGGAGGAGGGGGAGGAGGAGGAGGAGGAGGACTATGATAGCAGCGCGTTTGTCGACGACGACGAGGAGGAGGAGCGGCCTCGTAGGCGGCGAGGCCGTGGATCAAAAGGACAACGCGCCACGTATGACGAAGAGGAGGACGAGGAGGACGAGGAGGACGAGGAGGAGGTGGCGGGCGTGGCGCAGGATCCGATCGCCTGGCTGATGCGAACTGCCCCGTGCCCACAGGAGCTCGTCCCGCAATTGGGCGATCATGTGGTCTACCTACGCCGCGGGCATGAGCGAACACTCGCGGCGTTGCCGGGGATGCGTGATGCCTGCGGCCGGTCGCCGCCGCCGTACGAGCAATACCCCGAGCTACCGTTGGCAGTGTGTTGCGAGGTCGTCGGGGTGGCGACGGTCGTGCTGCCCCCTGCCGCGACAGCGGCGGACGCGCCGCCCGCGACGGCGCTGGTGCAATTGCACGTGACCCTCCGCCATCGCCTGCACGCGCTCGAGACGGCGGCGTGTGAGACGGCGGCGTATGAGACGTGGCGCGTCGCCGTCCCGCCGCCCGCTGCGGGCTGTGCTGACTTTCTCGTGCTCAAGGCACAGTATGAGCACGCGCAGCGCCAGTGGCAACGCTGCCGGGAGAGCGCCGCGCAAGGACGCGCGCTCGGAGTCCGAAGTGCTTTCTTGGTCGATGGCGCCTTCGAATGGTTTGACGGAACCGTGGTGGGCGTGGTGGACACGCCTGACGACCTGTGGGGATCTCTGCGAGTGTCCTTTGCGCGAGAGGCGGCGGTGGCCGACAGGGCGGCGGTCCTGCTTCATAGGGCGACGGACACAGAATCGCTTCCGCCCGGCGGCGAGGAGAAGGAGGAGAGCGAGGAGGGGAAGAAGGGGGAGGAGGAGGAGGAGGAGGGGAAGGAGGGGGAGGAGGAGGAGGAGGAGGTTGAATCGCTCAGTCCATGGGAGGTGGAGGTGAGCGGCCTCGAGCCGTTCGTACCTCCTTGCATTCGGCTTGCATTCGGGGCAGAGGAGCTCACCGCGCTCGCGGCCACCGAGGAAGGTGCAATTCTCTCGAGCGCGGGCGCAGCCAGTGCGCCGAGTGGTGGCGCGACCTTCGAAGGGATTGTCGCTCGTCTGAGCTCGGGCTTCTACCGGCAGCACGCCGCACTCGCCCATGACGTGTCACAGCTCCTAGCGAGGCATGAGGATGGGGCTACGGGCTGCCGAGAGCTCGCCCACCAGATGCGGCCTGCTGTGCTGCAGGCGGCTGCCGAAGATCCCGGCGCGCGCAGCCGCTGGCGCGTCCTCTACAGCGAGGCGAAAGCCAGTGAGGGTTTCGGCATAGCGCTCGCCACAGCGCTCGTCGCGGCCCAGCGCGCGCCCGATGGGGCTATGGTACCGGTACCTGTAGCCTCGAGTACCGGTAGCACTAAAGGCGGTGGCGCGAGCACTGCGACAGTGGCCGCGGCCGCACGCGCGCCGGATACAGCGCCCGACGGGCGAGCGGAGCCGTCTTCGCGGCGGCGGGGCCACGTCGTCCACGATGAGGACGAGGACGACGACGAGGAGGAGGGCGAGGGCAAGGTCCGTGGACTTGTCGGAGATGGTGGCAAAGGCGAGCTGGTGGCCAGAGAGGCTCAAGGCACCTCGAGCGATCAACGACCGAGGCGCGGCGCCCGCGACGGCGCCAACAGTGCTCCGTCGTCCTTGTCGTCCTCGGGCATGGTGCTTCGCATCAGCATCCCCCCTGAGCACCGTCCCATGTGGGCGGCACGCTGGTCCGAACGCGAGGAGAGACGCGCCGCTCAATACGGCACCCAAGGAGAGCCCGGTGCTCATGACGACGCCCATGCTGCGGACGCCGAGCGTCAATGCATGCGTCACGATGATGTGCAGGAGGACACTGCGGCGGATGAGGCTCCGCAGCGCACGGCTCTCTGCAACAAGGTGTCCGGCTGCACGTCGCCTCTCTGGCATGACGGGCTTTGCGACGTGGAGTTCGACGCAGCTGCTAGTGGCGCGAAGAAGAGACGTCGGTGCCGCGAGCGCGAGGCGGGCAGCCCAGCAGCAGAGCCCTCCGAGCGCGAGGCGGACAGCCCAGCAGCAGAGCCCTCCGATTCGTACGAAGCTCACGTCGTCCACGAAGAGGATGCGGACGACGACGACGACGACGAGGACGACGACGAGGAGGAGGGCGAGGGCAAGGTCCGTGGACTTGTCGGAGGTGGTGGCGATAGCGAGCTGGTGGCCAGAGAGGCTCAAGGCACCTCGAGCGATCAACGACCGAGGCGCGGCGCCCGCGACGGCGCCAACAGTGCTCCGTCGTCCTTGTCGTCCTCGGGCATGGTGCTTCGCATCAGCATCCCCCCTGAGCACCGTCCCATGTGGGCGGCACGCTGGTCCGAACGCAAGGAGGCGTCGGAGTCGGACGAACGCGACGAAGGCGCCTCGATGAGGCGGGCAGTTAAGCGAGCACGGCCGCGGTGACGGCGTGCGGAGAGCTCTCGAGCGAGGGTTTGATAGGCCATCTCGTTGCTTCTTGCGGGTCGCCTGGCTACAGCTCTTAAAAATGCTTGTATCGGACATTACTACGATCTACGTACTTGTTGTTCCGCTTCGGGCGTACGGTAAAAAAACCGACTGTGCGATACGATATCAGGCAGTATTGAGGAGAGAGTGTCAACTGAGGAACTGTGCAGTTGTAGAGTAACAAGGAATAAGAAGTGGAGTTTGGTGTGTCGCCGACTCCTTTTCACTGCTCGCTCGATGATCTTCGCTGTGTGAAAGACGCCTCGCGCTACGGCGTACGGGCGAAGGGGGCGCGCGCGCGCGCGACAGCACCGATGCACCGTCTACGGAGGGTCGTACGAGCACGAGCGCCAAGTCTTTCTTCGTACACCACACGGAGCAGCTCGCAGCGGCTGCGCAGGTGGGCGACGCGAAGGGGATTCGAAATAAGATCACCGAGATGAGGATGCGCCTTATCAAGGACGCGCTTAAGGCGACCGGGCGGGGCTAAGCGGTACGCGGCCCGGCCCGGCGGCTGATCGAGTATGACTGTGATAATAGGGGGTCCAGGGGTCCCCGAGCTAGTGTCCACCGCATCCGTATGTACGCCGGACTTGGGTGTCGACTTATAACATTGGCTGTGAAAGTTATAAACATTGGCTGTGAACGTATGATGCGACAACTCTTGTGACAACCGGTTCCGGTCGGCGCCGCGCCGCGAATGCTCGGGTGCCTCAGCGCGTCGGCAGTCTCGTCGGCCGAGCCGCAGGTGGCATCAGCTCGGCCAACAAAAAACAAGATTCCAGCGCCTGCGATTGAGCCGATAGAGCTATCGGCGCCGATGCAAACTCTGGTGCGTGCCTTCCTGGGGTACCCACGGTCGGCGCAAGCTCGGATCAAGTATCTGCGGCGGCGAGTGCCAGCGGAGATCTACAAGATGCTTCCAGAACTTGAAGCGCGCTTTGATGCGCAGGTGGCGGCCGTTGATATCAACGAAGCCTTCGTACGCGCGCTAGTGGCGGATGTTGCCAGCATCCCCAAAGATTATGAACTGCCAGAACCGTGGGAGGCCTCGCCCCAAGAGGATGGCTGGGTGCTCGGCGCGTTTCATGCGCTGAAGCGCGAGTGGGCCGACGAGGGCTCGCGAGAGCGCGCTCAGAGCATTGGCGCCATGCTCGAGGCACTTGAGCACTTCATGCCGTTGCCCGAGGCCGATGCGCCAAAGCCTCGGATCCTCGTTCCTGGTGCGGGCTTGTTTCGTCAGGCGTGGGAGTGTTCGGTGCGGGGCTACGTGGCAGTCGGCGTCGAGCAGACGATCATGATGTGCGCCGTCGCCCGCTTCATGCTCACCCTACTCACCGAGGATCGCCAGCTGCCAATGTGCCCGCACGTGCATGAGTTTCACGGGCCCACGAACGTCTACTCGGCGTCGCACCTCTCGAGAGCGGTGCACGTCCCGGGTGAAGAGGCGCTTGCACTCGCGCGTGCCGATCGGGCCGCGGTGTCGCGCGGCAGCATGCGCGTCGTCTGCGAGTGCCTCGAGGCGCACGTCCGCAAGAGTTTGGGCTCCTATGACGTGGCACTCACGTGCTTTTATCTCGACGCGAGTGGCGACGTGGTCGGAGCCATCGAAGACGTGGCAGCGGCTCTGCGACCCGGAGGCATCTGGATCAGCTGCGGCCCGCTCGAATATGATGGGACCAGCGGCGGACACACGACGGGGGCGTTGCGTCTCTGTGCGGACGAGGTATTGCTCTACATCCAGCGTCGAGGCTTCGAAGTTCTGGAGGTGCGGCGGCAGACGTGCTTGTACACCTATGACGAGCAATCGATGTTCAACCCGGCCTTTGAAAGCCTCTTCTTTGTCGCACGTAAGACGGCACGGGATGACGACGGCGAGCATTAGAGGGCGCGCTCGATCATTAGAGGGACGAGTCGAGGGATGACGACGAGCATTAGAGGGATGACGACGAGCATTAAAGGGATGACGACGATCATTAGAGGGATGACGACGAGCATTCGAGGGACGACGACGAGCATTAGAGGGACGACGACGGGCATTCGAGGGACGACGACGAGCATTAGAGAGTGCGCTCGATAGACCCGCTGCCGACGGCGATTGCCATGCATGGACTGTTGCCGCAACTCGGGGGGGCACACAGCGAACAAATGGGCCTCTTCCGAAGCACTGGGCCAAGGATCCCCAGGGGGCACACAGCGAAGAAAGGGGCTACGACGTCGACCAACGACATTGGAGCGTGTATTAGCGGGATTGGAGCGTATTAGCGGCGGGCGGCGGGATGTAGTCGTGCGAGATCCAAGCGGATCGAGGGCGAGCGTATTCGAAGGTAGATAGCCGGCGGTGCACGCCTTGAGTGCAGAGGTGCGAGAAAATAGTCCCCCGTGTATGTGCGCGGTTCGTGTTCGCGGCGCGATGCGTTAGCCGCGATGCGTACGGTAGCGCGCGGCGTAGTCCGTTGTACGGTATAGTGTAGCCTAAGAGCTAAGTCGTACACGAAACACGATAGACGAGAGAGGACGCGGAGGAAGCGCGAAAGCGAGACCACGGCCGGACGCCTGGTCGCACCGCAGGTGGGTGGAGGTGCCCGCGGCCGCGCGCCGAGCTTGCGGGCTTGCCGCCCGCGCGGCCCGCCCGGCGACGGGCTGCCGCCGGCGACGCGCGACACGCACACGGCGCGAGGGCATAGCGGCATACCCGCGGGCGCGCTGAGCGGGACGCCGCGCCGCAAGGCTCAAGCGGCCAAGGGTGTCTCCCCATTCAGCATATCCATATGTTATAATTGCTTCCGGCCACACAACCACACTCCTCACTCGCGGTCCTTGACACGGCGTCCACACGGGCACTTTCACACGTTTCAGTGACGTATGTGCGTGGCGCGCCCAGGAGTGCATCCGATCTGCATGGGCCATTGGCTCGCCGCTCGGCTGATCATGCGGCTGATGATGATGAGCTGCGGTGCTGTCCGGTGGCGGTGCGTCTCGTGCCGTCTCCGCACTCCGGAGCCGTGTGGGCTGTGGGGCAGTGGGGGACCCCGGCGGGACGCGACGTGCCGTGTGTGGTAGTCTCCTAGTCTGGTGGAGTCGAGTGCGGCGCGCGGACGAGCGAGAACGCGCTGCGGAGGGGTCCGTCTCCGACTCCGTGCGCAACGGCAAGTCCGCTCAAGTGAGCGTGGCGAGCGCTGTGGTCTGTGCTCGGCTGTCGGCTCTCCCTGTGCGCCTGTGGCCAAGGCGCAAGGGCAAGGCGAAGGCCGTAGGCCCCCCGAGGAGCTAGGTGAAGTTCATCTTCGAATCATGTCACCCTTGATCGTACCACCCCGCGTTCGAAACATGCGCTATACTCCGCCCAACAACGCAGCAGATGATCCGATGCGCGCGCTCCTGTGATAACTCAGAAATTACTCAGAGATCAGGTCTGAGGTCAGGTACAGGTGACTGGCTAAGGCCTTACCATGGTGTCCGACATCCGCCGCAGCTTCCTTATCGCCATTCGACACCACCAGCTAGCGCCATTGTTGTCGCCACTGTTGTCGCGGCTGGTGCCTCGGCTGGTGCCACCTCCGCTGGTGCCACCTCCGCTGGTGCCGCCTCCGCAGGTGCCACCTCCGCCGCCGCCGCTTTGGCTGCTGCCGCCTTGGCTGCTGCCGCCTCGGCCGCCGCCTTGGCCGCCGCCTTACTAGCCGCTGCCTTATCAGCCGCCGCCTTCTCGGCTGCTGCCGCCTCGGCCGCTGCCGCCTCAGCCACCGCCTTCCCTCAGCGCTTGACCTTACCCTTAGGATCGGCTTGGCTAGGCTTGTGTCGATTTGGCTCTCAGCTTCGGCGAGGCTTTTGCTGGGCCACTTTGGCGCGGGGCGACTCCGTCTTTTTCACTTTGGCGCGGCGGAGGCTCTCGTTGAGCTCGGTGTAATCAATCTGGCCCGAGCCTCCATGGTCGAGGTCACCAAAGATCTTGTCGAGATCGCCCTTGCCGCATGGGAACCCCATCCCCTTGAGCGCCGCCCCAAACTCCTTCTTGCCCACGGTGCCGGAGCCGTCCGTATCCCACTCGCGGAACAAGTCGAGCACTCGCACGCGCGACGCATCGAGCGCCTCCCGGAGTGCCCACTGGATGTACTCCGACAAGTCCACAGAGTCAGTGTGGTCCTGGTCGAGCTGGCTGAAGATAGTCCGCACCTCCGTCTCGGAGGGCGTGGGCGCGCCCTCGCGAGCGCACTTGGACGCCCACATACGGCTAAACTCTTCGAAGCTGAGGTCGTTGGTGCCGTCCGCGTCCAGCGCGAAAAAATCGTCGTCGGCCGCCGCCTTCTCGGCCACTGCCACGTCCGCACCAACAGTCGGCGCCAGCGCTGCGGCCGTCGCTGGCGCCACATCCGAGAGACCAGCAGGCGCCGGTGCCCTGGCGCCAGCCAGCGCCAGCGCCCTGGCCTGGGTATCAGCCGGCGGGGCGACAGTGAGAGCACCGGTGCCTTTGCCATCATCCGCGCCTGGAGGAGCGTGTAGTTTTGTCCATATTCGCACCCATCCTTCCTCGTCAACCTCGGCATTGCTATTCATGTCGTCTTCGGCGGCGAGCCTACCGATCACATGCTCGTCCAAGTCACCGCGTTCGCGAAGGTAAGCCAGCATCGATCCGATCGGGACGCGTTCCGATCCATCGGCCACGACTTTGAACAGGCTCTTGGCGACCAAGCGACTCAAAGCCGGGTCCACGGGAGCCGTTCGGATCCTATGTCCCGGGCTCGTCGCCGCCATCGAGGCAGCGGCGGCGGCGGCGGCAGCTCTCGCTCCGGCTGCGGCTTTCGCCTCGGGAGCGGCGGTGCTGGGGATGGATCGGTTCGTCAGCGCGAGTGTCGTCGTCGGCGGTGCTGGCCTCTTGCTGGGTGGATGCAGCCGGTTCGCGATCGCAACATCAATCGCAGTGAAGGAACGATGAGGCTTGGCATACGGCATCACAGCTGCGGGCACTGACCACTTTTGGCCATCTCTTGATTCTCGGATCCTCCTTCGGGCACGGTAAAGGCACCAAGTACAAAAGCATAACCAAAAGACCATGAGGTAGACGAGCCAAAAGTCCTCGAAGCGCATCGCACCCCAGAAGTCGGGCGGCGGCGGTGCAGACGGCGGTGGCGGGGACGGGGGGAACGGCGGTGGCGGCGAAGGCGGAAGTCTCGGTGGTGCTGGCGGAAGTGGCGGCGGACTTGGGGGCGGCGGAGAAGGTGGCGGCGGCAGGCGAGGTGGTGGTGGCCGGTACGGCGGTCGTCTTGGCGGCGCGGGCGGAATGCTCGGCGGTGGTGACGGCGGGGATGCCACGGTCGCCACGATGCGGGCGTTGAGGCCTAGTTGCGATATGAGAGAAGCGGACACGTTCCCCGTCGTCGCTTGTACGCTCGCGGCCACGGCGGCCGCACCACCTGCACCTTGCGTGGTCTGCAGCACCAGCTGCACAACAGCCTCTAGGAGGGTGACGGTCGTTGAAGTGATAGTGGCCGCTGCTGGCATCACCATCGTAACCAAAGCAGCCGTTGTCGACCCGCTCACGACCCCTGGGTTCGTGATGTTGACCACAGTGTAGCCTTGCGAGACGGTTATGGTAGCGGGGTGTGTGCTCCAAGGGTTGTGAACGAGGCGGCGGTGAGACGACATGACGCTGCGGCGTCCAGTGCGCGACGATGTGAGGCGGTGGAGTCTAGTGCCAATTATGCTGCTGCTGCTGTCATCGCCATTGCTGTCATCGCCATTGCCGTTGTCGCTGCTGCCGCTGCTGCTGCTGCTGCTAACGCCGTCTACGGGACTGCCGTCGTCACCGACTGCTGCCAAGATCGCACCCTCCAGGGGTCCCCGCAGCGCCTCGAGGCGTCGGCGTGAAACCGAAATAGTAACGCGACACGAGGTGGTGCCCATGCAAGCCACAGCGGCGGCGCGGGATCGGAGATCCTCTCGCAAAGTCTGATTTGATAGGTCGATGTATTGAGCCGTCTCGAGATTGATTGCGAGCCTCTGATACACGATGACCGTCGCAGTCGCGGCACTCGCGCCCAAGGAGGAGAGGACTACACTGCCCAGGCGATTCCCTTGTACAGTGTTTAAATTGGCCGGCGGCACCTGAACCGAGAGCGACATTTGGACTGCGTATGGCGCGGCAGGAGGAGGGCGGTACCCGCCCAGTGGAGCGGGTGGCAGTGGAGGCGGCCGCGAGGGTGGCGGTGGCGAGGGCGGCGGACTGGGCGGCGGACTGGGCGGCGGTGGTGTTGGGGGTACGCTAGGCGGCGGGCACGGCGGGAAGGGTGGTGGCGAGGGCGTCGGTGGCGATGGCGGCGGCGGAGAAGGGGGTGGCGGAGACGGGGGAGGCGGCGATGGGGGCGGTCTTGGAGGTGGCGAGGGTGGTGGTGGTGAAGGTGGCGGTGGCGAGGGTGGAGGCCTTGGCGGTGGCGAGGGTGGAGGCGGCGAAGGTGGAGGGTTTGGCGGCGGCTTGGGCGGAGGTGGACTGGGAGGCGGCTGGGGAGGCGGAGGAAATGGCGGAGGTGGGCTGGGCGGTGGCGGACTGTAGCCTAATAATTCGCCATAGTAATTGACTGGGGCCGGTGGGAGAGGTGGTGGCGGGCATGGGGGTGGTGACGGTGGCGGCGCTGGCGGTGGCGAAGGTGGTGGCGGCGAAGGTGGTGATGATGGAGGTGACGGCGGAAAAGGAGGTGGCGGTGATGGCGAAGGAGGTGGCGGTGATGGCGAAGGAGGCGAGGGAGGGGGCGGTGATGGCGGTGGCGGAGACGGCGGCGGTGTGGGCGGTGGTGAGGGGGGTGGCGGGCATGTGGGCGGTGGTGGCTCGGTTGGTGGCGGAGACGGTGGTGGTGGCGACGGCGGAGGGGATGGTGGCGGTGACGGTGGAGGTGGTGACGGCGGAGGAGTTGGTGGTGGTGACGGAGGCGGCGGACGAGGAGGAGGAAAGGGCGGAGGCGACGGAGGCGGAGAGGGCGGAGGCGATGGAGGCGGAGAGGGTGGTGGCGGCGCCCTTGGAGGTGGTGGGCTGTAGCCGCCGGGTGGGGCGGGCGGCAGGGGCGGGGGCGGCGACGGTGGCGGTGGCGAGGGCGGCGGTGGAGCAGCCGGCGGCGGCGCCGGTGGCAAGGACGGCGGCGGTTCTGGCGGTGCGCGAGGCGGCAAGGCGGGGGGCTTTGCCGGAGGATTTGGAGGTGGCAGCAACGGCTGTGCCCCGGGCGGCAAGCTTGGCCTTGGAGGTGGAGGCGGATTCGTCTGTGCCAAACCGTGTTGGGCGATGGTCAGTAGCAGGACGATTCGTCCAATATTGACCATTACGTCGCTGACCTTGGGCCGCTCGGTCGAGTAGGAACTACTCGATCAAGGAGGAGTCTGTTCGGTCGGGCTGAGCCAAGCGACGAGGGTTGCCGTTGGGCCAAGTTGGGCCAAGTTGGGCCGATCTTAACTATGGGCCAAGTTGGGCCGTGGTCAGCTGAACCATAGTCCAACCATGGTCCAACCATGGTTCGTCAGCCCTCCAAACCCGGGCGCCGTAGTGAGCTAGCCCCAACCGTAGCCCAACCGCGTCCAACTTTGGAAGAGAGGTTTTTTTTGTCTCAGAAGTAGTCCATCTCTTAACCACCATACTGCCGTACGGGTCCATAACAAACTAACCAGACCCCCCCACCAGTCGGTTTCGTAACCTCTTCATCACTCGACGACGGTGCAGCTGCGCAGACCGCAGTGAGATGCACACGTCTTTATACATTGAGCCTTGAAACGCGCTTCGATGTCGCCCACGATGGTTTTCGCTTCTGGCATCGACTGTTTGTAGTAGTTTTGTAGCAGTGCATCGAAGGAGGCGATCTCCGAGAGCATGACTCTTCTAGCATGGCGGATGCCATCCAGATGCACCGTGTGCAGCTTGGGCAGCGAGAGGCATAGATTCTGGAAATGAAACCACTGTTCAGGTGCGAGGTGGGGAACAATTT
>Ga0210242_101760_pt1 | contig 14695 bp, 3 predicted proteins | sample ChrtobMeP5a_16mM_FD_155445 | JGI IMG/M metagenome (GOLD analysis project Ga0210242, IMG submission 155445) | Chrysochromulina tobin associated microbial communities from unialgal haptophyte culture, Seattle, Washington, United States - P5a_16mM | ecosystem: Host-associated > Algae > Haptophytes >... | reverse complement strand
GTATAGCGGCGCTCGCTGCACCCTCTTCCCGTCGCCGTGCTGTGCGCCGCGTGGTGAGCGCGTGCCGTTCTTCGGGCGAGATGGGGGGAGGGGCCGCCGCCCGCGCGGCCGCCGCGGCTTTGAGTGCTGCTGCTGCTGTTCAACACAACGCGCGCACACTCTCCGGACCCCCAAGCACGGAGGCCACTGTCGCTATGGACGGAGGTGTGGCCGACACAGCCCGTGCTAACACAACACCCGTATTAACACAGGCCGTTAATCGGCGAAGATTGGGGGAAGGGAGAGCGCCGGTCTAGCATCTGCGCCAGACTGGTGCCCCGCTTCCCCCGAATGTATACCAGTAGTACCAATGGGGCCGCTATTGGCAGCGGCCTCGGCTGCAGCAGCTCGTACTCGCGAGCGCCGTGGGGGCGTAACGCCCGTGAGCAGCAGCTGCACCCGTCTTTCATACTCCGCCCGTGTGCCCTTGCGCCGTGCTAGCGCAGACGCGCGCCACGCGCGCGCAGCGGCCCTTGAGCGCTCGGTAAACTCCTGTACCTCTCGTTGAGCCTCCTCGTGTGCTACCCGCAGGATGTCGTGGTTGGCCATGCCAGCAGCGCGGCGCAAATCACGTACCTGATCGTCGAGTCCCACAACAGTAGCGCGACGCGCTCGAGCAGCAAGTCGGGCGCGCTCCACCGTGTCGGCTGCCCCAGGGCAAGCGGCAAGGCGACGCGTCGCCAGCAGGTGAGCGCGTTCTCGTTGGGCACACCGTATGGCGGTAACCGCTGCGGCATCGTCATGGAGCCGTCGTTTGCGCTTTACCGTGAGAGCCCGCCGCTCCTCAGGAGTAAGTGGAGTCGTCGGCGCATAGCGTAGAGTAGCTGCGGCAGCGTGTAAAGCCCTGCGGGTCCTAGCCGCGGCGCGCTGCCCCTCCCGAATGAGACCTGACACAGTCTGCGATGCCCAGCCCGCAAAGACGGAAATGAGATAGGCACGCGTGTTGCGGTCTCGATAGTGTGCCTCTGCAGCAGTCGATCGACGCCACGCGTTAGCGGCGTCAATCAGAGCAGTGCGGTGAGCGGCAAGCGCACGGTCCGCATCCGCACGTGCCTGCGCCGATGGGAGTTCGGAAGACTCTAGCGCGTCGGCATAGGCACTAGCAACATCGGCGTGTGCAAGGGTAGCGGTGGCTGCTGCATCGAGCGGGACAGTGTCTTGAAAGACCAGAGTGAACACGTGTCGGACCCTGAGGACTGCCGTGCCTTTTTCTTCTGGCATTTCACTTGTTCCTGAGGGCAAACCTTCACATAGGGCGCCGCAATGAGCAACCGGAAGAAAGCGAGCGTCCCGGATGAAACAGAATTGTAGACTGGGACGCTCGGTCCCTCTCCGCGGATTGCCCCTGGTCTGTGGTTCCCGTGAGGGAGCGTCCCTCTCCCACGCACGCACGCCTCGCATGAGCAACGCGGCTGCTGCACGAGTGGGACCTCACCCGCAGATAAAGAATCTCATCGAGGAACTCGAAGACACAATCGAAGATTGCAAAAGGGATCTCAAGCATGTTGACGACGATGAAGAGTGTGAGCGACAGAAAGCCACACGGAAGGGGAAGAGCTACGACGCCCATCCGTTCGACATGAAGCGTTATGTTCTCCGCAAGAAAAAGACCGATCACGAAGAAGAACTGAAGCTCTACCAGGATTATCAATGGGAGGCAGCTGCAAGCCGGATCAGCCAGCTGCCCGACGTGGATAAGAGTGGCGCTCAGAAATTTGCGCAGGAACTCGCTCTTGAGTTGAAGCGATGCTACCTCAGCGGCGAGCTCAATGAGCCCGAGCGAGAGGACAGAGACGAGCCCTGCTTTCATTCCGACATCGAGCACGCCCTGAAGAAACTCGAGGACCGCGGTAACCAGTTTGCACTAGACAAGAAGTTTGTTCGGGAGCGGCCCGGATACCCTAACTTGCGGGACCCGCGTGGTCACAACACCAATCCGGACTTCATCTCTACGAAACGCGGAAGTGTCGGCTACTTCGTCATCGAGGCGAAGTATAGCCGACTCTTCAGCAACAAGGCAGCTCGCGATCGGTATAAGGGGCAGCAGGCTGACTACTTGAGCTGCCCTGACTGCGAAGGAGTCATCCTGATCGCGTATAACGAGCAGTGCACGAGCTTGGACGCGCGGCGAGTACTAAGAGAGGAGCTGCAGGGCGTGCTCGACATGCGTGCCGTTGCCGTCGGGGTTGTCAAGACCGACGAAGTGGCACCCGACCCGCCGTCGTCGCCAACCGACACAGACGAGGACGGAGGCGACTTGAGTGGAGGCGAACTGAGTGGAGACGAGGAGGAAGGCGAAGACGGCGGCGGCATGACGCCTCCAATGCCTGATGAAGCCATCCAACACTCTACGGAGCTGCTCGAAGGCCTAGTTTACAAGGACGGCCAACCAGACAATCGCCTTTTGGAGGTGTGGCGCTGCCTCGACGCTGAAGAGGCTCAGGCTGGCCGCGATCGGATTTTGGACCAGTGCTTCTTCGACGTGCCCAAATACATGCTCAAGATCAGGGACTACTTGCACGACAAGACGCATCGGCTGAGCACGTCGGACGACATTCCGCAGATGCTCGCCGGCGGTAGCACGCAGATGGGCAAGACCATGTTCGTCGTCATCGGCGTGTGCGTCGCCAAGAAGCTGCAAGCGGCGAGCGTGGTCATCACCCACAAAGTCGCCGGCCGCAACTCACTGGCGACCAAGGTGAATCGGGCGCTCAATCAGCTGGACAAAGCTGACAAACAAGGCCATCTCCTCAACCCGCGTTGCATGGCGTACGCCGAGAAGGGCAAGAGCGAAGAGGTCAGGAAAGAAATGCTGATCGGTTACAATTGCATCGTAGTCTCTGACACTGCATCGCAGATTACCGAGGCCAAGGGCAGTGTGTACCGCATCCTGCAATCCTTGCAGCGCGATGGCAGCGGCGACGGCCGCTTCATCATCTTCATGGACGAAGCTGACGCAATGCTGCGCACGGAAGATGGGAGCCTGAAGCTCGAGCAGGCCATTGAGAAGCTCAAACAAACGACGAGCTCGTATCGGGGCGCGCAGCTCATTGTCAACATTTCCGCAACGCTCATGCCGGTCTTTTTGGAGATGGCAAGGACGAAGGCCCAGCCGCGTGGCCCAGTCTTTCTGACATCAGTGCCAAAGGGATCCCGGAAGGAGTATTCGGGAGTGAACCAGTTCTTGCCGCTCGAAAGCGAGGATCCCGAAATGCATCCTGATGAGAAGGGCGACGAAGTCATAGAATCACGCCCGGTCTTCCTCGATTCGGCCCTATCACGCGACCCAGACAGTCTTGGTATCAACAAGCAGGTCGAGAAGATCTTCGAGGACGCTTGCAGAAATGATGGCGGGAGGAAAAAGGGCTTGGTGCTCGACATCTCTCTCACCAGGGTGTACGCGGCGGGAAGCATCTTCGAAAAGGCTGAGGAAATGCAAAAGAAGAACCCCCAAATGCATGCTGTCGTGTACTGCGGGCGTGGCGTCGTGGTCCGTCTTGCCGAGGACTTCGACATGCAGTCAGGCAGTGAGATTGATGTCGCATCCTCCTCTCGGAGCGGCAAGGTACTGCTGCCGAAGTGGACGAAAAGAATCGTCGCACCTGGAGCCGGGCAGCGAGGAGGCGCGTGGTACACGACGGCGAAGAGCGACTGGGGCAAGAACAACGATTGCGGTAAGATCATCGGCCCAGGCCGCGAGATCGGCGAGACCGGCCGTCTTGCGCGTGTGGATGAGGTGCTCAACGCGCTTGAGTGTGCGCTTGAGCATGCCGGTCGAGGCAACGATCCGATCGCAGTATTCGGCTACACGATGATGGCGCGCGGCGAGAGCTTTGTGACGGACCTGCGGGTGCCGTCCCATCTCGTTCTCTTCATGACCAAGGGAGCGAGCTTTGACCTCCTCGTACAGACCGCTGGACGTGCCACATTCTTGCGTCGAGAGCTTCTTGAGAGTAATGGCTGGGTAGACGAGGAGAAGAAGCCTGCAGTACGAGTCCTCATGCCAAAGCAGGACTATGACGTCGTGCGTAGCTACCCGAAGCTCATCGACCTCGTGGACGAGCATGTACGAGGTGGCAAGACGCTTCAAGAGCTCTTCGGCGATGAGAGCGTCTTTCAGGATCTTGAACTGCTCAAGGAGCTCAGTGGAAGCCATCGCCACGGGTTTGGTGACAAACGAAAGAATTATCCAACCAAGTGGTGGATGGGCAGCCAAGAGGCTGGGTCTGGCGACCGAGAGAGCCTCGATGACGTGCTGACGAGACTACGGCTCCCAAAGCGGGCCGAGAAGATCTGGTATGACTATGCTCAAGAACGCACGTGGTATGAGTGCAAGGTGGTCAAGGTTCGCTTCAAGGAAGATGGCAACGGTGACGAGCCTACTGCTGATGATGTGGAGTATCTGCTAAGGTGCACCGACGATTCTGTCGTCAACTTAGACGAGTGGCTAGTGCTCGACGCGGACGGTAGCCACTGGAAGCGTCACAAGGAGGAGATTGGCCATGGTCACAAGAAACATGAGCGTTGGGCCTTGGAAGAGAAGACCAAGATTCAGAAGGTGGTTGTAGAGCTCCTGAGAGAAAAGCGAGGCGCTTGGATGACAGCCAAGGGCATCGAGGATCTTCTCAAAGAAGCTGCTGAATCCGGCACTACTACCTACTGCGGGCTCTCGGGTGATGCTCTGCGTCACTGCCTGCGTGCTGACGACACACTCTGCGGTGAGATTCTTCAGAAGCTGGGCGAGCGTGAGCAAAAGATTCAGCGCCGCCCTCGTCAGACGGAGCTGTCGAATTTCTCCGCAACGGTGGCTCACGCCGACGTCAGAGGCGAAATACGCGATCTCTCCGCGCTGCCGTCAACCCGCGGGCCTGACATTGAGATTGGCGATGGATCGAACCTACCAGCTTCAGAGTTCACCAAGAAAACCCGCGTGTGGCCTTCTCACCTCATGATTGTCGAGCAGCCCGTCGGAAAACAGCTTCTCGAGCCTGTGAGCTATGAGGACTTCGTCGGAAGTAGCAAATATTCCTTCGATTCCTCTTCTGTAGCGCCCCAAGGCCTCTTCGAGTACAGCTACGATACGCGGGCGGCGACCACCGGGAAGCAATTACGGCGACAACCTGGAAGCGCGGATAACATGTCAGCTCACATCGCTACCGCCGCGCCTCTTCCGGGGCCATCGGCTGAGCCTCCGATTGATTCACCAGCGCGCAAACGTAAAGGCGGAGCTCCGGTCGGAGACGTCGAATCCGGCGGCCGACTTTCATCGCGGCAGCGCGAGAAGCGTGCATGCGGAGGGACAACTGCACCAATCGATCTCACCCGCGACGAGACATCATTAGAGCCGAACGACATGCGGATTTTGATCGACGAGATAGGTGCCAGCTGGCCAACATTAATCAAACTGCTTGAGAAGGGCAACATAATCAGTCCTGATCGCCTCAGAATGCTTGAAACAGGATGCGATGTGAGAAATGAGGACGGAATTCCAAAAGATCTGCGACGGGCATGCATTGATAGCTGTCAGCCGACAGCAGCTCCGAGTCTGGAGTGGGCCCACCTGTTCGATCTCCCCAAAAAGCATTTAGTACAGTTGTGCCAAAATGCTGGTGTGATGGAGGATGACCTGTCCAAGAAAGACATGGAGGCACCGTTGAAGAAAGAAATTGAACGCAGACGTAGGGACAAGTTCAAGCAATAATGTGGCAGCGCCAAGCCGCTAACCGATTCCCCAATGGCTGACGATTGAGCAGCAGAGCAGATTGCTCCAGTTGCACTGGCTTAGCAGTCTCAGGTCTGCATCACATCCTCTGGCCGTGGACAAGGCAGCTTAAGAGCAGCAGCTGAGAGACGCGGCGGGGGGCCGTTGCGAATTTCACGAATTGCCTCAGCGTCCAGGCGAGTGGCAAGGACCAATGTGCACTACGACCAACGTGCAACGACCAAGACGCAAGAGGGAACCTCATCCGAGTTCCGACGTTAGTTGACGAACAGGATGGACCGAGCGCGCAAGTCGACGCGCAAGTGCATGATCCCGTCATCTCTCGTGTCACGTCTGGGTCCGCGTTTGTGGTTTGGAGCGGTTTTCGTTTCTGGGATAGAGTGCATGGATTCGCATGGATCGGATAAGTCGGTCGCACTGTATTGTTTTGTCGATTGTTTTGTGTCGCGGTTGAAACGGTATTTGAAGCGATCAAAATCGCAAAAGCTCGCAGTAAAAGTCTAAATCGTGAACTCGCGTTTACTTGCACAAGCAGCTAGTGTAGCCCTGCGCGGACCGGCACTTAGTTATTGCTGTTTTGCCTCACCGCTCGCCCGGAGCGGGGGCGCGTCCCTCGGGCGGAAGGCGAGCGGCACGCCGTAGCAGACGGGCGCGGCGCCGGTGAGGAACGGCAGCCGGCACGCGCCGCGCGCAGCCGCGAGCGCGCCGAGCACGCTGCCCCCGCGCCCGAGGTGCGCAAGGAGCGCCTTGCACAGGCGGTCGATGTCGCCGTCCGTCACGTCCCACAGGTTGGCGACGAGGGCGGGGCAGCGCGCGTGAAGGTACGCAAGCGCCATCCCGCTCGGCCCGAGCCGCCCGTGCTGCTGCAGCGCCCCCGACGAGCATCCCATGAGCATCGTCGCCGCGCAGCGCGGCAGCCGCTGCAGCGCCTCCGCCCCCAGGTACCGCCCGCCGTCGCCGTGGCCGCAGTAGACGTACAGGTGGCGCGCCGGCAGCTCCGCCTCGAGCACCGCCCGCTCGGGCGGCTCGCCCGCGACGCCACGCCACGGCGGGCGCGCAAAGTCCGCAGCAAACGTCTCGTGGGTGCGGCGCAGCTCGCCCGACGGGTTGAGAACGTAAAAGGCATCGCCGCCGTGGGCGCCGCCGCCGCCGCGCGCATGTAGTGCGTCCGCCGCCTCGGCGCAGCCTGGCAGGAAGGCAGCGCACGGCAGCCGACACACGGGCAGCGCACGCAGCACCGGCACACACTCCCACGGCAGCGACGCCAACCGCTCGTCGAGCACAAGCACCACCGCGGCGCGTGCCGCCGCCGCCGCCGCCGCCGCTGCGGCCGTGCTGCCAGCCACTGCCGACGCCACCGCCGACGCCACCTCACCGAGCGAGGCTGCCTCCGCGGCCGCCTTGACCTTGCCCTTGGCGCCGCCTCCGCCCTTGGTGCCTGCGGCGGTGCGTCCCTTGGCCGCCTCAGCCGCCGCCTCGGCCTCCACGACCGCATGCGCCCACTGCTTGCGAGCGGCCATGCTCAGGGCGACGATCGCGCTCTGTGGCAGTGGCTGGCCCTTGTCGGATGCCAGCGCCGCGCCAAACGCCTCCCTCGCCACCCCGGCCGCCGCCTCGTCGCCCGCTGCCGCCTCACACGCTGCCACGAGCAAAGGTGCATTGAGGACGCGCCACCGCTTCGCCACCGCCTCGGCCAACGCCCACGCGCGCAGAGCGGCGAGCGCGGCGGTGGCGGCGGCCGGGGTGGCGGTGGGGGGCGGGAGCAACAAGCACGCTGCCGGTCCGAGCAGCCGCGACTGCATGCGCTCGCACAGAGCGCCAAGCTCGCTGTCCAGTGCCCGACGCCGCGTCCAGTACGCTTCACGTTCCGCCCGGTCATTCACCGCCTCCGCCGCCACGCCTGCGGCCGGTGCAGCGGAGGGCGGCGGCGGTGGTGGCAGCGCGACCGCGGGCTCGGTAAGTGTCGCCGCAGAAACAGCAGCCATCGCCTCGCCCTCGGCGGCGCCAGATACAATCTCGACGCGGAAGGCCGGGCCATCGCGCGTGAGTGTGAACGTCGAGTCATGCCGAAGCTCGCGCTGCTTGCCCCGCTTGAGGCGGCGTGTCTCGCCGTCCACGTAGGTCCCGTTGGTTGAGCTGTCGGTCAGCCAGAGCAGCCCAGCAGCATCGAGCTCGAGGGAGCAATGCGCGCTGCTCACGCACTCGCCCGGCACACGGCAAGCGCCCTCCTGCCCGCTGCCCAGCACGGCGCGCGCGCCACCACCACGTAGCTCGAGAGGCGCTTCCGTTCCCCGGGCGCCGCCGACGCGCGTCTCAGGCAAGCGCACGAGCCTCGCCACCATCTCTAGCCCCGCGGCCGACGCCCCGGGCTTGGCGGCGGCAACAGAGCTCTGTGGCGCTGGATCGGATGGCGGGGGAGCGGCTGCAGCCTCGAGTGCGGCGACGATGCCGCCCGGTGCGCGCGCCGAGGGAAGCTCGTGGCTCGCAGCACGTGCGTGGCCCTCCCCTTCGGCCGCACCACCCAACGCCATCGAGCTGTCGCGAGCGCGGCTCATCAGATGCCGCAGCGATGCCAGCACCGCTGCCACCTCGCCCCTCGCCTCGGGACAAGTCGCATCGCCTCCCCCAGCCTCGTCAGCACCCGTGCTCGCGTCCATCGCCTCCACTGCTGGTTCGGGCACGGCCACAAACGCGGGGTCAGCGCCACGTCGCCAGCGACTCACAACAAGGCCCTTGCCAGACGGACCCACCGCCACCGCCGTGACCACCACCCCCTCTGGCGGCGAGTGCATCCACGCACTGAGCGCGTCGCGTGGGATCAACTGCGGCTCCGCGGCGCTGGCAGCGACGTCGGCAGGGGCTTCCCAGCCGCCAGCCGCAGCCACCGCCTCTGCCCACGCTGCCTCAGACGACGGCTCGCCCTCATCCTCTGCCTCATCCTCCGCCTCCATCACCAAGATAGCCGCACGCAGGGCCTTCGTCACCGCATCGTCCGTCGCGCCGCTGTCCTCGGCGCTGCGTCTGCTGCCGACGGCTGGGGTCGCGGTCGCAGCGTTGGTTGCAGAAGCAAGGGAGAGCGATCCGACGGCTTCGGCCAGCATGGCGGCCTCTACGTCGTCCTCGTCCCCCGCCCCCGACGTGGCGGCGTTGGTGGCCGCCGTGGCGAGGACGGAAGCCGCGCTTGTAGGCTGTGCGGCGGCCGCGTCCGCTGCCACCCACCGCATCTGGGCTCCGACGCCCGCCCCAATCGAGGCGGTGAGCAGCTGCGCCGCGCACGCACCGTGCCGAGCACCGCAGCACACGGCGAGTCCGACGCAGAGGCGCTGCCACGTCGCTGGTCGGAGGGATTCGCACGCGCTTCCGCCGCCGAACCCGCCGCCGCCGCGCCCGAGGTACAGCGCCCTCGACATCGCGATGCGGGCCGCGCGCCACGAGGCACGGGCGGCAGCCGGGGAGGGCTGCCACGTGGCAGCAGGGGAGGGCTGCCTGGCGGGGAGGGCACGTGGCAGCCCGGCCGTTGGTACGGAGGGCTGCCACGTGGCTTGCAGCTGCGTCAGCCCGATCTCCGCCCACACCTCTGCCAGCGGCGCGCCGCCGCCGGCGGCCACTACGCCCTCCGCCGCCGCCCCCGCCGCCGCCCCCGCAGCGGCCGCGCCCTCGGCCGTCGACATAGCCTCGGCCGCGGAGCGTGCGGCATGAAGGCTGTCGAGGGCGGCGCTTAAGTCACCCAAAGCGCGATGCGCACGGCCCGCGGTGAGCAGCATCGCCGCTCGCGACGGCGCGACCGCTGCTGCTGCCTCGGCCTTGGCCTCCGCCGCATCCGCCGACGCTCCGCCGCGTTCGCGCGTGGCGGTGGCCGCGAGCTGGCAAGTGAGAGCGGGCAGGGCATGCAGCGCCGCCCTCGTCATCGCGAGAGCTGCGGACGGCTCACCCCGCCTCTCGTGCCATGCCGCGCGCAGAGCATCGAGCGAAAGACATAGGAGCTCGGCGCCCGAGGGCATCGTGCTGGTGGCGGTGGCGATGGTGGCGATGGCGGCGGTGGCGACGGTGGAGTTTGGCAGCCCCATGGCGGTGGCGGCGGCGTCGAGGGAGGCACCCGCCTCGTATGAACGCCCTGCCTCCAGGTGCAGGGTCGCCTGGGTGAGGAGCGATCGCACGCGCAGCCGCGGCCAGCCATGCGTCGAGCGCCCGAGCCGCGCCGCTGCACTCACATACCGCTGCGCATCACCGAGCGAGCCACGTGCCGCCCACAGCTCCGACGCCAAGAGCAGGCCCTCAGCGGCTGTCACCTCCGCACCTCCCTCGCTGCCAACGACGCCGAGGCTGCCCCCGCCGCCCTCGCCACTCCCTCGGCCGCCATTCAGTCCCCGCATGGCGAGTCGCGCCGCGCTGGTCGCGTGGGCGAGGGCCTCCGATGGCCGGCCGTGCGCGCGATGCACATGGGCGAGCGCGAGTGACACGGATGCCGCCTCCGCCCAACGCGACGCCGCCCGAAGGTCATCCAGCTGCCGTGCCAGCCGCGCCATTGCCGCCGTCGCCGCCGCCGCCGCCGCCGCGTCGGCCGCATCCGTCGCGTCAGCGGCGAGATCGAGAGCAGCAAGATCGGCGGCGAGGGGGAGCGAGCCCACCGAGGTGGGGCTGCCCTCATCGAGGTCATCAAACGTGCCCAGTCGGCGTGGTGCTAGCTCGACCTCGGCCGCGGCTGCACGCCGCAGGGCCAGCCGGCCGCTCTCGCCCAAGCCCATGGCCGTGAGCAGCCGCGCTCGCTGCCGGTGCACGGGATGAGCACTCATGCCGAGCACAGCAGCAAGCCGCTCTGCGACGGCTGCCGCCGCGAGCGCGGGCTCCGAAGCGAGGGCCATGCCGAGCAGCCAACCACATCGCAGAGCCGCACCCACCGCCGCCTCGAGCTCCGGGATCGCCTCACGCACCGCCGCCGCCGCCGCCTCCGACGCCTCCGCGCTCACCGCGAGCGCCTCCCATGCCGCCATCGCCGCCGTCGCTTCGGCCACGGCTACCGTGCTCGCGCCGGCGCACGCAGCCGCCTCAGCCATCTCCGCCGCCGCCGCCTCTGCCGCCCGCGCCTCCGCCGCCCTCTCTCGCGCCCCCGCGCTGTCAGCTGGCAAGCTGGTCGCCATGGCCGCTGCCGCCGCCGCAGGAGCGTGTAGGACGAGCACGCTCGCGGCGCACGCGAGATGGGCCCGCCCCAGCACCTCGAGCGCCCGACAACGTGCGAGCGCCGGGGGTGCCATCTCGACCATGGTGGGTGCCGAGATCGCAATCTCAACCTTGGGGGGTGCCATCTCGACCATGCTCGCCATCGTCATTCGCGCTGTCTCGGGCACTGGGGCTCGCGATGGTGTGAGCACCGCGGCTGCCGCGATGGTGTGAACACCGGTCGTCGCCGCTGCCTCGGCGGCCTCGAGGGCGGCCGTCAGGCGTGCCGCCATCTCCGCCTTGCGCCCGTGCGACTCGAGGCCGCGTGCCTCAAGAGCCGCTCGCAGCTCCGTCGCCTTGAGATCCATCACCAACGATGCTGTCAGACCGTCCCCGACGCCAGCCGCCGTGCTGGGCACGCCAGCCGCCGGGACGCCAGCCGCCGGGACGCCAGCCACCGGGACGCCCGCCGCCGGGGCCGCCACAGCTCCCTCTGCCGTCGGCGCCGGTGCGCCGCCGGGCAGCGTGGCCACCAGCGTGGTGTGAAGCATGGTGTGAACACCGCCAGGCGGCGTGGCCACCAGTGCGCCACACAGAGGGGTAGCGAGCGCTATCGCCCGTCTCGCGTGCTCCCAGCCTGCCTCACGCACCGCACTCGCTGTTGCGCCCGCCGCCGGCAAGCGCAGCAGCGCCTCGGCACACGCGACTGCAACGCTCGCACGCTCGAGGTCGAGGGAGGGGGCAGCGAGCATGCGGGCGGCCTCGTCGGCGACGGTCAGCAGCAGCTGCGGCGCGGTGGCGAGCGCGGCAGGCGCGCGGGCGGCCAGCTCGGCCATCTCCCACGCCGCCACGCGCGCCACGAGTGCGGGCGGCATCCTCGACGTCGACAGCGCGACGAGACACCCAAGCGCACTCGCCGTCGTCGCCACATGTCTCGACGCGGACGCCGCCGCCTCTGCTGGCACCTGCGCCTTGGCCTTGGCGAGCGCCGCGGTGAGCGCCTTGGCCCGCACCGACGCATGAAGGCTGATCAGCTCAGAGAGCGAGGGCGGCTGCGCGGCGGCGGCACGACCGTTGGTGACGGGAGGCGCCATCGTGCCGGGGGCCGCGGGCGTGCGTGGCGCCATCTTCGCGACGGTCGCGGTGGCGCCACGGTGCGCATCTCTGCCCGCCGACGCACAGCCCGCCTCCCCACAGCCCGCCTCCCCGCCCTTTGCAGCGCCCGCCTCGTTGAGCGCCATGTTGAGCGTCTCGAGTCGCGCGCGACTCTCGATCGCCTTGCCGACAGCACCGAGCACCTGCGCCACGAGCGCGGGCTCCGCGAGTGCCTCGGCGCGCGCCGACTCCCCCCGAGGTAACCAGCAGTGCGCGACTAGGAAGCTCGCGCTGCACTGTAGGCTGAGGGCCTCCTCGAGCCTCTCGCCGGCGACGGTGCTGCTCACGCCGACGGTGGTCCCGCCCGCGACGGCACCCGCGACGCTCTTCGGTGCGGTCGCCATGGGCGCGTGCGTGAGCACGGCGGCGGCGGCGCCGCCGGGAGGACGAGCCGGCTTCTGAGGTGTCGCCAGCCCGCGCGCTGCCGTCACGGGCGCATCGTCGAGCCGGGCGGAGTGGGCGACAGCGGCGGAGAGGGCGACTGCGTGACGCGCCATCGCTGCGGCCGCCTCGGCGAACGCGAGGGCGCGTTGGCGCTGCGAAGAACCGAAGAGGCGTTTGGCGCATTTGTGCGTGCGCGCGCCCAGTGTGACGAGCCAGGTCGCTGCTTCGGCCGCCGCGGCCGCTGAAGGAAGTGGGAGCGGAGGCGGTGGTTCTGCCGCGTCCGCCGCTTCGGTGGCGTCGGTGAAGGCGGCGAGGGTGCTGGGTGGCCACTCGGCGTCGCTTGCGCACGCGTCGGAGGTGACGGCGGCGGCGGCGCGGCCCAAACGGCGCAACACGCCACACACCCAGTCGCGCCCTGCCGCCACGTCCGCCCTCTCGCAATCCTCATCATCGGCCGCGCCGTCGCAAGCGAGTCGCAGCTTGCTTGCCGCGTACAGCGACTGCACGAGGCATCGAGCTGTGCGGCTGCGTCGCTCGTGCGCGCCGGACGCCGTCGCGAGCACGCCGAGCACGGACGCCAGACGATCCATAGCGTCCGCCATCGCCGACAGCAGCGGCACTGGCGCCCCCGGGACCCCACCGGCGCCGGCGCCGCCCTCGGCCTCGGCCTCGGCGTCGCGCCGGTCGCGAAGGGTCAGCCCGCCGTCGAGGGTGCGCGCGTACACATCGTAGAGCGGGCGGAGCGCCATCTCGAGCGCGTGGCACTCGCTCAAGTTCAGAGCGCTCTCTTGAGTACCTCTACCGGTGGCAGCACCAGCCGTCGCGCCCGCGGCCCTGGCAGCGCCGAGGTAACGTGCGGCTTGCTCGCTTGCGGCAGCGCTCAGGAGGGTCACAGCGCCACGGCGGGACGGCGTCGCGGGCAGCGCACTGGCTCCGGTCGCCACACTCCCTCCCCTCGCGTGAGGTGTCGAGGCGGTAGCGGCACTCGAGGCTGTGGGGGCGAGCGCGCCAAGCGCGGCGACGTATGCCTCGACCTCGGCCTTGATTGCAGCGCCCACCGGCCCGTCAGGCACAGCGGCGATGACGACGGGCTTGGTGAGTGGAGCGGCGGCTTGTGCGGCGGTGGCGGGCTTGGCGGCCGGCGCTAGCTTTGGCGCGGGCGTGGCGGGCGGCGCTTCGTCAACCGCGGCGGCTGCTGCCGCTCCCGAGAGTGCACGCAGCTCCCTTTCCCACGCGGCCTGCTCCTCGGGGCTGCCCATGGCCGTGCCGCCCTCGCCGCCCGCCACAGCCCGCCGCCCCGCCCGCACCACCTCCGCCAGCGCCGCGCATGCATACCCAAGCGCCGCCTCCGCCTTGGCAGCTGCCCCCATGGCGCTGGCGGCGGCGGCCGCCGCCGGGCTGTTCTCCTTGCTCGCGTCCTCCGGCGGCACCAAGGCGCGCCGGAGTGCTCGCACCCAGGTTAGACCAGTGGGCACGAGGAGGCGCGGCTCATCGACCGGCACCGGCAGCGGTGCTGCGCGTGCCGACGCCGTCAACTGGAGTGTCTCGAGCGCCACTGCGCCGTACACGCTCAGTGCCTTGACGCCGAGCTCGAGCTCCTCGGCCGTCTCGACGCCGACCGCTGCACAGAAGCGCAGGCGGCCGTCTGCGCTGCCCATCCGAGGCGGCGGAGCGCACAGCCCCTTGCTCGCTACGCCCCCGCTCGCAGCACGGAGCGACTCCGCGACGAACGCACTCATCTCCGCGGCGAGATCGAGGCGGCGCAGTGCCTTGCACCGGACCGAAACGTTATGGCACGCCTTATGCGGAACTGGAGATGGGTACGCACCGAGCCAGAGGATGAGCCGCGCCGCATCGCACGCCTCGATGAGCACTGACGACGACGCCTCCACCGCCACTCCGCCGTCCGCCTTTTCAGGAAGGTCACGCAGCGCCTCCTTGACGAAGCGCATGAGCTCCTCCCCGTGCTCGAGCCGCAGCTTTGACAGCTGCTTCTTCGCGGTCTTGGCCAACGGGTCGAAGCGCTCGACGCTCTGGCGCGCCGCATCCACCACGGACGAGGCCTCCATTTTTGATTTGAGCGGCAACGCAATCGTTGTGAAAGAAAAGCCTTGTGCCTTCACGTTGCGGCGCCTTTGCGGTCGTTCATGTGAACATGTGTTCGAGGGTTGGGTCTCAACATCTTATCTCGACAGACCAGCCGAGGCTGGCTGCCGCGGTGAGCCAGCCGTGAACGGC
>Ga0210242_101755_pt1 | contig 14728 bp, 11 predicted proteins | sample ChrtobMeP5a_16mM_FD_155445 | JGI IMG/M metagenome (GOLD analysis project Ga0210242, IMG submission 155445) | Chrysochromulina tobin associated microbial communities from unialgal haptophyte culture, Seattle, Washington, United States - P5a_16mM | ecosystem: Host-associated > Algae > Haptophytes >... | reverse complement strand
ATGCGGGGGGCTGGGCGGTGGCTGGGGTGGCGGTGTGGAGGGTGAGCATGGCGTAGGAGGATCGGATGAGGGTGGCTTGGAAGGAGGCGAGGAAGTGGGCTTTCCGGGTGGCAACGGCGTGGGAGGAGGTGAGGTTGAGGTTGGCGAGGGAGGAAGAGGTGGCGTAGATAGAGTCGATGAAGTGCCAGATGGTGGCGGGGCCGATGCCGCCAAAGGTGGTGATGACCTACTGGGTCTTGTTTGTTGCGTGAACGTGAACAAACACGACGCACGCGACAACCGGTGCTTCCGGTACCGCACTGTTATTGCCCGGAGGTCCCGTGGAGACACAGCCTACCCTCGCGATTTTCGTTCATAATGAATTCACACCTCAACCAGTGGGACGGAGAAGTGGAGACGGCTCCTAGCTTCAAAACTTGAACGCCCTTTCGCGTAAATCGTGGACCCCAGACGAAACACATTCGACGCGACATGGAGACTCCTGCGGCGGCCACGTCCTCCGCACCGCCTTTGCCGGCGAGGAACCTGTGCAACGAAGGCGACTGGGCGCTGATGCTCCCCTCGGATGGCGAGCGCCGGCTGATGCGCGTGCGGCGCGGCACTAAGTTTTCGTCGGGCCGACAGCAGGTGCTCATGGACCCTCTCGTGGGTGCGCCCTTCGGCGCCAACTTCCGCATCGAGGCCTCGGGGCTCGTGCGCGACCCGCGCACCGTCGAGGAGATCATGGGCTCGCTCAACGACGCCATCTGCGCGCAGCCGGACGCGTCGAACGCGGCGCTCGTGGATGACTGCACCGCGCAGACCATGAGCGAGGCCGACATCCGGCGCCTCAAGCAGAAGGGGACGGACGGAGCCGCCGTCGTGAAGGCCATCGCCGCGGCCTCGGCCACCTTTGCGAGCAAAACGGCCTTCTCGCAAGACAAGTACCTGCGCAAGAAGGCCAAGAAGCACATGCCCTTCCTGACGCTTGCGAAGCCCACGCCGTTGAGCGTGTGTGACATGTACATGAGCAAGGGGCCCGATCGGCTGCTGCACCTGCGGCGCGACTCGCTCGCGCTCGTGCTCGCGCTATCGAATGCGCAGCCGGGCTCGCGCGTCCTCGTCGTCGAGAGCACCCTTGGCCTCCTGACGGGCGCGCTCGCTCAACTCATTGGAGGCGAGGGACGTGTGCTGAGCGCCTCGCTCGGCAAACCGATGCTCGACGGCGTGCAGTGGCTCAACTTGCCGAGCGAGTACCTGCACGCCACTCAGGCATGCACGCTCGCCGAACTCCTCGGCAGACCGCCGCCGCCCGAGCCGCCGCCACTCATGCCCAATGTGATGAGCGACGCAATCGCTCACGGCGGCCTGCCAACGGTCCGCGGCGACGCGCCCGCGGCGCCCGCGGCAGCCGTGGCTGGGCTGTCGACGGCCAGAAGCCCATCCGTCTCAGTCTGCATCACGCGCGACGCGCGGGGCTCAGTCGCTGTTTCACTCACTCGCGGTGCACTCGCGGCCCCTTTGGCTCCGTTGGAGGAGATTGAGCTCGCAATCTCCCGCTTGGGGCGAGAGGCTCCGGTGAAGGAGGTCGAAATGGCCGAGGCAGCGGAGGGGGCGAAGGCGGCGAAGACGGCGAAAGTGGCGGAGGCGGCGGAGGCGGCGGAGGCGGCGGAGGCGGCGGAGGCGGCGGAGGCGGCGGCAGTTGATCCTGCGATGGACGTCGACGAAGCGGCGGACAAGGCGGCGGGCGCGGACGAGGTCGATGCGAACGGCGAGGCGGCGAGTGGCGAGGCGGGCGGCGAGGCGGGCGGCGAGGCGAGCGCAGTCCGTGGCGGCGAGCACAATCCGCGGAAGATTCTCACTCTTCGGGATGCAGCTCTGTCTGAAGTCGCAGCCCAGGGGTTCACGAGCCTCGTGGTGGCCGTGCGCGAGGCGCCGGCCGTTGCGATCCTCGCGCTGCTTGCACGCCTCGTGCCCGGCTCGCCCTTTGTCGTGTACCACCCGTCGATCACGCCGCTTGCCGAGTGCTTGCACGTGTGCCAGCAGTCGCGCGCCGCCGTGCGCCTACAGCTTATGGAGACGTGGGCACGCAAGTACCAAGTCGCCGATCTACGCACGCACCCCGAGATGAATGCGTACCCGGCGACGGGCTACGTACTCTCCGGGGTCGCGGTGCTTCGCTGACTGATGTCGCTGACTGAGCGCGTGGTACGTAAGAGTCCTGTTACCCCACCGGTCCCGTGTGTGTCCCGGCTCCCCCTTGCATGCACGTCGGACGTCTTCTAACGTGGTGTCGTGGTCGACGGCTCCCCCGACGGTGTCTTCTAACTGGTACCAGTCGGCTTGAAAGACACCGGGGGGAGCCGCGCCGCGGGCAGCTCGCCGCGGGACACACATGCGAGTCACACGACAGTGACTCTGACACCATTGAGCATTGTCTGACACACGGTCTTAAACACCACGGTCACGGTTACACTGATTGCCACTCGATGGGAAATCATAATTATCAGGTGCAACCTCTGTCATACGAACCTCTAGATACAATGAAGGGCGCACGCGCAGTGTATCGCCACCGTATGTGGGTCATAATGTGTGTGTCCCGCATCTCGGTGACTTCGATTAACCGGAACGGCGCACCAAAATTTGGAGGTTTTGAGCACGGTTTTGAGCACGACATCGCCCACTCGCCCACACAGCAATCCATCATGGCGCGTCCGGGGCCCGTGCCACACTGGGAGGTCTCGCTCCTCGTCGACCCTCCGCAACAACCTGAGGGTTCGCCAGTGCTCTCGCTGAAAGAGCACAAGGCTCTCATGAGCCTTGCTGAAGCAGCTCGCGACCGCGGCGATGCTCACCGCGCTTACAGCCTGGCCGAAAAAGCATACACGGGATGCCGGGCCATATCCTCGCTGCTCTACGCGCTCGACATCCGCATGAATGAGCTCAAGGAACCCGCCTTCTGCGCGGCCGCCTATGAGCTCATTCTGGGCAGGACACTGAGTGCGCAAGACCGGACAGTCTGTGAACTCGCACAGTGCGCCGCGATCAAGCTGCTGGAGACCGAGCGGGAACGCGATGAGGCATCTGAGGGCGCGGCGCGTCTCGCTCAGCGTGCTGGCGAGCTCCGAGACGCCGCCGAGCGTTTTCGAGACGCCGCCGGCTACTCCTCGCCCGGCAAGAGCACGTCGTCGACGATGCCGACCGTCACGGCGGCAGTTGTTGACGCAGTGGACGCGGCCGCGGACGTCGGTGCCGTCGAGGATACGGCCGCTGAGCGTGGCACAACGCCTGGGCCCCAAGCGGAATCGTCGCCGCAGTGGCTGCGCCAAGCAGCGCCTGCCCTCTACGACGTGGGGCCGACGCCGAGCTCATCCACCAGCGCCGCCGCTGCACCCAGCACATCCGTTGCTGCCACCCGCTCCCCAGCACGCCGCATCGCGAGCTTGGACGATGATGACGAGGAGGAGACGGGCAATGACGGATTCAATGACGACGGGAGCCGGCCTCCGCCCTTGCACATCCCACGCACGCCGCGAGGCACACCAGAGACCATGTTGGGACTCATGGGACGGTCACGGTGTGCGGCGGCGTCCCCGCTCTACACATCCCGGGTGCGTACGCTCCCTTTTGAAATCCAACGGTCGCGCGAGATGAACGCGAGCACGGACAGCGGCATGAGCCTGCGCTCACGTCGGCTTGTGCGCTTCTCCTCTCATCGCCTCCACGAGGACGAGGAGGAGGAGAGCACCAGCCTCGAGGCGATCGCAGAGCGGCAGCGTGCGCGGGAACGCGAGCGAGCGTACGAGCGCGAGCTAGCGTACGAGCGCGAGCGAGCACGGCAGAGCGAGCGCGCGCGACGTACGCCTAGTACGCCACCTCTCATCTCCCCGCTGCTCCCACGGCGCTCGCCACGGCGCGAGTACGCCAGCACACTCGCGCCTCGGATGCCTCAGGGGCCGTGCGGCGGCGTCTTTGCGACGATACATCTCCTCGTGAGCCAGCTCCAGTCGGCTCTTCCAGTCCAGGACCTCGAGCTGTGGCTCGACCAGCTGCCTGGGCTGGAGGCGCAGCGGCCGCCGCCACTGCTCGGCGTGCGCCCCCTCGAGCGCGCCGAAGTTCTCGCGAGATTCCTGCGGATGGAGTGCACGCTGTGGGAGGCGCAGCAGTTGTACCTCGACTCGCATGCCCTCTACCTGCGCCAGTGGATCGCGCTCAAGGTCCAAGCGCTGTATCGAGCGCGGGTCGCACGGCGCGAGCTCGCGGCGCGCCGAAATGCCCGCTGGCTCGAGACCCACCTTCGCCACTCGCTGCGCTTTTGGCAGCACGGTCTCACCTTCAAGTGCTTCCACGGATGGCGAGCCGTCTACGACGCAAAGCAGCGGGTGCGACATGAGGCGATCAAAGTTGCCATGCGCTGGGCCTCGAATCGGGTGAGCCGAGCGTTGAGAACATGGATCGACGTGTGCGAGGGCCGCCGCGCTGTCAAACGCACCCTTCAACGGGTGCTCCATTTTTGGCGCGAAGGCAAATTGAAGGCCGAGGCCAGGGCCTACCGAAGGTGGGTGGAGACCTGGGTGAAGCGCTGTGACGAGCGGCGGTTGAAGGAGGAGAAGCGCAAGCAGACGGAGCGCCGGGAACAGGTGATGCGACGAGCGGTACGCGCCTTGCAGCGCCCAGATCTCTTCTGGGCTCTGCTCAGCTGGAAGGGGCACTTGGAGGCACGGGCACGGGCGCAGGAGCTTTTGCGCAAGGCCCTCAACTTGTGGCTTCGCATGCTGATCGCGCAGCGCTTCCGAGTGTGGAAGGGGCACTCGGAGGCACGGAGTTGGGCGCTGGAGCTAATGCGCAAGGCCCTCAGCTCATGGCGCCACGCACTGATCGCGGTGCGCTTCCGCCACTGGGCGAAGCAGACGAATCAGAGACCTTTGGCGCGCCGCGACGAGCAACTTCTAAGCTACCGCTATCTGGCCTCTGTGCACGAGCTGCTCGGACGGCCATGCGTCAAAAGAGGCCGGTTCACCAGCCGATGGCGCTCTGTCGAGCTCCGGCTCTCGGCGACGGAGCTCACATATGCCTCTGGCAAGCCAACCGCTCTCAAGTTGCGCGCCGTGCCCCTCGGCTGGATCCAAGAAGTCTTCTCCACCGGCCCAGCCCGCATTCGCATCGCGGACGAGAGCATCAGCAGCAGCATCAGCAGCAGCCGCAGCAGCGGCGACGGCAGGGGTGCAGAGGTTCACAATGGGCACGCCTTCGTGTTCCTGCCACCCTTGGCCGCGTGTTGGCGCTTCGTGCTCATGCTCAGCCCCCTCAGCCGACAGCAGTGTGGTGCCAAGGAACTCCATTTCGGATGCAGATCGCTCGAGGCCATGCACTGCTGGGTCGAGACGCTGCAGAACGCAATTCCACAGAACGCAATTCCACAGAACGCAATTCCACAGAACGCAATTCCACAGAACGCAATTCCACGCCCGACGGCACCGAGTCCGGCGCCGAGCTGGGAGTTCGGGGCCGCCATGGCCAGTGCTTCGCCACTGCGCCCTGCCGCCAACCCGCCCTCGCGCGCGAACGCCAAGATGAGCGCTGCGCGCCCGTCGCCCTACAAAGCACCCCCGCCTTCACCCTCGAAGATGCCGTCGCGTTCTCCTCAAATGAGTCCCACTAGCAGAGGTCCGCCGCTTCTGCCGCCGCGGATACCGGCGCGTGCACAGCCAATGGGAACCCTGCGAATGTAAACACCTGCGCATGCAACCACCTGCGCATGTGGCCACCTGCGCACTTAGCCACCTGCGCATGTAACCACCTGCGCATGTAACCACCTGCGCATGTAACCACCTGCGCCGCCACCAAGCATGCCACCTCCGCCGCCACCTGCGGTGCGCCAGCAGGGGCTGTGAAGGTGCAGGGCTGATGACGGAGACCTCCGATCAGGCTACAGATGAGTTACTCATCTCGTCATCTGTAGCCTGATCAGATGTCTCCGTCACCGTGTCTCAGATGTAATTAAGACGGTGATCAGAGCCGCCGTTCCGTTAAGGCCTTTTACGTTTTTCGGCTGGAGGTGTACAACGTACCGTCGGTGTAGCCCCAAGTAGCCCGGCTACACCCAGTACCCCCTCCAGTCAGAGGCAAGAACGGGCCGCGGAACGCGCGGGAGCGGAGATGCGGAGTCCCGGGGGAGCGCCACGGCGAGCCGACGCCCGAGGCCCCGAGCGCGCGAGCTGGAACCGGCCGGCGGGGGGCGCAACGACCGCGCGCGCGGTCCGGACGCGGCGACTCGCGCCGCGGTGGGCGCGGCGTGGCTGCCATTCGAACCCCAACCCGACCCCCGGCTAAACCCCCGGCCGCGCGTCGCGAGATATGCGACGGGTTACGAGCTTACGAGATTCAGATCGGATTGTGCGTCGTACCCCCGCTACGGCAACCGGGTCGCGGTCGCCTCGGGCGTCGGGCGGGATCGGGGCGCACCAGCGTCGAGCGTGTACGAGATGACACTTGTGACATTGACACGAGCAGTCACGCTGCGCTGGACGCTCGCCGGGGCGTCCGGCCGAGTGGGCCGGCAGTCCCGGACGGGCGACACGGCCTGTATTCGGCCGCGCGCGGGTAGTTGTCAATATGAATAACGAAATAGCTGCGAAATAGATCAATAGGGTGTATGCACGGCACCACGACGTGGCGTGGTGGATCGTGCACGTAGCACGAACCACGATGCAAGTACTCATACGTATGAGTAACATGAAGATCAAACTGCTCATTTCTTCGCCTCAGACCTCGTCTTTGGGCGAGCACGCCTCTCCACTGCAGCTGCCAGTGCCATCGCTGCCATCGCTGCCATCGCTGCCATCGCCGCCGCTGCCATCCCCATCGCTCTTGGTCTGATTGGACTCGTACTCATCCTCCTCCGGATCGTCGTCATCCTCCTCGTCATCCTCGGGGTCGCCCTCGTCATCCACCTCGCCGCTCGGCGCCTCCGCCGCCGACTCGGCGCGCTCTCGCGCCTCCTCCTCTTCCTCGGCCGCCGCAGCCACCGCCTCCGCCGCAATCTCCTCAGGGGTCGGCGAGAGCAGCGGCATGAGCTTCTCGCGGATCCGCGCGTCCGTGCGACTGAGCCACTCGCGGAGCTCCTGCGCCTGCTCGTCGAGCTGCAGCTCGGCGAGTGACGCCTCCCACTCGAGCAGCGTCTGCATCTTGCCGCGGTGCCCCTCGGGCATCGTCACCGTCGCATTCCGCCCACGCCCCTGCCTTGTGGCGCCAAAGTAGCGACGGTAGCGCCGCCCTTTAGGCGAGGCGACGCCCGCGAATCGGTGCATGTAGAAGCGCAGATTGTACTCTTGCTCAAGGTGTCCCTTGGGGCAGAACAGGTACACCGGCTTGCCGAGCGCGATTGCCTGGGTCACGACGCCGCGGGATGGCGAGGCAATCAACCCTCGTGATCTCGCGAGCTGCTCGCCGAAATCTCGCGCGGTCTCGCGCACGTCGATGTGCGGGTAGCGGCGGAACTTGGCCTTGTAGAAGGCGAGCCGGTGCTCCTTGACGAAGAGTCGCACGCGGTGCCCTTGCATGCGCTTCCCGATCGCTCCGAGCACCTGAGGCACTGTCGAGTAGGCCACAAAGTAGCCACCGCCCTCGGTGTCGAGCGGCGCCGGCGCGGGCACGCTCACCACCTGCGGTATGGCACAGTCGAGCGGGCGCACCGAGAGCGGCACCAAACAGCCCTTGTTGCCCACGTTGAAATGGCGCAGCATGCGCATGAGGAGCCCGCGCTCCACGCCGGTGCTATCCTCATAGATCTGCCCTTGACTCGCGACCGCCACGAGGCGCGTCGGGCAGTTCATCACATTGAGGAACGTGGCCACCGACGGCTCCCAGAACGAGAGGCAGTAGGCGGGCCGGTGGCGATGCAGGATGCGCGTCAGCTTGCGGTAGAAGGGCGTCGCGCGCCGCAGCACCATCTTGGTGCCGGACACGATGATGTTCAGGTTGTTGAACGACTTGCCGTTGTCGTAGTCAATCTCGAGGTTGAGGTTGTAGAAGGTGGCGTCGGGGAAGCGCTTCTTGAGTGACTCGAGCTTGTACGCCGGCACTTTCTGCTCTTTGGCGAGCGCGATCACGGGGAAGCGCATGCCCGCCTCCTCGAGCACGCTCAAAATCCGCTCCATCTGGTGCACATGGCCGAGCCCGTTGGTGCAGCACGTGACGAGGACGCTGTCCTTGTCTGGCACGTAGTGGCGGTAGCCCATGAGCCTCGAGAGCGTGAACACATGCGTTTTCACGATGAGCCCAGTCAGGAAGATGATGAGCCGCACGACTGCGTCCCCGACGGGCATTGCGGTCCGACAAAATGATTAGGTCTCAATCCATGCGTTGACGCAACACCGAAGGGGTTGATGACTGAAGAGCCGAAGAGAACGCGAAGGTTTTTTCCCCAGGAGTTGTGGATTCCAAACTCCCGTGCGGCCAAACTCTTCTATCCATCCCTTTCCGCGGTGCATTGCTTGCGGTTCCGGCTTGGGTTCCTCCACCATGTACGCCACGCGCCGCGCCAGCAGCAGAGCTAGCTCGTCTGCTTCGACGAACTGACGGCTGCGCCCACCGCAGGTTCTTGTTTCGCAAGAAGAACACCGAGAAATCTCTCGGTGGAGACACAAGCGGAGAATCGGTCACAACTTTCTACAGATATGACAAGAAGAAGAAGCTCGGCGAGGGCGCCTTCGCCGAGGTCTTCAAAGCTCAACTCGTGGTGCCTCGCAAGCACGGTACCGCCGAAGATTACGCCAAGGTTGTCAATGAGGATGGCACCTTCAGGTACAATGATCTGCAGAAGAGCTCGGACATGAGGCAGGATGTACAATACGCACTCAAGATTATCGATAGGAGCAAGGTGGAGGACATGAACGACATCACGCGCGAGGTAGCGATCATGCACGTGCTGAGCCATCCCAACATCATTCAGCTCTACGAGGTCTTTTACGAGCCAAAGACCGTGACGTTGGTGATGGAGCTCGTGTCGGGCGGTGAGCTCTTTGACCGAATCGTCGACAAGGGCAGCTACTCTGAGAAGGATGCCGCCGGCGTCGTAGCTCAGCTTTGCAGTGCGCTCGGCTACATGCATGACAAGAACATCGTGCACCGCGACCTGAAGCCCGAGAACCTGCTGTACGCGCTGCCTGCGCCTGACGAAACCCTCAAGCTGGCTGATTTTGGGCTGGCGCGCACGATGGCCCAAGGCGGGCAGATGATGAAGACGGCGTGCGGCACGCCCGGCTACGTCGCGCCCGAGATTCTCGCCAACAAGGGATACGACAGCCCCGCGGTCGACATGTGGTCGGTCGGAGTGATCTTGTACATCATGCTGTGCGGCTTCCCGCCCTTTTATGAGCCGGAGCTGCCCGCGCTCTTCGACTCAATCCTCAAGGCGAGGTACGACTTCCCCTCGCCTTGGTGGGACGAGATCTCGGATGGGGCCAAGAACCTCGTCAAGGGGTGCCTCATCGTCAAGCCCGACAAGCGCCTGACGGCGAAGCAAGTGCTCGACAACGCATGGGTGCAGGGTGAGGCGCCGGCTACCATCCTGGCCGGTATGCGAAAGGCGCTCAAGAAGTACCGGGCCAACCAGAGGCTGCGCAAGGCCGCGCTCGGCATCATCGCAAACAAGCGCCTCGAGCGCGCGCTCGCCGAACTTCGCGCCAGCCAAAAGCACGACGACCTCGTCCAGGACATCTGAAACGAACATCCCAGCCCTTCGTTTCAGATTCCTGGCGCACTTTCGAAGCCATGGGTGACGTGCATGGTTCTCTTCGCGGCGCCGCTGGCCCGCTCTCCGTGTCACCGTACTATACCGTTGGCAGGGCCCGACGTGGAGATGCTGCCGCCGGCGGCGGCAAACACAAACACCGGCACGGTACTCACACGACAGTACGAGTACCCACACACAATTAGTCGGTACCGCATTATCCCCAGTCGTTCCGCTGCGTGTGACTCTTCAGTTCTGTCGCGTCGTCAAATGTCCGCCGTGGCAAACGATTCCGCAATCCGCATTGCGAATTCAATTGAGAACGTGTGCGAAAATGACGTTGCGCCGATTGAGGCATGGATTGAGGCATGGATTGAGGCATGGATTGAGCTTTGAGGTTCATCATGTCCGGTTATGTCGTTTGCCCCGCGCCCCGAGCCCCGACGGCGGCGGGTCCGGGTGGCTCGTCCCCGCCTGGCTCCCCCACCGGGGCGCTTCGCCCCTCGGGCGGCCCGCCCGGCCGCTGAGAGCGGCCCCGCGCTCTGCACGGCAGGTGCAGCTCAACGCCGCGCGACATTGAGCCACTGTGTTGAAACACCATAGGGTAGCTACCTGAGTAGTGAAACCCTCCCCCTAGGTCAAAATCTCGCGCCCCACTGTGTTGAAACACCATAGGGTAACTACCTGAGTAGTGAAACCCTCCCCCTAGGTCAAAATCTCGCGCCGATGAGCCTCTGACACGAAGAGGCTGCAAGAGGCAGCAACGAGCCTCTCCCTAAGTCGTAACCTCTCGCAAGATGTCGCACATTTACATTTAGGAAATAACGTGAGAAGCCCAAGAGAACGAGTCCTTGCTTTTCCCTGCCCCAGAGCAGCGACCGGGCAGTGCCTTCTCTAGATGGAAGGGGTACAACTGGTCGGACTGTGGACTTACTTTAATATACACGTAATTGAATACCGTTCACCCATGAAACCACCAAGGAACTGTTCGGTACGGCACGGCATCTCGCAATCGCATACGAGCGCCGACGTCCACGCCCGCTTGTTTCCTAGCACGCAGGTGGAGGGGAGGGCGTGTACACGCACGCTTGGCGAGGACTCTGAAGGCTTGCACTGAAGACTGATGCATTCACTTTGCGTCACTTTGGAAAGGGTCTTCCAGGCGCAACGTGACTTCCAGGCGCAAGCCGGGCAAGATAAGCACGTCCTCAAGAACCTGCTACTCAAATGTGGCAAAGGCTTCTATGTCGAGTTCGGCGCGCGTGACGGCAAGAAGCACAGCAACACGTACTTCTTCGAGAAGCAGTTGGGCTGGCGAGGCATGCTGTTCGAAGGAGACCCGAGTCAGCTGCCGAACCTGCGACAGAACCGACCGGCCGCCATCGTGTACGAGGGCGCCGTGTGCCCACGCGCCCAGACTGAGCTCACATTTGGGATTAGCCAGCTCCCTGGCATGAGCGGCGCCATGACAACGTACGAGCCGTTACGCAACACGAGTATACGACGCACCATGAAGGTCAAGTGCTTCCACCTCGCCGACGAGTTGCGAGCACACCGGGTTCAAACAGTGGATTACATGACCATCGACACCGAGGGGTCGGAGGCGGACATCATCGAGGACTTCCCGTGGGCCGAGTTCAACATCGAGGTCGTCCAGATCGAGCAGCTCCACGAGGGGAGGTATCCCGCACAGCGCGGCAAAAAGGCTCGCATCCAACGCGCCATGGCCGGCAACGGCTACACCTTCCTCGAGGCCTATGAGGTGGCGCGGGGTGACACGGAGGACCTCATATTCACACGGAACGTCGCCACGGCCGCCAATGCTTCACACCCAGTGCTGAACCACGTAAGGGAAAGATTTGGCCTCGCCAATTTGGCTCGACGATCTGCATACGAGTAGGAGGGGACAGGCGGTGCATGTATGAACGCGAGGACTGCGGACTTTCTCCCCAAAAAAGGGGAAACATTCCAATCGCATCGATTCCTATCATCTGTCAGCAGTTCATGTGTGTGGTTTTAATCGTATCAGTAACGATCACGCTCGTGGGGTTTACCGTAAAAAGACACCGGGGGGAGCCGGGACACACATGGGAGGAACATCGTTAACGCGACATCAAGAGGAACATGTTCACACAGACGAACCTCACAACCATCCATCCAAACCCACAACACACAACCCGCTACCGGTAAAAAGACACCGGAGGAGCCGGGACACACACGGGACACACACGGGACACGCGGGCGCACAAAGGCACACGGACCACACAGACGAACCTCACAAGTCACAACCATCCAAACCCACCAACAACACACAAGTACCCGCACGACGCACGTCAGCGCGACGACCGAAGCCGTGGCCGACTCAACAGCCGCAGGCCCGGAGCCGACCGCTCCCCGCGGCCGACTCAGAAGAGGCCGCCCCCAGCGAACCCGACCCTGCCTCCACCCGCTCCCAGAGCGCCTCCCCGCGCCTGCTGTCGAAGGTGGTCGGCGAAATGAAGGCGCGCGCGGCAGACGCGTAGCGGCCGGCAGTGCGGCCAGAGCCCCCTACCAGTAAAAAGACACCTGAGGGAGCCGGGACACACACGGGACACACACGGGTCACCCCCGGCTCCCCCGGTGTCTTTTTACCGGTATCCGGATACAGGAATGAAGCTTCACACTGAAATCCGATTTGCGCGATGGGACGGGCCGATACGTTCGCAGGGTCCCTATTCGTCCTGGCGAATGGCATCTTTGCGACCGCGCCGTCTACCGAGTGCAAGACGAAAGCACTCACGTTCATGAACAATGAGCCGCTCGGCTTCCAGGTCAGCCGCAACAATGCGCTCAAGCGCATAACAGCACAGCTGCCAGCGTTGCGCAAAGCATTGCTCAGTGACCGACTTCGAGAGTCAGCAGCTCTTGCTGCAGTGAAGATGCCCATTGTGCTCGACGTTGGTGCGGCAGCTTTCGGTCCACCTGAATATTATACTGGATCCGATTCTCTACTTGTCCTTAAAGTCAGCGACGTTGCTGTCTCAGTGCACGCTTTTGAAATGCAGCACAGCGTTGCAGATCAGTTGCAGAAGGAAGCCATGCTCGCCCTCAAGATCGCAGCGCCAGGCAGCACGCACGAAGTCCATCGAATAGGTGTGGGCGCAAAGCAGAGCGAACTATTGGCGAGTCCGATGGAAGGCACGGACAAGGTGCAAACGCTCACGCTCACAGGAGGAAGTGGGCAATCAAAGAGGAATCATGTCTTCCGTACAAGGGTAACCTCGCTTGATTGGTGGGAGAGCGAGCATAGCTTCAACCGCTCGATCCTTTACATCAAGGTGGACACCAATGGCCACGAACCAGCCGTGCTGCAAGGCCTCACCAGGCTGATGAGCGTGAGACCACCTCTTTTCTTGAGTTTCGAGTACAGCTTTGGATGGAGCACGCTATTCTCGAACATCACCATTAAGCTCATGCGCAAGAAAGCTCGGCAGGTATCAGCAAAGGATGGTACACTGATGGAACGCAACCTGGTATTCAAGCAGGATCCAGCGACGATCGTCGGTGGAGCCATGCTGCGAGACTTTGTTGCCAATCTCTCCGCTGCCCATTATGCTGTGTACCTCACACACGAGCGAGGCCTCGTTCGCGTTGATGGAACATGGTGGCAAAGTTCATATGAACTTGAACTCAATGAGCGCGTCAAGTCACCTGCGCCGCAAGAGAGCTGGGACCTGATCGCTGCATATCGCGGGTCGCCGCAGCGTGCGCTTGAGCGCCTGTTCCTCTTTGCACCGCTGCCATGTTTGACAGTGCCTGGCATGCCCAACAATTGCAAAGAGCAGCCGCCCCTCGCTGAGGCACTGATGCCAGAGTGTGCGTCTGCGCTAATGGCAGGGGTGTCTTGAGACTTCCGGTGGAATCACAGCATCAAACAGGGCTCAACACACAAGGGTTGAGGTAAAGGGGACTTCAAGCGCTCAGCAGAGCGCCAACGGAGCCCCAACACAAGACGATACCGCGGCAGTTATGAACATGGATGTTGCGGACAAAGTTCTGTTCCGGAGGGTTGGGGACGTGCTCGCCAGCTGCAAGCCGCCCGGATAGCAAGCGCGCGCCCGCGAGCGCGCAGGATTCGGTTTGCGCGTGGTGCGTTGCGGTGCGGCGTTGTGGAATCGTCGGACCGGTACGGGTCTTGTTCTTGCTTAGCTTCTGTGTGTGCACCAACCACAGTGTGTCCGGCTCCGGGAGTGGAAGACCCCTGACCCGTGGGTGCTTCCTGAGGATTATCCATCGTGGTGAGCCTCTGGTTCCAAGGTACTTGAGTTGAACCCAGTCGCCAGGCCCGCGGCCCGCGCCGAATCCGAGTCCTGCCCGCGGACCACTGCCACGGACCCGGGACCGAAAGCCAACGGATACGCCCGCGGCCGCCGCGCGACCGCGATGCCCGTGACGCGCGCAACCCACACACGAGGGACCGGCGGCGGACAAACGAATACTATCCCGGTTTAACTGTGAGGTTCGCCCTCGGTCCGTGTGTCCCGTGTGTGTCCCCGCCAATTGGTCCCGGCTCCCCCCGGTATCTTTTTACCGGTTACAGATTTTCATTTTGTCTGTCCTCTCTCTTCAGTGCATTTAGACAAACGCCCTGGGGGAATATCCCGGCGGGATCCTGCGATCCTCTGTATCTCTGCCGCTCGCGCACCCCCACACTCAACAAGGCTGAGTGCGCCGCAGAGTGAGCCGCAGAGTGACTACTATGGCGGTGGAGAAGTTCCCGCAGTGGGAATGCTGTCGACGGCGCACCCGAAGGCGAGCCCCCTGGCTTTTAGAGACTTGACACCGTTTCCGTCCCACCACCGGCCGCCCTCAGCTCAACGGTCAACGCCGCGCCGACAACGAGCCCGACAGGGTGGAGTGTTGTTTTTTAACGAAAGTGGTGTTGTTTTTTAACATACGCATTCATGTGCATTCATATGCATGTGTGTGCATTCATATGCATTTCGTTGTATTTTGCATGCACTCAGACGCGCTGCA
>Ga0210242_101747_pt1 | contig 14804 bp, 8 predicted proteins | sample ChrtobMeP5a_16mM_FD_155445 | JGI IMG/M metagenome (GOLD analysis project Ga0210242, IMG submission 155445) | Chrysochromulina tobin associated microbial communities from unialgal haptophyte culture, Seattle, Washington, United States - P5a_16mM | ecosystem: Host-associated > Algae > Haptophytes >... | reverse complement strand
TAAATGTATCCTGAATGTATCGTAAAGAAGGATACATATCCCTAGGTAAGATACATTTTCTTTGATGGCCAAAGTGACAGATACAAATGTATCTTGTTGTATCTCGATGTATCTTGATGTATCTTGATGTATTTGAACGGGACACATCAGAATACATGCAAGATACATGCAGGATACATGCAGGATACATCAGGATACGTATTGTATAGGAAAACCCCCCCAATTTGTATAGGAAACCCCCCGTCACCCGTCACCCTGTACACACTGTATTCACACGGGTAGACGTACGGAGAGTTTACGGAGTGGAGCGCGCGACCAACACACCCAAGCGCGAAGCGCCACACTCATATCGTCATATGGCAAGCCGGACTCGAGTCTCTCGAAGACTGCGATCTGCCGTGCGTGAAAAGCGACCGTCCGCTCGGCGCCACGAGGGCGGACGGTTCCCGGTTGTGCTTACGTTTTGCATACGCGGCGCTTGAGTGTTGAGACGACGGTTGCACATACGCTTTAGGTGCCGATACGCGCCGGGGCACAGGACGGCGAGCGAGAGGGAGGCGCTGAGGCGGGAGAGTCAGTAGCGCTACGTTAGTATATATGCGTCGATCTTCGGAAGGAAAATGTGCGCCGGCCGCCGCCGGGCCGCTCTCTCACGGCAGCGGCATGCCCGCGGCACTGAGCCGATCGTACGCGCCGCCGCCCGCGCCGAGTCGGTGGAGGGCCTGCTGCTGGCGTAGGTCGAGCTGCTGCAGGTGCTGCCGCTGCCGCTCGGCATCCTGCGCCGCGTACGCCTGTGCCGCGTACGCGTGCGCCACGCTGCCCTCGGCGGCGCCGCTGCGCCGTCCGCCACGCGACGAGGCGACGCTGGGAGGGCGCGGTGGCGGCGCCCCGCCCACGGGGTTCAGATTCGTTAAATTGGTCAAATTGGTCAGATTCGTCAGATTCGATCCGGACGGCTGCTTTCGCGGCTTGCTCAACGCGGCGCGCACGGGCTGCAGGTTGGCCGGGGCCGAGAGGGCCGACGAGGGCGGCGGCGGCGCCTGGCCGAGCCACAAGGGGAATCCCACGCCTGTGGGGAATCCCACGCCGCCGCCGGCCGAGGTCAGCGCCGTGTTGAACGCGCCGTGGTGGGCGCCACCGTGATACGAGGGATACGAGGCGTACACCGACACTGGCGGCACGAGCGGCAAGCCGCCGACTAGGCCGCCGCCCATGGGGCCGGTGGTCAGGGGGGGCGCGAGGCCGGTGGCGGCGGGGTATCCGAGTGGCGGCGAGAAGGCGGCCGAGAGCGATCCGACGGAGCCGTTGTAGGCAGCCATGGCGGAGATGTATTGGAGCTGCTGCTGCTGCAGCTGCTGCTGCTGCTGCATCGCGAGCAGCTGCACCTGCTGCTGGTAGCTCTGCTGCTGCTGCTGCTGCTGCTGCTGCTGCTGCTGCGAGAGCGGGGTCTGCGACGCGTACTGTGGCGGCTGCGACTGCTGCTGCGGCGGCGGGGGGGCCGTCGGTCGCCATTCGCCACGAGCGACGGCCATCATCATCAGCTGCGCTTGCTCCTCCTCTTGCCGCCTTCGCCCGTCCGTGACCACGGGCGGCGGTGGCGGCGGTGGGAAGCTTCCCTGCTGTGAATGTGAATGTGAATGGGAAGCTTCTGGGAAGCTTCCCTGCCGGCGGCCAGCACGCGTGCCTTCTGATCGCGAGGCGGGCCGATCGGCCGTACTGGAGGAGCCGCCGCCGCCGCCGCCGCCGCCGCCGCCGGCGGTGGCGGGCAGGTCGTCACGCAGCCCACCCAGCGCGATCGCGCCATCGTCAGCCCGCCGCCGACGGCTCTGCATCTGCATCGGCTCCGGCACCGGCTCGGCCAAGCTAGGGTATGGTTGGGGGGGGGCAAACCCCTCACTGGCACTTTGAAGCTGGCCACGCGTACCGGGTCGCCTGGCGCCATTGTCGCCGCCGTATGGCTGTGAATGTGAACTCGGTATTTCATAACGAGCCGCCGCCGCCGCCGCCACCGCCGACGCCGCCGACGACAACGCCGACGCCGCCGACGATAACGCCGACACGTCTGTGACGGGTGCGCGCCGACCCGCGCGGGGCGGCTGTCGTTCACGAGTTTGCGGGCGCGCACTGCCGCCGCCGACCGCTCCGACCGCTCCGGCAGCGCCCGCGGCAGCGCCCGCACCGCCGCTGGTGAGCTCTCCCGGGCGCCTCAATAGCCGATCGTCGAGGCGCCCGAGGGACCTCATCAGCTCCTCCTCCTCCTCGTCTAGCGCCGCGAGTGAGCGAGCGTCGACCATGCGCTCGCCGCCACGGTAGCTGTCGTACACACTCGCGGCCGCCGCACCGCCGCCAGATCCCCTCTCGGAGCCCGCGACGGCGCCACGGCGTGACGAAACGGAGCGTGACGAAACCGAGCGCGGTTCGACCAAATTTGGGACAGGCGCCGCGGCATATGGAACCGGCGGCGCGGCCCCGGAGAACGAGGCGCCCGGCGCAACGCAGCCGCAACCGCGACTGGCACCGGCGGCGGCGGCGCCAGCGGAGCTCGACTCGGCGCCAGCGTATGCGTCCATGTCCAGATAGCGTGCCGCGGCTGGCCTTTCCAAATTTGGCCTTTCCCTGTCTCCGCCCCCGCTCGCGCCCGCCGCGCCGGCGCCGGCGCCGGCGAACCCCGCGCGCGAGGATGCCTGGCTGTCCAGCCCCTCTCGTTGTGATCGACGCTGGCCGAGTCGCGGTGATCGGGAGAGGAGGCGTAAGGCCGAGTGCATCTCCGCGGCAGGGGGATGCTCGCCGATCATGAGGTCGTCTTCGTCCTCCCCGAGCTGTGAATGTGAACTCCCGAGCGGGAACGACGTCGGTGGCGCGCCGCGCCGCCCGGCGAAGCTGCCGCCACCCCCTCCGCCCCCGCCCCCTCCGCCGCCGCCGTAGCCGATGCCGCCGCCGACCCCGCTTGCGTGCGAAGGCGGCGGCGGCGGCGGGGGCGGCGGCGGTGCGCCTGCACCACAGGCCGCGGGCGCACCGCTGACGTCGTGTGCGCGCCGGTACTCCGCAGCTTGTGCGGCGACGCCCTGCGTACGCTGCGTGCGCCGGCTCGGGAGTGCACCGCCACCGCCTCCGCCACCGCCTCCGCCGCCGCCTCCGCCGCCACTCCCGCCTGGAGGATTCTCGGGTCTCGAGCTCGAACTTGATGGCGGGCGTCCTTTGCTGCTGCTGCCTGGCGCTGGGCGGCGGGTGGCTTGGGAGAGCACGTGGCGCTCGCGCGGCGCCGGCGCGTCGCCCTCCTCCTGGCGCAGGAGCCTGCGCGTCGGCGAGTCGAGACGTCCTTCGACGGCGGCCGCGCGCTCTGGGAACGCCGCAGAGTACTGCACGAGGCACTGGCGAGCGAGGGCGCGGACCTCGACCGCGGCGTCCGTGGCCGCGGGCACGAGTGCGCGCTCGAGCAGCGCGCTCACGGCGGTGAGCACGGGAAGCGGCCAATGCTGGAGCGCGTGCAGCAGGCATACGCAGCAGGTATGGCGTACCGCAGCGTGCCGCGACTCGCCCACCGTCGTGGCGAGCACCTTGAGCATCCCCTCAAAGTGGCAGCACATGACCACGGCGGGCATGCACTCGCGCCCTGCGCTTGCGAGCACCTTGTTGCCACTGCTCGCGAGCGAGATGAGTCCGGGCATCACGAGCTCGCGCATGGGTCGCTCCATAGCAGCGTGGTCACCCACGCCGCCGGCGACGATTGCCAGCGTCTCGCACGCCGAGCGCGCGACCTGCGACCGCAGGTCGGGCAGCTGCGCCACTAGTCCGGTGAGCAGGGCCTTGAGGAGGCTGCCAAAATCGGGCGAGTTGGCGTCGAGCATGCCCGCGTTCACCATCTCGCCCAGCCTTCGCAGCGCAGCGTCGCGCTCTGCCCAGTTCGCGTCCCGAGTCTCGAGAAAGCCCGAGAGGCCGCGCACATCATCGGACACGCTGATGCGCGCGATTTCCTGCTCGACCTCCTCCTCGGTGTGCGGTATTACCTCGGGGGTGATCCGCTCGATGGGCTTGAGGACTCTCGCCATTTATTCTCCGTCCCAGGAAATTCCTTGAATCTGCGTTCCTCGTTCACGGAGAGTTAGCCGCACGTACACGTGAAATTACCATCGAAGAATTCGGATCGCCCGGAACGACTCTGTCTTTTCAATTTTTCAGTCCAGTCCATGGCACCGCCTCTCGCGGACGCTACGAACAAGGTGAAACACGTGGCGGTGCCGTCGCGCTTCGCTGCGCCGAGCAAGCCCGGCGGAAGTGGAATGCCCTGCCTGAAGACGCAGGTCGAGCAGCTCAAGGCGGAAGCGCTACGGTCCGCGGCCTCCGAGGCGTTTGCGATTGAACAGAGAAAGGTGGCGGCCGCGCGTGCCTCCGCGCTCCGCTTGGAGCTCGGGCGCGCTGATGAGGACCTGTCGACTTCCCATTGCGCGGCTCTAGAGGCTCAATGCCGTGCCGCGGAGCTGCAGCGGCGTGTCAACCTTCTTGAGGCAGAGGGGGAGCAGCAGCGGCGGCGTGCGGAAGCGATGCAGGACCGCATCGCGGAGCTCGAGCGCGCCAACGCGGTTCTCGGGGTGCAGCTGGCCGAGGTGCATGACGCCGTCGCAAGCGCGCGCGACGTGCAGCTTCCTGCTGCGGCTCGGCGAGCGGAGAGGGAGCGGCAGCGCGCCGAAGAGCATGAGGAGCATGCCCGGAGGCTCCGCCGACGGCTCGACGCACGCAACGCGACGCTTCGCGAGGTCGGCGAGCACTTTGAGCGCCTCCGCGGCGCCGTCGCACCCGCTGATGACGCGACGCTCGACGCGCTCGCGCAGAGCGCCCTGGCGTCCTTCGGCACGCTCTACGTGGAACGTAGCTGGCACACGGATGCACGATTCGCGGCGCTGCAGGATGTGATCGTGCGGCTCGCGATGAAAGCCGGCGAGCTGAGCCAGTGGCTTCCGTGGTGGCTGGCCTCTCGCACGGCCGAAGCGGCCGCACGAGAGCAGGAGATGCGTGAGGAAGAAGAGGCCACGGCCACGCGCATGGACGACGCTGTGGGCGCTCCTACTGCCGATCTGGGGGGCAGCGCCCGTGGCAGCGCGAGCCAACGACATCTCGCGCCGCCACTGCCGAAGCCGCCGCCGAGCGCGATGGCGGCACCCACCACGGCGCCCACCACGGCGCCCAGGGTGGCGCCCACGGCGCCGCCAAGCGCGATGGCGGCGGGGTTGCCCACGCCCTGCAAAGGTGTGGCCCTCGGAGACGCCGAGGGAGAGAGCAGCATCGCCCTGTCACCAGAGCTGAGCAGCGCCGACGGCAGGCCCGGTCCATCCAGCCGCGTGCTGAACGGCGAGGGCTCTCTGACCTTTGAGGGCCTCTTTTGAAAAGGATTCGTTCAGACGTCGATAACGATATTCTTCACGTAGAAAGTGTATATAATAGTAGCTAAAGGCGTTCGTTAACGTTATCGTGTGTACAGTAATTCACGCATTATATTGCGATAACGGTATAGGAATATTTGTCACATATGTACATATGTGTCGCACAGTCGATAGTCTGTGAAGTGTGTCGCGCACCGTGACGCACGCTCAGCAGACAGCACTGGCGTCGGCTCGCTCTCGGAGCGGGCGCCGGCCGCCGCCGCGCGCGGCGAGGGCCGAGCTCGGAGCTGCTGGTAGGCCGTCCCGCCGCCGGCGGTCCGCCGGCCGGTCGCGGGTCCTCCGTCCTCGACCCGCTCGCGCGTCGCGCCGCCAAGCGCCAATACGGAGGACGGACGACATACACCGGCTCACCACGGCCGACCCCGTACCCGCAAGGACCCACGTACGAAATGCGTACCTATTCGCAAGCACACGACGGAGACATAACACGTAACGTATGTGAGAGTGGCGCAGAGAGACGTCGACGACCGCGCGACCGGCCCGCGACAAGCCGGGGCGACGCGGTCGTACGAACCTCTGGCCCCCGCCTGGGGCCCCACAGACGATCAACGGGACATCTTCGTGCATGCCAAGATTATCAAACCTGAGTAGTACACGCTACGGCAAGCGTGCGAGCACGGAGTGGTGCGGACGCCGCCAAGAGTGCGCGGCGTCCGCGTCAGTCCACGCGTCGCGGTCCTCTGTGCGGTACTAAGCCCCCGACGACAACGACAGGGCGCTGCAGGAGGCGCTGCAGTCGACCGTGCTCTTGGCGAGTGAGGGGGGAGGGCGCACGCATCACGCGTCGTAGAAGACCCGCAGCACAGTCTTGCACACGAGAAGGTCGTCGTCGAAGAAGGAGGTCTCGATGAGCACGTTTCCATCGAGCGCCGTGGCGGGCAGCATTCGGCTCTCGTCCGCAGCCTCGATGGTCTGCTGCCACGTGTTGGTCGAGTTCGGAATCACGAAGCCAAACTGGAAGTACCATTCTGCGGACGGAACGGCCAGACGAACGGGCTGGTCACGGCATCGCGAGTACTCCGCAGTAGTGGAGGGCGGCGGACGCATGATGCGGCCGGCCTCGCGGCGCACACCTTCCATCAAATTGCCCCTGAAGAAGATGCGCTGTTCGAGCCGCAGCCCCTGCAGCATTTCCACCGAGGAGAACTGGAACTCGCGCGAGACAGCGGCGCAGCGCAGGATGCGTGCGGGGATGTGGATCTCCCGTTCTGTGAGCAGATCACCCCAGTCGTCGTCTTGCCAAAGAATCTGCCCCGTGGCAGCATCCGACATGTTCATCCAATCGCTGGACACAGACAAGCAAAGGCGAGGAAGGCCGCGCTGTGAGCGCTGTGCACCGATGCGGTGCTGGACCAAGGGCGACAGTCGCACGGCTCGTGCACCATGCACGATGCACTCACATGCGAAATCCTTCGAGGATCGCCTGCGCTCGAGGGTCGGAGGGCGCCACGATCTCTGGCCCGAAATCCTCCTCTGCGGGATCGTCCATCGCACCACCCCGAGCGGAAGAGCGCCTATATCACGGACAGCGAGTCGAAGTGTACGAGTGAGAGGCGGGCACGGATGCTCGCGCGGCCGTGCATACCCGTGTCTTGCCTCCCGCGACGCCTCCGCGCGCCGCTCGAAGTTTTCGTAGTCATTCAATGTGAATTCACAGTGGATACTTCGCCGCCCCCTGGGACCCACACTCGAAACCCGCCCGTCCCGCACACAGCGGATCAATTACGCCCCCTTGATCCGCTGCGTTCCTGGAGCATCGCGCGGATCTCATCCACGACATCCCACGGCAACCCCCCTCCGTCGCCAGCTTGGCCCATGGCTTGGCCACCATCGGCCGCTGCAGACCCGTCCAGCATGTCGACATACGCCTCGCACACGCGCGCGGCGTCACTCGCCGTCGGCCGCTCGGCCACATCGAGGCTGAGGAGCCGGCGCACGATCGAACGCCCTTTGCTCGAGAGGCTCGGATCCCAATGCAGATGGTCGTCGTGGGCGCCCTTGAGGATGCGCGCGTACAGCTGCGGGATCGACTCGGCGCGGAAGGGCTGTCGGTTGTGGAAGAGCTCAAATGCGAGCACGCCGAGCGCCCACACGTCCACCGGAGGGCCCCAGTAGCCTGCCTTACTGCTGCGCACGCCGCTGTTCACGCCTCCCGCGCGCACGAGCTCGGGCGCAAGGTAGCTCGGCGTGCCACAGAGCGTGTGCAGCCGGCGCGCTGACGTGGCGTCGGCCGGTTGGTGGATGGCCGCGAAGCCAAAGTCGACGATCTGGATCCGATCTCGCAATTGCGAGGTGAAGACGAGATTGGCGGGCTTCACATCGCGATGCGTGACGCCGAGGCCGTGGATGTGGGCGAGTGCGCCGGCCACCTGCAGCAGCAGCGGCGCCGCCAGAGCCTCAGCCATGCCACGCCGCGGTCCAAGCTTTTGAAGCTGACGCAGCACTGAGCCGCCGTCGCACAAGCTCAGCACGAGGTTGATGCTGCTACCGTCGGAGGTTCGGTGGACGGCGAGGAGCTGAGCGATGCCCTGGTGCGCAGCGGGCTGGAGCACCTGCAAGCATGCAATCTCGGCCATCACTGCCTCAGGCGCCACTCCGGGCGCTCGCCCGCCGCGCGCGCGCATGGCGTACGTCTTGATGGCAACCTCCCGCTGGGAGCTCTGCTCGCGCGCGCGGATGATGGTGGAGAAGGCGCCCGCGGCGATGGGACCCAGCCGAGAGTAGCCCAGATCTCGCAGCTCGTCCTTTGGCAGCCCGCTGCCGCTCGTCGCCGAAAGGCTCGTGCCGCTCGTCTTGCTCACTACATGTAGCGCACCCAGTAAGTGACCCTGTAAGTGACTCCGTAGGGGGGAGGCGGCAGCAGGTGCGCCTGAAGGTGGGCCGCCGGCCTCGGGCGCGGGAGTCACATCTGCCGACGCGGGATCCTGACCCGCCGCAGGCACTTGTTTCAGAGGCTGCTGCTGTGGCTGCTGCTGCGGCAGCGGCGGCGGCGGCACAGTTGACTTGGGCGCGGCGGGCGCCGACGGAAGCGGAGGCTGTTGCTGCGGCGGCTGCCGCAGCAACTCTGGACTGCTTTCAGATAGCTTTCGGATGGCTTTTGGATCCGAAATAGCTTTCCGAACGCCGTCGGGCCTCGGGCCCGTCTTGAGGGCTGAAGGAGCGTTCGTTCGAGCACTTTGGCATCTCTCTTCTCCACGAGCCTCGTTGACCTCGTTCATCGTGCCTTGCAGCGCCTTCGCCAGACTGGCCGAAAGATTGGACTGCCGGTCTGCCACTGCGCCGCGTTTCGGTGTGAGCGGTGGTCGTGGAGCCACGAGTGCCGGCGCTGGCGTCGGCGCGTGTGCCCTATTCACGGGCATGGCGGTAGCGACGGTCGCAGGCCTCGCCCTACTCATAAGGACACGTGGCACGCCCAGCTCCTCGACAGCATGCGGCAGGGCAGATGGCCACGCTTTACGCCCCTCGACGCGCTCAGCAGCTGGTGCACTCGAGAAAACTGCAGTCCCCGAGGGCCTTACGAGGTCCTTGCCTGAGGCTCGAGGGCGCCGAGGCACTGGGTTTGCATTCAAACCGTACACCTCGCTGATCAGCTCCATTGATCGAGGGGCCTTCGAGGTGGAGTCTTCACTTGGCGCCTCGAGGCGCTCCACAATCCCGCGCCGCACACCATCTCGGCGTCGCATCGCCTCGATGTTGTTGAGCTGTCGATTGGTCGGCCGATCCGCCAGGCACCTCTCGGCGGCAGCGAGGGCGAGCTGGGCCTTTTGCAGGACGGAGTTGAGGACGGCGTCACTGGTGCCGCGCACGTGCACTGCCTCGATGCGTGGCGTGGTCCGTGGCCGCGCGGCTGCCCTGCCAAAGGGATCCTGGGGCCAGACAGCATTCATATCGCACCGTCCCGTTCGATGTGGCGGACGGGACGTCGAACAAAAGGGCAGTTTGCATTTCTGTTTGGCATGCAATTCTTTTCGAATTTTGTGGCGATCTGCCGTCGGTGCGTGTGCAAGGTCACCATGCTCAAGGCGGTTCGCCCAAGCACGCAGCCGATTGGCGGCGTGCTGCCCGGTCCAGGACGATCACGCAGCCTGATGCGCGCGGCCGAGCAGCTGGCGATCTGTGATCTGCAAGCGCGTATCGCCGCCCTCGACCACGCTTATTGCGTGCAGCTGGCCGAGTCGGAGGCATTGCTGCTTGTCGAGGTCGATGCGACGATCTGTGCGCGTAGAGCCTCCTCAGCGTCGACGACGCCCAATGCCATCGAGCTGCTGCATGCGCCGCTCGACGCGCTCGCAGGCCGCGTGCACAGCTTGCTCGTCAAGCAAGGCAGCGATCAGGCCGAGACCTTCAAGCGTTCCCTTGCTGGGCTCGCGTCCGACCTGACGGCCGTGCACGGGCAGGAGCTGCGCCGGATGCGCGAGAGCCTCCACCACGCCAAGTGCGTCGCCGAATCGGAGCACGAGCGCATCCGCCACGCGATGAAGACGCAGGAGCTCCAGATGAAGGACGACCTGCGGCGCGACTGCGACACACGGATCGCTGAGGCACAGGCGAAACAGCGCAAGGCGGAGGCGGCGACTGCTGCGGCGGTGGAACGTCCCCAGGTGCTCGACGCGCAGGCACTCCTTGCCGAGGTCGCCGCGCGGCACATGCAAGTAGAGGTCCTCACCGCCAAGCTGACAGAAGCGAAGCAGAAGGCGGAGGACATGATCTCAATCCACAGAGAGGCCCAATTCGATGCGGAGAGGCGCGCGGCGTCCGATCGCCTCACCGTCAAGAAGCGGGCGGAGATGCTCAGCGAGCTCAGCGAAGAGCTGCACGTCGCCACCACCACGGGTCGTCGGCAGAGTCAGGAGTTGTATACGACGCACTCGGCCATTCGGAAGGTGCACGAGCAGATCGAGGCCACGACGGCTCAGATGATGGCGGAGGCCGCGGAGTGGGCCGCGGCGGAGCACTCCCACAGGCGAAGGCCCGTGTAGCGCACAAGTAGCTCAGTACTGCGTTTTCGTGCGAATGATGAGTTAAGTGCTTATTAAGAGCTAGACAAGCCACACACATGTAAAACCGACACCGTACCTCTCCCCGCGGCCGGGCGGCAGCGGCCGCCGCCTCGAAAGCGGCAGCGCTGCTGCCGTCGTGCCGTGCAAGTAGACATCGGCCCAGCGCTCCGGCCCACATGCAGATTAAGAAAGACTCAGGCCTGCGGTGCTGCTGCCTGCGCGGAGAGCCGATGTGCCACACCTTGCGCCTTCGCCTCTCTCAGCGCCGCGCTCACACACTCAGCCTCCGCTTCAATCTCAATCTCCTCTTCAAGCACACTTCAAAGAGTTCAATCAGCTCCACCTCAAGGAGCCGCGCTGTCAAGCCACGACCCCGTCACGAGCAGCGGCTCCGTGGGCTCCGGTGCTTCTACACCCGGGAGGGGGTCGAGCGCAGGCACAACTCCGATCTCTGGCGTGACGGGCGAAAATGCCCTCGGGCGTGGGTCAAAAGTGGGCACGCCGGCGACGGCCGTGAAAAGGTGCTGTGGCATTTCGATGGGCTTGCCCATTGGCAGCGCCTGGGTGGCAACGCCATAGGCAAAGCCGACTGTAGGCTTGAGCGTGCTGTATTCGCCGAAGTCATCATGGCGACCGTGAACTTCGAATTCGGCGTCGGGGCGGCCGGAGCCGCCATAGGTATTGGGCTCTGCCTCGAGGTCGAACAGCTCATCGCACGCCTTCTGGCACAGAGTGTAAAACAAGTGTGGCGTCATCTTGATGGCAATGCCAAGGGCGGCGATGAGCGCGGTGACCGGGTCGGCATTCGAGAAGGTCTGCACAGTAGCCTTGCTCTTGCTATCGGAGGTGATCTTGAACAGGGGGAGGCCGTTACCGTCGGATGCCTCGAAGAGCAGATGATTGTCCTTGGTCCAAGGGGTGTCTTTTGGCTTCACGTAGTGGATCGTGTAGTCCTGGCCGTAGCAGTGCAGCTTGTAGACGATGTTGATCAGGTCGGTGCCGCTCTCGTCTGTCGTGTGGGATTTCTTCTCCCACCCGTAGCGTTTCACCTTGCCCGCCTTTGGCTTCTGTGGGTCGGAGACCTCCCACTCGCAGTACTCTAGCCAAGTCTCGTGCACTCGCGTACGCCAGTACGTTCCGTAGCCGGAGACCTGCAGCCGGCCGACGATGTTTGCTTGTTCTGGGGCGACCTTGGAGCTATGCTGGTCTCCGTCAAAGCGTTCCGGAGGCGGCCCATGGATGAAGGCACGACGCGCCATGATCCACTTGCCTCTGACGTGCCAATGATTCGTTTCTTGCTTCTTCTTGGTGCCCACTTTGTGCTGGCTCTTTGGCTCACCTTTCCCATGAAAGCCCGATGAAGTCGGAATGTAAGACGTTTTCAGCGGCGTGTTCCCCAAGCTTGGGCAGGTAGTCTGACTCGCGTGCGTGACGTGATTCCACATGTACAGGTTCTTCTCCTCAAAGTTGCCGGAGCCGAGGATCTGTGACTTTGCCATAGAGTCGTGGCGGTACTTGATATAGTACGAGATGTTGCCCGCATTTTGCTCACCCACACAGTCCACGAGCATCCAAAACTTGCCCTTCTTGGCCTTCCCATCCTCCGAATCATCGTTGTTGTGCACGTCGAAGTCCCAGTCAAACATGCCCTGCTTTGTGAGGTCGACGTTGATATCTTTTCCGAACATGGGCGGTTCGAGGTTGGTTTTCGTCGCCTCCTCATGCCCCGAACTCGAAGAGCAACAGCCCATCGCGCGGAGAGGCTCGGCCGCGCAACCTGTCTGTCTGTGTCGAGCCCGCTTGCTTCGCTTTTGAACGGTTCGAAACGTTTTCATGCTCGTTATTACGACTACTATTGTACATCTGAACGAGTTTGCACGCACGCCAGCACATCAAGCAAGCAAGCATGCATGCTTGCTTGCTTGCTTCCAAAAAAAAAGTTGTCTTTTGTCTCACCGGACCGTACCTAACGAGGCGGGTAACCATCGGGCGGCTAGAACCCCCCCTTGGCAGGGGGCGGTTCGTTTGCGACCCCCCTACGAGGAACCCCCACAAGTATAACGGCCTATACGGTCCGGGGTTCATCAGTGTGATGACACCCGGTGACCCCTTACCCCCCCCCTCCCGACACATCGAACCCCCCTTTTCCGTAGGGGAAGTTCGGGAGGTTGTGGAAAAACCATCCACCCCGGGGAGGATTTTCCGATGCGTTTCACGGCCCGCCCCCGGATGGGGGGGCGTCGCGCCGTAGGGTGACGGTGTCGTGGTGGTCCTCGTCGGGACCGACCCCTTATGGGGAGCCGGCCGCGCCCACCCCCTGAGGGGGAGGGCGGTGACGAGATAGGGTTCTCTAGGGCGGGCCGGCCGCTCCTGGGTTGGCATTCGCATCTTGGCCCTGAGCTTGGTGCCTGGGCAGGGCGGCTTCTTGGTAACTGATTGCTTGTGTAAAGGCGGCGGTGAGCTTGAAATCGTAGAACGTTTCCTGGATGACGACGAGGGACTTGAAGCGGTCGCGCGATTCCTGGGGGGGGAGCTTGAGCCGGAGCGTCGTGTAGCGCCGCTGGAGGTATAGGATTCGGATGGTCTGGGCGAAGCGGAGGACGGCCGAGCGGAAGCTCAGGAGGGTCTTGAGGAAGACGAGGGGAGTCGAGAAGAGCTTCAGTTCGAGGTCGACCTTGGAGAATGCGTTGTAGAAGCAGCCGAAGGCATGGCGGAGAAAGGCGCACGCTGATTCTGAGCCGAGGTCGTCTCGGGTCCACATGTTGAAGATGATGGCCTCGGTTCTGCGCGCTGGGGGGGGGTCGCCGATGACGTTGGTGATGAAGTTGAAGACGAGGTCCCAGAAGGGCTTCAGTTTTTGGCACTGTACGATGTGGAGCATGCTCTCTTCCTTGTGGCAGCCGATCATTCGGCAGACCGTCGGCTTCGACCTGTCGCTTTGCTTGTTGCGTACGAAGGTGCCTCGGTGGAGCAGCTTGCGCCAGTGCCTCTCTTCGGTGGCGTCGGAGATCGGGGTGCCGAGCGATTCCCAGACTTTATCCCATGGGACGCGGGTGTGTGGAAGGCGGTGGAGATTGGCGTCGGGGTTGGCCCACTCGGCTTCGCAGTTGGGGCGGAGGCCTCGGATGTGCGGCGTTGTAAAGTGTTTGGTGATGTTGCTGATGTTGAGGTGGGTGAGGCTTGTGATGCCGTCGTCGGGGGTGTGGGTGGTCCATCCGTTCGGGCTCGGGAAGGTTTGGGTGACTGATCCTCCGAGGCGTATGTCGACGGCTTTTGGTTGGGCGTCGTCATCATCGTCGTCGGTGGGTATGGTTCTCCAGACGGCTGCTTGTGTGATGGTGGCGCGCGCGATGATGTGGTGGCTGACGGTGTCGCCCGTGTCGTGGGGGGAGTTGCGTGCGTCGAGCCAGAGTTTGTGGTAGGTTTTGTTTCCGTGGGCGTCGGTTTTTAGGAGAACGTAGTAAGAATAATTGGGGCGTTCTAACAGTAAGAAGTCACCGTGTACCGGTACGTCTTTGCTGGTGGCTGCATGCACTATCTCGGGGCTGATCGCTGCGCGAATTAGGGGCCATGTGGCCATGAGTTTGTCGGAGAACGCTCTTTGTGCCCCGGTGCCGATTGTGTTGAGGGGGGCGTGTGTGAGCGTGTAGACCTCCATCTCGGCGTCGGTGAAGATGCGGGGCGGAGTGGCGTTGATTGCGTTGTGGACTCTTAGGAGCTCGACGTGCTTGATCCATCGTTTCTTGGTTTCGGGTGGGATGTCGATGGTGAAGCGCCAGTTGTTGAAGATGGGCTCGCTCTGAACGGTGTGTTAGCACGTTCGTGTTTTGTCTCATGTTGAGTAGTGAAAAGGAGATGAGGCATTGGCGGAGGTAAGTGGCGTGTGGCGGCAGGGTGGGAGTCGGTGGGGGGTTGTTGATTAGGAGCGCTCCTCTTCCGAGGATGGAGGTGGCGAGCCATCGGTCGGCGACATTCTTCCAGGGTTGGTCGCCGGGTTCTAGGTAGCGGCGGATCCATTGGGCGTAATACGCTTGGGCGTGGGAGCGGAAGTGCATGACGCCTCCGCCTCCTTGCTTTTGCGGGAGGAACGACGCTCGTCTGTGGATGTACGCGCGTGATTTCGCCGTCGTGCCGTCTTCGTCTGATAAGATCTCGGGCTGTTGGGCCCAGAGGAGGTTGTACGAGTCCTTATCGAGCGCGACGTGGAGGCTTTCGGGCATGCGCATTGCGAACAGCCAGTACCGTAGCGAACCGTAGAGGATGGCTTGGAGCAAGAGGCTGCGTCCCGTGATGGAGAGGTGGGATAAGGACTTCCATGCGGCGATCCGGGCTTTGACGATGCGATAGCGTTTGAACCACCATTCTT
>Ga0210242_101746_pt1 | contig 14809 bp, 9 predicted proteins | sample ChrtobMeP5a_16mM_FD_155445 | JGI IMG/M metagenome (GOLD analysis project Ga0210242, IMG submission 155445) | Chrysochromulina tobin associated microbial communities from unialgal haptophyte culture, Seattle, Washington, United States - P5a_16mM | ecosystem: Host-associated > Algae > Haptophytes >... | reverse complement strand
ACCCGCGATGGCAGTGGCGACACGAGCAGCCTTCCCGGTGCTTCTGATATCGATCTGTGCCTCTGGCGTTAAGGCACTGAGGCCAGTGCCGCTGACGATGATCGAGCATGCGATGCCGCTCATGGCGTCTAACGCTCACCCAGCGTGCGAGTACTGCTCGCGCGGCGCGCACATGCTCCCGCTCTTGAACCGGCACTTCCGGGTCAAGAGCCTCGTCGAGATGGGAGTATGCACGGGTATGAGTGTCGTTCACGTTGCGGGGGATCGACGGATCGTGTGCGCACCCCCATGCTACGGAGCACGCACGCACAGAATTGCCCTTGCGTGACGCATCCGAGAACGCTCACATTGAGCGCACCAAGGACTCCAGCTGAGCTATCCACAGCCGCCTCAGCATGCGACCGCCCTGTGCCCGATGGGGATGGCGTACGCTCCGTTGCGACTCGATGCAGCCTTCGCAGCCCTTCCTGCAAATGCAGCTCAAAGGAGGCATCGCCGGTGAGCACCAGGAGCCCGAGTGGCCCAGGACGGAGCACACGGAGGAGTTCCAGCATCAGATGCCACCAGCCGCTGACGCGGGGCTCGTGCTTGGGGCGCGTAGATGACATGCGAGCACTCTGAGTCATCCATTCACGCTCACAGTGCTCGGCTTGTGCAAGCGCGTTCGGGACGAGCACTATGTCGAACGCGCGTGGGTGGAGAGGGAACGACTGCATGCACGGAGAGTGCACGAACGCGCCATCAAGAGAGTTCGCTGCATGCATGTGAGGTGTCGTCCACATCGGGCGGATGCTGGCTGGCTCAACGCCCCAATACGCCGGTGCCCGTTCCCGCAGGGCCTGCACGAATGCCGTGTCCGTGGCGTTGATGGCGAGTACAGTGACAGCTCGTGAGGCGTTCGCTGGCGGGACGGGGACGACGTCGAGCGCCACGCGCAAGAGATGCTCTCGCGATGTATTTGCGGGCGGTTGGAGCGTCCATGCTTCGTCATCCTCTTTGAGTCTCTGGATCTCGGAAGGTGGGAGACGCATCCATGGCTCCATGGCCTCGAAGAGTTGGTGCCAGGCCGCGCGAGCTGCTCCGGTGTGGCTGAGTCGCTTGGGACGAGCGGGAGCTATGCACTCTTCCACCTTGCCAGGATGAGCCAGTCCCTGTTGGCACACGCGGGTGGCGTCGAGGTCGCACTCTTGCACAGATAGGCGGCGATATGCTCTGAGCTGCCCTTCGTACCTGATCCACTTGCCACTGAACCAGCGATTCTCGAAGGCCTTCGGCGCCGGCGCCGGCGCCATGCAAAACTGTGTGATGTTCTTTGGAATGGGAAGTCTGGTATGGGACTTGAGGTGGCCCTCGAGGATCAGAAACCCGCCTGGCTTGAGGAGACGGCTCACCTCATACCAGAACCAGTTGTGGCTTTTAAGCGTCCCACCTGCGCTGTAGCAAGAAAAGACAGCGTGAACACTCCCAGCTTGCAGCGGCAGCTGTCGGTCACTGGAAGCGTAGTCGATGAGTAGCGGCACGCCGCGCTGCGTAGCTATGGACGTCTGACCGGCCTCCTGCCCGCCGTGCTCATCCTCCTCCTGTTCCCATGGGGACACGGACATTGTAGTACCGACCCCGTGCATCGAGCTCAGGCACGCGGCAAACGAGCCGACGCCGGCGCCCACGTCCACGACGGCCAGTTGGTCTAGCGCAGGGCCGAAGTGCTCTGCCTCTGCCAGGTATAGCGCCACACTCTTCGCGATGTTACAAAACGGGCCGCATGTGCCACTGCCCACGAGCGCGATCCGCCCCGGAGGCTTGTGCACCCACCAGTTTTGACCCGCCATTCTACCACCATCTTGAAGATATTGCTCCCAGTCCACTCCAAATCTGCCGATGTTAGGCGGAATATCGTCCTCAGCAACGACGATGAAGCTGTGCACGAAGTCATATCTCCATGTCGTCGGTGGTGTCGTGATGCAGTCCAGCAAGACCAGAGGCTGCTCTGCACTGTTATTACTAAAGTCGAACTGATGCCTGCACGTGTCCTGTTCGCACACTGCGCCGTTCGGCGTGTGAAAGGGTGTCGAGCAAAATGGCGTGCCTAACGCCGCATGATGAAGCACGTGAAACAGGTCGGTCGAAGGCATTTTGATGGAAAGTGTCGTGGAGTCAACCCAAAGGAGCGTGGCCGGCCCACGCGCCTGGCAAGGTGGCAAATATATTAGTATCGCAATCGGAAGTTTTGTCGCGCATGCATGTACTGTAAAGCCGCGCCGCGCGGCGTTCAAGATTCATCGCCACTTCGAATCGCATCGCCAGGAGGACATGCATGCAGGCGCTTGTACACTCCGTTTTGGCTCGGGCTGCCTTTCTATGTCGCGATCTGTGGTAAAATTTGTAGTGTGGGTCTGCTTCCTCTTGTTTCTTGCTTGAAGGCTCGAGGGTGTGAAATCAGCTTGTGAAATCACTCGCCATGGACGCCAAGTGGCAGCTGTCGTGCTCCCCTGTGCGCGCAGATGATGAGACGGAGTGGGAGCCCCCATTCGCAATGGAGGGGCTGGTGAGTGACAGCTTCGTGACGGCCCACGCGATGGTCGACGCGCTCCGTCGCGGCGACGAGGCCAAGGCCGTGGGCCTCATCGACAGGGTGACAGGAGCGGCCCACCTCGGCCTTTGCCTGCTTGGTGCATGTGAGACTGGTCACCCTACGTGCACGAAGCTGCTGCTCGCCGCCCACGCCGCCGTCGACCAGGCAGACAGCAACGGCACCACGCCTCTAATCGTCGCCTGCGACAAAGGCGACGGCGACTGCGTGCAGCTGCTGCTCGCCGCCCACGCCGCCGTCGACCAGGCAGACAGCAAGGGCGGTACCCCTCTGATCTACGCCAGCATCAAAGGCGACGGCGACTGCGTGCAGCTGCTGCTCGCCGCCCACGCCGTCGTCGACCAGGCAGACAGCAAGGGCGGCACACCTCTGTATGCTGCCTGCTGCAAAGGCAACGTCTACTGCGTGCTGCTGCTGCTCGCCGCCCACGCCGTCGTCGACCAGGCAGCCAGCAACGGCAACACGCCTCTGATCACCGCCTGCGACAAAGGCGACGGCGGCTGCGTGCGGCTGCTGCTCGCCGCCCACGCCGTCATCGACCAGGCAACCAGCAACGGCGTCACGCCTCTGCTTGCCGCCAGCGACAGAGGCCACGGCGACTGCGTGCAGCTGCTGCTCGGCGCCTACGCCGTCGTCGACCAGGCAACCAGCACAGGCACCACGCCTCTGAGGGCCGCCTGCGGCAAAGGCCACGGCGGCTGCGTGCAGCTGCTGCTCGGCGCCCACGCCGCCGTCGACCAGGCAGACAGCAAAGGCGTCACGCCCCTGTACGCCGCCTGCGACAGAGGCCACGGCGACTGCGTGCAGCTGCTGCTCGGCGCCTACGCCGTCGTCGACCAGGCAACCAGCACAGGCGTCACGCCCCTGTACGCCGCCTGCGACAAAGGCCACGGCGGCTGCGTGCGGCTGCTGCTCGCCGCCCACGCCGCCGTCAACCAGGCAGCCTGTGACGGCACCACGCCTCTGATCGCCGCCTGCTTCAAAGGCGATGACGGCTGCGTGCAGCTGCTGCTCGCCGCCCACGCCGCCGTCGACCAGGCAGATAGCAACGGCGCCACGCCTCTGATCGTCGCCTGCATCAAAGGCCACGGCGACATAGTCAAGCTGCTCGTGCATGCAGGCGCACGCACCGACTTGCGAGGCGCTGCGGGCACAGCCCTCGATGTCGCAGAGGCCCAAGGCCACACCGTCATCGCAACATTCCTGCGCAGCCGGCGCCGCGCACCTGCGACGATCGCTGCGGTCGCTCCGGTGTCGAGTGCGGAGCGTGCGGCAGCCGAGCGGGCAGCCGAGCTTGCCGCTGCGGCTCTGCTGGCTGAAGAGGAGGCGGAGGCTGCGCACAAGCAGCAGGCGCACACGAAGAAAGCGAGCAAGAAAGCCAAAGCCAAGCAGCCAGGGGCGAGCGAGGCGAGAGCGCCAGCAGCGAGTGAGTCAGCGGCCGCGAGTGGCAGCGCCGAGGCGGACAGCGAGGTGTCTGCGGCGGCTGGCGACGAGGACGGCGTGTGTCCTGCTCCTTCTGCCGCCGCCGACGAGGCGCTGCGTGTGGCCATGGCGGCCGCGCAGTACGAGGGCCTGGTCGGTGCGATCGAGGAGCACCACGCACTCGCGAGCGAGGGTGTGTTGGCGGAGGCGAGGGCGATGCGCGAGCGCTTGCACAAGAAGGGCAAGCAGGAGGGCAAGAAGCTGCGTCGCAAGCACGCGGCGGAGATGGAGATGCAAGCCAGCCTGTCGAAGCTGTCGCTGCACGAGGTCACACAGTCGCCGCCTGCCGCTGGCTCAGTATCCGCAGAAGCGGCACCAGCATCGGATGTCCTCGAGGCTGAAGAGGACGTGGAGGCGATCGCTGCGGCAGAGGCGGCCGTAGCGGAGGCGGCCGCGGCCGCGGCTGCTGAGCAGGCGGCAAAGGAGGCCGAGAAGGCGTCGGTACGGGCAGCAGCGCACGAGGCCGCCATGGCGGAGGCCGCGCGGGCAGCCAGGGCTCAGGCGGAGAGGACGCAGACGGAGAGGGCGGAGGCGGAGAGGGCGGAGGGGGCGGAGGCGGAGAGGGCGGAGGCGGAGAGGGCGGAGGCGGAGAGGGCGGAGGCGGAGAGGGCGGAGGCGGAGAGAGCGGAGGCGGAGAGGGCGGCGACCGAGCGCGCTGTGGCCCTGGCCGTGACAGAGAGCGCTGGCCGCGGCGGGCGAGGGGGGCGAGGGGGGCGTGGAGGGCGTGGCGGGCGCGGTCCGACTACCGTGCATTCATTGCCCCCTGCCCCTGCGCCGCCATCGGCCCCAGCACCGGCTGAAGGTTTGTTGCCAGCGCAGAGGCCTCTGACGCTTGCCGACGTGGGCAACTTTACCGGCCGTGTGCACGCCGAGGCGCCCGAATCGACCATCGGTGGGCAGACCACGTGCATCGTGTGCATGGTGGGGCCCAAGTCGCACCTTGCGGTGCCGTGCGGCCATCAGCTCGCGTGCGAGCGCTGCACGGCCAACATGAAGATTTGCCCGTACTGTCGCACGCCCGTCCAGCTTTGGGTGATGCAACGGTTGGTTTAATGTTGTGTGGTCGACAATTGATCGTCGAGCATGTCGTCGAGCTACGTTTGAGTCACGTTACGGTCGCCAGCGGTTTGCTTTCCATGGCTTTCTCTATTCATATCATATTACAGAATGCAGTGCCAAGGCAAGCACGCTTCCAGCCTTTTCACAGACTTCCAATGGCTCGTGCGGCGCGATCACCGGCTCGGCGGCGCAGCATTGCGGCTCCGGCTGCCACCTCGGCCGACCACGAGGACAGCGATGAGGTGCAGGAAGCGGTCATGAAGATCCTTGAGGAAAGCCTGGGCAGCAGCGCCGCTGAGATGCAGGTGGAGCAGGAGCAAGGTCGGTTGTCGCCAACGCGTGGCCGCCACGGCGCCGTGGCGCGGTTCGCGCCCTTTCTCCAAGAGGTGCGTCGCCGCGTCAAGGTCGAGCGCGAAGCGCTGCGCGCACTGCTGCGCAAGCCGCTGCCTCTTCCGGCGCGGCTGCGCAGCGCGGGCGAGAGGGTGCATCGGCGGCGTGTGGCAGCCACGCAAAAGGCTCAGCAGGTCAAGAGCCAGGTGGTGCGCCGCGTGCGCAAGAGCCTCACGGGTGCCGAGGACCGCCGGCTGCGCGACCTCGTGCGCGAGAACACGATGCGCATGCGCAAAGCACTCGAGCGGCCGCCGGTCGTGCGGCTGCGCGACAAAGTTTCCTTCCTGCTCGGCGTGCTTGGGTGCTTCGTGTTGGAGGCGGTCGCGCTGCTGCACCCGGAGCACTTTTGGGTCTGCTACAGCGTCTACATCGTGCCGCTGCTCCTCGCGCGCGTGTACTACTACAAGGTGCTCCGGTGGCACTACTTCCTTCTCGACTTCTGCTACGCCTCCAACCTGCTCTGCCTGGCCCAGATTTTCGTCTGGCCCGACTCGTTCACACTCTTTGTGATCAACTTTGCGCAGACGACGGGGCCGCTCGCGATGGCAATCCCCACGTGGCGCAACTCCCTCGTCTTCCACAGCCTCGACAAGGTCACCTCGGCCTACATCCACGCGCTGCCTCCCTTGCTCTGCTTCCTAATGCGCTGGCACCCGCCCGCCGGATGGCACGACGACGGGTGGCCCGCTTTCTCGCCTGCGCTGCCCGAGCATCTCGACATACCGTGGGCCGTCGGCTGCGCGCTCGGCGGCTACATCGCCTGGCAGGCGGCGCACCTCGTGCTGACGGAGCTCGTCTTCCTGCCCGCCCCTGACTCGGATACGTCGATCCGCACTCTGACTCGCCCGAAGCCCGCCCAACCGCCGCCCGGGTGCTACACCGGCATCACGAAGCCTGTGTACGTGCTCTGCACCCAGCTGGGCGTGATGCGCAAGGGCGAGCTCTTCGACCCGGAGCACTGGAAGACGAAACTCGTCTTCGTCTCCGTCCAGGTGCGATCTCGTGCGATCTCGTGCGATCTCGTGCGATCTCGTGCTGGGAGGGGAACCCGAACCGCCAACCGCGTACCCCCCTACGACGCCACCCCCCCGCCACTCCTACCTTATGCCTGCCCCAACGCCCAGCCCTAACCCTCTCGTCGCCTCCGCACTGGCCCCCTCGCAGCTCGTCTATACGGCACTCACCATCGTGCCTGCATGCTACCTCTGGTCGTCGCGCCGGGCTCACCTCCTCTACCTAGGCACCATCTTGAGCGTGTGCGTGTGGAATGGAGCGAGTTACTATATCGAAGTCTTCTCGAAGGCGTACCGCAAGCAATTCGAGACCGTCGCCGCTGTGGGAGGTGGTCCGTTGGGACAGGCTGTGGAAGTGGGAGGCGCGCCGGAGGTGCCCCGATTCCGAGCCGATTTGCTCTGTGAAGGGCTCACTGGCTCAAAAGGCATCCACGTGGGCGGCGCCGACGGCAGCGGCACAACTGCCGGCGGGGCCGCCGCCGCCGGCGCGTCGGCGCCGGGTGATCAGACGAAGCAGTTGACGAAGCCCAAGGCCGAGGACGACGGCAGCGGGCTGCACCTGGACTAGCGCAGCAGAGGCGCCCGGGACGACGGCAGAGGAGCTGCACCTGGACTAGCGCAGCAGACGGGGTTTCATGGCCATGGACTCTACCGCACCTGCGCCGCCAGGCCGAGCACCTCGGAGGAGCCAGCTCGCAGCAGCACGAGCAGGGCCACAGGCGCGCCCACGTTCTTTTTCACAATCGACAGAATTCATCATGTCCTTCTCGGCCCCTGGACCTCGACCCGCGGACGCCCCTGGACGCTGCTCTCTGGACCTGGGGTTCAAGATCAAGAACGGTATCCAGAATTTCCAGCAGCACGTCGCCGCTCGGTTCCGAGAGCCATCAGCCTCATGTACATTTCCGTCTCATGGTCATGCCGTCTACTGAACTACTCGTCTGTCGGTCTCGCTCAAATGATAATTGGGATCCGCACCGCTGCGGTTGTCCTCGCAATCCCGAATCCGGGATATCACCAATCACGTCTCGAAATGTCGTGTTTCCGGGCGTGAGTCGATCTTCGATATTAAGGATTACATTAGTCATTACATTTTCAACCCCGCGCCGCACCCGATCCCAAGAGACGGAAATGGGCAGGCGCGCCCCAGCGAGACGACGGCGGCGCGGCGCACGCACGCCCGCGCTCGTCCCGCTCCCCAAGAAAAAGAGCCCCCACAGTAGTAGCCGCGCGCCGCGTGACGCCCCAGATAGAGGGCGTGCCTGCGCGTGCCTCCGGCGCCCACCTACTCTGCTCTCTCTCTTCCACACCCTCCCTCTCCGCGCGTCTCCGCCGTCGGCGCGCGGAAGGAGAGACAGCGCAGCTGCAGCGGCAGCGACGCGGGAGAGGTGGGAATGTGCGTGTGCTCAGCGCTATTTGGGCGGAGCAGCCAATTGAGCATCTATTGACGAAGCGCGCTATTTGGGCGTCCCCGTCCGGTGCTTCTTGAGGAGCTCGAGAGCGCTCTCCGTGCGGCCCGCTTGCAGCTCGAGGTACACCGAGCACAGCAGCGCCTGGCGGCAGTCGGGCTGTGCGCGCAGCGCCTGCTGCGCATAGTCGCAAGCCTGAGCTCTGTCCCCACGCAGCGCATGCACCACGGCCAAGTTGGCGTACAGAGTGGCACGTGCGGCCACTTGGCCGCCGCCGGCGCTCGCGCCGAGTAGCAGGCTGTACGGGTTGCGCACGCAGTCGAGCCCTTCGCCGTCGGCGGCGGCGGGGGGCTCGGCGCCGGTGCAGCTGGCGACCGTGACGAGCGGCTCGTTGCTCTCGAGCGCGGCAGTCAGGTGCTCGAGCGCCTCTGACGAGCGGCTGAGTTGGACCAGTGCGTCGCATGCGTACAGGTGGGCGTACAGCTTGAGGCTCGGCGGGCATGCGTCCATCGAGAGCAGCTGCGACGCCCACGAGAGCGCGGGCGACGCGTCCCCTACAGCGAGACTCACCCAGCTCAGGTGCAGCAGCGTCAGCCGCAGCACCGCGTGCACCTGCAGGGTGGCTTCGTCGGCCGGCGAGGAGGTGCCGTTCGCACTCGAGCTGAGCAGCTGCGCGTAGTCGGCGGCGTTGACGGCGGTCAGGGCGGCGCCCCCGAGCTGCACGTGACACAGCACGAGCGCATTCCGCAGGCATTTGAGCCCATACCCAAGCGTCGGTGCCGCCGGCGCCGGCGCGGCTGTGCTCGCTGTGCTGGCTGCCGCTGCCGCGCTGCCTTCGGCCTCCTCGGGCGGGTTGGCCGTCTCACCCTTGCCGGCAGCCGCGGGGCCCTCTGTGAAAAGCACCAGGTATCGGCTCGTTACGTTCGCGCCGAAAGCGGCGCCGCCGCTGCGCTGTGGCCCCCTGGCGACCGCTGCAACGAGCGACGAGACGGCGCCGTCGCCCGTCGCCTGCTGCTGCTGCTGCTGCTGCTGCTGCTGCTGCAGGTGCGTGGCGACGCACGCCTCGCCCAGCCGCAGCCACACGCGCGCCTGCGAGTGCATCAGCTCGAGGGCCGTCAAGAAGCATCCAAAGGCCGCCTCGGGCTTGCCCGACAGGAGGTACTGTAGCCCGCGATTGTACTCCAGCTCGCATCGCCGGTCGCAGCTGTACGTGGGCAGCGCGATCGGTTCGGCGGCGCCCGGCTTGGCGCTGCCGGCCGTGGCGGCGGGCGCGGACCGGTACAGCGCGTCGTTCTCGCGCAGCGCCTTTGTAAAGTAGAAGGCGGCCGCCTGGTGGCGTCGCATGCAATGGTGGATGCAGCCCATGTTGTTGAAGTACAGCGCGGGCACGTTGCGCTCGCGCTCGCTGCCAGCCTGGCACGAGTTGTTGAGGAGCTTGATCGCCTTGCGGAAGTTTTGGCGCTGCCACTCCAAGTTGCACTTGAGGAATAGCCCCGTCGTGTTCTGCGCGCATGCGTTGAGCGTCGTCTTGATCTCCCGCTTGGACGATTTGCTCGCCCGTGCCATGAGCGCGAGCTTCGCCTTGTACAACGCGAGCGCGCCGCGCACCTCGTCGGGCGTGATGCCCGTCGGAGCGCGCCGCGAAGAGCGCTTATTCGGCCAGCCGTCCACGCTCCCCGGCGCCGCCAACCCCACGCCGCCGTCCGCCGCCAAGGGCGCTGCGCCGCCGTCCGCGTCCGCCTCGCCATTCGGCTGCTTGCCGTCGTTGGCGAGCGTGGTGAGCGCGGCGAACGACTTCTCGAGGTAGCCGAGCACGTTGGCCGCGCGCTCCGCCTGCTTCTGCAGCAGGTACACGTCGAGCAGCAGGAAGCAGAGCTTGAACGCCAGGAACTCGTCGATGGGCTCGATGTTGGAAAACATGTCCTCGAGCAGCGCGCGGCACTTGGCGAACTGCTTGAGCTGGTAGTAGAGGACGGCCATGTTGTACGCGGTGAGTGACGGGTCGGCTTCGCCGATCACGTCGCCATCGCCTTCCTCCACGCGCGCCGCCGCGTTCTCGAGCCGTTCCTTGAGCTGCTCTAGCGTCGCGAGGAGCTTCGCCGGCTCGCGCTGGCCGCCATCCACGTACTCGGCGATCGCGAGGTTGTGCAGCACCTTGGTGTCTGCGCAGCATCAGAAGGGGCGGTGGGCTGAGCGCGAGCCCCCCTGCGCGCAAGGGGGGCCAGGGCGGTGGCGCAGGCGTGGCGCGCGCACCATTGTCGCGCTGCTTCTTGATGACCTGGAGCTTGGCGAGCGCGTCTTTGAGGTCGCCGCTTGCAAAGGCCGCCGAGGCGGCGTCAGCCTCCGCTAGCATGCCGTCGCGGGAAACCGATGCCAGGCCCTGAACGCCGCGGACGAACTCAGGCAGCCGCCGTGCTGTGCTCAGCTCTACACAGGGCACACTCCCTCGATCGACGAAGTGTGAATAGAACTTTGTTGGTGTGAACACGTGTTCATAATGGAGGGTGGCCTACTGCCACAGCGTGCGTATCCCCGCAGGACGCTCGCCTGCAAAGGCGAAGGCGTCGCCCACTCGCAGCTCCGGGTAGAAGCACGCGGGATGCCCCCACGCCGCCAGCCGGCCCGTCCAGTGCGCCGTGAGCGCCCAGACGCGCCGCCACGCCTCCGTCGTCCTCACGTGATGGACCACGGCGGCCGTTGGCGACACGACCTCGGGCGTGGGTGACGAAGCGCGGCCGCCGTTGAAGCCGCTCGTCAGATTCGCACGCGTGAGGTTGTGCCTGCGGAAGCAGCCCTGGTTGCTGACCCAGACGCGACCCAGATTCGCCTCGTCCGCGAGCTCATAGCTGAAGACGCCCGCGACATGGGGCAGTGGCGCGGAGGAGAGGTTCCCCGGGCAGTGCGCGAGCGCCCAGCCGAGCGCGAGGTCCTCGTATTGATTGAGCGGGTCATCAGGCTGCGCTTCAAGGCGCTCGAGCCACTGCTGCACCCCCCTCGACGTGGCGAGCCAGCGTCCGACGCCGGCGCCCACCGCGTAGAACGCCCCCTGGTACAGTGTGAGCCGTTCCCATTCGAGGGGCGATCAATAGGCAATCAGAGGCAATCAAGAGGCAATCAGAGGCAATCAAGAGGCAATCAAGAGGCAATCAAGTGGCAATCAAGAGGCAAGCAAGAGGCAATCAAGAGGCAATCAAGAGGCAATCAAGAGGCAATCAAGCGGCAATCAAGCGGCAATCAAGCGATATGTCACCTGCGCGAATGGGAACGGGCCGTCGACGCGGTGCCGGTGTCGGCGCAAGCACTCCTCGGCCAAGAGCTCGGCGTGAGTCCGAGAGCTTGCGCAGCAGCCGCAGACGCCGGAGAGGCCCGAGGGGCCCGAGGAGCTGTGAAGGTTGGCTGTGAAGGGGTCCACTGTGCGCACGGCACCGGAGGCTGCAGCATCCGGCGCGTCGGCCTCGGGACGCAGGAGGCTGACCCACTCAATCTTGCCCATGAGCAGCCAGTCCGCCTGCTCATGGCGAGCGGCGTGACGCAAGTGGACTTTCAGACGTGCCCACACCACAAAGGTATCCATGTCGGCCTTTCCGAGGAAGCGTGCGCGCGGGAAGGCCGTGGCGGCGTGCGTGAGCCAGAGGATCACCTTGCGCGTCAGCCGATGGATCGCGCCGTCCTGGGCGCCGTGCAGCAGCACGAGGTCGCCGGCCGCCTGCTGCTCGGCTTGGAGCGGGGCGAGCGCAGCGCCCTCGAGAGCGCGCACGCCCAGCACGAAGCGGTACTCGAACCCGGCCTTCTCGGTGCCGTGCGCACGCTCGAGCAGGAGCGCTCGGCGCATTTGGGCCCGACGCGCCGCCGCGTCCTCTGCGGGGGCCGACATCACCCCGAGCACCAGCAACGGCGAGTCCACCTGCTTCGCGCGTGCAGCAGAGGGCCACTGCGCCACGCGTGCATCGAGAGCCCGGAGCTGATCGGCCACGAGTGCTCGCTGCGCCGCCGGCATCCACTGCTCGCTGAGCTGGGCGATGTCCGCGTCCGCCTCGCTGATGATCCGTCGCAGGCGTGCTCTCGAAGTGTGAGGGTGGCTGGAGGCGGAGGCCCGGTGACCTGTCGTCTCGCCGAGGCTCGACTTGTTTTTGATATAGCGCGCCGTGATGAAGCCTGCCAAGCCCTTTTGCAGAGAGTCCAGGTCGCAGCGGCTGTACCACGAGCAATCGCGCTGCCTCAACGAAACGGATATGAAGTTGCATCCCGAGCACCCTGAACATCGTTGCGCACACTCGGCGAAGGCACTCTGCCAGTTACCGTGGTCGGAGAGCATCCAAGCCCCTTTGCTCATGCCGTCCTTGCACGGTCCGAAGTTCGTTGGCTCGCAATAGCCGAGCCCGGCGTCCGTGAGTCGGTCGAGAATCTCCATTTGTGCGGAGTTATGGTGGAAGTGTGAATAAAGAGACGAAGGTTGCGCGGATGAACAGGGGATGATCTGCGTCAGCACCTCGCGCGTGTGGGGCTTCGGGTTTCGTCTTTCTGGTGTTGCACCTTCGGCTTTCGAATAGAAGGGGGTAGGTCACTGACCTACGGGTACCCCCTTATTTCGAAGCAGTCTTCCGCCATGGGTGGCACATCAGATGCGCGCCGAGCCCTCCTCGTTCCGGGGCATGGGGCTGTTTCGAGTACGGCTACGATGCGAGAGGGGATGCAAGGCACAAGTGGGAGCATGCGAGGGCTGTCGCAGCCAGGAGGTGCACCATGGAGCGTCTGGCTGGTCATTCTCTTGAGCTTCAACGGGATGGCAAGCGTTCAATGCCAAACGCCCCCGCCACCGCCGTCGCTGCCGCCGGCTCCTCCGTGCGCCGTCGACGGCGCACACACCTTCACCGGGGCGGCGACCTCCTTCTTGACGGCCACGTCGCGCACCGGACTCGTCGGCGGGGGGCTTGGGTTCACGCTCTGCGCGTGGGTCTACCGCACGCGTACTGGCCAGTCGTGGGACCGCGTCGTCGATTTCTTCGACAGTCCGAATTCAAATGAGGACAACATAATTGTGGCATTCAACAACGGACCGGTGACATACGAAGTCAAGTGGGGTGGGGCTTTGGGGGGGTCACTCTCTGCAACAACGCCCGGGTCGTTCCCCACAAACGTGTGGACTCACGTCGCGGTCGTGCATTCGCGTACGAGCCTCACCGACACCTTCGGGCCCGCCCAGATCTACTGGAACGGTGCAAGCGTCGCCATGACGTCGTCGATGCGCTTCCCGCTGCCGGTGAGCCGCTCCAACCTGTACGTGGGGAAGAGCGCTTATAATAGTGATCCGATTTTCACGGGCCAGATGAAGGACCTGCTGGTGTGGGACGCCGCCCTCAGCCCGGCGCAGCTGGATCGCGTGCGGCTCGGCGGCGGCCTGCCAAACACGCCAGCGCCGCTCGTCTCGATGATGCGCACGTGGTGCGGTGCAGCGCCGCCACCATCGCCGCCGTCGCCGCCGTCGCCACCGTCGCTGCCGCCGCCTCCGCCGCCCCCGTCGCCCCCACCTTCGCTGCCACCGGCCCCTCCCCTGGCCAGCATGCCAGCGATTCCACGTCTGAGTGCCAGCATGAGCTCCACCTATATCCCTATATCCACTTTGGTCAACCCCTTTCCGCCTCGCTCTGCATCAATGACCAGACCTCAGATTTTTGCCACACCGACGATGAGGCCAATCCATGGTTGTCGATTCGGATCTCAGGCCAACAAGCTGTGCGGCTTGTGTGGATCATGAATCGCGGTGATTGCTGTGGGGATCGCCTGTCGCCCTTCCAAATATGGGTCGGTGCATCGCCAGGAGACTACAACTCAGCTACATCGCAAGCGTGCGTCGTGGGTAATCAGATAGTCCCAGCCACGGCCGGACCGTTCACATTCGACTGCCAGAGGGATCTCAGTGGAACCTATGTGACCATCGTGCTGCCAGGGACAGGGCGTCTCCTCAACCTTGCCGAAGTGCGCATCTTTTCTTCGACGGCGGCGCCGCCGTCGCCGCCCTCGCCGCCGTCACCGCCGCCGTATCCTCTTACGGCGGGGACTGCGTCGGTGAGCAACACTGTCGACCTGACCAGTGCACTCGCAAACACAGCCGCCAGCCACATTGTCCTTGCCCCCGGCACTTACTACCTCAGCGCTGAGCTCAGCATCACCAGGAGCGTCATCATCGAGGCGGCGGTAGCAGGCTCGGTCGTGCTGCACGCACAAGCTAGCTACTGGAGTCCGCGCCGTGTGCTCAACATCAACCCGGGCTCTTTGGGCGTCGTGCAACTGATCGGGCTCAACATTACGGGATGCGACATGGACGGCTCGGGTGGTGGCGTCTATGTCCAGAATGGTAACGTGGCGTTCACTTCTTGCAGCGTGTACTCGAACACAGCTCGAACGGCTGGCTATTCTAATGGAGGTGGCGGTGTCTTCGTCGGGAGTGCTGTCGTCACTTTCTCCTCATGCAGGATCTACTCCAACATGGCATCGAACAATGGCGGATGGGGGGCACCTGGAGGAGGTGGCGTCTTCATCAATGGTGGCACCGTGACGTTGACGCAGACCAACATCTACTCCAACGCAGCCTCTCATTGGGGAGGTGGCGTCCATATCTGTTGTTCAAGTACAGTCGCGATTGTGTCCAGCAGCATCCACTCAAACACTGACCTTGATGGTCGGACCAATGTCTTTGTCTCAGGTGCCACCGTCTGCACCTTCGCAACGACCCTCATCGGCGTCTCAGGCACAGTCTCAACCTGCTTGGCACCGCCGCCGCCGCCCTCTCCGCCGTCACCGCCACCATCACCGTCCGCACCGCCGCCGCCGCCGTCACCGCCGCCGCGACCGCCGTCTCCGCCGCC
>Ga0210242_101744_pt1 | contig 14822 bp, 16 predicted proteins | sample ChrtobMeP5a_16mM_FD_155445 | JGI IMG/M metagenome (GOLD analysis project Ga0210242, IMG submission 155445) | Chrysochromulina tobin associated microbial communities from unialgal haptophyte culture, Seattle, Washington, United States - P5a_16mM | ecosystem: Host-associated > Algae > Haptophytes >... | reverse complement strand
CTTTCTGGATTCACACACTATCCCCACCACCTGATTTTGAACTCAGTGGTTGACCCAAAGGGGTAGGGGAGGGTATTCTTTCTGGATTCACACACTATCCCCACCACCTGATTTTGAACTCAGTGCTCTGTCCTCAACCTTTCATGTTTCAAGCATGACGTCGGCACGTCGCATCTCGCGGCCGTGCTGCGGGCGATCGGTGAAAATGTGTTTAAACTCTCTCTGCAACTTTCTCGTACTACGATCGACGTACAACCGCCGGATCTGCGTGCGACCCACGCAAAAATTCCCACGCTGCCTCTCACATTTACGGAGTACGCCGTGCAAAACCAAAAGCATCAGAGAGTGTCGAGTATTACCATCGCACTCGAGCGTGTGAGACGGGAGGGAGCTCGCCCGGCCGCCGCGCATCTGGCAACGAGGCGTCACTGCGAGCCAACCTTGCGCTTGCCGAGCGCCTTGGCCGAGAGCATTCGGGGGGCCTCTGGCACGGGGGGCGCCGCCGTGGCCGACTGCGGCAGGCCCGGCGGTGGCAGCTGCATGAGCGTTGCCAGAGGAGGCGGCGGCTGTGGTGGATTCCTCGACGGCTCCGAGCCCGGAAGCGACGGCAGCCCCTCCGGGAAGCCCATGGGGAGCTGCCCGTCCACGAGCATGTGTGCGATGTTCTCGCCGCGGCGGAGCGCCGAGTTCCAATGGTTCTTGACCGCGTTGCCCATGTGTGCGATGTTCTCGCCGCGGCGGAGCCAATGGTTCTTGACCGCGTTGCCCGTGCGCCCGGGTAGGTACTTGGCAATGTCCGCCCACTTGTTGCCAAACTCGTCGTGGAGCTGCATGAGCTTGCGGTCCTCGTCCAGCGACCATGTGGGATTCTTGAACTTGATGTCGTGGTCGAGGTGGCGATAGCGGTCGCGGCATTGCCCTCTCGTGCGCCCGGGCAGCGACAGCGCCACAGTCTTCCATGCACTCGTCCCGTGCTGGTGCACGAGGGCGCGCATGGTGTCGTCCTCGAGCTGCGTCCACTTTGGTGCTCGCGTCCACTTTGGTGCTCGCTTCTCCGCCTTCTCCATCGCCTGCGCCTCGTGTGCCGCCTTCATCTCGGCCTTCTTCTCTGCCTTCTCCGCCTTCGCCCGCGCCTTCGCCTCGCGCTTGAGGCGCCTCAACTCGAGGGCCTCTTGCTTCGCTTCCAACTTCGCCTGAGCTGCGTCCCTCTTCGCAAGATATTTCTGGAGCACCTTCTTGTCCCAAGCATCGTCGCCGCCCGCCGCCTCGTACGCCGCGAGCTCGCGCTGGTGCGTCGCCTTTGACGCCGCCTCCTGTTCCTCGAAGGGCGCCTTGTCCTCCGCGCTCATCGTGTCCCATTTGGCCTTGGTCGCCTTTTTGAGCTCGGTTCGCGAGACAGGAGCATTCTCGTCGACGTCCTCCTCGGCGCCTACCTTGGCCAACCAGTACTCGAAGAACTCGTATGCAGTCATGGCCAGTGGAACCCCTCGCTCAAAGCAAGAAGATGAGCCTGCCTCGAGTTTGTCTTCGTCTGCTCCAAGGTCCGTCGCGCTGACCCCGTCGTCCTCGTCCTCATCTTTGTCGGCCTCGTCCTCGTCCTCGTCTTCCTCGTCTTCCTCGTCCTCGTCGTCCTCGTCCTCGTCCCCCACAGCCTTCCCCTTGGCCTTCGTCGCGTCCGTCAGCGCCGCCTCGAATCGGGCGCAGAGAGGGAGCACCAGCTCGGCGCCATGCTGCTTCTCAAGGTTCTCCTTAAGCGACTCGATGTGATCCTTGATCTGCACGGCCGTGTCGGCCGAGCATGCACTGAGCAGCGGTGGCATGGTGGCGTCCAGCCAGGCGCCGCGGTCGTCGCGCCGCGCAGCCGCGGACTGCTCATAAGCCCACCGGAGCGATCTCATCACGATCTCGAGCAGAAGCGTGTCGCCCGTGCGCGCGCCGTGAGTGGCACCGCGTGCGCCCGCGCCGGCGCCCGCCTTGGCCTTGGGCTTGGGCGGCGGCTCATTGATGGTGATCGAGTGGAGAGCTGCGAAGGTCGAGGCGGCTTTGGCGGCGGGCTTGACCGATGCGCGCCACTGGCGGCGTAGCTTGCGCCGCGCCTCATCCATCTCCGCCACCTCGTCCTCGTCCTCGTCCTCGTCCTCGTCCTCGTCGTCGACCCAGTCGGGTAGCTCCACCGCCGCCACCAGCGCCCACGCGAACCGGTTGCCGAGCGCCGTGTCGGTCTCGTCACTCGCGTAGTAGTACGCTTTCCATAGCGTGCACAGCATCTGACGAGGGATGGTCATCAGAGGTCATCAGCGGCAATCAGCCTCGATCAGCGGCCATCAACGACCATCCATGGCCATCAGCGGCGATGTGGGAGAACGCATCGCCATCAGCGGCACTCTGGGAGAACGCACCTCCTCCAGCCCCACAACGCGTGGCGCCGCGAGCAGCATGGACAGCAGACGCGCCGCGTACAGCCCGGTCAGCTCCAGACGCAGAGTCGGGTGGATCAACTTCACAGTTGAGCTGAGCCAGCGCTCGGCACGGCGCTCGGCGCCCTTGGGTGCTCCGCGCCCCCACGCCTCAGCGGCGCTCGCGCTCGGTACGGCGCTCGGCGCCTCATCGGGCACGGGGGGGAGGGGTGCGCCATTGGCGCCATTGGCGTGGCTGGCCGCCGTCATGAGCACCTTGAGCCCCTCTGTAATCAGCCAATGGAGCCTTTCGAGCCATCTCGGCGCCTGATGAAGGAGGTCATCAGGCGCCATCAGCCGCCATCAGCCGCAACTCACAGACCGTTGGAGGTCGTCAGGCGCAACCTGGCGCACTCATCAGGCGCAATCAAGGCGCACTCCACTCACCGGCCGTGGTCCGCTCTCGGACCGGCAGAGCTCCGCAATCCTGTCCGATCCCAACGCCGGCGAGTCTGCAACGCTCGGCCCCCGTCCAGCCACGACTATGTCGAGGTCGCCCGCATGGGCGCCGTCGAGCGGAGGCGCGAAATGGCTCTCGAGCTCGGGCGTCGTGCTGAGCAGCAGCGCGGCGTACTTGTGGAGCGGGATGGCCATCGCACTCAGCATCTCGAGCGCGAGCTGCGCGAGAGAGACTGACGAACCTTCGAGGAGTGCTTGGAGGCTCGGCAGCAGCTCGCGGCGCAGCCCCACGAGCTCGCGAACCTGATGAAGGAGGCAATCAAGAGGTCATCAGAGTTCATCAGAAGCCATCAGAGGTCATCAGCAGCTCGCGCACAGCTGCCTCGTCGTCACCCAGCGCGCCAGCCACAACCACCTCCTCCTCCTTCGCCTCCTCCGCGTCCTCCGCCTCCTCCGCCTCATCGTCCTCATCCTCGTCCCCCGCGGAGCGCCGTAGCGAGCTAGCGTTAGGCTCCGTCTTCATCTTCTTGGCCGCCGCCGCCTTGCGCGACTCTCCCTTCACGCCGCCACCGTTCGCATCCTTAGCGACGACCAACGCCTCGACGCGCAGCACGAGCTGTGCCAACTGCAGCCGCAACAGCGAGCACACGCAGCCAGCCAGCCGGCCCGCGAGCGCCGTCGTGGGCGCGTGCGCCTCGAGCTCGGCCATGCAACGCGCCGTCGTGGGCGACGAGGGGCCCTTGCCTCCGCCGCCCTTGCCGCTGCCGCCCTTGCTGCCGCTGCTCTTGCCTCCCTTGGCATCCGCGCTGCTCGATGGCGCTGCTCCAGCGCCCCCGAGTGAGTCTCCCCGAAGGAGGGCCTCACTGTCGTGTTGGTGGCTCATGTACGTGTCCACGGCCCCGAAGAGGTCCTTGGTCTGCAGCATCTGCAACAGAGGAGATGGCCATCAGTGGCCATCCATGGCAATCCATGGCACTGAGCGGCACTCAGCGGCAATCCATCGGCCCTCACCTGCAGCAGCCCACCCAGCAGGCCCGAGAGGCCAGCTGGCAGCGGCTGCAGTCGGCCCTTGGCGAGGCTCTCGAGCCGGTGGAGCATCACGAGCGCCTCCGACACGAGCTCGAATCTCTGCGGATCTCCCTGGGCCGAGCTCGGCTTCTTGAGCGCCGTCGTGAGCGGTTTGAGCTGGAGAAGGAGGCGTGCGACGAGCTTGTCGAATGTATGTTGCACCTTCTCTTGCAGAGCGGGCGCCCCGGGCTGGGCCAGGAGCGCGGACCATGCTTCGCCGCAAGCCTCGAGCGTCGCCCGGTCGGTGTGCCTGATCAACGAGACATTCACATCAGAATGTAATCAGCCGTCATCATTCGTCATCATTCGTCATCAGGCGTCATCATGCGTCATCAGGCGTCATCAGGTGGTCATCCGCTGGTTATCTGAGGGCCATCAGAGGCCATCAGAGGCCATCAGCGTACTTGGTCGTCACGTCTTCGAGCTCCGAGAGCATCTTCTCGAACGCCTTGTCCTTGAGGGTCGCCAGGGCGGACGCGAGGCGCATCTGCTGCACGAGCGCGAGCACGGCGCGCAATGGCCCTGCGTGCGTACCTGTGGGGAGAGGGGGGTGGGCGCCGTAGTGAGCACTTGCATGCAGAGCACGGCGCGCAACAGCCCTGCAAGCGCACCGAACCGTAGGAGCAGTTGCGCCATCGCCATCGCCAGCTGAGTTGAGAGAGCCGTCGACGTCTCTTCCACATCCGCGATCGCCTTGCGCTGCTTGCGCTTGCGACTCTTGCGCCCCCGCCCGCCCCCCACGTCGTCCGCGTCGCCGTCGTCCTCCTCCTCGTCCTCGTCCTCGTCATGCTCGTCGAGCTCCGCGGCAGCGGCGTCGAAGCGGCCGTTCATGTCGATCGCGGCGGCATGCATCAGCCGAAGGATCACGGGCAGCGTCGCCTCGATGGAGGGGTCGAGATCTTCGTCGTCGGCGGTAAGCACCTGTGGGGAGGGGCGCACTCAGACGGCACATTCTCAGGGGTCATCAGCTGGCAATCAGGCGTCATCAGCTGGCCATCAGAGGCAGGTGATCGCACCTCAACGTACGCCGCCCAGTTGGTGAGCGCGGGCTCGATGGGCGCCATCGCGCGCACCAACTGCCCACAGCGCACACCCAGCTCTGCCTCCTCCTTCGCCTCCTTCTTCTCGTCCGCCAGCGCCGGCTCAGCCTCTTCCGGGACCCAAAAATGGTGCGCCTGCCGATCGGCGAGTAAGAGCGACGCGAGCTGCACTAATGAGGGAGGCAATCAGCGTGCAATCAGAGACCATCAGAGCTACCTGCCGATCGGCGAGTAGGAGCGATGCGAGCTGCACGAGAGGGGACTTGGCGAGCCGGGCGACGGAGCCGGCGGCGAGGTGCTGCCGCTGCGCTTTACTCGGCGAGGTCGGGCCGCCGCCGCCGCCACCACCACCGCCGCCGCCGCCCTCATCGTCGTCCGCTATCGCGCCGCCACCACCTGCCGCTGCCGCGCTGCCGCTTGCACCGGCCTCGGCGCGGCCCTCGGTTGCCGTGGGCGAGTCGTCCTTGAGGTGGAGTGGGGAGGCGGGAGCGCTGTGGTGAGCACTTGCATGCAAGGCAGAGCCTCCGCAGGCAATCAACGTACCTTGAGGTGGAGCTGGATGAGGGGTCCGAGGCCCGTCAAGAGCTTCGGCTGTACGTCACGCTGGCACATAAGATGCAGCGCCGTGTCGGTCTCGTCACTCGCGTAGTAATACGCTTTCCATAGCGTGCACAGCACCTGCCGAGGGATGGTCATCAGAGGTCATCAGCGGCCATCAGCCTCGATCAGCGGCCATCAACGACCATCCACGGCCATCAGCGGCACTCTGGGAGAACGCACCTCCTCCAGCCCGAGTACCTCAACGGCCGGCGCCGCCGCGAGCATCATTGACAGCAGACGCGCCGCGTACAGCCTGGTCAGCTCCAGACGCAGAGTCGGGTGGATCAACTTAACGGTCGAGCCGAGCCAGCGCACGGGACGGCGCTCGGCGCCCTTGGGTGCGCCGCGTCCCCGCGCCTCAGCGGCGCTCGGCGCCTCATCGGGCACGGGGGGGAGGGGTGCGCCATTGGCGCCATTGGCGTGGCTGGCCGCCGTCATGAGCACCTTGAGCCCCTCTGTAATCAGCCAATGGAGCCTTTCGAGCCATCTCGGCGCCTGATGAAGGAGGTCATCAGGCGCCATCAGCCGCCATCAGCCGCAACTCACAGACCGTTGGAGGTCGTCAGGCGCAACCTGGCGCACTCATCAGGCGCAATCAAGGCGCACTCCACTCACCGGCCGTGGTCCGCTCTCGGACCGGCAGAGCTCCGCAATCCTGTCCGATCCCAACGCCGGCGAGTCTGCAACGCTCGGCCCCCGTCCAGCCACGACTATGTCGAGGTCGCCCGCATGGGCGCCGTCGAGCGGAGGCGCGAAATGGCTCTCGAGCTCGGGCGTCGTGCTGAGCAGCAGCGCGGCGTACTTGTGGAGCGGGATGGCCATCGCACTCAGCATCTCGAGCGCGAGCTGCGCGAGAGAGACTGACGAACCTTCGAGGAGTGCTTGGAGGCTCGGCAGCAGCTCGCGGCGCAGCCCCACGAGCTCGCGAACCTGATGAAGGAGGCAATCAAGAGGTCATCAGAGTTCATCAGAAGCCATCAGAGGTCATCAGCAGCTCGCGCACAGCTGCCTCGTCGTCACCCAGCGCGCCAGCCACCTCCTCTGCCTCCTCCGCCTCCTCCGCCTCATCGTCCTCGTCGTCCTCGTCCCCCGCGGAGCGCCGTTGCGAGCACGAACTAGCGTTATGCTCCGTCTTCATCTTCTTGGCCGCCGCCTTGCGCGACTCTCCCTTCACGCCGCCACCGTTCGCATCCTTAGTGACGACCAACGCCTCGACGCGCAGCACGAGCTGTGCCAACTGCAGCCGCAACAGCGAGCACACGCAGCCAGCCAGCCGGCCCGCGAGCGCCGTCGTGGGCGCATGCGCTTTGAGCTCGGGCTTGCGACGCGCCGTCGTGGGCAACGAGGGGCCCTTGCCGCCACCCCCCTTGCCGCCGCCGCCCTTGCCGCCGCCGCCCTCGTCGCTGTCTTCCTTGCTGCCACTGCCCTCGCCGCCGCCGCCCTTGCCTCCCTTGGCATCCGCGCTGCTCGATGGCGCTGATCCAGCGCCCCCGAGTGAGTCCCCCCGAAGGAGGGCCTCACTGTCGTGTTGGTGGCTCATGTACGCGTCCACGGCCCCGAAGAGGTCCTTGGTCTGCAGCATCTGCAACAGAGCAGATGGCCATCAGTGGCCATCCATGGCAATCAATGGCAATCCATGGCACTCAGCGGCACTCAGCGGCAATCCATCGGCCCTCACCTGCAGCAGCCCACCCAGCAGGCCCGAGAGGCCAGCTGGCAGCGGCTGCAGTCGGCCCTTGGCGAGGCTCTCGAGCCGGTGGAGCATCACGAGCGCCTCCGACACGAGCTCGAATCTCTGCGGATCTCCCTGGGCCGAGCTTGTCTTCTTGAGCGCCGTCGTGTCGCTTGAAGGTGAAGGTCGGAGACGTTCGAGCGGCACGACATGCTGTACCTTGTAGCGCTTCGACGTCACCACGTACATGGGTCCGTCACGCCTGCTCATTTCCACTTCCCACCAGCCCCCATCAAGGTCCATCTCGAGAGGCTGACCCTTCTTGAGCTCAAGTATGAAGCTTGGGTCGTGATCGGGCGGCATCGGGCGCACGTTCTGCTGATCAAACCAATCCTCCCAAAATGAGCCGTCTTCTTCTTGGAACTCCAGATAGCGCAGCCGCAGCCGGATGGTCGAGCGAGCCTCGCGTACCTCCAGCACCAGGCACTGGTACCACGAGTCAAGGAAGCCCTCTTCCATACCTCGTACCTCAACGTGCTCCCCCGGCACAATTGATTGTGCGGGTGCATGGGGCAGGACGTTCTTGAGCGGCTCCAACCGGAGAAGGAGGTTTGTGATGAGCTCGTAGTCCTCCTCGTCATCGACGTTCGCCTCCACGGGTGCACCCTCAGCAGCGGTCGCCGAGTCAGCATCTGGCTCAGCTTCTAGCTCCATCGGCGCCGCGCGCCCGGTCTCCGTCGCCGACGAGCCAGCAGCGGCATCGGGTCCGGATACGGTGGCGCCCACAACAGCGCCTTTGGCTGCACCCTCAGCAGCGGTCGCCGAGTCAGCATCTGGCTCAGCTTCTAGCTCCATCGGCGCCGCGCGCCCGGTCTCCGTCGCCGACGAGCCAGCAGCGGCATCGGGTCCGGATACGGTGGCGCCCACAACAGCGCCTTTGGCTGCACCCTCAGCAGCGGTCGCCGAGTCAGCATCTGGCTCAGCTTCTAGCTCCATCGGCGCCGCGCGCCCGGTCTCCGTCGCCGACGAGCCAGCAGCGGCATCGGGTCCGGATACGGTGGCGGCCTCGTCTGCCCGAGGCGCCGCCACTTGTCCAACCGCCGGCGGTGCCTCCGCTGCCTCTTGCTCGCCCTCTTCTAGACGCGCCTTGGGACCCGCGGCCTCTGGACCCGCGGCCTCGATGCGCCGCACGAGCAGTTTGATGCCCACGCTCCACGGCACAAACACATTCATGTTGTGGTTGGGCTCGAGGTCGACGAAGCGGATGCCCGGATGGCGCCAAAAGGTGTGCCCGTTTGATACGACGATGAGGCGTTCAGAGCCGGCCGCGCGCGCGCACTCGTGCACGTAGGCCACCATGGACCGGCCGAGCCCCTTGCGCTCCTCGCGCTGGTCCACCGCGAGAAGCAGGAGCTCTGTAAAGTTGCATTGGCTTGCGCTCGCACGCCGTGGCCGCTCGACGTGCCGGAAGCACGCTGCGACCACCACGCGGCCACGCGCATCCGTGCCGATGGCACATCGGAAAGCCTTGAGCTCCTTGGCCGCGAGCGGCCGCTTCGAGAGGTGACAGTGGAGCTCGCCCTTCGAGAAGCCAAGCAGCTTCGAGATGAGCTGCGAGTTGTCCTTCGTGAGCCCGCTCGAGGCGAGGCGCGAGGTGAGCAATTCGCGCGCCTCGCGCTTCGACGAATCGTCCTCGACGGTCGCAAACACCATCCGAGACAGCATCGCCTTTTCCCGCGCCTACCCTTCGACAGACGCCCACATGAGTTTCGTCGCGGTCCCCCCGCGCACACCACGCCTGACAGTCAGTCAGTTTCGTAATAAGGTCCTGTTCACGCTTTGTTCACGCCCCCCTCGCAGTGAGAAAATGCTCGAAGGATGACGCCCCCCGCTTCGGCCCGTGCGTTGCCCGCGGACAGCGCCGCGCCCCTCTTCGCGAGCGAGCGCCTCAAGAAGCGGCTCGAGGGTGCAGTCACCTCGTTTGGTGGATGCAGTCACCTCGGCGAGCTCACCGGTCAGCGTGGTGATTCCATGGTCATCAACCGGGCATCAGTGGAGTCGGTGCGCAATCAGGGCACGACCACCGAGTGCCCGCGCACCATCACTGATGGCGTGCACCCGAGAACCAAGTGTCGGAAGACGGGCAAGGCACCCGTCCATGGCTGGCGCTATGAGAGCACCGACCGCGACGCCGATCCGCACGACCTGTCGGCGGCGGCGTACGCAGAGCTCGACTCGACGGCTCGCGCCGCCTACGTGCGCCGCGCGCCAGTCGCGTATCACGCGCCCCTCGAAGAGCCGACCGACGAGGACGACGGGCACCTGACTCCTCGAGCTGCCGGGCTCACGCCGCGCACTCGCGATGCTGCTGCAGGGCGACGCAGAGCTACAGCTCATGGGTGATGGCCACGACGTTGGCGACGACGACGTCTGCTCTGTGATTCTCAAGCTGCGCGGCCAAACGGATTCATGGTTCCTCCTCGCTGAGTACCTCGAGCTCGTGGGCAGATGCAAGCCGGGCGACACGCCGACGGCTTCGAAGCTGCGCTCGCAGGGGCGGCGCTGGTCACAGCATGTGCTCGAGGGGCCGCTCAGCTGGATCCTCGGGACACTCTACATCTTCCTCACCGTGTGCCTCGGCGTGACGCCCATCTGCGCGATCGTCAGTGCGGCCATTGGGCGCTCTCTACCGGCTCCTGAGCTCGATGCGTCCGTTGGGCCGAGCGCCGTACTGAGCGCGGACGTACCGTCCTGGCTGTGGGCCGCACGCCACCTTGCCATCATCGCCGACTCGACGCTGTATGCCTTCCTGCCCTGGTGGGTCACCGTTCTCTTCCGGCTCGTTCAGGGGCGCCCGTGGCTCCACCGCGTCGCCGGCCGTTCGATCCTCATCGGCGATGTGCCATGGGTCGCTCAGTCGGCCGAAGCTTTCGCCTCGAAGCTCTTCGCTCTGTCGTACTCGATTGCCTCGTGCTCGTTTGCCTCGGCCAACCCGGCCGACCACCTCGTGCATCGTCACATGCACTGTGTCCGGCGCGGCTCGCTGCTCGCGGTGGGCCGTCCAGACGGGCGACTCAATGCGCTCAGTACGGCGGAGGCCGCGTGCACCCTCGCCGTCGACCAGGCGAGTTCGATCCCTTATCCGCCGCGCTCGCCTCCATCGCGGTTGAGGGTTCGCCGAGGCTCACCCTCGGCGTTTCCCTCTCTCCGCCGACGGACGAAGTGCTCAAGACGGCGTCGGAATTACCTCCCGCGGGCTCCAGATCTCCCGGGATCTCCGCGAGATCTCCCTTGGGCTCCAGGTCTCCGCTGCCCACGCCTCCGCCATCGCCCCCTCCGTCGATGGCCACGACCAACAGCTGCGACTGCCCTCGTTGCAGAGGCAACGGCCGTGGCCCGTGCTCCCGCCGCCATCGCGGCTGGGGAGGGGATCGCGAGCGCCAACGCAAGCGCCGGCCGCCCCTGCCGAGGAGCCGAAGCCGCCGCCGAAGCGCCAACTCACGCAGCCGAAGCCGTTCGCCGAATGGCAAGAATGATGCTCCGAATGCCATCAAGGCGAGGCTCCGGTCCGTTGAGAACAGTCTGATCAAGGCGAAGCGTTCGCGCGAGCTCTTCGACCGCGAGGCCCGTGCCTTCAACTCCGAGTCGCTGGCAGCCTTCCAGGACGTCGTCTTCGAGCTCGCCCCCATCGACGAGCCCTTTCTGAGCGCCTGGATGATGTCGAGCGAGCAGCACTGCAACTGCACCACCACAGAACTCCTCGAGCGGCAACGGCTTGTCCAGGCGCGTGCACTGAGCGCCTGCGGATCGCGTACGAGTGCCCATCACAGCGCGTACGAGTGCCCATGATTGCGGCTGTGAGTACCTCTGACCGCGTCTGAAAGTGCTCCTTCACCCCCTGGCTCGGGCAGCTGCTGTGTGAGGCGCGCTTCGACTCGATGCAACGGCTCCTCGGCTTCTGCGTCCTCTTCCACAGCCTCGGAGAGCACGTCGCCGCCTTCTGGCCGCGCTGGAGCCTCGGGCTGCTCGGGTATGACATGAGCCGCTCGCAGTCGATCATGCGCGTCGCCACGACCGCCTCGCCCGTCTCGGGCATGGAGGTGCGTGAGCGCATGCTCAGCATTCGCACCGAGACCCACCGCCACCGCGCCGCTGGTCGGATCCAGCGCAAGTGGCGCTACGTTCGCTCTGCGCGCTGGATGAAGCTCAAAGTGTCGGTACGCTCATCGGCACGCCACCAGCCTCACCGCCCCGAGGCGCTGCCGGCAGTGCACTGACTTGGATGATATTGGATGCGAGTTCGGAGGCGGGGGACAGCGGGGAGAGCCGGGGGGTAGCGGGGGAGATCGGGGGAGATCGGGGGGAGATCGGGGGGAGATCGGGGACCTAGAAGATGCTGGCTGGAGCTCAGAGGGTTGGGAACACAAGGCGCGTGTGCAGCCGACGAGTAGCGCTGTGTTGGCAGGGGCCGGGCGGGGAAGCCGAGGGGGTGTGTAGGGGAGGACTCAAGACGGTGTTCTGTCAGAGTGGAGATGCGGTTGCGCGCTGGTGAAGCGAAGACGCGGAAGGGCGTCCCCCACTCATTTAGCGATGTGGCATGCGAGCGGTTCGGCAGCGGCGAATGCATACATCGAGGTGTGGGCTGGGTGGGGCATGTGTTCTTCATTGTTATCGAGCTCGCGCCCGGTTACTTTTTCGAGGAGGGGGTGCTCGAGCTCGTGTGCAGTGCATGTAAAACACGTGACGATCTGTTTAACTAACGGGGAAGGAGAATGCGTGTCGCATGTGTCGTTTCATACCGGTACCGTATCGTTCACGAGTTTCATGAAACCGCGTCGCGAGCCTGCGGCTCGCACTTCCAATGGAGTCCTCCCCGGACTGAACTGACAACCTTCCCTCAACAAACGTCGCACTCGGCTGTGCAAATACGGAGATCACGAAATGGGCACCTCATCCAGTACCCATCACTTTACAGAGCTCCATTAGGGTGCCGCAGCAGCGTGAGGCGGCATTATGCCTGCTGACGCTTGTGTCGCTCGGGTGGGGAGGGAGGCCATTGAACTCCAACCAAGGGAGCAACCCCCTGTGGAACGCGGAGCTCACTTGGCGGCGCGTCTGCTACGAAAGCCAAGATTTGAACGAGGCGGCGTTGTACTTTGCGCGAGGAACACGTGCGTCGTGCGTCTGCCAGGCCCTTGCTGTCCATGTGGACGGCGTCGCGTCGCGCAGATTGCGTCCGCCGACGGCCGAACTGGTAACGACGCGATGGGCGCATGCTGCTGCACGCTGGAGTGACGACGTTTAAGCGTGCGAGAGCTTGCCGCCTGCAGGGAGGCGCAGCCGCTGGCGGCGTGCTCGCTATGGCTGCGCACGTCGGTCGCTCTGGACGCAGCGCCGTGCAGCGGACTGGCACTCGTGGCAGGGACGGAGAGCGAGCACGGTGTGCCTGTCCCCCTCCCTGATTCGCACGGACGCGACGTGGAGCGGGGGGGTTTCACGCGGGCCATTGCACAATCATGCCGGCCAGACGACTGCTCCGATGATGCACGCTTCGCAGCGGAATGGCTCCCCGCGACCGGAGCGGGGCGAGTAGCCGCTGGGGGGGGGGGGGCGCCGCAGGCCGGGTCGGACAGCAGGGGCGTGGCCGCGGAGGCGTCCGCAATCGGCAGGCACCTCAGCACTTTGTGCCAGGCGTTGCTGTGCAGCCGGTCGCGCCGCAGCCAGCAGCCCACCGGCGACGTTATAGGAGGAACCAACGCACGGGGGCCACGTACTGAAAGTACCTGCAGAGCTTGACTCTACTTTTTATGCATTAGGACGCGCTGCACGTTCTACAAATATCAGTTACGCATTTGACTTTTGAGCTGCTGCACTCCGAGCCAGCCGGGCTTAGATTGAGCTTAGATTGAGGCGTGTCGCGTTGACCACAGCGAGACCGAACCGACACGAATAGGACACACCGCCGCTGAAATTGGCCCCTCGGATGACGACCACGTTGCCGCCAAACGCTGGTCCGGAAGGCTGGCTCGACAATCTCGAGCCGTGGGGCCATCGCATACGGAAAGTAGCTTGCCGCTGGAGTTGGGCCGCGGCTTGCGCGGCTAAAGTCCTGATCGTTCAGTGAGACGCCGACCGCCACCGGTGCCGCCGCCACGGAGGCGTTGTAGTGGGTGGTGGAGAGCACGCAACGTAATGCGTGCGTTTCATTCCACGGCTGCATCGCCGCACGCAAGGGAGGCTCTGGCTGCGCGAGATCGATCGCGGCGCTCGCCACGAGCGCAAACTGCTCCGAGCTCGCATTATGTGAGCTCGCGTTGAGCTGGGCAGCGAACGAGCCGAGCGCCATGTTGAGCGCGGCATGCACGGCCGCGTCGTTGCTGTTATTGTACGCGAGGTCATGCTGGGGTGGGGGGGGGGGGGTGTGGTGCACCTGACCGAGCCGTCGGCTGGGACGTCGCTGGCGACCACTCGGTGCTGGCCGAGGCGGCACCGGTAGGCGTGTCGCTCTCCATAGTGCAGATGCAAGCCGCGCACCGCGATCAGCGTGCCACCGAGCGCAGGGCCTTCCGATGGCTCAATGCTCTCGATGATCGCGGGCGGGTGCATCAAGAAGATCGGAGTCGCCGGCGCGAGCCCGCGAGCCCGCCGCTAAACTGCTGCCCATTCAGCGAGACTGCGACCGGCAGCATCGCGGCCCCGGCGCCGGTAGTAAAAGGGAGCACGGGCGCATAGCATGCAATCCGTGCCACAGGGGCCGCCGCAAAGTCGGCTCTGGGCGCAAGGTACGTGGCGTGGACGCGCGTGCCGCCGAAATTGCATCGTGGATCGAGGTGAATCACACCGACGAGCGACGCGAAGGTGCCCAGCCGATGCGCCTCAACGAGCACGAGCGGAGCGTCTGCCATCCGCTCGTCTGCCATCGGGCCTGAAGCCGGCACGAGCGAGTGCACCACGGGGGGCGTGTAAAAGTCGTAGCGCGTGGGCGCCGAGAGGAAGACCCCCTCGGGCTGCCCTGCCGTGCCCGGATTGAGCGCCACGCTGAGGTTCGCGGCAGTATGAGTCACCACCGAGGCGGACCACATCGCAAAATGGCCGACCCACGCGGTCGCGTCGGGCGCGCCGCCAGCGTCGGCCTCGTTGGCCTCGTGCGCTGGCCACGTGCTCAAGCCCATCACCCACTCAACGGAGTGGTGCCACTGATGGTCCTCGAGCTCGTGCGCCCATGCCCGGCCCGCATACTCGACGCTCAACCGTACCAAGCCGTCCCCACCACCTCCGAGCTGCTCGACGCTCACATGCACGGGAGCCCACGACATCGATCCGAGGCTTCGGCTGAGCGGCGACTCGAAGAGCAACTGGCCGTTGGCACGCCCGTCAGGCTGCAGTTGTCGCGGCTGCCGGGATCGTTGCTCGCGCCGCCGAGAGCCTCGGAGCAGCGCGCGGGTGCAATGTGGAAGAGGACACACAGCCCATGCAGCGCGCACGAGCCCCGGCCTACAATCGTGGGCGTGCTCGCGTTGGCAAGAAAGGGCGAGTCGCCATAGCTGAAGCAGATGCCGCTCTCCGAGCTGCCGCCGAGCAGGATGG
>Ga0210242_101740_pt1 | contig 14873 bp, 15 predicted proteins | sample ChrtobMeP5a_16mM_FD_155445 | JGI IMG/M metagenome (GOLD analysis project Ga0210242, IMG submission 155445) | Chrysochromulina tobin associated microbial communities from unialgal haptophyte culture, Seattle, Washington, United States - P5a_16mM | ecosystem: Host-associated > Algae > Haptophytes >... | reverse complement strand
GTGAGGAGCGGTTGGAAAAGGCCGTTGTTGACGAAGTGCTCGTTGAGGGCCTCGAGGATGCCCGTGAGCTCGGCGGGGTTGCCCGTGTAGAGGATGGGCTCGCCGTTTGGATAGGTCGGTGTTGACGGTGACTCAGGGTCGTGCGTCGTTGCAGCGGATAGCGATGACATTCTTCGATCGGTCGAAGTGGGACGGGCAGGAGGTAGTCGGACCACCACCGCTACCACGTGGGAAAGAGTGACTACTTGAGTAGTAGTGAGTAACCTTAGACGTCGCACGCGGAGTGCGCAAAGGGTGTTCTAGACAGACAACCCCCGACTCACGCCTGGAAAAACACGCGCTTGCGGGAAGTGATCGCGATTCTAAGTTCGCGCCCGATTAGGCAATCGGGGCGCGGTGCCACGCTCCAGGGGCCACAAAGGGGCAAGGGCCACACTCAGGGGGCACACACTAACACGTGATGGTGAGAACCATCCAACGGGTAAGTGCCCGGTCACGGCCGAGCATTCGATCCGACTAAGCGGCCGAGCGGGCCGCATTCGATTCGCCTAAGCTCGTATTAAGCATTTCCTTCGGACGACATCGCAGTTCACACTGTAGATTCACAGCTCCGAAGGCATTTCTAGCAGTGTTTGGAGTCCACAATGCCGCTGCTGCCTTGGAGCATAACCCGCCGATGGCGATCAATATCCTCCTCGCAACGATGGCGATGGGACTCATCGTGTATGGAACCTGTGAGGGCTGGTCGTTGTTGGACTCGGCTTACTTTATGATGGTGACGTGGACAACAGTTGGCTACGGAGATCTGAAGCCCGTCACCACGGTGGGTCGGCTATTTACTTGTCTGTCAGCCCTCATAGGACCTTCGGCTATCATGAAGTCGCTATCTCCCTTCGTTGTGGCCATGCTGGCTCGACTGCGTTCCGCGCTTGAGCCCCTGGTTGTGCTCGTGCTTGACACATCGGACGACGACATACGGGGGTACTTCCGCGCGATGCTTGGGCCGCTGATCCTTCTTGTCTTAAAAGTGAGCTTTTGCTGGTTAGGCGCTGGTCACACCTTCTTCGACAGCGTCTACTTCTCAATCATCACGATGACCACCGTCGGCTACGGTGACTTCGCGCCAAAATCGGCCGCCGCCAAGGCGCTGGCACTGGTTTTCCTACCTTTGGCCGTGGGCGCCCTCGCCGACTGCGTGTCCGAGATATCGTCCATCCGTGTACGGCAGCGGATCCGCACAATGGACGCGACCAGGGACAGCGAGGCACAGAGCGAGGCCGACTTCATGCACTTGACTCTCGTCCAAGAGGCCCTGGTTCATGAGAAGACACTACTCGCCATCCGGCGCAAATTTCGTGTGCTAGATAAGGACGAGTGAGCAGTGCTTTGTATTCGTCGAATCGTCATCCACTCACACATCCCCGAAGCTAGCGCAAAACTGTTCAGAAACTCCCCGGCACACCACGAAGCACACGAATGAACTCCGTAGTTACCAAACCCGGACCTCCAGGGACCATGCTCCATCGGACGGAGACGCCGTCCCGGTCCGGTCGAGCGCCCGCATGTCCGCGTCCACGCAGCCCAGCGAGGAGCGAGAGGACTGTTCTTATCATTAGCGTTGGGCTGTGGACACACACGCATGCAATTTCACTGTGCAAACTAGGCGTCCATTTGCGTACGCAGTGCGCGAGCGTGATCAGCGCACACTCGCCAGCGCGCGTGCACGCAGCGCTGCCTCTGCGTTTTGGCTGGGGCGTGGTTGGTCTTGGGATTCGCGATGGCCGCAAGGATCTCGGTGGCTTCGTCGCATGGAGTGTTAGCATTTTAAAGGCCGGTTGCACGATGTAGCTCTAGCCACTCTGTCCTTTAAAGGCGACGCCTTTGCATAATGGACATAGTGGCGAGAGGACCAGCCACTTGCTTACGCACTTGTGATGATGGACGTGTCCACACGGCAGCCGGCAGCACTGGTCCTCGCAGAGATCGTCCAAGCAAAGGCAGCATGTGCCGTCGCTCGCTGATGTGGCATCAACAAGCGGCAACGCGTCCGTTTGCTCGCGTGTCAATCCCGGCATGCTCACACCGAGTCCCGAGCGCCGCCGCTGAACTGTTGCAATTTGCTGAGCAATTGCAATGTTCTGCTCAGTGAGGAGACGGATTATGCGGCGCTGGTGCTCCACGGTCGTGCACAGCATCATGTGCGGATTCGAGAAGGTAACTTCGAGCATTCTCCACCAAAACAACTGGTCCCACGGACCGACCGACCGAAAGCGATCGGTTTGGCGTGAAGCCTTCGTGCTCGCTTTCTGAAACTACCGGTACGGTACCGTCGTAGGTCAGTTTTTTGTCACTCCGGACCGTTCTGAAACGGAGTTCATGATAACGAACTCAATCTACGAGGCAGTCCGCCACCACTGCAGACGCCGCACTTGAGCGGGCGCCAACAGGCGCCGATACTCGGCAAGGCGAAGGTCGGCGCGTGCACCTGCGTGCTCATTGAGCCTGGCGATGTACGCGACATCGTGGCCATACGTACGATTTAACAACGCCCAAGGGGCGTGAGGGATGGCGACATGCAGCTCGTGGAAGCGCACTCGTCCAGTAGGGAAGAGTTCGCCAGGAGCGAAGTACTCGTCCTGGAAGAAGGACAGGGGCGCTCCACACCAAGCCAGCTCGGACGGCTTCGCTGGCACGCCCTTACCTTCATCCAAAGCATGCATCTCGCACCAGCGCGACGCATCTGACATGAGAGATTTGCGCGAAACGTCTTCAGGGATGACAAAGTACGCACCGCCACGGTCGTCAGCTGAGCTCAGCCTCCTCCACGCCACTGCCAGCTGGTGGTATAGCCTCGCGAGGGGCAAGGACCAGATGGGCCAGAGGGGCGTCTCGCCGTGCATGAAGGGGGCATGTGTGGCAGCGAGCACGAGAACGTCCAGCTCGCACGCAGATGAGTGGCGGTGGTAGAGTTTGAAGCCCCAACCGCAGCATGGCTGGCCTGAGCGATCGAGGAGCCCCGGGAACTGCAGCACGTGGCACCAGCGATTGCCCCAGCCGCGCTGCCGCTGATCACTGCAATCGGTTCCCAACCATCGGATGAGCTGGAAAGCATCACGAGCTGGCATGTACACGTCCACATCGTGCTCCCATTGCAGCAAGCCTGCAGGTTGGTTGCGCATGGCGCCAAGCAGCGTACCCGCTCCAATGGTGTAGCGCAGCTTTCGGCGGCGCACATACATATCGAAGGCTCGGATGAGTTCGTAGCCGCACTGTGAAGTGCCGGGAGTTGGCTCGAGGACCAATGGCGGTGCGCTCGGCCACGCGTCACTGATGACTCGCACAAGCCATTCCGGTCCCATCCTTCGTGCCTCTCCATTCCTATGGAGCCGTGAACAAGACAAGAGTTCAGTTCACGTTCACGTTAAATTGCCATCTCGGCAAGACGCACGACCACCGGTCCCGTGGAGACACACCGTGGAGGGCGCAGACATACACACCATGACCACACACAGGCTTGCGGGTGCAGGAGTTCCCAGGTGAGTGGCCGCCAAAAGGCGGGTCACTCAGCCTGCCCGCGCGAATGTATAGAGGTTGGACCGCTGCGGCTGCGCCCCGGTCCTTCTCCATGCGCATGCCGCCCGAGCCGGATTCGAACGTCACACCCTCCGCGCGGGGCACCGCCCGCCCACTCATGCACCCTGCTGTGGCACTCGCTTGTCCGGTACCGGTTGTGCCTCCGCCGCTGCCCCAGCTCACCACGCCTGCGATGGTCCCGGGCGCGGCGACGAGGCTGCCGTCGAGGGCCAGCCGCGGCCTTCGCCGCCGCCTTCGCCGCCGCCTTCGCCGCCGCCTTCGCCGCAGCCTTCGCGACCGCCTTCGCAACCGCCGCCGCCCTCGCGACCGCCGCTGCCCTAGAGACCGCCTCTGTCCTCCCAACCGACGCCGTCGCCCCCGCGACCGTCTCCTCCTCCTCTTCCTCCTCCTCCTCAGATGTGTCCTCCTCCTCCTCCTCCTCCTCTTCCTCCTCCTCCTCTTCAGACGTGTCGTCATCGATGAACGGGTCGAACGGCCGGAAGTATCGGTCGACTCTCCGTCGATACCGTTCCGCCTCAGCCTCCTTCTCGGCCTCCGCCGCCACTGCCGCCGCAGCCGCCTCTGCCGCTGCCGCCTTTGCCTAGCCTTTGCCGCCGCCGCCGCCGCCGCCACCGCTGCCTCCTTCTCCTTAGCCCGCCTCGCCACCTGCTGCCGCCACAGAACGCTCCGTGGCACGGTCGCCACCACGGCAGCCGCAGGTGCTGCCGCCGCCGCCACCAACGCTGCCGCCTCTCCCGTCGCCGCCGTCGCTGCGCCAGCTGCCGCTGCCGCCACTGCCGCCGCCTCCTTCTCCGCAGCCTGCTTCTTCGCCTGCTGCCGCCACCGAGCGCTCCATGGCACGGTCGCCACCACGGCAGCCGCAGGTGCAGCCGCAGGTGCCGCCGCCGCCGCCGCCGCCGCCACCACCGCTGCCACCTCTGCCACTGCCGCCTCTCCCGCCGCCGCCCTCGCCGCCCTCGCCGCACCATCTGCCGCTGCCGCTGCCGCCACCGCGTAGCTGTAGCTTCCCCGCGGGCTTCCTCCTCGTAGCCGTAGCGGGGTAGCGCCCCCGGGGGATAACCGAGGCCTGGCGGGTACATGACAGCTGCTCCTTGCCCCATCGCCGTCGCTGCCGACTCCGCCGCTGCCGCCTCTGCTGCTACCGCCTCGTAGAATTGGTCGACCTCGGCCCACCGGGGCGTCATCGCGCCTGGCGCGGCCGAGGTGCGCTCGGGCTCCTCGCCAAGAGCCTCGAGTTCGGAGCATGGTTCAGAGGTGACTGCAGCCCTTATCATGGTGAAATGCCCGATGAGATTCTGCAGCTCGTCCAGCGAGGAGGCCATTGTGATCGCGGCCGAGCCCAGCTTCGAGGCAATGAGTAGACGTCCGTGCGACATGAGAGCGGCCAGCTGCGCACATGTAGCCGGGTCGTCAGGCACCTCGCAACGCATGACAACGACATTTTGGGAGACGATGTCGTTGACCCGGAAGAATCTCACCTGAGACGCCTTGACGCAAAGCAACCCCGCGATGCCGGGTTTGAAGCGGAGGTGAGCGTCATTCACGCTCGACGCGCCCACCAGGAAGAATGTGTTCACGCCCTTGGCGGGTTCGTACCGGAACGCGTCGAACTTCTCATTGCCGAGGAGGGTGATCGGGTTGCGGAGCGCGTAATCAATGTGCTGGTCGTTAATGAACGAGCACAAGTAGATGTACATGCCCTTGAAGGCTCGCGTGTTTGTGACGAGATAGGCGCGCGCAGGCCTGCTCTGCTGCCAGATCTCGTTGATGACAATGGCCGGCATGACGTAGACGCGCCCTATGCGCTTCTTCACGGCGATCGCGGCATGCAGCGCTTCGCTTGGCTCGTCACGCGGCAGGCCTGAGAGAAAGTGGTAGCCCAGCTGGCCGCCGCGGAGGATGTCCATGAGCTTCTCCGCGACCTCCTGCCAGACGAGGAGCTGGTACATGCCCGTGATGTGGTTGTCGTCGCAGTGCACGTTGACGCTGCGCCAGCCGTCCTCGAACACGTCCGCGGCTGTAAAGGGGAGGTGGTGGTCCGCCTGGCGCAAAGCCAAATAGTCGGCCTTGAGCAGAAAGTCGGTGAGATTGTCCTTGTACTTGTGCGCCGCCGCCATCTTGACGTCCTCGGGCATCATGAATGGGTTTGCATCGTTTGGCTTGTCGGGGTTGGAGACCGGGGTGATGAGGAGGAAGATGGAAACGCGCGCGTCTTGGTGATCTTTCATGAGCGATTTCGGCGTGTCCATACGTGTCTGGTGATCTATGTCGGCGGGATGTCTCCTAGGAGGGCGCGGGCGTCCGACGACGCGCTGAAAGGCGGCCTGCACGGAAAAAATCCCGCCTAAAAAATGTGAGTCAAGAGTTCAGTTAGTACAGTTCAGTTCTGCTGGCTTCCGGAGCACATTTGATAGGCTTCCGTATGGTTGTCTGTTGTTTATGTAGTAACTGAACTGAACAAGTCAAGACAAGTCGAGTCAAGCTACATGTACCTCCAACGAGCAACGACTCTCGTCCTCCCCAGCTGGCTGCCGGAGCACATTCCATAGGCTTCCGTGGTTGTCTGTTAATCATGTACGGACTTGACTTGTCACTTCGACCGACGAGCGGCGTGTGTGAAGCTGTGAACAGTCCTCGAGGCGCGAGCCGCCGTGCGCCGAGCCCGGGTCGCGGATGATCGCGTCTGGTGAAAGCAAGGGAAGTACCTTCACCGTGAATGTCGACACGATGAGGATGACAGGTCGAGCGATGACACATCTGACTTTTCAATGTGTCAACGAGTTCACCGGTGGAGCGTGGACGGTCCGAGCTCGCGCGACCGCCGTGCGGACCGGACCGGACGCGACCCGGGGTAGGCGGTAGCGACTTTCACATGGCATGCGAATGAAAAAGGGGAGGCTACCGTCAGCATGCATATGCACACCCGCAGCCTTCAGTCCTGCCTGATTAAGTCCCGCCGAGCATGCAAGACCGAAACAACTTCCCACATCTCGCTCCAGCGGGGGAGCAGGAAGGATGCGCCGGAAGCACACTGGCCGCGCCGTCCTGCGCGATATCTAGAGCGCGCCCGGCGCCGGAAGCACGTGCGGAGATCCCTTCGAGGGATCCCTCTCAATCTCTGTGAGCATGAGGCACGGAACGAGCACGCTGCGTCAGCCACACGGAGTACTCCACAGAATGGAGAGCAAAGTTGGCACACACACCACACACAATGGAGAGGAGCATGCCACGCTCAGGCACAGGAATATGCGACGTACCCGCCGGTGTAGTAGAAGAACTGGAGCATCGGCACCACGAACGCAAGAACAATCAAGCCGCCGACGATCGTAACGTAGATGTTCTTCTTTTGTCCAGTCTCGTCCGCCCCCTTGTAGGTCGAATCAGTGGAAGCCTCATACGTCTGCTTCAGCTTTGCACGCTCCTCCAAGAATTTTTTCTGAGCTTCGCGCAGATCTGCGTCCGACGCCTCAATGGCGTCAACGGCGATCATGGAGCCGCCATACCGCTGCACCTGCCAGGCGAACGCGACCGCTCTCGTCAAGAACACCAAAGGGATCGACAGCATAAGGCCAAGGACCACATCTCGATGGCCACTGCTGCAGCGCACCACAGCGGGCTGCTCGATCGAGGCGTGCGTCATCATCGGGTTGGCGGCACTGAGAGCAAGCGCCAGGGCCGCAGCGACGACGCTGCTCGCCGCGCGCTGGGGCTCGAGCTGCGCCATCTGCGGCAACGAGCGCATCTGCTGCTGCAGCACAGGCCGCACGCCTGCGCACGATGCGGGGAGGACGCGGAAGTAGCGCGACTTGTCAGCCAGGGACACGACACTGGGAGATGTGTAAGTGATGCTGCTGTCTGCGCAGCGTGTCACCTGATAGCTGGAAACCAGCCGACGCCGCGAAAAGGGTGAGCAAGGCTGCCATCGCAGAGTGGAGCTCCGGTAATTTCTCTGAAATATCGTCCAAGTTTCAAGTCGAATGCGGTCGGCATGGCACCACTTCCACTTCACGATTCACCCACTTCACGGTTAGACATGCAAAATCTGTGACTTCGTCGATTTTCCACTGTCTCCTCATGGTCTCGCTCCTCGTCGCGCACCTAGGTGGCGTCTCGATGAGTGCCGAGCCGATGCAGCAGCGGCAGCAGCAGTTTGTAATTCCTCTCCGCACTTGGTTGGCACATCCTTCAGTGCCGCAGCTGCCGCAGCTGATGTCTCTGCCTCCAATGCCCCAGCTACCGTCTTTCCCATCGTTGTCCGTGCAGAAGCTCGGCGAAAAGCTTCGCCGGCGCCGGCGGCACAAGGCAGCGCGAGGTGGCGCGGCGGGCGACAATACAGCAGCGATCGAAGCCATGGTCAGCGACAGCGCGAGCTCGGACGAGACTTGGGAGCTGAAGGTCGAGCGTGACGGGGTGCGTGTCTGGCGGAGAAGTGTCGAGGGCAGTGCTTACGACGTGATCCGTGGAAATGGGATATTGCGCGCGCCGCCGGCAGTCGTCCTCGCTCTGCTGAAGCGCGGAGACCCAGAGACTATCCGCGAGTACAACCCGATGTACGATGAGGGTCACGACCTTCAGCAGCTGGACGGCAACACCAAGGTCTCGTACGGCAGCGTGCGGTCGATCTTCCCATTCAAACCGCGTGATACCGTCACCCGCGTCGCGTTGCGCGCGTTGCCCAACCTCGGGGGCCACGTAATGCTGCTCGAGGCCGTCGATCACCCAGCCATGCCAGAGAGGCAAGGTTTTGTGCGAGCCAAGATCGTGGGTGGCATGCACCTGGTCCAGCCTGTGGTAGGCAGGCCGATGCTCACGAACTACACGTTCACGCAGCAGGTCAACGTGGGCGGTCTCATCCCGGCTTGGCTGATGAACACACTCATCGCGCAGGATGCGGTCGTCTTCGTTCAGCGGCTCGGCAAGTCGGCTCAGGTCAGAAGCAAAGGATCTAGGTGACACCGCCTCAGCATGGCTGCGGCTCTTGTTACAGCTCGTACTAGGATGTATATGAGGGAGCCGTGGAGGGGTCACTCGCAGCATGGACGAATGACCTTATGGCGCCACCATTTGCCGGATATATATGTTTGTGGGGCACTGCGGGGCGGGGCATGCATCTTGGATCTTGCTTGGGGCCCGTGTCCCGATGGCCCGTGTTCGCGCGCCAGGATTGTATTCAGGAACCGCTCCAGGATTTATAACCACCACATGAATGCTATCACAATGACTCCGAGCTGCGCATTTAACTGCGCAGTGTGCCTACCGACACGTACACACATCATTGCGTACACAGAACACATCGACGTCGCAAATAATTGCACGGTCGTTTTTTGCACGGTCGTGTATCGTATTTTTTTCCAGAGATAAGTCCCAGGATTTTCACTCCTGCGTACATGAACATGTACAGTACCGGTACCTAGTACCCTTGTTTGACCCAAAGGGGTAGGGGGAGGTATTCTTTCTGGATTCACACACTATCCCCACCACCTGATTTTGAACTCAGTGATTGAACTCACCCCGCAGTTCCCCACCACCTGATTTTGAACTCCCTTGTTGAACTCAGTGCTTCACGCTAGCCGCCACGCGGCGCCATCCGATTTTACGTTTTGACCAGACTCATTCTCTCAGTGTTATATGTCCCGCTGTGTGTGTTCTGTGTGTCCGTTCTTAAAATCAAACACTCACCCGAGGTTTTCATTCACACTTGTCTTTCTGTACCGGTCTCGTGTGTGTCCATGTGTGTCCCGGCTCCCCCCGATGTCTTTTTGGTTTTTTCCGGCACCGTGTGTCCACCCTTTTTACCGTTACGCGTCTGCCGCACGCGCCTTCATTTCGCCGACCGCCTTCGAGCAGGCGCGGGGAGGCGCTCTGGGAGCGGGCGGAGGCAGGGTCGGGTTTGCTGGGGGCGGCCTCTTCTGAGTCGGCCGCGGGGAGCGGTCGGCTTCGGGCTTGCGGCTGTTGAGTCGGCCGCGGCTTCGGTTGTCGCGCTGACGTGCGGGGTGTGTGTTGTTGGTGGGTTTGGTTGGTTGTGAGATTCGTCTGTGTGCCTTTGTGCGTCCGCGTGTCCCGTGTGTCCCGTGTGTGTCCCGGCTCCCCCCGGTGTCTTTTTACCACTGTAAAATTCGTGCGTCCGTCAAAAATCGTTCAACTCCCCACAGGAGAGAGGGGGCGCGTGCGCCGAGGTAGGTCGAGGGCCGACCGAGGCCTGCAGAGCGCTTAGGCGCTCTTCGAGGCTCGTGCGCGGTCCCCGCTCTCACTCCATGGCCTTCCGATGCACCCGTGCCTTGCTGACCATCTGCCCTGACGCCTCGCGAGCGCAGGTTGATTGCCGAGCAGCGCGCCAGCCTTGGCGCCACCGCAAACGCTCAAGAATGGGCATCAAGGGGCTCTCATCCAACGTCATCAAGCAGGTGTGGCGTGATGGCTCGCTCAAGGACCTCCCGCGAGGCACCCGCATCGGCGTCGACGGCGCTGGCTGGCTGCACAAGTCCGTCATTGCGAATGCGAGCGACATTTGCTTGGAGAAGGCTGGCTCGCACGGGCACCGCGCGGTGTTTGTCCGGCATCTGCAGCAGCTCCTGCATGCCGGCATTGAGGTCGTGGTCGTACTTGATGGCGCTCGTTGGCCGCTGAAATCAACGACGCATTCGTCGAGGCGCAACAAACGGGACGCAGCACTTGAGAAAGCCAAGGAGGCGCTCAAAGCAGACGACTCGAAGACAGCTGACAAGTTCTTCAAGCAGGCCGTCGGCGTGCCGTCCGAGTTCGTGTCGTGGGTCATCCAGCACGTCGGCGCCACCGTCGGCGCAAGCATTGTTGTCGCCAACTACGAGGCCGACGCACAGCTCGCCAAGCTACGCAGCGATGGGACCATCGATCTCGTCTACTCAGCTGCCCAGGACTCAGACTTCCTCGTGTACCAAGGGATGGGCGAGATCATCTACGATTTACACAACGACGGCTCCGCGCGCGCGTCCTCCGCCCCGCTGCGGCCGGCTCCATCCAGGCGCGTCGGAGGACGGCGCAGCCTCCAACCATATCTCCATTTGCCATCGACCTGCCCGCCCCTTTCGCCGCGCGCCTTGATGCGTGCGCGCTACGGAGGAGCTGCGCTCGGACCCTTAATCGGGCCAGCTCGTGCCCGCGCAGCACGGATCGATGGCGCGGAGCGCGCGCGCGTGCAGGTGCGGCGGCGAAGGCGCCGACGCAGCGCGCCGCGCGGCGCAACCGGCGCCGAATGTGGTGCCTCGGCCTGCGGCTTGATGCCCACGGAGGCGGCAGCGGCGGCGGCCACGGCGATGGAAGCCACCACTTGTGCTCGACACCGTCGTCATGCGACGGTGTCGAGTGCGTCTTTGCGTTCCCCACGGGGGAGGCGCGCCATCGGGCGCGTCGTTGCACGCAGGTTCGATGCCGCCGGCGTCTTCAACGCCGCTCCGACGGGCACGGTAGCAAAAGGAAGCGTCGGCGCATTGCAAGGCGATGTGGGACGGCATCCGAGCAGAACCGGGGGAGGCGACGATGGCGCGATTGTCTCCACGCGCCGCGCCCCGCCATCTAGTCTCCACGCGCCGCGCTTCGCCATCGTCGCCTCCCCGCCTGGTGCGTGTGCGTAACCCACAGAGCTGCCTCGCACCGATGCCGGGTTGCCGGCCCGGCGGTGCGCCGCAGGAGCTGCGCCCGCCGCCGACCCGACCGGCTGCGTGGGAGGCGTCCGTAGGAGGCGTCCGCGGTTTCCGCTGGCCGGGTCCGGGGGCAGGTTTTTATGTAGAGAGACGAAAAGAAAAGCGGGTCCCCAGCCCTCCGCCCCCTGGGCCCATATTCAGCAGCTCTGTGTGAAACGGCTGTGAGCCGGAGCGTGCTCCCGCACCGCTCCCGCACGGTTCCGAGAAGGCACCAACTCACAGTTGAAAAGGTCGTGCCTGGATTCCTGCATATTCAGTTACGTGTTACTACTTGTAACTCGCCGCCGATGCGGCACCATCTCAGGAACGGGACGACGTTGCAGACGGGATGCTTGGAGTCCTTCTCGTTACTGAAAGGCCAGCCAGGCAGGATATCCTCAGCGCGCGTGGCTATTGCTACCGTCTGGCGCGGCAAAGACTACGAATGCGCAATGCCGCTTTGGTGCCAGGGCGCCGAGGAGATTTCGAGCGTGATCCCATCTTCTGAGCTTCTCATTGTCTCACGCGAAGTCTCCGTCGATTGCCCTAATGCGGTGTATATGTATCCAACAAGAACGCGGCGAAGCATTCATAGCTATTTGAATCGGCTCAACAACAACCTCTCTGGACTGATCAGCCATGGCGTGCATCGCAAGGTCTTTAACGTGGCCAACTTGCTGAAGGTAGCACTCTTTTCGCTAGAGTTCCAGTATGAGCTGATTCTCTACGCCGACATCGACGTCTACCTTGCTGGCAAGACTCTCACTCCTGCCGCATGGGCGCGTGGCGTGATGCCGCTCCTGAACTCGTCGGCGCTCTTCGTAGGACTCTTTGATCACGCCACACCGGTCAATGGCGGACTATGGCTCGCACGCCCACGCTGCGAAGTCTACCGCGAGGCGCTCGAGCTGCTGGAGGTGGGCACCTGGACTGCCTCCCGCGGTTTCAACGGTATCGGCTCGCCGCGGGCCATCTCCGCCAACCGCTCCCGTACGCGCCGCACTGTAGCGCGGTTGGCTGCCGGCGCGGGCGATGCATCTCTCTTCAAGATAGAGGGCACTCTGAACTCGACCGCCTACTTGAGGAGTGACTCGTGGGACTTTGTCAACGGCGCGTTCGACCAGGGCATGCTGTGGTGGCTCTTCTTCTTGAGGCGCGAGGCCGGCACCTGGTCTCGTTATGAGTTTGACGATCACCAAGAGTCGAAGATTGCATGGATGGTAGACCATTTCTGGGGCGCTACCAAGCCGTGGAACCTGCCGCCGACGAGTGAGACGAAATCATACTGGGAGCTGCTGCGCTTGCCGAAGCGAGAGTTCGGCGTCAACCTGACGGTGTGCCAGCTCAAGGCCATGCTGGCGTTAGCAGCCGTTGAAAGGGGCGGCAAATCCAGAGGCCGCAGGGGCTTTGCGAGGACGAGCTTGGTTGGGCCGCTGCCCAGCCCGAGGGGCATGCACCACTTTGGCCACGACCAAAGCTTGGGTTGGGCGGCCCTGCGCAAGCCCAAAGACTGCGCCAAATGTTGCTCGTCGAAAGACTGCAAGCCCAAGTGGGAAACCTATTCCCTGTGATGTGTCATTGGTTTATCATTGGTTGGTGAAATTCAAACAGGCTGGGCGAGATCTGACACGACCGAGATCACACCGTGCGAGTCGGTAAACCGGGTCCGGGACGTTCCGGTCGCATGCACGTAGAGTTACGTCAAGCGCCGTCCCGGTGAAAGGGCGCGCGGGGTTTCCGCGCGCGAGTCGAAGAGTGTTTGTCCGGTGGTGACATCTAAGAACCTCTTTCGGACTTCAACCCGCTCTCGAGGGGTCAGGTCTACTAGCTGGACCCCCTGAGCGGCATGCAAGGGTCCCTGGAGCCAAGGGCTCCCGTTCCCATGGTATCGAGTGGTAAGTCAACGATCTACGACGATCAACGGGCAATGCCCGAATCAAGTGCCGGAACCAAGGCACGCGACAAGACCTTCACGTACGACGACGACGGGCGGGACGATTCCGTCGCGGATGTCCTTGGGCGTGTGGACCTTGAGCTCCCGCGGCTCGGGCTTGAGCTGCTTCATGGTCTCCATGAGGGCGACGAGTACGGCGTCACGCGACGTGGACTCCTTGTGCTGCAAGCTCACCAGACTGATCCGCATCATCTCGAGTTCTCGTGCCATTTGCCGCTCTCTGGCCTCTGCCTCGGCCGCCCGCTGCTGCGCCGTGTGCTCGAGCTCCGCTGGACGCTCGCTTGCGACGTGCATCGCCTCTGCGTGTGCTCGCTCCGCTGCGAGCCGCTCGCGCTTCTTGCCGCGCTGCAAGATCTCCTCGACCGTGGCCTCCGGCTCTTCGTCCTCGATGGCTTCTTCGGTCGGTTGGCACACGCTCAGGCTTTCGCGCAGCGAGCGACGGCGCTCGGCTACATGTACTCTCTGCAGCTCAGCGAGAAGCGCACGCTCCGTGCGGTCGATCGCCGCGCTCTCGTCGGCATTTTCTGACGCCTCGTCGGTCGAGGGGTTGCGGAACCACAGGGTGCCGGAGTATTGCGGACGTCCATGTCTCGTCGCATCGATCGTCTCGAGAAGTCTCGGAGAGTTTGGCATTTGTGCCCACATTTTATCGGCATTTTGACCCACTCCGGGTGCTCGAGCCTGCCCTTCGGAGTGCACCTCGTTGGGCACTGCTCGTGGGCGTGAGGACGATCCGTCCTTCGTGTCTGCCTCTTCGTACGTTGCCCGATGGATAAGAACGCCACCGAGATGTGCAGGAGTGGGCGACGACGCTTGCGGGCGCGGCGTCAGGCCTCAGCGCCAAGGCCAGCGAGCTCGTCGGCATGACGCTGCGGGCCGACTCGTACACCGTCTCCAAGTCGCACTCGACGGACGAGTACGTCGACGCGAACAGATGGCTCGCGCGGCAGGTCCTCGCATCCATCAAGCCCGAGACGGATGCCGCGCGCGTGTTCCTCAAGGAGGTGCGCTCGGACATCAATCTCATCGAGTCGGGCGTGTTGCTCATCGCCAAGTTGCTCAAGCAGGTCGCGACGACGGACTCTCTCAAGATGGAGAGTGCGGAGACGCGTTTCCAGACGACGGTCTAGGGTTAGGGTTAGGGTTAGGGTTAGGGTTAGGGTTAGGGTTAGGGTTAGGGTCATTTCTTCTCTCATTCTCCTCTTTTGACCCCTAACCCTAACGTCCTCTCCCGTGAGCATCCATGCTTCCTTACTTCCGTAAGGAACACGGGAGAGGCGAGCTAGCCAAACACCCACCCTAAACCCCTACGTAGCCGCTGGTTTCGAGACCTGAAAATGCAATCCTGAGGAGTTAGGTCGAAAAAACGCTGTTTTGAGCGGCAGTTGACCTCAACCGATGATCTACTCAATTGGGCCCCACTGGTCGCCAGTGGTCGCCAGTGGTCGCCAATTGAAGCCAGAACCCCCTCCTCTGGCACCAACTGGCGACCACTGGCGACCACTGGCGACCACTGGCGACCGCTGGCGCCACCGGGCGCGTTAGGGTTAGGGTTAGGGTTAGGGTTAGGGTTAGGGTTAGGGTCATTTCTTCTCTCATTCTCCTCTTTTGACCCCTAACCCTAACGTCCTCTCCCGTGAGCATCCATGCTTCCTTACTTCCGTAAG
>Ga0210242_101732_pt1 | contig 14923 bp, 10 predicted proteins | sample ChrtobMeP5a_16mM_FD_155445 | JGI IMG/M metagenome (GOLD analysis project Ga0210242, IMG submission 155445) | Chrysochromulina tobin associated microbial communities from unialgal haptophyte culture, Seattle, Washington, United States - P5a_16mM | ecosystem: Host-associated > Algae > Haptophytes >... | reverse complement strand
CCGCGGTTGGGGCATCTAGCCATCCAATAGGGGATCATGAACTCCATCTTACGCATGGTGCGAGTCCTGCCATGAGGGCCGGGGCGCACGATTGTGAGAGGTGTGCAGCAAGCGAGAGTTCAGGCTGCGCGCGCGCAGGCCGAGGCACGCACTCCTTGCGCGTGAGAGCGGACGCGAGATCGAACTTCGCCATCTGGCCTGCGTAGAGTGGGGCGTATACAGGAGTCGGCGATTGGTCAGGCCCACGCGCTCTCTTCTGGCCTGGTCTGCATAGCAGGTTGGCGCCAAGCTGGGTACTCCCAGCGCGCAATCGCGGGAAGCAGGAAGCGCGCGCTCGCGCCGCGATTTCTGGGACGTGTGGGGAGGGGAGCATGGGCGGGCTGTGGGAGGCAGATGGACGCTCGCGCACCTTTGCCTTTGCCCATGGTTGCTGGTCTAGGAGCTTGTTGACGCTTGGATGGATCAAGATTGTCTTTTTTGAGGACTGACGATGCTGCCGATTCGTCGTGCCGCGCGAGAAATACGACTTCGATCAAAATCGACGAAATCGATCCATTTCCGGGCATGAAACCAAAACTGGACGAAACGGAGGCGAGTTTTGACGTCGTCGGATTTTCGCGGTTTGGGATTGTGCACGGGGCGGCACACATCGACGCAGTTAATGGGCCGCTGATTGGACGCATTGGAGATTGCACGTTTCGGTGTCGGACCGCCAGGGGCGCCACACCTCGACTTCCCGGGGGGCGCCTCTCCGGTCTCCGATACCAGATAGCCGACCGGACCTGATCACGTCTCGTGAGACTGTCCCTCGCAGAGATGACGTTCTCTAAGCAAGCAAGCAAGACAAGCAAGACTTATCTGTTCAGATATCGACTATCACTTTTTAAATTAACCGTTCGACTGCGAAGACGCCGAGAGCGAGACCGAAGTGCGAATCCACTATACGGCGACGCACATTTTCTGAGCGCGCCTTTTCAGGTTGGCGGTATCTGCTTCATCTAAGACGATCCCGGCAGCGGCACTCAGTCCTCATCTGAGTCGATCTCGGCGCTCAGCGCTGCAGCGCGTCCGCCGGCATCGCGAGTAGGCAGCAGCTGCTGCTGCACGCGCTGAACCGCTGGGAGCAGTGTTCCCTCGAGCGTCGCGACGGCCCGCTTCTTGCGCGCGCGTGCGTCCTCGCGGTCGGAGTCGGCCAAGTGACCCATCGCCACGTCATCGAGCGCTTGTATCACACGACCCACCTGGGAGAGGAGAGCCGCGGCGCGTTTGCTAGCCTCCTCGCGTTGCGCCTCGCCGGTCGCCGCGCCGTCCTCGCACGCGTCGGTCAGCGCAGCCAGCTCGGCTGACAGACGTGCCACCGCGCTTTCAGCCTCATCGAGCGCGTCCGTGGCGGCGTTAGCGGCGCTCGCCGCCACGGCCAGCGGCGGCAGCGGAGGTGGAGGCGGTGGTGGCGGTGGCGCCTGTGGCGGCTGTGGCATGGCGGGCACCGCCGCCTGCGGGCTGGTCGGCTTGGCACTCACGGCTGCTTGCGCCGCGGCGCTCGTGCCAGCAGAAGTAGCATCGACCTCCTGGAGCACCACCGTGGCTGCCGCCGCTTGCTTCAGGATCTCGATGCTACTCGCCGCCTCGCCTCGCTCGCGCGCCGCGCGCCGCTCGCGCTTTAGGCGCTCGATTGGTGTCAGGTTGTCTTCGTCGAAGTCAACCGTGTCTTTCGACATGTCGCGCGGCGGCGGAGCCGCCAGCGTCCGACCGCTTGCCGTTGCTCCTCCACTAGTGGAGGGAAGGATCTCAGGGAGCGGTGCAAATGGGTCAGCGCTGATTTCGTTGGCACGCAGCGACTCCTGAACCTCAATAGGGCGGAGAAAGATTTCAGCATCCACGGTCTCGTTCTTCAGCAGTACCACCGATGCTCCGATGCTGGTGTCGCCAAGCATCTCCTCGTCGACCTCGACGCGGGCGACGCGGCTGAGCTCAGCATGCTCACCCGTCCGCTTGGCGTACGCAGTGAGGAAGGGCTTGATCACCGCCTCGTCGAACGGCTTCGCAAGGAGCTTCGCTCCAAGCGTGAGCTGGAGCGACACCGCACCGCAGGTCACGCGAATCTTGCGCTCCTCCGGCATGGGAAGCCGCAACGTGTGAATTGGCTGTGATTCACAGACTACTCGGACTACTCGGCGGTGATACTCGGACTACTCTATATTCATATTCATGTGTTGGTGGGGATAGGCGCACTCACTCTTCCCGCGTCGACTTGCGAAGCCGACAATTCGTCCGGCCCGACCCCCCGATGGAGTTTGAGACACCATTTCCTCCAACGCCACCATACAGGCGCGTTGAGGCTCTTCGCACGTTTGTTGTCGGCGAGACGTTGTGCGACGCGGGCGACATTGCGGCGGGCACGGCGCTTTTGAAGCGAGCGAATCACATCGCGTGGGAGCTTGATACGGTCGAGTGGCCCGCATGGGCCAGTGCGCTGTACGAGCAGCTGAAGAATGGTGCTCTTCCTCCCGTTGCGCCACCCATCCTCGCCGCCGACGACAGTGTGGCCACGCAGCGCTTTGTCGCCCCGGAGCTGCGCGCGCTGCGTGCCGCAGTTGATGCGCCACCGTACTGGTGGGAATCCCCAGCTGGCACGGCAGCTATCGCTGCGTCGCTCACGGCTCAGCACTTCTGCGTGCTCGATGGGTTTGCGGGCGCTGGGGTTGCCTCGCGGCTCCGTGCCGAGTGTGAGGAGCGCTGGGCGCGGCAGTCGGACGCGGACGATGCCGAGCGATTCTTCCATCCGGCGCCGGTGACAACGCCCGGCGGGAGCACATCCGGCCAGCGCTCGGCGCTCACGCGATCGGACTTCATCGCGTGGGCGGATCCAAAGAGCCTCGAGGCGCCCGATGGGCTGCTGGACGTGGTCGGTTGCGTCGACACACTCATACGCTCGTTACAGCCACTACTGCTGCCGCATGCACTGCCGGTGAGCCGGCAACGGCCCCAGCTCGCGCGCTACGACGTAGGCGACGCCTTTGCACGCCACTGCGACAACTACTGCCCGGAGAGCCGCAGCGGGCCGCACTGCAACCCTCGCTGGCTCACCGCCGTCTACTACACCTCGACCGGCTGGAGCTCTGCCGATGGCGGCTGCCTGCGCCTCTTCTGTCCGCAGGGGGGCGACGGCGCGGGCCGTGACGCGAGCTCTCGAGGGAAATCTGACGAAATTGAGGAGGAGCTGGCCACGGATGATGGTGCTTTGGTCGACGTCGCTCCGCTGGCGGATCGCCTGCTTCTCTTTCACTCGGACTTTCGCGTGCCGCACGCCGTGCTGCCTGTCAGCGAAGGCGCGCCGCCACGGTATGCGTGCACCGTGTGGTTCAACCATCACCATCCCGCTGTGTCATAGAAGTGCATAGAGGGCGCAGGTCTGCCAGCCCCTCGCCTCGCCTGAGCGGAGTCTGCGCCCCCGGTGCCGCGGCGGTGCGCGACCCCGAGTACCCGACAGGGACCGCCGCGGGCGCGCGGAGGAGCGCTAGAAGGTGACGGGGAGCGGGGCGGGGGGGCGCCACGGCGCAGCCACCGACGGGCGGGCCGGCGCGACGCGCCGCCGGCGCGCGCGGCGGCGGGCCTGGGGCGGATGGGCCGGGCGTTGGGTGTGTGCCCCCGCCGCAGAGGATCTTTGTTCCCAGATACAACGCACTCACAGGTCACACGACATCACTGGTCACTGGTCAGTGAGTTCGCACACACGCGCGACACTACCGAGGCGCACATACGACTTACGGCACAGATCGCAGATGAGGGGCATGCTTGGATTCAGAATTGCGGGTCGTGCACTCGTGCTCGTGCGCCATCTCCCTCCCCGCTCGCCTGTTCGCGCGCGCGTCCTTCGCCTCATCACGAGCAGCCGAACACTACGGGGCGTGACTCGTATACCTTCGTCCGGACTGCCACCTCTCCTGCCTGCCCTAGCCTGCCTGCATATGTAAAAGGCAGCGACTGCGTCATGGACGCGGTCGCGACTGCGCCACCATCATGCCACGATGGGAGCCTCGCTCTAAAGAAGGTCTTTGCCCTTGCCAGGCTGCACCGACTTGCCAAGTTTGAGGGCCTCGTTGTAGTCACCACCCGCATCCTTGAACACCTTCTTGAGCTCTTTGTCGGACAGCTTGGGCAGGTGGAACTTCATCTTATCGATGATCCAGTCTTCATGCTCGGGCTCCATGGCGCCGCCCGCGCGGTAGCCCGAGCTCTTCTCAACGTGGTAGGTGAGGCAGGGCAGCAGGCAGCTCTTGTGCAGGCTGTCCTGTTCTAACGCCTCGGCCTCGGCCTCCTTGCGCTTGAGATCCGCGACAAACTCCGGGTTGGAGAGGACACCGAATTGGACGCACACGTCGTAGATCGCACCTCCGAAGACGAAGATGGTGAAGGCGGCGATCAAGAACGTCGTCTGCATGATGGCGAGCGAGTCGCTCATCGACGAGTCCTGGCATTCGGGACGATCCTTCTTGAGCTCCTCGGTGAGGCCACCGCACGTCTTGGGGAAGTCCTTGGAAGCGAAGGAGACCGAGGACAGTGCGAAGGCGACGCCGCCGCGCAGGCCCGAGAACCACATGAGGAACATGTAGGCTTTCGAGATGGTCGGCGGGTGCGACTCCGGGGTGCGGAAGCAGTTGAACATCCACGAGCCGATGTAGATGTGCACGCGGCCCACGAAGCACGCGCCCAGCGCGCAGAGCACGAGCCCAAAGGTCGTGGAATGGAAGATGGGGAAGGTGAAGGCGGCCATGCCCAGGTAGACGAACACGTACGTCTCGGCAACGACTGCGACACACTTGTAGGCGCCAGCGGTGAGCTTGCGCGCATCCTCGTGGAAGTTGAAGCGCGTGTACATAGCCATGATCATGCCGCAGAACATGATGGCGACGATGCCGGAGAGCTCGAGCGCCTCGGCGAAGTAGAAGGATGCCCACGGGAAGCAGAAGGAGAGCGCGCACTGCATGAAGACGAGGTCTCCATGGTTGCGCATGTCCATCTTCTTGAACACCAGCGACGAGGCGATGCCGAAGAAAGCGCCGATGATCAGCGAGCCAACGAAGATGACGGTAAAGGAGGTGACGGCGGCCATGATGGTCTCGGAGTTCACCTCGGTGCCGGGCTTGTTGAAGCTCAGGAGCGTGCGCGAGAGCACGATGGCAACCGCATCGTTGAGCACCGACTCGCCGAAGACCATCGAGAAGAGGTCAACCTTCACGCCAAGGGCCTGGAAGACGGCGAGCACAGTCACAGGGTCGGTCGCCGAGATGAGCGAGCCGAAGGTGAGCGAAGCGAGCATGGACATCGGGTAGCACAAGCCCATCTGGCCGGCCTCCCAGACCATGAAGCCGACGACGAAGCAGGAGAAGACGGTGCCCACGAAGGCGAAGAAGATGGTCGGCCCGATGTTGTTGAGGAACGCGCCGACGTTCATGTTGTAGCCGGCCTCGAAGATGATCGGCGGGATCAGGAACGTCATGAAGAACTCGAAGTCGAACTGATCGTGCTTCGCCATTTGCTCGTTGCCCATCGCAATGGCCATGGCGGCGACGAACATGCCCATGAGCACGCCGACGCCTGCCTCGGGCAGAATGTGGATGTGGTTCTGCTCGAGGATGTAGCCGCCGATGAACGTGCCACCGAGGGCAAGAATGCCAACCACATACCCCCATTTGATGTTGGACTCCTCCTCTGCCTCCGCCTCCGCCTCCGCCTCCTTCTCCTCCACCTCCTCCTTCTCCGCCTCCTCCTTCTCCGCCTCCTCCGCCGCCGTCTCGAGGATCCGCTTGCTCAGGCGCATCGGGCTCTTGATCTGAGTGCTGTCACCATTGAACCAAGTAACCGCCTTGCGCCACGGTCCCAGAATGCGCTCGAGCTCTGCCTCCGGGCCCGACACGCCCGTCGAGGCCGAAGCGGACGCGGCCAGACACGCGATGGCCAGGGCAGTAAACTTCACAGGCATTGAAGCGCAGACGCACCCCGTCGGGAAGCCGGGCCTGGAACTGAGGTGAGTAGCGCGGCGATACTCTGTGAATCTTTCTCCCGTTTGGTCGCCTCGTCCAGATGACGACATCAATTTTGGTTGGGTACCGGGTAGTTTGCGGGCGTCGTTCTTCAAGAAGCGGGGGGTCGGCACCGCCGAAATGGCGTCCCTCCTCCTGGGCCTCCTCCATTGGAACCCTCACTGGGAGTGCTTCGTAACGAACCCAGACTGCACGGCAGCCGCGACTGCCGCGCTCGATCAGCTGCTGTCCACGCCTGGCACTGACTTTGCGAACATCGTGGAGTTCGAGGTGAGCAACTATTCTCCGCCAGCTCCTTGGAAGGCGATTGGAGCGTATCAATCGTGCGGCCACGACTGGGCGACGCTATTCTACAACACAAACCTCTGGGATGTCGTCACGACTGATGTTGGGTGCGTGTACGACAGCCGCTCCTACGCTGCAGCAAGCTTCAAGAGCAAAGCAGAGCCCGACTTCTCTGTGGTCATCGTTGGCGCACACTACCCGCAAACACTCAACGCGTCGACGCACGCCTACGTCGATGCCAACGACAAGCTCAAGTCCGTGTTCGCCAAGCTCGCCGTCGCGGGAGGGCACGCCATCTTCCTCGCTGACACAAACACCGAGTCGCCCGAGGCGGCTGCCCTCAAGCCCGACCATCATGGCGTCAACAGGACGCAGCTGCAGCTCGCGACCGACCTTGGCATCTGGAGCGGCACGACGGAACCGCCCGCCGCGCCGCTCTACTATGGATGCTGCTACTCGGATGGCTTCGACTGGCAGGGCGACCGCGTCGTCGCCAACTTTGGCACCGTTGTCGAATCGCATATCCTTTTCGACCCGGCGCCGTCGTGGGCAAACATGAGTGCCACGCCGAGTGAGTTCCACAAGGGCATGCGAGCGATACTACAATTTGTAAAGGGGTGAGGGTCGCGGTCGGGTGGCCACGGCTCTTCAACGGCACGTGGCATGCGCGCAGGGAGGAGAGTGACCGCGCGAGCTGAGGGTCTCGGAGCTTTTCTCGGAGCTCGAAGAGTCATAACCACCCGACCGCCACCGCGTCTCCGTCGACTCATCTTTTCCGCGCTCGAGAGACGCCGAGAGGAGAGGCGAACCAGAAAGGCCCTGGCCAGCGATTTGGGTGGTGTCACGTGAGGTGTGTGTTATAGACCGTGTGTGAGAGGTGAGGGGTGTACGAGGGAATAGAGGATAGAGGCTTGAGCCATATGTATGCAGTGGGCCCAGGCGCTCTAGATCTCTATGTGTTCAAACGATCTAAGTTGGGACCATGCCGATGCGGACGTGGACGGGTCCGTGCCTCTCCCTCTGCTGGCTAGCCGATGGCCCGCACAGCCGTGGCCCACCGCGACAAAAATCTCGCGCAATCGAGCTCCATGAGGAGACCATCGCCGCCCCAGACCACAAGGTCGCGCATGCTGCTGAGCGATCCGCTGTCCACGACACGCAGCGTGTTGAAGCCCAGATAGCGATAATACCGTACGAGCGTCTTGTGCTGCCGTGCGTCATCGCGAATGGCGAGGAGCTGTGCCTTGTCGTTCTTGAAAGGTGAGCATTCGCGAATCCAGCAGATGACGGCCGCACCGATCAATAGCCCGAGCCCCTGTTCGGTGCGCGGCGCACTCTCGTAACGGGCACCGCCGCGGCTCCTTCGGCGTGACCAATATCCTGTGAATTGCCTCACCTGAATTGTATCGAGGTGAGCAGCACCAAAAGGCTGCGTGTATCCGTTGCTGAAGCCGAGAAGCTCGGGTGGTGGCGCCTCTGCTCCACCAAAAACGGGCACGGTCGGCAGGGGCTCATCACTGCCAGGCCTCCACAACAGCTCGATCCGGTAGGAAGGTCCGGCTGCCTGCACCCGGAGCTCACAGTTGATGCGAACAGCCGCAGCACGCACCTCGTCGAGCGTCAGCGGTGCTGGTAAGGAGGCGCTCGCGCGCCCGCCCAAACACGTCGTGCGCGGAGATCCGTGCAGTGCTCGTGACACGAGCATCGGCCCGACAAGGCCGACAATGCCTGCGAAAGCGGACATCATCTCGCCTCTTTTCGTGAACGATGAATTCGTTCACAGTCAACGGGGGGGAGTGAGCCGGGACCACTTTCACGTCGATGGGCGTGACGCCTCTGAGGAAATTATTGCATGCGAATTAGAACAAAATACATCAACTTCTGGACACAAAATGCTGCACGGACTTCTTGTGCTCTGCACTCTTGCAAGCTTGCCTTCACCTTTACCTTCATTGCCGCCTCTTCGAACCACGTGCCTCAACTTCCCGCCAACACGATCATCTGGCAACATACTGATCACCGACCGACCATGTCCCTCGCCTCCACCACCGCGGCCACCACAGCCACCACCGCTGCCTGCATCGCTGCCGCAGCCCTCATCGTCGCCTCTCAGCACCGCTGCTCATCAGCCCTCGTCACCGACTTCGAACCCAACTGGTACTGATCAGCCCTCACTGCCGCCATTCGCAACACTGCGGCGGCTTGGGCCTGATGCTGCGTTGCTCGATGCCCTCACCGAGCCGAAGGCGAGCAGGCTTGCCATATCGAGCACCGCCACCGTTGAGGTCAAGGAGCAGCACGCCCTGCCCCCGTCGAGTACGGGCCGAAGGTGGCCAGCCGTTATCGCCTTCGTGGCTCAGGTGAGCCTGAAATTGATATTGGGCATGGTCGTGGCCTTCGTGGGCATGGTGATTGCCTTTTGGCCGCGACTTGCGCCGCACGTTTTGCCACCGCTCTGCCGCTGCTTCACGTGCCTCGTGCGTCCGTGTAGCCGTGATGAGGACGAGATGGGCGAGATTGGTATGGAGATTGATGAAATTGACATCGTTACAGAGCCGCTGCCGAACGCATATCCAGCCAGAAATCAGAACGCTAGCGACGGTGTGGGCTGGCCCGTGGGCGTGTCAGTGGGCGGTAGCACGGCGGCGCGCGCGACTCAGCCAATGAACTCGAAGGTTGCGTCCCACGCGGTCCATGCTCTCAAAGCGCTCGAGGCAGTGCAGTCGACTGACCCTAACGCTTGCTGCGGTGAGGGCTGGGAGTCGGGCAGTCGCGTGGACTATTGTCGCGACATCAACGACATGGTCAGCGCAAAGCTCAGCAAGATACGATGCGAGCACCAGATCTCGAGGAGCAACTCGGGCTCGGCGAGCGCAGGAGTCCTCGTCCTCACACGAGCAGCCCTCGACGCGAACAAGGGTGCTAGAAGTGCTAACCGTACGGATAGCTCGAGCAAGACCTCGCGCTCGGAGTGCACAGCGAATTACTCGGCGCTTCCCAAGCTTGGACTGATTGAAACAGGTTTGGACTGATTGAAACCACTCACTTCATTTTTCTGAAACCGCGCATGCATCTTGCACGATAGCGTAACTGTCATATGAAGCGGGGCACAAGTTTGGAGACGAGATTGGCCGCAACCGCGCGGGCTGCTGGCAATGCCTCCGAGCACCTGGGTTGTCGCTGCTGGCGCTCCTCGCCCGCCGAATAGTGGCGCTCCTTACCAAAACACCGTTGGTGTGGTTGCATCGATTGCCTACAAGCCGAAATTCAAAGCAAGCCCTGCACTCCACGTTGCTGTGAGTTGGCCTCCAAGCAAGCTGCCAAAGGTGAAAGCTTACCGTTCTGGTCAGTTCGCTCCTGATGATGTCGACTCGCTTGACTCGCTTGGCTCGCACGAGGCTTCGACGAAAGTCTCCAAGCAGCCACCCAACATGTTGAGTCCTCAATCCACGAGCATGAGAAGAAGTGCAAAGGTTAAGCCAACGGCCACAAGCGCGACCGCTGCAGCGACGACTGCGGCCACGGGTTCGAGCTCAGGAGGCACAGCAGTAGCCCTGAACGGCTCCTCGCCAGTGCCTCCCCGGCGGGGATCATCGTCGATGACCCACAAGGGGCGGCCCTCGCCCACGACTGCTACGCCGATGGCCTCGTCCGCAAACTCCATGCTCGGCACGGTGCTTGTGCTCGGCTCGAGCAAGTCAGACCCTCGCCAAGATCCTGCTGGCTCAGCAGGTGCGGCAGGCGCGAGCATGCAGCTCACAGACAACTCCACTACTGCTACTGCTGCATTGGCGGCAGACGCTGGAACGGCAGACGCTGGAACGGCAGCACCAAAAGAGGTGCGGCCTAGCGTGCGGCAGCGAGACAGCCGAATGAGCCGAGACAACGCGCAGAGCTTCAAACGGCCGAAAGGCAGGCCTTCCCTGACGTCCCCGTCGCCGTCCTTGGCCGAGGCGGTGCCGGATGGATCTGTACGCGTCCACTTTCGATTCGGAGTCGTCGAGCAGAAGCGTGGTTTCGGCGGCGTTTGGCCGTTCGGGCAGAGTGTCGTAGCGGTAGCGCACCTGGTGCCACGGGAGCTCCAATTTGAGTTCCTCACGGGCGCTTGGCCCAAGCCGCCCGTGGAGATGCACTCTCCGGTGGTGACCGAGGACGATGCTGAGATGAAGCTGAAAGAGGTGCTAGCGAGCGAGGAAGACATCGAGCATCCCTCCTCAGAGGCTCACGGCGGAGCAATGTCGTCGATCATCAGCGGTTCAGCCTCATCTTCCATCGACGACCCGCGAGCACGGGATGCTGTCATGACGGTGCTAGCAACGCCAGTGCGGAGCCGCTTGCGCATGCCCGAGGGTGGCGACCCCAATGTAGCACAGATACCCGTCGAACTAGCCTATCGGATGCAGACGCCCAATCGGCAGCTTGCCATCTCAAAGGCGCCCTCGGAGCTGCCCGCGCGGCCGAAGCTGCCAGGCATTCTCGGCTTCCGAGGTCTCGCCCAGGTGCTGCTCGATCACGGCGTGCGCTCTGCTGACCTGTACACGGCCACGACAAAACTCGAGCTCTTTGCCATTGCAAAGGTGCAAGGAGTCGACCTGAGCGTGGACCAGCGCGATTCCACAACCGAGCCCAACCCGAGGCACGCGCCCAGCGAGGCGGGCGCACCCTTGAGACCATCCTCCGTGCTTCCGGGAGCCTCAAGGGCATTCCAATACAACCAAGGGCAATCGAGGGCACTCAAGAGCTCCGAGCTGCTTCCACAACGAGGGCAGGGCACATTGCAGGGCGCGAGCTTGCCTGGAGCGTCCAAGATCATCTCCTCGACGGAGCTCAAGCGCGAGAAGCGTGTCGCCCGCTTTCGGCTGCATCAGCAGCTCGCTGCGCACGACGTGTATCTTCGGCAGCAGGCGGCGGTGGAGGCAGCCACGGTCCTTCAGGCTATGTGGCGTGCGAGGCTAGCGCGTCGACGGGTGCGCCAGCTGCGCCGAGCTCGGAAGGCGTACTTGCGAAGCCTTCAGATCCAGAGCGCACTCAAGCTGCAGGCCAGCTGGCGGCGGCGCCAGAAGCGGAAGACGGAGCCATCCTTCGCGGACATTGTGCTCATGCTCAAGCGAGCTCGCACGCGCGCTCTCGTCTCCTCGCTGATTAATGACCTCATCACTGAGAGTGTGCTCAAAGTGCGACGATCACAGATGATGCTCCGTGTTGAGCACATGCTGGGGGGCGCCGACGCGCAACCGGCACGGCACGCGCCTCGCAGCTCGACTCCTGGCGCGAAGATGCCCTCGGCCTTCACAGCGGGAGCTATGCCTTCACAGCTGGTGCCATCACGGCGAGAGCCTCATCGCACACCGCCGCCGCTGCCGAAGGCGAGTGTGGTGAGAGGAAGAGCCTCGGATCCCGGTGTATCGTCCGTGGGCACCACATGGCATCGAGGCACTCTTGCCTACATCACTAAGGGAGCGGAGGATGCGATTCTACCTGCCAAGGGAACGCATGCGCACGACGCTCCTCGGTTCGACTCATCGCCAGCTCCCTCGCAGCCCCAGTCACCAGTTCCACAGAAGCCCGCACCGCCGTTGCCGCCGCCGCTGCTGCCCCTCGCTCGTGTCTCGCTGCCGCTGCCCGCAGCGGAAGCGCCCGGTGCGGCGCCAGTCGGTCTGGGAGCCGTTGCGCCGATTCACTCGAAGCCCTCGATAAGAGCAGCACAGGGAGATTCTCCCAGTGTCGTTTCGACGCCGTTGAGCGCTGCGTTGAGCGCTGCGTCGAGCGCTGCAGATGGACCCGCAGAACACGATCAGGTGCGGCTAGGCGGTGACGAGAAGCAGCGGCTAAGGGCGACAGCAAGTTTATGGCTGGACTTCCTTGGGGCCCATCCGTCCATCGACAGCCGCCTTGAGACAGGGACGCCGAGTTGGAATGACGTGGTCACATGGGCGATGTGGCTCTTCTCCCGTCGCCGCCCCAAGCTGCAAGGCGGTGCTCAAGGCGGCGCCCAAGGCGGCACCCCCCCACGCATCGAACGTACGCAGCAGACCTCTCGAGAGATAAAGGATCTGGAGGGGGAGCTGAAGCTGCCAAGGCGCAGGAGGAGGAGCTGAATGAGATCCTCAAGCAGAATGAGCTCGCGCTCGACGAGGCGCACAAGCAGGACAGCTTGGCAAGCTCGGACCTCATGAAGCGTTCGAATAGCGTGACGGCGGCGCAGAAGCAGAAGGCGCTCGACACGCTCTCGGTCGAGACGACCAAATTGGCTGCCACCAAGGCTCAGCTGGCGGCGGCAAGTCAGCGGGTGAATAGTCTTGTCGGGGCGCTCGAGAAGCAGGCGCTCATGGCCGAGGAGCTTGCAGACGGGATCCGGCGTGAGCCCACAAGGGCCGCCGTGACTACTGGCGTGGCGGCGACGGCCATTGCGGCCCGGCAAGACATCGAGCAGCACCTCAAACTCGCCAAAGCTCACGTGCTCAAGGCACTGTACCCTGGCATGCTCACGATGGCGCGAGGCGAGTGGCGACTGTACTGGGCGCGCATCCAGAAAGCATTCGAGCGATGCTTCACCCATAACGCTCGACAGGCATGGGCCGACGTGGCCGCCGCTGGCGCACGCTCACGGGCGATGCGTGAGGGGCTGAGCTCGGCGCGTCAGCAGCAGGCAGCTTCTTCGGCGATCAAGCTCATCTCGACAGAGCTGCAGCAGGCAGGCGGAGGTCTTACGGGCGAAGCTCGCTGGCGCCGCCCTTCCCCTCATGGCAGGTGATAAAACGTGAGACGGCTGTACAGTGGGATCAAGCGTGAAGCGTAGGCGGCGTGTGGAGCTTGTGGTTAAGCATGTGGTTAAGTTAAATTGTTTCACACGCGTCGCAACCTCACTCCAAGTCCAACGCCATTGCCAGGACACGTCATGCAGGAAGTAGCGGCCGTTCATTCAACAGGTTCGTCAAGGATGTAAATTTCCCCTCGAGCTGGCATGTGCTGCGAGTCACGGTCTGCATACAGTCTCAATCGGTGCTGACTGCTGAGTGCTGTGTGCTGAGCGTGCACTGAAAACATGGAAATGTGTGACATGCAAGAAGCGGTCAAATACAGATTACAGTTCTCACATCTCAGCAGACGGCCTATCGCAGTGTTCTCAGACTTGTTGTGCGCATCCTCATTCCATACCTCCTCCCGCGAGAAATCTCTCGTCCTCGTCGGCGGCGACCACGTTTGTCTGGTTCTTCTTGCCGCCCTTTTTGACCTTTTTCTTGCGTGCGGTGCGCTCGTCGACGAGTGAATCGTCCTTGGACCCCCGCTGCCCCACCGAACCGTGGCATGCACACCACACCAGCAGCATCAAGGAGACGAGTACCATCACATACTGCATCCCAGCATACTTGGCGACGTTGGCCGCCAGTGCGGCAAGAGGAGCGCTGGGCGCCCTCGATGGTGGCGACGTTGGGTGCGGCACGCGGCGCACAGGGTGATTGGGCGACGGCGGTCGAGGCGATGGCGGCGGCGGCGGCGGAAGAGATGGCATCGGTGGCGGGATCATGGGCGGTGAAGGCATGAAGCAGGTCGTGAACGGTGCACGTGACGGTGTGCCGCGAGCATTGAAGCCAAATGTGGCGCGGCTAGGCGTGAAGACAAAGCGAGCATGCTGCCCAGCAGCACCGACGAGCTCAAAAGACGCACCGTAAGAGGTTAGCACGGTCACTTCAGAAGCACGTCCAAAATCGACGAGCACACGACAGCGTTCGCATTCAACACTCTGCGCAATCTCCGCCCTGAAACCGTTCGAGTACGACAGGAGCTGGGAGTAGAGAATTTTGCAGCTGGTCGGGCTTCCGCTGCTGCCGGCTGCTTGATCACGAGCGGGAGCAGGCAATCGTGGTGGAGCACTCGGCGGCATGCACTCAGAGCACAATCGGCAGCGGCAGCGCCCGCAAACGGCGGTGATGGCACGTGCGAAGAGTTCTGCGCAGCCAAGCGCGCACATGGCGGTCGAGGCGTCGCCAGCATGACCGGATGAGCACGGCACGCTGCCGGGTGGCGACGCAGCGAGCGCGTAGGTCGGCATGAGATCGATTCAGGGCGATCGTGCCGTGTTTGACATAGGAATCCTACACATGAACCTTGTGATGTCTCACAGAGGGGGCTGCCGAGAGGTGAGTGAGTGAGTGAGTGAGTGAGTGAGTGGCCCACACCTCACTCGCGCGTGCGCGCGGCCACCAACACCAACAACCCAGTCATCATACCCGTAATCATCACCCGTCCACCCCCAGGCCAATTCATGCGGCCTTCATGCTATATCGATATGCTGCATGTAGAAGATCCCCAGTTACACCGATACCCGGGCTGGGCTGGTAAGGAGCTGCGAGGTTCACGCCGTCAATCCTAACCGGTAGACCAGCCGTCGAATGGACGGGAGGGTTCGATTACACGGGCGAGGAGACGCGCATGAGCGTGTTAATCCATCGCGCCGCACGAATTACGCACGAATAGCATAGCCATCAGGAGACGGCTCGTTTCGTAACACAGAGCGCATCGTTTTGAACGTTTGCTCGTCGGTAGCTTTCGTGAAGACGTCTGCGCACATAAATTTCGTACTGATCAAGTGC
>Ga0210242_101725_pt1 | contig 14985 bp, 12 predicted proteins | sample ChrtobMeP5a_16mM_FD_155445 | JGI IMG/M metagenome (GOLD analysis project Ga0210242, IMG submission 155445) | Chrysochromulina tobin associated microbial communities from unialgal haptophyte culture, Seattle, Washington, United States - P5a_16mM | ecosystem: Host-associated > Algae > Haptophytes >... | reverse complement strand
ACCGTCGGATTCTCTCGCGCGGTGCGGCCTGCCTTGGCCGTGCGGGCTGCCTCGGCGTCAATGGCCGCGAGAGTGGCCTCGTTCTCGGCAAGCACGGCTGTAGGGTCAACCTCGGGAAGGTCCTCGGACGCAGTGCCGTCGGACTCGACGTGCATGTCCGTGGCCATGTCGACGACTACAGGTCCTGCCCGGGGTCGCATACGGTGAGGCTCAGCCACGCACGAGCCGTCAACGGCTGACGAAACTCGGTTTCGTCAATGACGAAACTCGCGCGGCGGCCGAGCCCACCGTCATCAGGAGGTATTCATGCTTATCAAGAACTATGAACAACGACTCTGACCATCATAATCAAAGTTAAGTACTTAACGCGGTTATGAGAGGGAAGAGGGAGGCGAGAAACGACTAAGGCTACCCAACGGGCTACTCTCAGGTCACTCTGGTCACATTAACAGGACTGCCGGGACCCCCCCCCAGCGGCTATGTCTCGCGCGTTCGGAGTAACGGTAAGCCGCGCTCGCGCTTACCGTTTCAAGAGCCGACGAAACCAGAGCCACCGAAGATCAGAAAATCAGACTCATCCGCCCTTTCGATGGAGTCAGCCCAGCGTCTCTCGCCTCAGTCAATCAATCGCCCTCACCCTTCGCCGCACCTGTGTTGCATGATAGGGGGTACGGGTACATATCATGCTGTGATAGATTGTAACCGGGCATGACAGGCGTCCGCCACGGTCCACACGCCAGCCAGGCGAGGTGGTTGCACGGTCCGCACCGTGTCCGTGGGGACTACAGGTCCTGCCCGGGGTCGCATACGGTGAGGCTCGGCCACGCACGAGCCGTCAACGGCTGACGAAACTCGGTTTCGTCAATGACGAAACTCGCGCGGCGGCCGAGCCCACCGTCATCAGGAGGTATTCATGCTAATCAAGAACTATGAACAACGACTCTGACCATCATAAGGGATGCGAGCCATCGAGCGCGCGCCCGATTCGATTAGGGAATTGGGGCGCGGTTACACGCGCCGTGGCGGCCGCAAGCGGGCGCAAGGGCCACACCCAGAGGCAGGGCACACAGTATCACACGACGGCAGAGACCGTCTAGCGGGCATGATCCGTTCGTTCGTTGGCGACGACAGGGCTTCGCGCGTTTCCGCGTCTTAGTGTTCACAGCGCTATGAACGTTCACTGCAGTAGCATTTGATATGTGAAATATGGTCAGGGAACCTCTTTCGAACGTTCGAGGGTTGTTGTAACGTGGGTTGTTTGTTTGTTTTATGTTGCTAGATGGTGTTAAACACTTCAACACCAGTAGTTGTTGGTCCTTGCTGGCTGCTTTACCCCTATTTCCTCATGATAAAACCTTCTCCTTGAAGCATGGTTGTGGTGTTAATGCAAGACCACGCATGCCCAAACGGAAGGAACGAAGGAACAAACGTTCCATGCCTACTAAGACGATGGGTAAGAGGCTGGCTACCCATGCGCCAAATCTCCAAATGGGGTCTGAGACACCAATCGCAAAGTCGAATGCCTCCTGCCACAGACCCTGTTGGCCCGGCCGCCCTCAATCCCATGCTCGTTGCTCTTTCACGTTCCAACATGTTTGCACACACTCAAGCCAACGGTCATGAGCGCCCTTCAGATCGTCATTGTCCATGCGCACACAGTTGTTCCTCAGAAAAGCAGCTCAAATCCAGCCTTTCCTTGCAGCGCCTCACGGATCAAGGCCTTCCCTTCCTCTCCAATGAAGTTGCGCGACAGCCTGTATAGGGAGAAACAGGAAGGTTGTTCACACAGGAGGTATCCTTCCGTGGCCATCAGCTAGGCACATGGTGCTTACAAATCAAAGTTTGGTAATTGGGCGACAAACTTACTCGATTTTCGTCAGCGCGCCTGTGACAACGGCCTGTGACAGGTCCGACGCCAGCAGGATCGCATCGGGCGGCTTGAGGTCCTTGTCGCGGAAGTCAGCGGTGGTCTGATCGCGCCGGATGCCGCAGAGCGAGATGCCCTTCTGCTTGGCAACCTCAGCGAGCATCTTGGCGGACTCCGCATCAAGCTCATTGCCCAGGAGGTTGGCCACCGTCAGCGCGCCTGTGGCGGCTACCATAGCCGCCACAGCGTTTGCTCCAACTGGGCCGATGCCATTGTCCTTGAAGTTGAGCGACGCGAGCTTGGTCTCCTTGTTACTCTGGATGGCCTTACATACTGCGCTTACGTCCTCATCATTGAGGCGGTTAGAGGACAAATTCAGGGCCGTCAGCGTGCCGTTGACGCGCAGAGCGTCGGCCATCGCAGTGATACCCTCTGCAGTGAATGCTCCAAACCCGACATGATTGAGGCCGCACATCTGGTTGTCTGAGAGGTCCAGCTGCAATACAAATCAAAGCAAGGCAAGGGTCAGAACAGGAAAGGGTTAGAACAAGGCTAATCTAGGGAGGTCAGAAAGTAAGCACCTGTGTCAAGGAGCCATTGTCGCTGATCAAGGAGGCGATCAAAACCAAAGAGGCAGCAAAGAGGTTATTCGTGCGAGAGAGGTCGAGGGTCTCGACGGGGTCGGTGCCCTTGAGCTTCTTGACAGGGAGAGCACACCCGTCCAAGTCCACCTATGCATGAGAGACCTCCAGAAGTCAGTGCAAGAGGGAGCACATCTGGGCTGAGGGAGCACAGCTGAGCTCAGCGTACCTTCGTCAGCGCGCCTGCGACAACTTCCTGTGACAGGTCCGACGCCAGCAGGATCGCATCGGGCGGCTTGAGGTATTGGTTGGAGAAGTCAGCGGTGGTCTGGTCACGCTGGATGCCGCAGAGCGAAATACCCTTCTGCTTGGCGACTTCAGCGAGCATCTTGGCGGACTCCGCATCAAGTTGATTGCGCAGGAGGTTGGCCACCGTCAGCCCGCCGTTAGCAGCGATTGCCGGAGCGAGAGCTACTGCACCCGCTGGGCCGAGCCTGTTGTAACGAAGACTGCATGGCACAAGGGTCGATGTTTCATGTTCAGTCGCTGCTGCAAAGCCAGGTCAGAAAGGTATGCAAGGGAGTTCGAAATTTCGGCAAACCTACTCAATTTTCGTCAACGCGCCTGTGGCAGCCACCATGGTCGCCACCGACTTTGCTCCCACTTGACCAATGCTGTTGCCGGCCATGTTCAGCGACGCGAGCTTGGTCTCCTTGTTGCTCAGGATGGCCTCACAGATTGCACCAACTCCCTTATCACCAACGTGGTTGCCATCAATAGACAACTTTGTCAGCGCGCTATTAACGCGAAGCGCATCAGCGATGGCGTTGATGCCCTCCGCGTTGTAATTGCCTTTCTGCTTGCACTTGTGCCTGAACGCGTTTAACTCGTCCCAGACACCACAGAGACAATTGTTTGAGAGATTCAACTGCCGAAAAAGACACAGATGGGTCAGTAGACAAGGAGTCAAGAGGCTGTGGGCTGACAAGTCTCCCATACCTCCGTCAGCCCGCCATTGACGCGCAGAGCGTAGGCAATCGCTGTGATGCCCTCTGCATTGTAAGCTCCTTTGCAATTATGATCGATGCCGCACAGCTGATTGTTTGAGAGGTTCAGCTGCAATATCATTCAAAGCAAATGAAAGGGTTAGAGTAACAGAAAAGGCAACTTTTCGGGGGCAGAATGCGGCACCTGTGTCAGGGCGCCTGTGACGGCTACCATAGCCGCCACAGCGTTTGCTCCACCTGGACCGATGCCATTGTACTTCAAGTCGAGCGACGCGAGCTTGGTCTCCTTGTTACTCTGGATGGCCTTGCAGACTGCGCTTACGCCCTCATCATTGAGGCGGTTAGAGGACAAATTCAGGGCCGTCAGCCCGCCATTGACGAGCAGAGCGTCAGCAATTGCTGTGATCCCCTCTGCAGTGTAAGTTCCACGCCCACAGCGATCGAGGCCGCACAGCTGGTTGCTGGAGAGGTCCAGGCTCGTCAGCCCGCCATTGACGCGCAACACGTCGGCGATCGCAGTGATGCCCTCGGCTGTGTAGATGCCCTTGCCTTCCCAGTCTAAACCGCAGAGCGTGTTCCAGGAGAGGTTGATGCTAATCAGCCCGCCTGTGACGTTCGTGCTGAGCGCCTCGGCTATCAGCTTGACACCAGCAGGGCCAATGTTCTCTTCGGACGCGTCCAAAAACACGATCTTGCTGACCTTGTTGCCGCAGATGGCGGCAAAGATGGCACCCCAGCCCTCGTCCTTGAGCTTGTTGCCCCTGAGCTCGAGGGACGTCAATGCGCCCATGATAGGCACGAGGTGCGCAAGAAGCATGCCGCCCTGAACGCCGAGGTTTCGCCCACGCAGGTCGAGCTCAGAGACGGAGTCATTGCGCATCATCTGCACTGGAATGCCGCGAACCTCACAAGAGCCGGCACAGGCGACAGCTGCAAGCATGAGCTCGAGCGGCGGCTCACCATTGCCCTCGATGCAGCTGAGGAGAGCGGCTTTGGCACGGCCTCCAAGGAACTCTCTTTCTTGACTGGGCGTCTCCAGATCCACCTTGCGGACCGCGGCCACACTCACCTCGAAGCCCTCCCAGCGCAGTCGGGCCAGGCTGGGCAGCATCCTCCCCGCCGCCGCCGCCTCCCATGGCCGACCCGCGTCGACGAGGATCTTAATGTTGAGATCGGTGATCTCAGCCATCTGAGTCGGCGCGGGCTGACCCTCGCAGCGGCTGAGGCGGGAGCAGAGCACGCGCCGTGCGAGCGCTAACCACAATTGGCTCACACCCTTGAGCTCGGCCAGCGTGCCCAAGTCGACCATGCCCAGCGCCACCTCCTTGGCATCGTCTGTGACTGCCATCCCCGACAGCGAGGGCTGCGGCTGCAGCGCGGGTGGCCCCGCTACAGAGCCCGCCGTGGCTACTGATAGCTGTCCCCCGGCGTTCCCCCCCGGCGAGAACGCCGGCTCGGCGAGTGCCGCCTCGCGATTCTCCGCACTGCCAAAGTCATCCGTTGCGCCGAGCAACTCTCTCAGTTCATCGGCACGTTTGCCGTTGAGGCGTGTGGCGAGGGCGCACTGCGCATGATTGAGCGCCCCGGGGGCGTCGAGGAAGCTGGCGCCCTCGACGAGCCTGAAGAGCTTCGAGATCGAGCACTGCTCGAGCCTCGCCGGCATGGAGTCGGCCTCGCACATCTCCCGGAGCACTGCCAGCTCTGCCGCCGCAATCATCGGCACCGGGTAGACGCCATCTTCGGTTGGAGCGTCGTCCATCATGTCTTTGAGCGTGCCTGCTCGATGGGCCGCCCGGCGCGTCCACTCGACAGCCTCGCCCTCGCGCGCCCGCAAGCGCACGTGCTCCTGGCCGTCAGACATTGATAGCGGTCAGCGAGCGTATAGTAGAAAGCGAACACATCGCTCGGTTTTGTAACGAAGACGCGTCGGAGAGGAGAGGAGAGTCCGCAGAGGAGAAGTCCGTAGAAATTGTAAAAAGGGCAGTCCAGACTCTGATCCAACCTGCAAGATCAGAGTTTTCTCTATCCATAAGGACTCAAACTTCGCGCTCCTCAGCTTGACTTCGCTTGGCTTGGACTGTGCCGATACATTCCGCATTAGTGACCATGATTAGAGACGTATCCGGGATTTGCCCCACCCCGATACGTCACTCTGCATTCGTTTCCCCCCACACCGACCCTTCACGCTTCGGATCGACGCCCCGCTTCTCCCTTTCTCCTCAGGCAAAGTACACGGAAACGCGGGCTTACTGCTTGGCGGAGGGCGAGCGGATTGCGAGCGTCTCGAGGCCAAATATGTGTATGAAGGGCTTCCCGCCGGCCATGCCGTGTTGGGGTCAGTGTTTCCTGCCTCTCAGTGCCCGGCCAGCACAAGGTAGGCCACCAACACGGCAAGGCCGGCGAGAAGTCACGGTTGTCCTGTGGTGCCTCCCCTGGCCGCTACGCGCGCCTCGACGCTCGCGTTGATCGGCGGCGGCGGCGGCGAACCCGGCGTCACAGGCAGCAGAAGTGCAACCGCCTCCTGATGCTTGCCCGCACGAGCGAGCTCGAGCGCCCGCTGCCCCTTGGCGTTTACTCGCGTCGGGTCGACCTTTTGCTGCAGAAGCAATTGTATGGCCCCCGTCTTGCCCGCCTGCGCCGCCGCCATCAGCGCCGTCGTGCCGTCGGCGGTCGAGCGGTCGGGGTCAGCGCCCTTTTTAAGGAGCCAAACCGTCATCAGCCGCGTGTGCCCTCCGTGCGCCGCGGCAAAGATCGCGTCCCAGCCGCTCAGGTCCTGAATGCTCAGGTCGGCGCCGGACTTGCACAGCAGCGTTGCAAGCTTCTCATTGCCCGCGGCCGCGGCCCACATGAGTGGCGTCTTGCCATACTTGTCCGTGGCGTTCACATTGGCGCGAGCCTCAATGAGCGTCTTCGCCGATAAAGAGCGACCGGCCGCTGTCGCGAGCGCGAGCGCCGTGAAGCCATGCTGCGCATCCTGTGCCTCCACGTTCACCGCGGGGTGCCGCGCGGCTGTGGCGGTGGCGGTGGCGGTGGCGGTGGCGGTGGCTGCGGTGCCAAGGCCGCCGGAGGCGCATACCTCCATGTGCCCGCCTCCCCCGTAGAGCAGACGCTCGAGCTCGGGAATATCCTCGCGCAGCGCCGCCTGCCGGAGCTCCTCATCGACGCGCCCCTGGGCCTGCTCGAGGGCCTGCCGGATGCCTTCGCGCTCCGTCGGGTCAGCTGCAAACTCGAGAGCCCGGGAGTAGGCGCGCACGGACGGCGCGAACTGCTTGAGGCAGAAGAGCGCCATGCCGCACAGCGCGTGGCCCCGATGCCAGTCCGGCAACGTCTGCACGATGAGCTCGCCATCGTGCAGCGTCGCCTTGTGGTGGTTGAGCCGAGCACACAGGCTGCCACGGGCTGCCAGCAGGTCCACATTGTTGGGGTCGAGCCCAAGCCCCTCGGTGTAATGTCCAATAGCGTCCATGTGCCGGCCGCGTTCGATGGCCTCCTCGGCGCGCTCGACATGCACAGCGACCGCTCGACTCAACTGCCGGCCTTGCGCTTGGCGCTGATGCCGGTCGCGCTGGGCCGCGGCCAGAACCTCGGCCTCGTCGTCGTCATCATCCCCATCCTCCTCCGCAGCGCGAGCCGCACGCGCGGCCATGAAAGCTGCCGTCTTCTCCGACTCGGTTGGCAGACGCTGTGGCGCCTCATCCTCATGACGCTGTGACTCTGTATCGGGCGCCGTGGCCTCGAAGGTTGCTCCGTGAGCATCGGCGAGCTCGGCTTTCTGCATCGCACGTGTGGCGTGAGGTTCGTCACACACCGGCTGTCGCGACTGTCGTGTTAACGTTCACGGAAGGATGCGCAAACACGGGAGGTCGGCCATAACGATCACCTACATGTATACGAGAGTTCACATTCACAGAGAAAGCCGCTCCCTCGCGTTCGCCATCGACGCGCGGTCGTGATTCGCAGCCAATCGCCGACGACGGCGGTTCTGTGGACATCAAAGACATGTCCACCAGCCAGCGGCAGCGCTATTTCGAGACCGAAAAGGAGAACCGCGTGAAGCAGCTGGGGAAGCACCAGTCAAGAAAGCTCATCGGGCAAGTACGGATGCTCGTGGTAGCGCTCAACTATGAGGGCACTGATGCACCGCTCACTTGCATCATCGATGCGAAGCGGATTACGGAGGCTGCTCAGAAGGCAGGCGTTTCAGACATTACCTCGCTGTACGACAATGGCGAAACGAATGGCTTTCCTTCTCACGAAGAAGTATCCCAAGCAATCATGGACGTGGGTGGACGCTGCGGGCCCGGCGACTACTTTGTGTTCTACTACTCTGGGCACGGCGGCTCGCAGCCCGATGAAGAAGCGCCGACAGGTTTGAGGTGCACCTTAAATCTGCGCACGCGCGACGGTGGGAGCGAAGAGTACATGTGGGATCATGAGCTGGCGAGCCTCGTGTCAGGGCACCTGCATGAGGAAACGAAAGTCCTGATGATGTGCGATGCTTGCCACAGCGGCGGAATCATGGATGTGGACAGTAGCGGCGTATGGGGTAAGAGAAAGGTGGCGGTCATCTCGGGCTGCATGGAGAACCAGCTCTCGGAGGACAGCGGGGACGGTGGTGTCATGACGAACGCGCTGCTCAAAGTGATCCGGCGGAAGTCAGTGAACCAGCTTCGGATGCATCGAGGCTGCTCTGTGCAGTACGTGTTCAATCGGGTGGTGGGCGAGATGCCAGAGCAGGAGGAGGAGGAAGAGGAGGAGGAGGAGGAGGAGGAGGAGTGGGGGGAGGAGGAGGAGTGGGACGAGGCGGAGTGTGAGGAGGAGGATGATGAGGAGGTGCGTGCCAGGATAGCGAAGCTGCGGGAGGCGTTTCGTCAGTTCGACGTCGATGACTCCGGGACGCTTTCCGCTGATGAGCTGGCTCAGCTGCTCACGCGTGGGACAAGCTCTGGCACACCGCTCTCGGCGGAGGATGCGCAAGAGATCATCGACGACTTCGACACAGACGGCGATGGTGTGCTCTCGCTGGACGAGCTCGCAAGGGCTTGGGTGGAAATCACCGGTGGTGACGAGGAGGTGGAGGAGCACGAGGTGGTGCCGGGGCAGCATGTCACGCTCTCGTGGCCGGGCGGCTGCGACCCAAGCAAGTTCCCGTTTCCGTTCTGATGCCGCCTCATACACATTATACTGCACATTTTCCGTATTCCGACGGTACGCAGTACGATTCTAATTTCTATTCAACAATCTCGCGTCGATATTGTCTCGTGTACATTGTACTACGATTCACCTACACCTTCGCTTCGACCTTGTAGCTACGCGCTCCTCACCTACGTGCGTACCTTCCTTCGGCGATGATTGTTGTACGGCTCCTCCTAGACACCTAGAGTTTCACCGCCCGGTCTATCGGGCCTATACCAATATCGCGTTACCGCGGTCGAGGCTTACCGTATGGGTATCGGCCCCAGTTCGCTGGTTCTCGTCACGGCTGTTCTAGGATTCTTGCTGAAGCCGTGATGCTATGGTGTGTCGGAAAACCGCGTCAGTCTGGGGCGTCCATTTCGGTTCTCGCTCATCTAGGTGTGGAGACGGCGCTGCCATGGGTGCTGCGCGAGCTTGCGACCACTGACACAGCGTCCTGCCCAGAGCCGTCGACCCGCACGGGGGAAGCCCCGAGTTCCTAATTGGTTTCCTGATTGCCGATGAAGGAAGCCCCGAGTTCCTAATTGGTTTCCTGATTGCCGATGAGGGAAGCCCCGAGTTCGGATCCGTCGGACCAGTCCACGAGGCCATAGTTGCCCTCTTCGCAAGCGCCGGACTGCAGCAGGGCCTCATCCTCGGCGAGCAGCCGGCCGTTGGAGCCTGGCGGCATGAGAGACGGGTGCTTGACGTGCACGATCAGCACGGCGCGTGGGCCACTGCCGGTGCTATTGGGCACCCGCACCTCATGCTCGAGGCTGTCGTCAAAGACGATCGCTCGCCCGCGCTGCCAGCGCCGTCGCGCCGTGCCAACACGCAGTTCGCTCTCCTCTAGACTACCGGCCAATCCGAGGGAGAAGACCACCCGCTCGTTGACCGGCCCTGTGTGCGCCTTGACATGGGAGCCAGGCCCGAGAAGCGAGAGCATGGCCACGCCCCAATACCGGTCGACTGGCTGCGGCATGCCCTCATTCTCGCCTTCTCCGTAGTACCATCCCATCGCGCGCGTGACCGCCGTACAGATGCCCCTCGTGCGAGCGGGGTAGAACACTTCCGTTCGCAAGCCGCCTCGCATCTCATACTCGCGCTGACAGGGCACGTGACGCTGCACCCACTCGAGCGGGCGTGCGGCGATGCCCTCCTGGTTCGTGTACCAGTGCTTCGCCTCCTCCTCCTTGCCCTCGGCCACCATCTGGAGCAGCCCCAGCAGCTCGGCGTGGATCGTCTCAGTCGCCCGCTCGAGCTCTTGCACCAGCGGACGGTAGTATGATCTCCGGTGGATCTCACAAGAGAGGAGCCGACCAGCTGTGATCTCGCGCGGCCGGTGCAGTGCGTGCGGCCACAGCTGCAGCGCCACGCCCGCCGCGTGCACGCGCGCCGCCCTGCGCCGCTGCTTCGCGCCGCCCTGCTTCTGCAGCACGCAATCCAGCCCATGCAGGATATTGAGTGCGAGCGTGCGCTCTTCTTCGCTAAGCGGCGGCACGTCGTGCGATGCCGCCAGGCCGGGCAGGTAGCCCTCCTTGAGCACGCCGCTCCACGCGTTCGCGTCCGCTCTGGTCTTGAGCTTACGGCCGAGCAGCAGCATGATCGCCTTGCCGTACGCAATTTCCGCGTCCTCCTGCTTGCCGAGGTTGTGTTGCAGCATGCCGAGCGTGCACTGCAAGGTGGGAGAGTAGCGCCCCTCGTCGCGCTGCGCGAGCTTGCGCACAACCGCCACCGCGCGCTGGCGCAGCCGTCGGACGTGGTCGTTGTGGCCCTCGCCCTGGGTGCGGTTAGGCTGTGCGACCTGATACTCGACCTCGTCGATCAGCTCGTTCGCGTGCTTGAACTGCAGAGCGACGTCGCCAGGATTGAGTGCCGCGGCGTGCTGCAGTACGGCCACGCGCACCGGCCGTGGTACCTCCTGCTCGTCCAGCTGACTGGCGAGGGAGCGGTACTGGGCCGCGTCTGTCGGGTTCAGCTCAACAGCACGCATCAGGGCGCGCATGCTCTGCGGCCAAACTTCTCTGATCACCTCCTCCGGAAGAGGAACGCCTTTGCGAAATCGGGTACGCAACATCGGCCAATAGTCTGCGAGCGACAGAGTCGCCATTTTCTGCGAAAAGGTCAGCCTCGGATTCCCGGCGAGGGTCTAGTTGATCCTCATGGCGAACCTCATTCACAGGTTCCACAAACATAGTCATTTTTGCAACTTGTATGCACCTTATCCTGGTGCTCGTCGCTCCTGTCCTGGCCTTTCACGCATCGTCACGCGCGCCGCATACGTCACGACTGTCATCACCACAATGTAACCTGCTCGATGACGCAGGAGATGGCGACATAGTGGCCGTTCTGGAGCTCGCTACGGTCACTGTCGCAGCGCTCATTGGTGCTCCTGCAGCTTGGTCGCTGGTTCGACGCCAGGACGGCTCGTCTATAGACGAGAGCTCCGCGCCAACATCTTCGCCGAGTCTGCCACGCAATGCGCTGACTGAAAAGGTCGCCATCGACATTGACTTGGGTCCCGATGGACAGCCCAAGGGTGTCAGCCGCATCCTGTTCAAGCCGCTGCTTGCGCGCTCTGAATTCCTCGTCGTCAACCTGACGGCACCGCTCGGCCTCGTGATCGAGGAGCGCAACTCGGCCATTGTGGCCACCGGCGCGCTTCCAGGCTACGGAGCCTTTGGGCGCGTGCAGGAAGGCGATCATATCCGGGCGGTCACGGCATACGCAGAGGTCATTGGCGACGCACCGATGTGGCAGCAGGTCACCTCGGGCACGCCGATCGGTGATATCCGATTAGCGCGTCTCATCTTCACCACCGAGGGCGCCTCCTACACCGATGTGCGCGACGCCATCGCTTCGCACAAGGACTCGGACGGCAGCCAGAAGGACAAGGGACGCACGCCGCAGGTCACGCTGGTCCTCGAGCGAGCGGTCAACGCGACGAGCGCGAGCACGCCACGCGATGGCGTGCCACAGCTCGAGTCTCTCTTAGACGTTCTTAAGGGCGACTTGAGTCGTTCAGCCGTGGGTGAGATCGGGAGTAGCGGGAAGCGGGGCCTCGTCGAGAGGGCACGGCAGGCGTTTGGAGTGGACGGCGAAGCGGCGGAAGACAAAGCGAACGGCAGGCCACGAAAGGAGGATTGGTGGTAACGTTTCACACACTACTATCCGCTTGACCTCGCTGCTAGATCTTCTGTTATGAAAATGTCACTCTCGCTCTCTTCACTGAGGACTCTAAGTCTCTATCTTGAATCTTCACACGAGCGACGAGGAGCTGCGAGCTCTATCCTCTAACCGCGCACCCGGTCCCGGGTCCGCCCCCCCGCGTGCCGGGCGTGCGCGGCTCGAGCCTCCGGCGGTTCGCTCCGCGGCTGCGGGTCCGGTCCGGCGACCGATTTTTATGGTATACGTCACTAGGGCTACGGTAAAGTAAACCTCGATGCGCGGGCCGCCCCCGCGCCGGGCGCGCCGGGCCGGTCGCGGTCCGCGCGACCCGCGAGGCCGAGGGATAGAGGCAATTGGTATTAGAGGGAAACTTGCCAGGCGCATTCCAATTATTTTGTTAAGATTCACACAAGCTTGGCGGGGTCACATTTCGGTCTCCTCGCCGCGCCCCGACGAGGTGCTTCCGCTTTCGACTATTTGCTCAATCGTCTCAGGAACCTTGCTCAACGTCTCAGGACGAGTGCTGAGCTGCTGACTGAAAGCGTCATGCACACTGCCCTGCCGGCCATTTTCTTCGCCGCCGTCGTTCGCACGGGATATCTCAGGGTGTTTCACTTGCCTTTCTTCAAGTTCGCGAGGAAGTCACCCGCGCGCCTCTCGTCGCGGCAGAGCACGGCGCGTGCGCCGCGCAGATACTCGTACGCGTCCAACCTGTCCTTTTGCTTGCGCCGACGCAGGAATGCCTCGTTGACGAGGCGCTTCTGGACGAGGCTCTCGACTTTCTCGGGCTCGGCAGGCGGCGGTAGCCTCGAGTCGGGCTCGAGCCCGAGCTTGCGCAGGTGGCCGAAGAGCTCATCCTCCTTCACCCACGTCGGCTCGTGCGACCCCTTGTCCTGACTCTCAGCGATGATCGCGAGGATCACCTCGACGAAGGCGAGGTAGATGGCCTGCCCCTCGTCTGTCTGGGTGAGTGGCTCCGTCACCATCTTTTCATGTGGCAGCAGGTTGACGAGCATGTACCGCGGGCCGCCCGACGCCGCGCCAGCACCGCCTCGGCCCGCTGCGGCCTGGCTGGCGCCCGCTGCTTGGCTCGGTCCCGCCTGGCTCGCGCCCGCACCGCCACCGTCGGCATCGTCGGCCGCATCGTCGGCGGCGCCCGCGCCCGCGTCCGTTTCGTCCACGAGCTTGAGCCCGAAGATATGGCCCAGCTTCTCATTTGCAACGGCTAACACCTGCTTGAAGATCTTGCCGCTGCGATCCTGTGCCTTATGCTCGGGCATTACGTGGTCCTTGATCTCGGTTCGTGTGATGGGTTTCCGCGTGTGCTCGCGGAGCAGTACTGCGCGGGGTAGGTACGCGAAGCAAAACATCCGGTGAGCATCGCCAGAGGAGGGACGCTTAGCGGTGCTGCGGTAGCAAGCGCACCGAAGCGGCAAAGGTTGGTTGCGAGTGCTTCCGCGGTGTCGGCCTTGATAGGCTGCGGCGCCTGCGAGGGAGCTTGCGATGGCGCTGCTTCCTCGCCGTCCTCGTCCTCGTCCGCCTTGCGCTTGCGGGGCGGCATGAATCTGGCGTGAGAGCGCGCGAAAGTACTCTTCGAGGTGTTTCAACGAATTAACGAGTCCACCGGAAGCGCGGCCTGCCGGCGATGATTCTCCTGTGATTTCTAGAAGTTCGTCAAACGTACTGTAGCGGTACAGAACTCCGCGACGATGTGGCCGCTCAGCACGCCCCGTGCTCGGCTGCCGCCACCGCCACCGCCCTCGATGATCGAGAGTCTTTCCAGTGCATGGTCTGATGAAGAGACGGTCGTGGTCGTCGTCCTACTCACTGCTCTAACACTCGCATGGTGCTCTAACTCTTCGGCATGGTGGCGAATGCCCGTGCTCGCTGCCGCAGGTGCCATCCTCATCCCACTCCGGTCGGCTCTCCTTTCAGTACTCATGTCCGCTGCTCGAGATACCCGCACGAGCTATCCGTACCTAGTTGTGATACCACACTGCTTCGTGAGTTCCGCCGTCTACCGGCAGGAACGTGAACGGCGTGAGCCAGCCCTCAGGAGCACCAACTTCCTCCCACTCCCAACGCTCGCCCTGGGCTTCTTTTGCTACGGGTTCGGAGGTACAGTTTCATCAGACCTCCTGATGGGCTTGCCAGTGACTGCCTTTGTGCACTCGCGCATCTTCCCATGCTGGGTTCTGGGCTGGCTGCTGGTGTGGTGCTTCCCATCGGACCTTCTTTACAAAGCTTGGTCGGAGCGGCGAGGGACCGCCTCCTTCCTCCGCCTCCTCCTGAACGCTTTCGATGCGATCGACGCGATCACAACTCCCATGGGGAGAGTCTCGCGCAGCGCCCGCGAATTCGGCAACCGGCTCTCGGCTCCGGTGCTAGCGGGCGTGTTCGCGGGCACTGCAGGGGCGTCGATCCGCTACGTTGAACGTGTCCACATACAGCGGCGTAGCGATGAAGCGGGCTCGAGCCAAACCGCGCTCGCCGCCGCTGTCGCCCGCTCGCTCGGGTATGTCGTCTTCTGGCATCACTTTGCCGTCACGCGCTGCTCGGACCCGGGCGTCGACCCGGCCTTGAACCACTGTAACGACTTCGGAGGCCCTGATTCGGTGCGGATTGCCATGATTTACTTCCATGTCGTCTGGGTCCTCGCCTGCGACTATGGCCTCGCGTCTGGACACCCGTTCGTGTATGCCTCTGACGCCCTGTTTCGCGCGCTAGGCAAGACAAGCTAAAGAGGACTATTGCACCGCGCGTATTAGGCGACTACTAGTACACTTCTGTATTGTGGCCCTGTGTCCCCGCCGCCCGCCGGTCGGGTGTCGGGCATGGGGGTGGGGGTGCGCGGTGTGCTCTACGCGGTCTGACACCCACACGGCGACGAACAAAATCCGAGAAATTGAGTGATCTCGAATCGACTTGACTTGACTTGTGACGGACAGCTGGTAATGGGTATACCGTGAACGCTGAAAGCATGCAATCATGTGTTTCGTTAATGTCGATCTCATGTGTAGAGAGTTGTGTCTCCGTGTGGTCGAATAAGTTCTCGCTTTCTCAACACTCAGTCGACGATCGCGTTCTGTCTCTCGCTCTTCCTCACGGTAGCAGGGAACCAATCGATCCCTCTCTCTTCTCTTCTCTTCAACCATACCTCCGCGTAAGCGACCACCCAACAGAAACA
>Ga0210242_101724_pt1 | contig 14995 bp, 9 predicted proteins | sample ChrtobMeP5a_16mM_FD_155445 | JGI IMG/M metagenome (GOLD analysis project Ga0210242, IMG submission 155445) | Chrysochromulina tobin associated microbial communities from unialgal haptophyte culture, Seattle, Washington, United States - P5a_16mM | ecosystem: Host-associated > Algae > Haptophytes >... | reverse complement strand
GCCGCCTCGCGCGCCGCAATCGTCGCCGCGTCCACGGGTGAAAACGCGATGCCGGCCGCCCTCATCGCATCGAGCACGCCGGCCACGTCCGCCTCCGCACTGCCCGCTGCGCTGTGCAACACCTTGCCCTCCTTGCTCAGCCACTTGGCGAGGTTCGCGTCTGTAGCGCTCATCTCGCCCGTGTGCACACACAGCGACACGCGACCCACCGCCGCCTCCATGTCGGCCACCTGCTTGCCCATACGAGGGTACCCGTTGAGCACGAACGGCGCGTTCCGACTCGCCATCGTGCGCCTAAGCAGAGGCAGCACCACCTTCAGACCCGGAAGCGCACCGCTCGCCTGCGACGCCAGCAGCGCCTCGCCCTCCGCCGACGGATCCTCCTCCGCCAGCGCAGACAGCGTTGGCAGATCGAGCATCGTGCCGCCGCACCGCTTGCCCAGCGCCGCGCTCAGAGAACTCGCGCCCTCGCCGAACACGAGCACCGTCCGGCCCTCGCCTAAGAGACCCGAGCTCGCATCCGCCGGCTGCGAGCTCCGCGGCGGCGGAGGCGGCGGAGGCGGTGGAGGCAGCGGAGGCGGCGCCGCACCCCCCGTGCTCAGGCTCTCAGCGCCCTCGACAAACTCGTCCCAGCTTAGATCGCCGCTGCCGTCCGCGTCGAGCCGCTTGAACGCCATCCCGATCTCCTTGGCCGTCGCACCGCCAAAGTACTTGCCGAGTAGCTCCTTGTTCTTGCTCACTGCCGCCCCCCACTCCTTGCTCGTCACCGTCCCGTCGCCGTCCTTGTCCAGCGTCTGGAAGAGCGCGCGCAGCTCAGCGTACCCCTCGTCCGTGTTCATCGCCGCCGCCAGCTGCTTGGCAGAGGCCTCGGCGCGTGAAGCCTCGCGAGCGGCCTGACCGCGCTTGATCGCTTGCAGCTTCGTCGCAGCGGCCGCCTCCTCTGCCGTCGACCCCGCCGCCGCCTCGCGCGCCGCAATCGTCGCCGCGTCCACGGGTGAAAACGCGATGCCGGCCGCCCTCATCGCATCGAGCACGCCGGCCACGTCCGCCTCCGCACTGCCCGCTGCGCTGTGCAACACCTTGCCCTCCTTGCTCAGCCACTTGGCGAGGTTCGCGTCTGTAGCGCTCATCTCGCCCGTGTGCACACACAGCGACACGCGACCCACCGCCGCCTCCATGTCGGCCACCTGCTTGCCCATACGAGGGTACCCGTTGAGCACGAACGGCGCGTTCCGACTCGCCATCGTGCGCCTAAGCAGAGGCAGCACCACCTTCAGACCCGGAAGCGCACCGCTCGCCTGCGACGCCAGCAGCGCCTCGCCCTCCGCCGACGGATCCTCCTCCGCCAGCGCAGACAGCGTTGGCAGATCGAGCATCGTGCCGCCGCACCGCTTGCCCAGCGCCGCGCTCAGAGAACTCGCGCCCTCGCCGAACACGAGCACCGTCCGGCCCTCGCCTAAGAGACCCGAGCTCGCATCCGCTGCTGGCGGCGGCGTCTCGGGCTCTGCTGCTGGTGGCGGCGCCTCAGGCGCATCCGCTGCTGGCGTCATCGTCTCGGACTCTGCTGGTGGTGGCGGCGCCTCAGGCGCATCCGCTGCTGGCGTCATCGCCTCGGACTCTGCTGGTGGTGGCGGCGCCTCAGGCGCATCCGCTGCTGGCGTCGGCGTTTCGGACTCTGCTGCTGGTGGCGGCGCCTCAGGCGCATCCGCTGCTGGCGTCGGCGTTTCGGACTCTGCTGGTGGTGGCGGCGCCTCAGGCGCATCCGCTGCTGGCGGCGGCGTTTCGGACTCTGCTGCTGGTGGCGGCGCCTCAGCCGCATCCGCTGCTGGCGGCGGCGTCTCGGGCTCTGCTGCTGGTTGCGGCGCCTCAGGCGCATCCGCTGCTGGCGTCGGCGTTTCGGACTCTGCTGGTGTTGGCGGCGCCTCAGGCTCTACCGCTGCTGGCGGCAGCGGCTCGGGCTCTGCTGCTGGTTGCGGCGCCTCAGGCTCTGCCCCTGCTGGCTTCGTCGTCTCGGGCTCTGCTGCTGGTGGCGGCGCCTCAGCCGCATCCGCTGCTGGCGGCGGCGTCTCGGGCTCTGCTGCTGGTTGCGGCGCCTCAGGCGCATCCGCTGCTGGCGGCGGCGTCTCGGGCTCTGCTGCTGGTTGCGGCGCCTCAGCCGCATCCGCTGCTGGCGTCATCGTCTCGGACTCTGCTGCTGGTGGCGGCGCCTCAGGCGCATCCGCTGCTGGCGGCGGCGGCTCGGGCTCTGCTGCTGGTGGCGGCGCCTCAGGCTCTACCGCTGCTGGCGGCAGCGGCTCGGGCTCTGCCACCTCCGCAGCTGGTGCCTCCGCCGGCGCATCTGCTATCTTGACTTCGACTGCCTTGCGGGTAGCGAGGCCGCGGTAGCGCGCCTGCAACAGGGCGGCTGACCGCTTGCGATGTTCTTTTAAGGCGGCCTGCTGGTCGCGGCAGAGCTTGCCACGGTAGCTCGCTTGCAGCGCCTTCGCAGCCGCCTGGCGCTCGGCGACTTCGAGTTGGCGCGCCTTGCGCTCCCTGAACCCTCGGGCCACAGACTGCATCGCCAGTGCAGCGTCGCTACGGCGCTGGATCCAGCGCCGCGCGTAGAACTGTACCTTGTCGACCGCTCTACCTGACTGCATCGCCTCGACGATGTCGCGAAGCCGGCGCAGCCGCAGCGCCTCCTCCAGCTCTGGATCCTTGACCGGGTCCGGATCGTACGCACGTATGTTGGCGAGTGCACCCGTTGCGAACATGACCACCTGCTCGTCAGGGTTCGATGCGAGCGTTCGGAGCGCTTCCGCTGCGCCCAGATCGCGCAGTTTGGCGCACGCCTCGATCGGGTCGAGAGCCGTCACGTTCTGCAGCGCCGCCGCCGCGTACAGGTTGAGAGGATACTCCTGTGTGAGGATGTCCAACAACAATGGGAGCCCGCCGCATTGAGAGAAGAGGGCGAGCGAGAAGGCCGCGTCAGTATCGAAGACGTCGGTCAGCAGGTTGCCGATCAGCGAAAGCGAGCACTGCTTCACCTCGTCCGTCGTCTCGCGGAGGCAGTTGACCAGCATCACCATCGCACCAGTGTCTCGTATCTGCTGGCCCAGCAGCGCCGCATCGTTTCCATAGACGTCAGCGGCTATTTCGCTGAGCGAGGCGAGCGCCGCCAGGCGTGTGCCTTCGTCCGGGTCGAGTAGCTGCTGCACCTGGCCGCTCACGATACCGTCGAGAGAATCTGCCATCGTGGCCGGCCGTGTGAGCAGCCGACCAAGGCGGAGGCCAACGATCCGGGGCGCTTGACAAGTAAGGGGTGTGAACCCTTTTTTTTCTCGCCTGGCACCGTGCACAACCTGATCCAGACTGCTTTTTTTACTTCTCCGTGCTTGGCCGTGGTCTCGGGCCCGACCTGCTCCGCTGAGCCGCGCAGTTGAAGAGGAACATGCAGCAGGTCACGCTCATGGTGCTTGTCAGCGTACTCCTCTCTCTCTGCACAACGGCATCGCCCGGTGAGTGTGCCAACGGCGCCCCTGAGTTGCTGTCCTTCGCTATCCTGACCGATGGCGCGCCTCTCGTTTGTTCCTGCGCAGTCACTTGCCCCAATGGCTGCTCGGCCCACGGCACGTGCCGCAGCGGCCAGTGCGAGTGCTTTCCGGGCTTCACGTACTTTGACTGCTCCCTCAGGACGTGCGCGGGCGACTGCTCGGGCGCGGGCGTGTGCTTCAACGGTACCTGTCGGTGCGCGGACGGCTTCTGCGGCGCCGACTGCTCGCTCAAATGCTGCGTCAACGGCTGCTCGGGCCGCGGTGAGTGTGTACAGGATGGCACCTCCGCGAGCTGCCTCTGCCAGCCGGGTTACGGCGGCGCCGACTGCAGCCTGCGAGTGTGCCCAAACAACTGCTCAGCGAACGGTGTGTGCGCGCCGCCGGCGGACGAGCCGCTCGCCGTGCAGGCGCGCTGGCAGCCCGCATGCCAGTGCTTTGATGGCTTCACTGGCTTCGACTGCTCGCTGAAGGCGTGCGAAGCCGGCTGCTCCGGCCGCGGCTACTGCTACAACGGTGCGCGAACGCGCACGCACGCACGCACGCACGCTCATACGCGCCGCGCACGCACGCACGCACGCGCGCTCACACGCGCCGCGCACGCACGCATGCACGCACGCTCATACGCGCCGCGCACGCACGCATGCACTCGCCTCGACCCACCTCGCGCCCCGGCTCGCCCCCCGCCTCACCTGATGTTTGGCGCGCCTCCTCCTCGGTCCCAGGCACGTGCCACTGCTTCCCTGGGTTCGCTGGCGAGGCCTGTACGCTGCTCGCGTGTCCAAACGAGTGCACGCATCGTGGCCGGTGCGTGGCGGGCACTTGCGACTGCGAGGCTAAATGGGGCGGGCCGTCGTGCGAGGTGCGCGTCTGCCCAGGCGGCTGCTCGGGGCATGGCACGTGCGGCGCGGCGCACGAGTGCGAGTGCGACGAGGGGTGGGGAGGCGCAGCGTGTGCCGAGCGTGAGTGCGCAGGCGGGTGCGGCCAAGGCGGTTTCTGCCGCAACGGCACCTGCCACTGCGCGCCAGACTGGCACGGCGCGCGCTGCCACCTCCGAACATGTGCCGGCGGCTGCGGAGAGCACGGCTCGTGCTATAATGGCACGTGCGAGTGCGCGCTCGGGTGGGGCGGCGATCGCTGCGAGAAGGCTGTGTGCCCGAACGCGTGCTCCTCGCACGGCCAATGCGTGAACACGACGTGCGAGTGCGAGGGCGGGTACGGCGGTGTCGACTGCGCCGTCGCCGAATGCCCCAGGGGGTGTTCGGGCGAGGGAATCTGCGTCGGCGGCGTGTGCGCGTGCCGCGCCGGCCGGCACGGCGACGACTGCAGCGTGGCCGCTTGCCCCGAGGGCTGTTCAAATCATGGCGTTTGCGAGAACTTTCGGTGCGTGTGTGACCCAGGCTTCAGCGGCCCCGCGTGTGCTCAGCGCTCGTGCTCGCCGCGCTGCGCCGCGCCACGTGGCAACTGCGAGGGCGGCGTGTGCCTCTGTGCCCCCGGCTACCTCGGGCCAGAGTGCGCGGAGGAAGGCTGTCCCGGCGGGTGCAACCAGCGCGGTGAGTGTGAGGGCGGCCGATGCTTCTGTGAGCCTGGTTATGGCGGCGCCGACTGCGGCCGTCGCGTGTGCCCCGGAGGCTGCTCGGGCAACGGCGCGTGCCTCGAGGACGCCACTTGTGCGTGCTACTCTGGCTTTCGAGGTGCCGATTGCTTGCTGATGACATGCCTAGAGGGATGCGAGCCGCCACATGGCGAGTGCTACAACGGCACATGTCACTGCGCTCCCGGCTACGGCGGCATCGACTGCACTGCACCGCTCTGCCCCGACAACTGTTCGGGGCGCGGGCGCTGTGTCGATCAGCGGTGCGAGTGCGAGGCGGGCTGGGCGGGTGATGACTGCTCTGAGCGAGCGTGCCCCGATGGTTGCTCCGGCAAGGGTGTGTGTGTCGACGGCGAGTGCAGATGCAAGCGGGGCTTCTCGGGGCTCTCGTGCGGGGCGGCATGCGTGGGCGCGGGCGGCCTCGAGTGCTCAGGACACGGCACCTGCCGGCATGACGCGTGCTACTGCCTGCCCGGATGGTCGGGACACGACTGTAACTGGCGTTCGTGCGTGCCCGAGTGCATGGGCAGCAGCGTCTGCCACAACGGCACGTGCGCTGTGCCCGACGCGCTACCCGCGCCGCAGGCGAGCGTGCAGACTAGGCCTGGCGCGTTCGAGCTCGATGCCATCGTCGAAGGATGATTATCCGGACAGGCAGAGAGGAGAGAGGCAGGCCTTGTATGACGCGCCATGCTCGGCGTGTCGTAACGTAACATCGCCTCCGCCGTGACCTGCGGGCGTGCGGGGACACACTGTTGCGGTTTTAGGCGGGGAGGGTGTGGCCCCGAGTCGTTATCCCAGTTCGAGTTAATTCGGTACAACGGACTACGGTACGGTTCGAGGTGACAGGACACAGGTGTGAGCGGTTCCCGCGATAGTGCATATTAGAAATAACAGAAACGTATACGTAATATACGAGCAGTCGACTCAGCGGCAAATCACCTCCTGGGGCGCCGCCCGCCCCCCGCGAGGACCGAGGTCAACCGTAGCTACCAACGGAACAACGCCGCCCCCGCGCCGAGCCCAATCTGTCGGTTGGAACCCGCTGAGCAGGCTGTGGAATCATGGTAGATGACAACTCAATTTGAACGCTGCACACGTCACGAGCCGCTAGCAGCGACGTTGGTTGGCTTCTCCCACTCGCCGAGGTCGCGCCCGAGCGACTTGCCGATCGTATCTACCAGATGCTCCTCCATGGACTTTTCGGACTGGTCGCCGTTCAACGTTATCTCCCATGCATGCATCTCGGGGAATTTGGTGAAAAATTCCTTCCAGGCCTTCTCTGCTTTCTCAGGTGAGTACTTGGCCCTCACGCCCTTGGGCTCGGGTAGCTCGATCTTCTGCAGTCGCAGCCGGCTCCCCGTGCTCGCCATCAGGTTGACACTCTCGCCCTCCTTGCACTCAGCCGTATTGATCTCGGACTCACCTCGTAGCAGGCACGGCCACCACTTACGCAAGCTGCTGTCGACGATGAGCTTCTGCAGCGTGACAATGAGCCGGTGCGAGTCTTGCAGCTGCCACACGCAGTCGTCCACGCGCACCTTCGCGTGCAGCGCGCCGTCGATGATGGGCGGCTGGCCACGTAGCCCCACCTCGAGGCCGTCCGTCGTGATCTTGCACACGACGTCGCGCTTCGAGGTGCCAGGCGGCATCTCGACGGCCACGGTGAGCTCGGTCAGCTCCTGCGTCCACCGGTACCCCGCGCAGATGTTGCCATTCTTGACAACCTCGATGCCCTTGCTCTCCTCCTGCTGCTGCAACCGCTGCTTCCTGCGCATCTCCATCAGCTGTTGTTGCGCGGCGATGATGTGGTACGCTTCGGCGTCGTCGCCTATCTCGACGATCTGTGGCTCGACCGCCGAGAGCACTGTGTCTTTGTGCCTGCGCAGCGCATCGCGCAGCTTGCTGCGCTCGGACAGGCCGAGGCCTGCCTTCTTCGAGTTGGCCATCGCAGCAGCCTCGCTCTTGACGAGCGATGGCACCGATAGGCCGCCGTCGATGAGAGCTGCAAGCGAGTCCTGCGACAGGCCGCCTGTCTTGCACAGCTGTCGAAGCTCGAGGATCTCGCGGTCATCGAGGCTCATCCTCCTGTCGCCTCGCTGTCGTTCTAGAGTGGAGGCTGCCTTCACGACATTCACGGGGTCAGGTGCTTTCCTCCAAGTTCGAGTTTGGTTGTAACCGTAGCGACAGGAGTCATTCCCGCGACGTAAGTCCTATCCACGGGACGGCCGCTCCCCGGTACATTTACGGCCGATCCGACGATAATGGCGCCCGATGCCGCCACCACCCTCCAACATGTTGTGTCCAAGTGATCCAGTTACTCGCATGCACACGCGCACGCGATGGCGGCCTCAGCAGCCGCGACGCTCTGTGGCACGCATGCAACTCGGCAAGCCCGGCAACTTAGTGGAACTTGACGACGCCGAGGAGCACGTAGATGCTGATGGTGACGATCATCCAGATCGGGTCGAACCTACATCACACAGCATTACACATCGTGAGCAGCAGCAGCAGGGTAGCGCGACAGAGAGGGTGCCGAGGCAGCCGTCGCGCATCAAGCGGTGATGACTCGACCGACGACGTCGCCAGGAGTCACGGCGTCGCGGTTCAAAGAGCAAGCTGCTGGCGCTTACATCTCGTAGTGCGTCACAGGGTTGCCGTCCTTGTCATACTCGGTGACGGCCGACATGCTGACCTCAGCAAGCGGCGCGAGCGCAAACTGCGCCGCCGGCTGGACGACGCGCGACATGGCCACGCGCGAGACGGCAGCCGGCGAGAACGCAGCCGCCGAAGCGAGGCCCAGGACAGCGAGGAGGTTGCGGAACATTTTATTGTCTGCAAACAGGCGCGAGCGCAAATGAAGCGGTCATCGTCCAGAAGGAGCACAAAGCCGTCCGAGGGAGTGTGCGCGAGGCGGCTCTGGGATCGCAGGCAGCCGTGGCGCAGGCCGCCTGATCGGTCGTGAGCTGAGATGCGCCATTGACCTGGAAGGGAGAGATACACTTCCCAGCGATTGGTCAGTTCTTCGCGCGGGAGCGGTGTGAAGAACCTAAGTTTACAGCGCCGCCTGAGGTTCTTCGGTCCTTTTTCACACGCCTTAGGTCCGAAAGGCTCAGGCTCAGGCAGCGGTGTGAAAAAGGACCTAAGGACCTAAGAGCGATTCTTCTATGAGCGCGTGGGCGGTGTGAAGAACCTCAGGCGGCGCTGGTGCTGGTATCTGGGCGGCGGCTGCTCGCCGGCTGACAACCCTTTGCTTGACGAGCTCTGTGAGGGCGCTCGTGAAGCCGGGGACGGAGTGTGGCGCGCCGGACAGGTGATTGATGTCGACGACCAAGCAGCGGCCGTCCGGGGCCACGAGCACATCAACACCCACGAGCGCCACGCCCATGTGCGCACTGATGGCTGTCACAATTGCATGCACCTCCGCCGAGCGTGCCAGCAGCGCCGCCTCGTCGGTGGCGGCTGTGGCGGTGCTGGCCGCCGTGGCCGCCGTTGTAGCGGCAGCGGCGGCGGCGGCGGCGGTCGCAGTGACAACTGCGCCGCCGCCGCAATCGCCACAACCGCTGCCATCGTCGCCACCGCCATCGCCGCCATCGCCGCCATCGCCGCCGCCGCAGCTGTCACCGCCGCTGCCGCCAAAGCTTTGGCTTGCCACAGCGTCGAGAGGCTTTTGAGAGTCGAAAAACATGATGGCGGGTCCGTCGGCGCGCGCCTCAAAGTGCGGGATCGATGGCTTTAGCCGCGTGTGCCGCAGCGTGCCCACGCCGTACCCCTTGATCACCAGCCCCGCGTGCGGCACAAACTCCTGCACCACCATCGGCAGCGCGAGCACCGCCCGGTGCTGCCCCTCGCACAGCTCTTGCAGACCCTGCTCGCGCATCACGACGGCAAGGCGGTGGCCGCTGGGGCCGCACGCAGCCACAGGCTTGCACACGAGCGGGTACGCTAGCCCTCGTGCAGCCGCGCACGCCGCGGTGGCGGGCCCTTGGCAGAGCAGCGCAAAGCGCGGCTGCTGCACCAAGGGCGCGAGCTGCGAGAGGGCCTGACACATGGCGCCGCGATCCGCGAAGACAGCTACACGCTCGAGCGGCTCGAGCAGGGCCGAGCGCGCCGACAAGTGCTGCAGCACCTTCCATCGGCGTGCTGCTTCGATATCCTCCGCCATGACGGCTGCATCGTAGGCTCCCTTGTGGATGGCAACGTCGCACTCCGCCAGTTGCTGTTCGTCGCTGTCCCCAGCCCGGTATCCCACGTATCGCACGCCGTCATGCTCGGCGTTGACGAGCTCGCTCAGCGTGGTGAGCTTCTTCTCGGCGAGCACGCACAAGCACGTCGTCATCAAGCTCACAGGTGCTGTCTCGAACGCTCCAGACGTGTGAATGGCTGTGATAAGGGGGGGGTCCAGGGGGGAGGCGTGTGAATGGCTGTGATAAGGGGGTCCAGGGGTCCCCGAGCCAGTTGTAACCGCACACGTATGTACGCCGGTCCGGTGTCTTAGTTGTCGAGTTATAAACATTGGCTGTGAATTGGCGGATGTAATACATGTACTCAGCCGCGACTCGGAAGGGCACCCAAGATTAGGTGTTGAGGAGGGGCGTGGGCCTCCAATGGGATACTGAGCGTGAATGAATGGGCGGAAAGCGGACGCTCTCGTGTCTCGAACTCACTCCTCAGGGCCGCCCCTCTCAGCGTCGCAGCCACGACCGGGCACCACGCATGGCACCACGCCGGTCCCCGGTCGTCGTACACATGCCCCCGGCCGGTTTTCAGAGATTGAGATCGCACTGTTCTCTGATGGCGCCTGTGCGCTGTAGGCCTGTGTGGGGAGAGTTTAAGGGACAGAGTTCGCGCCCGGCGGCAATTGCCCGGCGGGTGCAGGGTTACGTCCCCCACGCCGACGGCGACGCCCCAGCAAATTTTGGCGAAAACGCGTTTCCCGTAATCCCGACGCGATACGCACCGACAGCGGGTCGTGAGATAATCTGAAGAGATAAGTTTTGATCTTTCATCGTACTCGTGATCCGGATGAGTCTGCTTTCAGAGTCTCAGGATACAGATCTCGAGACCCGACACGGAAGAGCGTCCACGACCACGTGGAGTGTGCGGCTTTGAGCTCTGGTATACTCTGTACCTCGTCCGTTAAGAACTTGAGATGCTCCCTCTCGGCAGCGCGCTGTCTGCCGTGCTGTTTCGTTCCGACGCGCACCGAGAGGCCACGCCACGCCGACGCAACGGGGGCTGGGCCGGGGCCCGCCCTCCGCTCTAATCGTCATCGCCCTCGCCCTGCGGCGCACTCACCTTGGCGCCGGCTGGCTTGGACATGATGATCTGATCGACGCGCAGCACCGTGACGGCCGCATCGGTCGCCATCTTGATCGCCTCGCGCTTGGTCACGAGCAGGTCGAGGATGCCGCAGTCGCCGGTGGTCGCGTTCACGATGTCAATGCCGACGCCCTTGTTGCCCGCCTTGTGCGCGGCGTACATTTGGGCGATCATCATCGTGGCGTCGAGGCCCGCGTTCTCGGCGAGGGTACGCGGCACCACCTCGAGTGCGAGCCCAAACTTTTGGATCGAGTACTGCTCGAGGCCGGGCTGCGCCTCGCCGAAGGACGTGAGCGCGTCCGCCAGCAGCAGCTCCGTCGCGCCCGCGCCCGGCACGAAACGAGCGTCCAGCGTCATCGTCTTGACGACGTGCACCCCGTCGTCGATGGCGCGCTCGACATCGTCCATCAGGTTGGGCGTCGAGCCACGCACGACGATGGTCGCGACGCGCGAGCTGTCCGACTCCTGGTCGAAGATGGTGCAGCGCGTCGAGCCAATCTCCTTGACGTACACGTGCGCGCAGGCGCCGAGATCCTCCGGCTTGGGAGGCTCCATCCGCACGAGACCCGCGGCGCCGGTGGTGCGCATCAGCCGACGGATCTCAAACTTGGAGGGGCACTTCATGACCATGATGCCGTACTTTTCGCAGAAATGGAGCGCGAGCTCGCCCACCTGCGCGCCGCAGATGATCATGTTGCATCCGGTGTCCGCAATCGCCTTGATTACTCGCTCGAGAGACTCTTCCTCCGAGTTGTTATACGCCTTGAGCTCCTCGGCCGATTTAATCATGACGGTGCCCTTGGTCTCGGTGGTGGCCGAGTCGAGCGGGATGCCGTACACGGCGATCTTCGCGTCCTTGACGTCGGTGATCTGGCCGAGCACGCCGCGCGTCAGGCACATACCCTTGACCACCGTCGTTCCCAAGATGGAGTTGCCCATGATCTTTGCCACGCGCACGTTGTCACAGTTGAAGTGGGCCGGGTTCTCGGGCATGGCGAGGCAGCAAGCCTCGGCGATCTTGGCCGCGAAGAGGTCCTCGTTGCCCCACTGCTTCGCCGCGATCACCGGCTTGATCGCCGCCGCGAGCGCGATCGGATCTTTGAAGATGGACGGCTCGTACGTCTTCTTCACCAACGAGTCGAGCACCTCGAGGCACTTGGCCGAGGCGGCCGTGTAGCCGGCAATGATCTCGGAGCAGTGGAGCCCGTTTATTAGCAGGCTCTCGGCGAGCTGCAGCAGCTCGCCGCCCAAAACCACGACCAGGTTCGTGCCGTCGCCCGATTCAGACTCCTGCATCTTGGAGGCGAGGACCAGCATCTTGGCCGCCGGGTGCTGCACCTCGAGCTCCTGCACGATGGTGGCCGAGTCGTTGGTGATGAAGAGCTTCTCGAGGTGATTGATCACCATCTTGTTCATGCCGTTCGGGCCGAGCGACGTGCGCACGATCGTGCTCAGGTTCTTGCACGCCTCAATGTTTTTCAAGGTCGCCTCTTGGAGGCCGGCCATGCTCTTGGAGCCCTCCTTGAGCAGGCCTTGCGTGCCAAAGCCACCAGCCTGTGCGCAGCAGCGGACGGTCGGGGGCGAAGCGCGCGTGTCAGGCGCCAGGCGTCGCGATGGAGAGCAGCATGGCAGCAGCCTGTGCAAAGGAACACGTGAGGCTCCAAATAGGCGGCGGTGCCGCCGCCGCCGCCCTTGGACCCCAGTGGAGCATGAGCGAGCAGCGACTCTCATTCGCACGGCGAGAGATGCGTCGGGCGTTGGGCGCACCGTGAGCGAGCGCGCCATTGCTGCTGCGGTGTGGTGGTGAAGAGCAGCGGATTGCCGAACGCGGGCCCAAAGCAACTCGGTCGGAGTGCCGTTGGCCGACGAGAACTTTTGGGTGTGAAAGCGTTGTGACGAGCAAAACTTCTTGATGCTCTCGAGCGCTCGACCTACGCTCGACCCCGGGTGGGTACATTTACATCGAATAGGTAAAATACAAGGTTCCTACACGTGTTGTTGGTCGAACCTCTACAAATGTATTCCTATGGTGCCGCAGGCGGCGTGCCGGCCCTCTTCTCTGCGCGCCGGCCGGCTCCAGCTCAGGTCAGGGGTCTCAGGCTGGGGTGTAAACTGAGGTTTGGGCACAGGGGTCTGGGGGGAGGCTTGCCCGCCGCAGGCGCGAAAATTTTGGCGATATTTAGCCCTGAAAGTGATGCCACACACACTAAATATCGTATTATTCGTTCGGAGCTTCGTTCCCTGTGCCATACTTGTACCGACTAATACAATCTACACACTAGCTTGATCGTGCGAACTGCTTTGGCTGCAGGTTATCGACGGCGCTTTTCCAGGTGCTCACTTGCTCGTGCACCTGCTTCGTGCCGTGTGCCAGCGGCTCGAGAAGGCTGTAGCCGCCCGTCTGCGCAGGGGGCAGCAGCGGCATCCGGCAAGCGCTGCAGCTGCGGCGGAGCCAGCACCGCCTCAACCGGCCGGGGCGGCGTCAGCAGCTTTGAGCTCGGGTCGGCAGATCGGATGCCGTCGGCGGTGACAGCAATTTGCGCCTCCCCGGGCTCGCCACCTTTGGAGAGGGCGGCGAGGCGTGGGCGGCGAGGCGGACGCCGTCGCGCCATTCGAGGCTCACCTGCATGTTGCACATGTGCGCCCACGCCTCGCCCAGCGCGGGCACCAGCCCACTAGTGCCGAGCACTTCGTTGGCGCGCGTGGACACCTGGTTGATGAGCACGACGACGCACGGTGCGCGCGGCGCGCGGCATGGCTGAGGAGCTGTGCCATCTGCCCGACGAGCTGGAGGGGCTTGGCGTACGTGAGCTCCGAGTTCGCGCGCACGTGGAACGCGATCGAGTCGACCACCACCAGACGCACGCTCCGGCCGGGCCGGCCTGGCGCATTGTTCGCGTGCCTTTGTGTCCCTGCGACGCGTCGGAAATGCGACGTCCAGGCTTCACCTCCGATCGCGCATGGTGAAGGCACCAGTGACGGACCGAATGACGAATTCAATTAACGCGGGGGTTTGCAGCCCTTCCCAGATCTTTGCAGCCCTTCGATCTACGCGCGACGGCGATTCGAATGGTACCATCGCGGTCCCTTAACTCCCAGGGGTTCTCAGATTACACACTCGCCACTACTGGCCTGAGACCCCTGACCTGAGCTGGAGCCGGTCGGACCGGAGCGCGGAGGGTATATGGAATATGCGGACGAGATCAGAGGCGTGTACCGGCCTGGGGCCGTAAGCCGTAACTTATCGACGGTAGTGCTTTGGGGTTAAAAAGCTGTCAGCCGTTCGGAGCTATGTGCCAGCGGAGAAGCCGCGAAACTCACGCGAGCTCCATTGTCACACGTTCACGTTCACGTTCAAAGGACCCTCTCGGCCAGACACACGCGCAAGTTCCAAGGAGACACGCGCGAGAGATAAAATAGGCATCATGATAGCCATGGGCCATGGCACAACCCACAACTACGGATGGAGCTCACGCTCACGGCTACATGTTGTACGAGATTAACGAGATCGGTCGAGAGGGGCGCTTGCGTAACCCGCAGCTCTCGAGCCGCAACCGAGGGTTGACTGATGGCTTTCATCAGCTCCAAGTCCTGTGTTGCTGAACACCGTACACGCTTAGTATGCCTCTGGGGGTGACCCCCTCGCGCCACGTACGCTGCCTGTAGGCGATGTTTACTTACTTACTTACTTACGCGCGCGGCAAGATGAACTCGTACGAAGATGAAATCGTACGCGGACCAGCATCGAGTGGGGCGTTTGGCCTGTTTCGGTATGGACAAGTTGCATACATGGAACCAGCCCATCGGATGTATGGACAGCGGAGAGCGGAGCTGCACTGTGCCTCACCGAGCACCTCAAGTGTCGTCCGCATCGAAAATTTTCCAGCCCTGTTTCCGCTCGGCCCGCTGGCCCTTCTCGGCTTCCATACGCCGCAGCGTCTCGGGCTCGGCGTCGAGAACCTCCCGGCGCCGAGCGGCGACATCACGCCGTCGGGCCTCCTGAGCCATCTTGTTGGCCAACTCGCCGCGCCGGTCATAGTCCTTGGCATCCTCGATGGCCTGGCCTCCAGCTCGATTGACAAGGTACAGGATGCCCACAATAGCAACCACAGCGTAGTACGCGTCCACCGGGTCCCGCACAAAATCAAAATCCAGAGCGAAAGCAGCGCTTGGAGTTGCAGCAGCGGAAAAAGCAACTCCAGCGGAGCGCAGGCCGGGTGCAAACTTGGCGGCTACCTGCGATGAGCCGTGTTCAGGCCTGGCGTGACACGCAAGTCCGGCACGCAAGGCGGAAATGCACACGCACTTGCACAGAGCGAGGCTTCCAAGCTTCATGGCCTGTACATAGTAGGAAGGTCCCACACACCAACCCAACGTAACACACCATCCCAACGAAACGCTCTGCCCCCGAGCACAGCGAAATGTGTCGTCGCTCTGCTCGGGGGGAGAGCGAATTGTGTCGTCGCTCTGCTCGAGAGCACAGCGATTTGTGTCATCGCTCTGCTCGGGGGGAGAGCGAAAACGGGGGCAGGCAGTGCGATTTTCGCAG
>Ga0210242_101719_pt1 | contig 15060 bp, 11 predicted proteins | sample ChrtobMeP5a_16mM_FD_155445 | JGI IMG/M metagenome (GOLD analysis project Ga0210242, IMG submission 155445) | Chrysochromulina tobin associated microbial communities from unialgal haptophyte culture, Seattle, Washington, United States - P5a_16mM | ecosystem: Host-associated > Algae > Haptophytes >... | reverse complement strand
CGTACATGTACATGTCCTGTACATGACTGAGACTAGACAACTAAAGTGACTAAAGTAAGAGAACCTCACCACCGAAACGAGAAACGACAAACGGGGGTGGGGAAGCCGGCGGTAGCACTCTAAACATACAATTGTACCCCCCTCAAGCGCCCCTCCTCAACACCGAATCCCTGTGTGCGAACGAGGTTTTCAAGCCTTTCACACATGTTCACACGACCGTCTCTATGCGCTGCGCCTGGGTCGGCATCGCCATCGTCATCTATGTGTCGACGGCCACCGTGCTGGAGCTGTATTGGATGACCGCGGCTCGACCAGCTGCATCGGCAGCTGTTGACGCGCAGCAGGCGCGTCAGCAGGCTTCTCTGGCGAGTGTGCCACATTCGACTGCTCCACTCCCGCCGCCATCTTCAGCACCGCCGCCGCCGCCACCAGCCCCTACATCGAGGCCAAAGATCCGCAAGCCGCGCACAGCCAGTGGTGTCAGTACACCTGCCAGTCAGCTGCCGGCTCATGGTGCAACACGCGAAGCTGAGCGATGCTGGCGGATGCCACCTCCATTCTTCGAGCCACCCTTTGACGAGGCCATGGCCTCCATCGTATGGTCGAAGCCGATGCCAACGAAGCACGGACCGCTCGAAGACGTGCCCGCCGCGGAACGCGCCCGAGATTGGCCCAGGGACAAGGTGGCGAGGCTCGAGCGCTTGCTGCCCCTGCGCACGGACATGGCGGCCACGCGCTACAACAGCTGCGCCGTAGTGGGGAGCTCCCCGGAGCTGCTTCTCTACGAGGATGGGCGCGCCATTGACGCGCATGATGCCGTGTTCCGTGCCAACCTGGCCGTCGTCGATGGCTTTGAGGCGCATGCGGGCAAGCGCACGAGCGTGCGGGTGATCAACCCGGTCGAGTCGGTCATACGGGCGAGGAAGAAGGACATTTACGACAGCAGCCGTACGATGATCGTCAAAAACCAGGACCCACCCGCCATCCGCTCCCCTTCCAAGGAGCACAGCCGATTCCTGGAGCAGAGTGAAGAGGAGATCCAGAGGGCCGTGGCGTCTGCGCCACTGCCTCCCAATTTCCTCGCGAGGCGCGCTGTGCTCGAGCTGTGTAACTACTTGATGCTCGCGAGCATCGACGCCGACGCGGACGAGGGCCGTGTGGCACCAGCTGCCGAAGGGGGCGTGGGTCGCAAACAGGGCAGTGCCAAGGCGCTCAACATGACGTCCACGACGGCCGCCTTTCGAGCCTACGCTGCAGGACGAGCCACATCGTGGCATCCGAACGGCGACTCGATCCCCAAGTTCTCAAAGTCGCATTGCTCGACGGGGACGGTTCTGCTTCTGCAGGCGCTGCTCACATGCCGGCACGTAGAGCTATACGGCTACCACGCTTGCTCGTGCGAGGACAAGTGCAAGGCGCCAAGTATTGCCACGCGCAACCATTACTGGGACAAGAAGACGACGCCCCGTTTTGGTGAGATGTTTGCGCGTTACGAGAGCCACACGCAGCTGTACCAACGGCTTGAGAATGCGTGCGGCGTCAGCTTTCGCATCGCGCGCCGTGAGCATTGCGACAAAGATCGATAAATAGACAAGCTACACGACGTGTGTGAACGACGCGAGAGAACTTTTCGTTTTGATTCACGCGGATTCGGCAGGTGTGAGTCTGTGAGCGACTGCCGCCCGACAGACGCGCGACAGGCCGGCCCACAGCCCGTGAACTGCAACACGTCTCCGTGCGTACTACGTAGTAGTTCGACACTGCAAACTGCAGCGGACCGCCCTCGACGCCCCGGGAAAGGACGAGTGTAATGGCCGAGCCCCAGTCGGCCCGCGTCATGACAGCGCCGCACACCCATGCGCACACAGCACTGATATGCGCACAATTCAACGAAGTCCGCAGACATCATGTCACGCGGGCCGAGGGAAGGCGAAGCATCCCGCTCGACCATGACAAGAAGACAACCGCTCGAGCCTCGTTCTGGATGGATGGCAGCGGGCCTCCTCCTGCACGCTCCCCTCCTGAAGGTCTCACGCACGTCTTTGGGGGTCCCGCCGGTACCGGGACACCTGGGCCCCTGGCGGTCCGCACGCCTCGTGCCCGCCGCCGCGCCGCCCTCAGCACGTGCGGCCCCGAGTCCCCCGAAGGGATGCAGCTCGCTCGCCCTCTACATCAGGTCGCCTCCCTGATCGAAGAGGAAATTGGCCGCAAGGTTTTCGTTCTTGTCGCAGGCCAGGAAGGCCTGGACGACGATCGGGCGCGGGAAGCCGAGCGCCATCAGCCGCTCGATGGCACCCTCGTCCTCCTCGTCAAGCTGCGCATCCACCGGGTTCATACCGCCACCGCCGCCCGCCATCGCGCCGAGCATCTGCTGCATCATCATCGGGTCGATGCCGAGCTGCTCCATCACCTCAGGGTTCTGCATCGCCTGCTGGATCTCGGGCAGCTGCATCAGCTGCGCGAGCATCTCAGGGTTCTGCAACAGCCCCTCGAGCATCTGCGGGTTCTGCTGGATCATCTGCTGTAGCGCCGGCGGCAGCCCACCGCCGCCACCGCCGCCGCCGCCGCCGCCGCCCTGGGGCGCCGCCATTCCAAACGGGAGCGCCGCGCCGTGGCCGGCACCGGGCGGCGGCCCGAGCTGGCCCGTATGCGCCTGGTTGAGCAGCGCGGCAAAGGCCTGCGGGTTTGCCTGGATGAGCTGCAGCTTGGCCGGGTCTGACGCAGCGAGCCCCTGCAGGTATGCTTGCAGACCCGCCTGGTCGCCGATGGCCACGAGCTCGGAGCGGAAGCTTGCGGAGGCGGCGAGCTCGGGCCACGTGGAGGGTGTGGGCTCGTCTTCCATGTCGTCTTCGCCCTCATCCCCCGCCTGCGGGATGCCCTCCTCGAGGTACTGCACTGCACGATCTGGGTTCATAAAGGCGGCCACCATGGCAGCTTGCACCTGGTCACGCGCGTAGCCCATGTCGACAAGGTTGTCGATGGCGGCCTGCGCCTGCGGCGAGAACTGCTGTTGTGCCGGCGCGGGCGCGGGCGCGGGCGCGGGCGCGGGCGCAGGCGCGGGCGCGGGCGCGGGCGCCGGCGCGGGCGCGGGCGCGGGCGCCGCCTCCGCGGGCGCGGCCGCTGGCTTCGCCTTGGGCTTGGCGGCCATCACAACCATGAAGTCGCCGTCGCCGATGTTGTCTGGCGCGCGCAAGAGAGAGCAGGCGAGCGAGCGACAGGTGGGTGAGCGCTGGCGATCAGCTACGGGCACGCGCTACGCGAGGCGGCGGGGTGGCAAGCTGGCGGGCTGCTGCTCACAGGAGGCCAGATCCTTGTCGTTGTCGAGCACCTTGCCCTGGAAGATGAGCTTCATGCCCTCGGCATCCCAGCCGGCACTGGTTCCGTACTCGCTCGCGGCGGCGACCTCCTTGACCTTGCCGACGATCATGTCAGGCGTCACCTCCTGGTCATAAGCCTCGCCTTTGAGCGTCTTGAGCTTGATCTTCATGTCGGACGACGCCAGCGATTCTCTGAGCAGCTTCTGAGCGGAGCAGGGCGTGCACGGTGCGCGCGTCAGGCCGCGGTGGGGCGACCAGGCTGTGCTGCCGCGCTTATGGCGCGCGCGCAGGGCGAATTCGTGCCGGCGGCGCGTTAGTGCGCGCCTTCTTTTCGGAGCGCCGATGCCAAGGAGAGCGCGGGCGCAAAAAAGCGATGCCGGTCGCTTCACTTTCCACAGTAACTGTACATATAAACACCTAAGCTGCAGCCCACTTTCCGAGAAGTCGGCCGAAAGTAGGCAATCACACGAGGACGCTAAAAGCATGTCGGATGGTTTTGTGGATGCCGCGCCGTGCATCAAGTGGACGTCGCTAGGCGTCGTCGTCGTGCAGAACACGGCCATGTACCTCGTCGCCCACGCCTCGGTCGCCGCACCCGGCACAACTTCTTACATTGGCTCCGTCGCCGTGCTGCTCACCGAATTGATCAAGGCGGCAGTGAGCGTGGCGAGCGCCGCGGCGGAGTCGGGTCCATGCGGACTCGTGGCGGAGCTGCGCGTGCTGCTTTTCGGCGACCTTTGCTGGTCAGCTTCCTTCGCAGTTCCTGCCTTCTGCTACTCAGTCCACAACAACTTGTGGTACGTGGCTGTTGCCAACCTTGACCCTGTGACAATTGCTGTCACAACGCAGTTCAAGATCGTCTTCGCGGCGCTCTTTGCACGGCTGCTGCTCGGCCAACGGCTGAGCGTCCTACGGTGCTCGGCCGTCGTCCTCCTCATCATCGGCCTCTCACAGCTTGCGCGCGCCGGTGCCACCGCGAGAGCTGCACCGTACGCCGTGCCGGCCACCGCAGCAGCCAACCACGATGGATCGGTACCAATGCTGCTCCCGACGCCGCACGCCGCACCACACGCGGCTGCAAAGCCCAACTTGTTGCGCGGGCTGCTGGCCATGGCTGGACTATGCGCGCTCTCAGGCTTCGCGGGCGCCCTCACTGAACGGCTGATGAAGGACCCGTCGCGCCGCTCGTCGCTCTGGGTGCGCAACCTGCAAATGGCGCTCTTCTCGACGCCAATGGCCGCAGCCACCGTCCTCATCGTCGACGGCGCTGCGCTACACGCGCACGGCCCGTGGGTCGGATTCAATCGGTGGTTGCTCCTCACTATTGGCCTGGGCGCGCTCGGAGGTATCGCCGTCTCCTTCGTCTTCCGGTTTGCAGACAACATCCTCAAGTCCTTTGCCGTCGGCTGCTCCATCGCGCTCAACTGCGTGCTCTCCTCCCTCATCTTTGGGCTCGTCGTCGACCGTGGCATGGCCCTCGGCATCGGACTCGTCGCCCTCGCCTCGACTGTCTACAATGTGCCGCCAGAGTGCGTGTGGAACGGGCTGGCTTGGTCGGGCGTGCTACCAACCACGACGACAAACTACGAGGCCCTGCCACTGAGGGAAGTAGAGTTGACCAGCGCGCAGACGCCGGGTCAAACGTCGGCACTGCGCTCGGTCGCAACAAGGTCAACCGGATCTCCAGCGATGACTTCTTGAGTGCATGCTTCGTTTAGCTTAGCGTCGGTTACGGCGGAAACGGCCGTTAGGACGTGTATAGTTGACTACTCTCTACTGTAGCCTTAAAGCCTTTTTTCAGTCTGGAGTTCCAGGATTAATCATCACCGTACCACACTGAATGCTGTCACTAGTATACTCGCTGCTCGTCTCTACGCGCACGCCTCATCGCCCACACCCAAATCACCGACTGCCCACGACGCAGCCACCCGTGACCCGACTTGCGACTAGCTTTAGCCTTTCGGACCATATATACTGCAACCGATCCCCCCCGCCCCAGCGGAAAGCGAGCCAAAACGAGAAGCCAAATGGGGACGTTCTTTTACCAAAGCAGTTTAAAGAGTGTGAGGCACGGCGGCTCATCGGCGCAGAAAGCGTCTCCCCGGGGCAGAGTGTCCCTGTCCGTGCGTCGGTGTGAGAACGGAATATCAGCTTTCGACTGAGCTTGCGTCGCGCCGTGCCGGCGCCTAAGCGACGGCTGTACGCGCTTCGGCTGAGCGGTGCCTCGACGCTTCTAGTTCCGGACGCTCGACCCAAAAGCGCCGCTCGACTCGATCGCTTCCCTCCCCCCGGGTGGAACCGACCCGCGCGCCCCGCCCGTCTGCCGTCATCGCTTGCCCTTGCGCGCCTCGGGCTCGGCGCGCGCGGCGTGGCCGCGTCCCACCGCGCCCCCCCGCAGGATGTGCGTGGATAGCTTCGTTAGAATTCTTCACGCCCGCCTCCAAGCCATGCCATTAAACTTATACAGTGGGTTACCCGCGATTTCCTCAAATTCATGAGACTCAGTCGCTGGATAGAATTTGCGATGTGATGCCCAAAAGTTGCTTGCGCATGCGACCGATTGAGCGTGCCGACGGACGCGCGCGAAAGCCACCAACTCCTTCGTCGTGGTATTGTACATAGCAATATTGCACATCATGCCGCGATGTCTACCCTTGACGACACTCCTGTTGTGGCTGACCACCTCCCTAAGCAGTTCGACGTTTTTTTCGCGTCGCAGCTTCTCCAATGCCGCGGGATTCGGCTGCCCATCCCACCTCGAGTACCGTCCATAAAGAGCCTCGACGGATCTTGCCATCACTCGCGGACCTATCAAGCCGCCCCGGAGAAACATGCACGTCGCATGGGCACTTCGAGTTTGGGTGCAGTTCGACGCGCCGCTCATGTTGCGCATTATCTCATCGAAGAATGCGATGTTGCGTCGAATGAGCTGCGAACGGGCCGGCGCCGCGAGGATGCTCTGCACAATGTCCTTACCGGCCAAATCGACCGAAGCTGTTACGCTTCTGCTGCCAAGCAGGTCGATGCCAAGGGGACGGAGGAGCTCAATATCCGTATCGAGATACATGCCACCATCGTAGTGCAGCTGCACCAGTCGGCAGAGGTCCGAGCGGAAGGCAGGCCACTTCTGCTGCGTCTCAAGATTCCACCACCAGTATGTCGACATGCGGTCACTAAAAAGCCCATCTGAGATTGCAAGCTCAATCCTCTCGATGCAAGTCTTGTCGTTATCGACGATCACACGCCAGTTTGGATGCATGGCCACGATGTGCCGAATGTTGAGCTTTAGGATCGGCTCAATCGTCATGTTCTCCAGAATGGCCTCCGGTGGATAGGTGGGTGGAAACCGAGGGGCCAGCATCACGAAGAGCAAGTGAGCGGGCACACCTTCAGAGCCGCGAGTCTCCTTTCGTTCTGGGGACGTCGCCATGATCGCGCCAGGGTTGCGCCGCGTCCTCGTGCAAGTTTTGACGGAAATTGACAATACGCGTAGCGCCGTGTTGGCGCATGGCTGTAAGGGATGCCCATCGCACCTATCGCAACCATCACCCTGTTACGTTGACGATTCGGTTGAGCCCAATCTCTACACGCGCTCTCTGATTCTCTGCACGGGGCACCCGCGCCGACGGACTCTCTCGAAACCGCTCTCGCTTGTGCGTCGTCAGCGCCGCTCGGCGAGCATGCGCAGCGCGGCGATTTGCTGGTCCTTGGAGGCGAGCATCGCGTGCGACAGCTCGTAGCCCGCCTCGAGCTGCTGCAACTGCGCCATCGCCGTCGCCAGTTGAGCCTCGAGCCGCTCGCGCGCGGCGATCGCGCCAGCCGCACCGACGGCCTCTGCCTGCGCAGCCGCCTCGAGGCACGCGTATTGCGCCTCGAACTCGCTCACGAGGCGCCGCTTCTCCATCTGGTGACGGGCATCGGCCTCGGCGAGGGCGGTGAGCGCCGCGTCCGCATCCGCGCGCGCGGCGGCCATGCGTTCGACACTCTCTTCGACCTCCGCCTCCATTTCGCGCCTCGCCACGACCGCGGCGGCCACTGCCCGATCGGACGCCGCCGCGGCGGCACGCACCGCCGCTTCCTCGTGTGCCATCGTTTCGACGGTGAGCTCGGTCTGGGTGCCCCCCTCGACGAGCGGTCGCGCGAGGAACACCGAGCGCGCTAGTCTCTCCACATGATCCTCGGCCCAGCTCGCCATCGCCAAGGCCATCGCTCCCTCGGCGGCCGTTTGGGCGCCGTCCTGAGCGTCGGCCTCTGATCGGCGAGGTTCGTCAACTGCTTCGTCGCGGGCTGGCCACGCGGAACGCGTGGGGTCAGCCACAGCCTTTCCCCCAGCCACCGCCGCCGCCGGTTCACCACCAGCCGCCGCCGCTGCAGTCGCCGCCGTCTGATCGGCAAGCGCCTTGCGCGTTCCCCACAGCTGCTGCTGCAGGGCGAGCACGAGGCATTCGAGCTCCTGCACGCGCTCCGCTGCCGCCTGCATGCCGTCAGCCTCGGCCTCCTCCTCCTCGGCATGATGAGAGCGCCCAACACGGCGCTCGACCTCCACCTCGTCGGTTCGGACCCTTGCCGCCGCCACCTCGTCCGCGCCGTCTTCCTCGTCTTCCTCCTCCGCCACCCACTCATCCGCGTCCTCGCGGCCGTCTTTCGCGTCCTCCTGGGCGTCCTTCGGCGGCGAGCGGGTGCGCCCCAAAGCCTCCCTTAGACCTTCTGCAATCTCGGTCAAATCTCGCGATTTCCCCAAAGCCTCCCTGTGCGGCGGCGGCGCCGGCGGCGTCTCTGGACCCCAATCGAGTCTCCGCGCCACCCGCCGGCCGCCGCTACCGGTACGAACAATCGGAGCTTCCTCTTCGGGCAGGGCGTCGTACTGGGCACCTAGCGGTGCCGTCTTCGAGCGGGGCGGCGGGGTCGGGGCGGCCGCCAGCTGCCACGCAGCCTCGCCCGAGGCAGGCCCGTCATGAGCGCCGTCATGAGCAGCCTCGCCCGAGGCAGGCCCGTCTGCTTCGTTCTCCGCCTTGCGCGCCGTGCCGGTGCCCCAGGTCTGCTCGAGAGCGCCGTCATGAGCGCCGCGCGCGGCGTGCTCGTCGAGCGCATGCTCGAGGGCATCGGCCGGGTGGATGGCTATCCTCAGCGTCGTATCGAGCACGTCCTCCTCACGCGCGACAGCGACGGCCGAGAAGCCCGCCCCTTGCTCTGCCTGTGCCATCAGCTTCTGATACCCGTGCTGGCGCACGTGGGCCAGAAGGCCACGTGCCTCGCGCAGCTCGGCGATGGTGGCCTCGAGGCGGCGGTCGGACGCGGCGAGGCGGCCTTCGAGCTCCGCCGCGTGCTTCACTGCGCGCTGCCGACCAGAAGCCTCAGCGTTCGCCCGCTGCTCGGCCTTCTCCTTCGCACGCGTCTCGGCGGACGCGTGCGCTCGGGCTTCGGCGAGCTCGGAGCGGCAAGAAGCGATCTCGGCCGCGAGCTCATCGGCGCGCGTCGCGTCGAAGCGCGCGGCCGCCTCGCGCACGTCTTCGATGCCCACGGGTCTTTCGTCGATCTGATGCAGGCCGCGGCAGCAGTTGACGACGAAGAGCCGCGCCTGAGGCAGCGCTGCGAGCGGGTTGCCCGCGATGCCCAGGCGTGCGAGCTGCGGAAGCGGCCGCAGGCAGGCGCCGAACTCGCTCAGCTCGGCCAGCCGATTGTGCGCGAGGCCGAGCCACTCCAGCCGGCGCATTCCGCCCAACCAGCCCGGGAGCTGCGCGATCGCATTCGCCGTCAGGTCGAGGTCGCGCAGCGTGCCGCAGAGGTGCTGCAGCCCTTCGAGCGATGCGAGCTGATTGCCCGAGGCGTCGAGCGTCGTGAGCATCGGCAGCTGCGCCAGCGGCGTGAGGCTCGTGAGCGCATTACTCGCCACATCGAGGCTGCGCAGCGCCCGCAGGGTGTCGAGGCCCTCAAGCCGCAGAATGCGGCCCGCCCGCTCGGAGCCGCGTAGCTCGAGCGCCTCGAGCGTTTGCAGCGACTCAGCGCCCGAGCGGCGCATCAGCGTCGCCTCCGTCATGTAGCAGACGCGGTTGTTGGGCGGCATCCACGCGTTCCGAGCGTGAGCGCGAGAAAAATGGGCTTTTCCAAGGCGATTCGCGCGCATCGACGTCCGAGCGTCGTACCGGTAACCGTGTATACCCATGGCACTGCTTCAACGATTGTAAACGCCTACTTGGGAGGCTGACGAATCCGGTAGCGCGCATTGAGCGCCGCCTCGGCCGCCTCGGCCTCCTCCGCCGCCTTGCGCTCGGCCTCCTCGGTCGCCGCGCGCCGCTCCTCTCGCTCGTGCAGCTTCCTCTCTTGCTCAAGCTGCAGGCTGCGCGTGTGGTCGTCGCTCGCCGCGAGCGGCGAACCCATCGACTTGACGCCCGCCTTTAGCGCCACCACCTGCTGCTGCTGCCGCTTCTCGTCTGCAATCTGCGCGAGCGACGGCGGCTTGCGAGGCGTCGCCTTGGGCGCGACCGGCTCGACGAGCGGCGAGCACTTGGGCCTGAACTCGCTCCAAACCGACCCAAACGCGTCCGAGGTGCTCGAGCATGAGGTCGCCGAACCGGACTCTGAGCCCGCCTTGGTCGCCTTGGCAGCCGGCGGAGGCCGGTGCGGCATCTCGGCCGTCGAAGTCCAGTAGTCCTCGTCATGCAAGGGCAGCTTGCGCGCGGGTGTGCCCGTGACAGCGCTGATCTTCTCGAGCATCCCAAGGTCCTGGTCCGATAAGCGCACCAAGCCGCCGCCACAGGCCGGCGTGCCCTCGCCGGCGGCGGCGGCGGCGGCGGCGGCGGCCGCCGCCGCTACTGCTGCTGCTGCTGCTGCCGTCTTTTGGGCGCGTGCCTCGTTGAGAGTCAGAGGGCGAGGCGGCGGGCTACTCGGAGTGTCGTTCTTGTCGCGCTGATCAGCGCTTGCGACGCCGACGAACAAACCACCGAGCAAACTACCGAGAAACCCACGGTCGCCTGTCTTCTGGTTGGCCCCGCTGCTGCCGCCACGGCCGCCGCCAGTCGTGGAGGCGATGCCCTCGGCCTTGGTCGCAGCGCCGCCAGTCGTGGAGGCGATGCCTTTGGCCTTGGTCGCAGCGACCCCGGCGACCGAAGATGCAGACGAGGTAGAGTTCACGACCGTCTTGCGCGCGCCGCTGTCTGTAAAGGCGCGCCGGCGTCGGCGCTCGCCCAGGACACCGATCACGATTCCGGCGAGCAAGCCGAGAAGCAACGTACTGAGCATGGACGAGGGCTCCACGTAGCAACTCAACAGCGGAACGGAGCTTGCTCGCGCCGTTGTCGACGGCAGCATCGAGAGCGAAGGGCCAGGCGGGTCGCCGTTGACCTCGGTGCTCGCCACTCGGCTCGCTGCGCCAACGAGTGCTGCGGCTGGCTGGCCACCCTCCGCTGCGCCGGTCTCGCCCCCCCTTGTACTGCTGGGCACGTCGACAACGATCACATCCATTGGTGGCTCCGGCTGCGGCTTCTGCTGCCGCGGCCTCTGCTGCTGCTGCTGCTTGGCAGCCGGCTCTCTCTCAGCTGGAGCAGCTTTCGGGCGCAGAGGCTCAGCATCCTTGATGGCGACGTCATCCTCTGGCAGTCCTACAGCTTCCTTGCTTGGTATCTTGAAATAGTCGTCTGTTAAGGGCACGTCCTTATCCGTCCGCGTGGGAGGCATCTTTACAACAATCTCATCCTCGGGAGGCTCCTCGTCGTTTGGAACGGATGCGGGCTTTCGCGTCGGCAACTCGTCGTCCTTCCGCACCACCCCTGTCGCCATGTCGTACGCCATCCATGTCGCTGCGCCAGTCTCGTGGTGACGTGGCCCGGCCGCCCCATGCGTGATCGCCTTTGGCAAAGGCGTCGCTTTGGAAAGTGCGCTCAATTTGGAAAGGCCAGGCTCGTTTTGGTATGGACATCTCGACCAAAAGCGAAGCGAGTCGATCGTCGAAAAAAACTTCACAAAAGTGTCTTAAGAGGTGCCCAGTACACGACTGGCACGACCTTTTCAACTGTGAGTTGGTGCCTTTTCGGGAACCGCGAGCTTCGGCTCACAGCCGTTTCACACAGAGCTGCCCAGTGCATGTAGCCCAGGCTGCAGAGTCGAAAAAAGGAAATCTTTGGGCTGTGCCCTGGCTTTCTTCGCTCGTCCGTGAATTCGACGGTGGCGGCGGCGAGGGCACGTGTGGCGGCGGCTTGGTTCGCTTACGATGTCGGGGTGGACGCGCTTCGGCAAGACCTGCCAAGCGGAGGGGCTGAAGCTCACCAAGACGAGCGGTGGCAACTACCCTCGTCACGCTACCTTCGGCGAGGTGATGACTTCCGGTGTTCACGAATGGGAGGTGCACTTCACCTCTGCTGCTAGTGCCAACGGCAACAGGTGCATGTACATCGGCGTCTCACCTGAAGGCCTCGACGTTGAAAAGGGTGGCCACTACAAGGCCGGCGCGTTCTATATTCGCACTGACGACGCTACCCTCCATGGTGCAGGACTTGAGGATGGTGAGCAGACACGTGTGGGCTACAACGCCATCGGAGCTGTCGTGGAGCGTGTCTTTCAGGCTGGAGACCGAATCGGAGTGAAGCTTAATTTGGACGACGGCTCGCTCCAATACTCCAAGAACGGCGAGCCAACCGGCTGGGGATTCCTAGCCGGCACGATCAAAGGGCCGGTGGTGGGTGCGGTCGAGATGCTGTGCATCGGCCAGGCGTTGACGCTGCTGCCCAAGGCGACCGTACTGGCGTGACCGACGTTTTGAGTCATCCTATCCTTGACGCCATGCGACTACGTGTGCGCGGGGAACCTTGCTTCTGTGCAACGACACCGAAGGAACAGCGTTGTTCTAAGCGAGTGGTGCATCGCATATGATGGTTGAACCAGTTGCGTGTGGAATGTTCAATGCATCGCGTCGTATTGATTCGATCGACCAGGGACTGTCCCGGGGCGATCACTTCGCACGGTGCAGCTGGAGCACGTGATGTAGCACGTGTCTCGTTTCACGTTTGGCTTTTTGTAGCACGTTCTCGTGTAGATGTCTTGTAGGCATGTCGATTGACGTCAGGGCTCGTTTAGCAATCTTGTTAGCAATCTTGTGTTGTTACATTTTAGAAGCGCGCGATCCGACCTGTTTACGGAATACGCTCGGCGCCTTCTACGCGGCAATTCAGTTCGTCTACGTACAACGTTACACTATTTGTTCAGAACCGTACGGACCGCACTATCTCTAATGCGTAAAGCGCCGTGTCACTTCACGGCTTCACATGGCTCATGTGAGTTGTGTGTGATGTGTGACGGTCCACCATACGTCTACTGCTCGTCTTCGTATTCGGCGAGCTTCTCGGCGGCCGCAAGTTCCACGGCCCTCTTTCGATCTCGCACGCGCTGCCTCTGCACCACGAGATCGAGATCGAGCTCGGGGATTCCGAGGATCTGAGGAGGCTTCGCGAGCCGCTTGAGCCGCTCAGGGCCCGTCGGCCGCCCGTCGGCCAGCTTCATCTCGAGCCCGCCCTCGCCGAAGGCGTGTGGCGCGGCCTGCGAGGCTTGGCTGGCCTGCGAGGCCTGCGAGGCCTGGGTGACCTGCTGGCATGCCGCCCGTTTCGCTTCCTCGCGGCGCTTCTGCGCATCCTCTTCGGCCTGGATCTGCTTCCTCTCCTCCTCGAGTCTACGCCTCTCCTCCTCAGCGCGCTGCTGAGTGGCCTCGAGCTCTTCGCGGCGCCGCTTTGCCTCTTCCTCGGCTTGGAGGGTCGCCCGCGTCGCCTTTTCACGCCGCAAGCTGCTCATCTGCTGCATCAACTCGGCGGCTTTGATACGACGCCTCTGTACGTCGGTCAACATCGTCGACTCATGGGACAAGGCGCGCTCGCGCAGCTCCTCAAGCCTCTTCTGCTGCGCCTTCGCCGCCGCGCCCTTGAACTTCTTGCTAAGGGCCTTCTTGAGCTCTCTCATCTCATTCGACTGCACCCCGAGGACTTTAATGAAGAGGCCGAGCGAGCGGCACGTAAATTGTTCCCTTGTCGTCGTCAGGTTTAGCGCCTGGTTAGCGAGCCACGCGGACACCACCGGCACGTTCATCGGCTGCAGGCCGTCGTGGAGCGGTGGCGCACTCAGCGCGAGAGATTTCCAAAAGGTGGCCACTATCGGCGGCAGCCCCGTGATCGACTCGGTGACAGTTAACTCCAACAGGGGTCGCAGGCAGTCGTCGGGGTACGCAAGGCAGAAGCCGGCGGCCGTTAGCTCTTGCTGGCGGGTGCGCGAGAGCTGCGAGGGCGAGCCGCGTGGCTCGAGCAGAGCCATCCGCTGCGCCCACGGCAGCAGCATCTCGAACACAAAGATGCGCGTCTCTTGGGTCATCAAGCCGAGCATCACGTTGCCCATCTCGCAGAGAACGGCTCCGCTCGAGGGGAATAGGCTGCGCGCGAGCTTCTTCGAGAGGGCGAGCACAAGCTGATGCACATCGGCCGCAGAGCGCATGTGCCCGCTGGTGTGGCCCAGGCGTGCCATCACCACGTCCACCACTTTCGCGCCCGCGGTGATGAGTCTTGACAGATCGACGCCGACTGAATCGTCTTCGGCTGCAGGCGTCGACGCGTCGCCCGGGTCGAAGATCTTTTGTACTTCTCGTCGGTACGTCGCCTGCCCGATGCCGCCGCCGCGCCGGAGCGCCGAGCGTCCTGGCATCTGTCGCCCTAACGTCTCTGTCGTCATCGCGTCCGGCGGCGGAGAGGATGAGCGGCGAGCAGGGGGGCTTGGAGGCGGTGACGCGAACGAGGGCGGCGGGCGCGTGCCGGACGCGCCGTCCTGAGCAAGCACACCCGCGCCACCCAGCACGCCGCCGCTGCCACCGCCGCCGCCGCCGAAGCGGCCGCCGATAAAGCTGCCCGCCGCTAGATCGCCGCTAAAGCAGCCGCTGCTAGAGCTGCCCGCGTCTGCGGCTGCATTGCACCACGCCGCGGCGGAGGCGCGAGGATCCTCTTCCTCGAAACCAGAGAAACTTCGGGAAGTCTCACTCATCATGCTCATGCCATCGCTCTCGCCGTCGTCTACCGTGCCAGCGGTTTGCCAAAAGAGATGGAGGCCCACGACGTCAGCCGCGAGCACGCTGCTCGCGGCCTCAAGTGATGGGCCCTCGTGAACTGAGATTGCAGTCACAAAGGCAGCCGCGCCGGCGTCCCCGGCTTCATCGTCCTCGCCTCCAAGGACTCCGCGGCTCGAGCCGAGATGATCCAACACGCTATAGAGTGCGGCGACGGCTTCCGTGCGAAAGACGGCCTCGGGGTGGAGAACATAGAGCAGCAGCCATACGACCACGGTTGCCACGTTGCGATGGTGGCCCACGACGAACGGATCGAGATCGACGTCGGCGGGGCCATGGAGGTTGTTCTTGATGCCCTTTTCGGTGTCTTTCAAGATCTTGTGGAGCAACGCACGCTTCATATCGAGTTCGATTTGTGTGGCGGCCTTGGCCGTTAAACGTATGAAGCGGAGGGCGATGCACGTCTCCGGCCGTTCCGCGTCGGTGGGCATGAAGATGGCCGCCTGGTAAACGGCCGCGAGCTCAGGGGTCTTCGCGCAGCAGTAGACGCAGTAGATGGGCAGCAGCACGTCGAAGTGGAACGCGAGCAGCGGACGGAGAAGCATAAACGAGTCCCGCTGCTCGCTTTCTGCCGCCCACGCGAGTTCGATCTCAAGCTCCGCCTGCGTGAGGGTGGGTGGGGGGACTCAAAGGGTGAGTTTAGGGGGGGGGGGG
>Ga0210242_101718_pt1 | contig 15065 bp, 12 predicted proteins | sample ChrtobMeP5a_16mM_FD_155445 | JGI IMG/M metagenome (GOLD analysis project Ga0210242, IMG submission 155445) | Chrysochromulina tobin associated microbial communities from unialgal haptophyte culture, Seattle, Washington, United States - P5a_16mM | ecosystem: Host-associated > Algae > Haptophytes >... | reverse complement strand
TGCAGCACGTTGGAGTCCGCCTCGTTCTGCATCGCCCAGGATTCCTGGTCGCTGGTCGCCATCGCCTCTGATTGTATGGCCGGCAATTCCGGCGTTGGTTGATCCAGCAAGAAGCTCACCCCCTTCTCGGGCTGCGCTTCCTAGAGCGAGGGCTCAACCGGCGCAGTGAGTGCTTCAAGCTTGTCCCAGAGTTTGTGCGCGTGCGATGAGACGGCAGCCGTTGCGCCGGCTGAGAGGTGCCGTGACGACTTTGCCTTGGGCCGGCATGACTGCAAAGGGCTGAGGATCCTTGGTAGGGCTGGCGATGAATTGGTGTTCCAAACAAAACGCCGCGTATCGTCAGTTTCACAAGCTGCATGCATGTTCCCAAGCTCACCGCAGGTGTGGTTTAGGTGTGGTTGTGCCGACCTTCCGGTCCGGCCGAGCATGCATGCATATACCGCCCATATTACCATATCGGGCATCGTAATGAACGCTGAAGTGCGTCGAGATTCGCTCTCGTGAGTTCTCTCGTGCGCTCGCGCTCCTGTTCAAGTTCCGTGACGTTGTTGTTGTGTACGCATGCCCACCCAGGGCGGATTTGGGCAAAACTCGACACACATGCAGGCCGTGCGGCGCGCAACGCGCGATGCGCCGCCTCGTTGCAGCGCTGCCGAGGCATACTATGCATTGGAACATGTACGAGAGGCCGTCGTGACACTTTGCCCGACCTCGCGGTGGCTCGAGCTTGCGGCTAATGCGTATCCATGTATGAGCTCATTCGTCGACATTGGCAGCAACAAGGGTCACACTGGTGCGAGCTTTTTTGGTCTGTGGGCGCGAGAGGCAAGCGGCCTTCGAGGCGTGCACCACTGGTGGCAATCTGCATATAACAGCTCCCAAAGCCACTGTGGATACTGCAGGGATTGCTTGGAGATTGATCGTGCACGACTGGTCAATTGCACGGAGAACACGGCTGCTCCAACGCAGCTGCACACTATCCAGGTCCACAGCTTCGATGGCAGCCGGTCCTTGGTCAACCACATTCGCACGTCCGCCTCCCGATTGTTTCCACGTTTGCGAGAGAATTGGAGCGTGCACTGGGGTGTTGTGAGCAATCGCAGCGGAATGGCGACCTTTGCGCAAGGGCCATTTGGAGCTGAGACCAGCCACATAATAGACCCATCGGCAGCAACCGATTCAGCGCGCCAGAAGGATTCGAGGAGCACTTTCGAGCAGGTACGGGTGTGGACCGTGGACGAGTTTGCACGTGCACATGGCCTGCAGAGCATTGACGTGCTTAAAATCGATGCGGAGGGACACGACCCGATGGTTGTCTACGGTTCACGCGAGTCGCTGCACACAAGGCGGATCAAACTGCTCTTCTTCGAGCATAACATGTACCCATCGTGGGTGAGCATTCGGCTCGAGGCCATAGTGGTAGAGCTCGACGAGGCAGGGTACGTGTGCTATCTCGGCGGCGAAGTGGCGATGGTGCGGCTCACCGGGTGCTGGCGGGATGAGTGGGATGTGTTCCATCCTCAGACTGGCCTCATTCATGGGGGCAATCGCGCCCTCGGAGTCAATGTCTTCTGCGCCTCGCTCGCTCACGCTCCTGCGCTGGTGGACGCGTATGAAGCCGCGAGCCTCAGGCTCGGTCGCAATGTCGTCGACATGGTCGCAGCGTGCGAGGGGCTGTGCAGACCGCAAGTTAAGTCGAGGTGGGACCGAGCGAGGATTGCGTACAAGAGCAACCGCTCTTTGACAGGTGCCCGAGTGCAGATCGCCAAGGAGGCAGGCCTGCCGCTTCCTACATTTACGTAATCTCGCCACTGACTCGACCATCTCGGCCGTTGGCAATGGCAAATTTGCCTTCACGGCCGACGTGACGGGGTTGCAGACGCTCAACCAAACGCAGAGGAGCCCGCTATTGCAGACCATGTCACACTGTGGGGCTGTCACACGATCCCGGCGGCGTTTGCGGAGCAGACGGTCGTCGTCAACAACCACACGTCCCACTATCCCGCCAGCGCCGGGCAGCCGCCTGCGCTGCGCCAGGGAATGGCACGTCCACGCAGAGCCGCTACCTGCCCAACGGGCACTGCTCCAATGCCTTCTTGCCCGTGTACACGCCCGGCAACGGAGCGCTGCTCGCGGCGACTGCGATGCTTCTCGGTGGGGGGTGGGACGACGACGATGGGCTCGCAGCCGTTGCCGGGCGTGCCGCGCGACGGCACGTTCGACGGTGAAGGGCTGAAGGCGGAGGGCTTTGCCAAAGCGCTCTGATGGACGTGCCCGGGTGTGAAGCGTGAAGGCGTACATAAGGCGTACACTCCGAAGTCCGGTCCATGATGCGGACTAACACTAAGGATCTAACGCTAAAAACACTAATAAAGAACCGTCTCGATAGACGTCCGAATAGCGAATTTCTCCTCTACACGTTTGCCTAGGCACAGTCATCTTGTGCACACACCGTTGCGCGGCGAGCCAGGGAGCCTCGAAGGGTGGGAGCCACTACTGCCTACTGCGATCTACGTATTCTCACACCGACACACAAGACACATCAGCATCGTGACATCGTCGCGCTCCCCCCGGTCGCACTCAGTCCTCAGCCAACTTACCCTCGGACGCCCAGACTGTATGGCGAGATTCCTGGCTGGGGGAGACGTGTGCCACATCAAGCATCATGGCCCGTGTTCATGGAAGATTCAGTGCGTTCAGATGCGCTATCTTCGGCCAGCGTGCGAACAGATCGATGTTGATCCCAGCTGCGAGCTGGCACATAGTTACCATGCCTTGCGGTCATTACTACATTCACCATCCTCTTGCTTGCAGCGACTCATCGGCGGATTTACAGTTGCACTCTAACGTTCTGGCTCCGCACAAGCATCGGGTTTCAATTCTCATGTCAATTCTGCGCGGCCCAGACGATGCACAAGAAGAACACGGACCATTACATCTGGCTACTCACCGCGCGGACATAATTCTCATCGATGAGATTTCGAGATGCTCACGGCGCTCAGCGGCGTCGATCACGCACTCTCCTTCGTGTCATGAGAGCAACGCGATCTCGATCGTCAGCCCATCGGGCGGCCCCTTCGGCTGCAAGAGCGTCGTCACCCTCGGCGACCCCTACCAGCTCCCTGCAATCGAGGGCATCCGCTTCGAAGATCAGGTCTACTCGTCCATTCTGTGGGGGTACTTCCGTTTCATCGAGCTCACCGAGTCGTGTCGCACCGACGCGACCGAGGTCGAGTTCGCCGCGCTGCTCTCTCTCGCGCGCATCGGCTGGGCAGGTGTCGACAACGCCGTTCGCGAAGCCGACGAGGCGCTTCTCAAAACGCGACTCTGCACCGAGCATTGCGCGTGCAACGACGATGGCGTGCGGCTGCTCGAGCCATTCGATGATGTGGAGCCATGTGGAGCGTCTCAAATTCGCACCGCCTGGCGGTGGCAAGCCAACAGTCAATCAGGATCTTACTCGCAACAGTTTCTGTGCCGACAAGTGAAACGGAGGCCAGTCAGTCCCGGGTTCAGATGTCGCGATCCTCACAAACCATGGCACTACCGCTGACAACCTCAAAGTGGAGAGAACCTATATTTCAGCGGCGTCAGTGCAAGAGCACACGGCGGTCGCCAGCCGCAGCTGCCTGGCTGCAAGGCCACTGCCGTCACGAAGTGGCGCCCAATTCCGTGCAGGCCGTCCGCGTAGCAAAACGCAGAGCCGTTTTGCGAGGCAGCTTCCTTGCCGCCCGGGACCGAGTCGGGTGACAGGCCGACGCGCGTGGCAGCACGAATCCAGGCGCACGCCGCGAATCCTTCCTTGATGCGCCCGCGATGGCCAGTGTCCTCGACGCCCAGCATGCCGTCGAGGCCTCGATACCAAACTGCGAGAGCCTGGGAAGAGCCTGGCCATTCGATGAGGTGCCAAAACCTGGAGAAGCGCTCCTCCCACTGATGTGGGCCAGCTTGATCACCAGCGTCGCGAAGTGTCCAGGCAAGGGCGTCGCGTCGCCAGAGCGCAAAGTTTTGCTGAACCACCAGCCTTGATAGGGCCGACTTGCGAATGGAGGCACGATAAAAGTCGAGTGTGGAATAGACTCCAGGGGCAGAGGAGACCACGGCGGTATCCACCAAAGCCAAAGGAAGCGATACATGGTCTGCGGCCCCTTGCGTGTGATTGCCTCGCATGCTGTACCAGAAATTGATGGTGCGGCGGTATAGTGCGATTGTGGACGCGTTGCGTCTCCGGGCAACATCGAGCACTGTGGAGATTGAAAACCTTGAGATCGGATCGGGGATGATGGCGTCGTCCATGAGATGGAAGATCCAGCGGTAAGCCGTCAGACGCTCGAGATCTTTGAGCAGTGCACCGCTCCATCCAAGGAGCTGGTCTCCATCACCGCGACGGATGAGCGTAAACGGCTGCTCAAGCCCATTGAGAATAGCGCGCACCTCAATGTCTGCAGTGCCGTACGAAAAGTGAAGATCGCATAGACCTGGCGGGAAGTGACGGTCCAATGTCACCAACGCCGGGCGCCAAAATAGCCGTGCCTCCATGCGATCGCTGCTGTGCAGAAGCACGGCGCAGCGGTCCTCGGCCATTTCAAATATGGGCGACCCTGAAATCCCCGCGAAAGGCAGGAGCCGAGCTAGCCGCGCGCGCCGTCAACCGAGGTTGAACGTCGTCGATCGAACACATTGCACCGAACAAATCTAGATTTATGATCACAATTGGAGCTGATGCTTCGGAGATTCTGCATGCATGCAGTTCCCCATCCGCGTCGTGCAGGGCGCGCACCCCATGCGCTGAGCCGGCCCCGAGCCTAACACAAAGGACATATAACCCCCTTTCGTAACGTCCAACACGAGACATAGTAGAACACTCTCCGCTTGTCCAATATTGCCTGTCCACCCTAAGAGACTCAGGGAAATTATGGGAAAACGGAAAAGGGATGCGTATATGTATATGTATCGCGCGCTGATCAAGTGAGCTAGTGAGGGGCAAAAGCAACGAAGGCATGCCGACATTTAAATTGCCGTAATCCGCCCGTCGACGAAATGCTCATCAAGTCTTCATACCCTTTTTTGGAACAAGTTGGGTTTGCATTTTTGAAGAGAACGGCAGGCCGCGCCGCCCGCTGTCTTGCCCTTCGCGCTCGGACACGAGTACAAAATGCGAGGACGTGCTGGCGATTCGAGCGCCTCTGAAGCTCTTTCGCTTGCGGCGAGGAGGCGGCTGCTCCAGCCCAAGGATCGTTGGGCTGCAGGAGCAGCCGATTTGGGTCTCAAGCCTCCGCCTCCGAAGGAAACGGAACTGAGTGCGAAGCCCACGATCGACGCTGAGCTGTTCACACTCCGCTCCGAGTTTGAAACGTCGTCAGCCACATATGAGCGCGAGATCGAGGGTCTCAAGCAACTCGAGTCTTTGCTCGACAAGCAGGGCCGCAAGCCAGCGTCTCTTCCTTCCTCCCATGTTCCCGCCTCCTCGACCGATGGCCGAGCGACCCTGAACGCGCCCGTCTCGACGCCCGACCAACACGTCACTTTAGATCACGAGCTGCTCCCGAGGGATCGCCTACCTACTTGGGCTCCAGCCCGAGATACAGCCCGAGATACAGCCCGAGATCACGAGCTGCTCCCGAGGGATCGCCTACCTACTTGGGCTCCAGTACCTAATCCAGTACCGGTACGATGGAGCGAGATGGACCAATCACGCACCGACCACACGCACCGATCCAAGGAACGTGGCAAGGAGCCCTTAGGCCAAGCGGCGTTAGCGCCCGTCGAGCCGTTGGGGCTCGACGGATGCATGCAAGTGCTCACCACGGCGCCACGACCTGCCCTGCATGTCGAGCCGTTGGGGCTCGACAGATGGAAAGAGGAACGAGATGCGCTCGATACGGCGCTTGGGCGGCTCGTCGGCCGTCGGTGCACGGATGCAGAGCTCGCGCAGGCGCTGGAGCTCTTGCTGGCGAGAGAGGAGACCGATGGCGCGCCGCTCCCCTCGACCCCCACTGCCACGACCCCGGCCACGCCCACGCTCCCCGCCAACCCGCCCGCACCACCACTGCCCGAGATACAGCCCGAGATAATGTCCGATCCCCCGCCGGAGAGTGCCGACTCTAGAGTGCCCAGGAAGACGCGAGAGCTCCAGAGGCGTCTCTCGGGCTACCGAGGCGTCTTCTCGAGCGCGCCCGGTACAGCGCCCGAAGTGCCCAGGAAGACGCGAGAGGTCCAGAGGCGTCTCTCGGGCTACCGGGGCGTCTTCTCGAGCGCGCCCGGGACGGCGCCCGATCCCAAGCTCGAGCATCGAGCGGCGCTCGCGACGGCGCTCGCCACCAAGCCCACGACGGCGCTCGACACCAAGCCCGAGGGCGTCAAGAGGGCGGCGAACCTGGGGTTGTTCAGTCGCGTCGTCGCCAGCTGGGGGCACCGGGGCTACCGGGGCGGCCTCCGCCGAGACCGAGATGCAGCCCGAGATAGTATCCGAGATACCGCGCGGGCCGCCCCCCGGGGCGGAGGGTACACGGGCGGATTCTCGAGGGGTATGATGCTGGAAGCGAGCTCGGCCGAGGCGGAGGCCGAGGCGGAGGCGGAGGCGACGAAGGCGGCGAAGGCGGCGAAGGCGGCGGAGCTACCAGCAAGGGCCGAGATACAGGCCGAGATACAGTCCGAGACCTTGGCCGCGACGCATGCAGCCGTGCCCGAAGGCGAAGCGCCTCCCCCTGCGACTCCCCCTGCGACTCCCCTGAGGGCTCTCTCGGCACCCGCCTCGCACGTCACCGCCTCGCACGTCACCGCCTCGCATGGAGCTTCTGACGGAGGAGGCACCTCACTTCATAATCAGATGCATAGTCCGCGAGGGCTTCAGCTGCTCGCCCTCCGACCTGCCGAAGTCGTGTGCCTGGATGACGATGGACTGCCTATGCGTATCGTTTGGGACGAAGCAGGGCACCCGATACGCTCGCCGATTGCGGCCGTCGGTACCGGTGCCCCCAGCTCGTTGAGCATCGTGCGCGAAGATGTGGGCGGGGCGGGGCGGATCTCAACCGATGCCGAGGCCGACATGTTGCTGCCACGCAGCCCGTCACGTCTGTGCTTGGATTTCCTCAGCGATGCTTTGGTCAGCCTACCACGAAGCCCGTCACGTCTGCAGCTGGACGACGACGTCGACGGCGTGGCGGCGGCGGCAGGCGCCGGCGTCCACGAGGTCGCGAGCAAGGCGTGGAGCGCCATCTTGGGCGTGTGGAGGGCCCTGGCGAGGAGCGTACTACATGCGGACGCAGACACGTCAGTGGGCACGGTCGCAGACGCGGAGGCGGGCTCTGTCATCGCCCCTGCCGACGGACCGCAGAGAATCCCGCTGGGCACCGCCGACAAGCTCCGAGGCGCGGCGCTCGACCTCGTGCTCGGCCGGTTCGCCCGAAGGCTGCTCAACCTCGGGCTCTCTCGTGCGTTCGACTCGTGGGCTGAGCACTGGCGCGAGCGCACCTATGCCATGGCGAGGGTGCGTGCATGCACGAGCCGAGTGGCGTTACAGCAGCTCGCCGATGCGTTTGGCTTTTGGGCGCGGCCACCCTTCACATTCACATTCACATTCACAGCAGTGGCGTTACAGCAGCTCGCCGATGCGTTTGGCTTTTGGGCGCGGCCACCCTTCACATTCACATTCACATTCACAGCAGTGGCGTTACAGCAGCTCGCCGATGCGTTTGGCTTTTGGGCGCGGCCACCCGAGTGGGTGTGGAAGTCCCTCGAATATGACGATGAGGTGCGCAATCAAGGCCGAGATACGATCTCACATGTGGATCGAAAGATGTGCCTCGGATTGTGCCTTATTTGGATGCCTCGGATTGTGCCTTATTTGGATGCCTCGGATTGTGCCTGGCCGATGCGCGCGAGCATTGCCACACTGTTTTGTGCACACGCGCCGATCGCCTCTCCCCACATTATCCCCACATGCCCCATGCAGATGTGGAAAGCCTTTGAGAATGTGCATCGAGCTCAACGCTGGAGGCAGGAGCGAAGAATGCGCCGCGCGTGGACCTCATGGGAGCTGCGGCGCCAGATGGATCGCAATCCCCGCGGCAAATGGATGCAATCGTGGATGACTGTGACGCTGCACCAGCTGCTGTGCGCGCATCGGGAGATTGAGGAGATCCACTTGCGTCGGTCGTGCATGCGTCGCGGCTGGCGGAGCTTGATCACGGAGTGGTCGCGTCGCATACGAGAGGTGAAGCCCACGTTCTCGGCGATCTTCAAGTGGTTACGGCCGTTGGAGAAGAGCCCCGAGGCTCGACAGAAGATGACCGACGCTCCAAATAAGGAACGAGCGCTGCAGCGCACCCTCGAGTCGTCGCTAAGGGCAAAGCACGAGCGTATCTCGGCCATGGTGGCGGCGGCGGCAGCCAAGCGCGCGGTTGACGGCCTGCAGGTTGAGCTCCCCCGGACCAAGCCCCCCGAGACGAGCCCGGAGGTTTTATCAGGGGAGGTATTCTCGGGGGACTCCCCCCCCGCGGGACTCCCCATGAAGGAACACCCCGGGAAACACCCCGAGAATCACCCCGAGTCCTTTAAGGAGGCCTCCCCGCCGTCACTGCCCTCGGCAAATGGCCCTTCCCCAGCGGCGCACGTCGTCAGTGCCAGCACGGCGAGTGCGCTGAGTACGGCGAGCTCGAGCGAAGGGCGTGGAGATCTCGAACGAAGATTATGGAGATCTCGAGATATTATCCGAGATACACCCTCGAGCTCGAGCGAAGTGCGTGGAGATCTCGAGCGTGGAGCCGCCGATCGGGAGCTGAGCCCCAATAGCATGGGCGGCGCCACTACCTGCCCTGCGCCTGCCCGCCCTCTGCCCGTCCTCGATGAGGTGACGCATGAGGGCAACGACGTGCGGCAGGCTGGGGCGCTCAGCACGGCGCTCGACACGGGGTCGCTCAGCACGACGCTCAATGAAGCGCTCAGTACGACGCTCAGCATAGGGGCGCTCAGCACGACGCTCAGCACGGGGGCGCAACCGCACCAGCTCTCGAAACGTGTGATGATGGGAGAGCGCAGCCGGAGGCCATCCTCGGCTGATGAGGGATGCAATCAGAGGTCATCAGAGCGCAGCCGAAGGCCATCCTCGGCTGTGGAAGATGAGGTGACGCGCCTGATGATGGCAGGCGAGGGGTCGAGTGCAGCCCCTCTCGAGGGCAACACACGAGGGCAACAAGCCGAGGCCACGGTGGCGCCGGTGCGGAGCACTTCACAGCTCGGTACATCACAGCTCGGCATGTACCGGTACCTCAAGCACGCCAGCGCTTACGTCTTCGGGCGGGCAGGTGCTCATCACGGCGCAACGGGTGCCTCCACTCCAGCTTCGTCAAGCAGCCTCGCTCTCGGACCTGGGGCCTCGCAGAGGGTCCCCTCGACGCCCGTGACGACACCCGCCTCGGCACCGCTCGGTGTGAAGAGAGAGCCCGTGAAGACGCCCGGCGCGGCGCCCGGCATGCCGGGCAGCATTGCGAATTCGATGGCGCTCGAGCGCGCTCGCGCACGAACGAAGAAGTTGAAGGGCTCGGCGAAAGAAGAACATGAAAGGCTCACCGTACTTGCAATCTAGACTCTACTGTATCTCATTCTCTCTTCTACCGAGGCCCTTAATGAGATGACCCCCGAGGCATGTGTGGGTCGCATGTGTGAGTCGCATGTGCATAAATGAGTGCTGTGGCGCGGGCGGGTGACACGTGACGGTAATTCGTAAGTGGAATCCGGTGCCTTGGAGGCTCTCGGAACCGCCTTGCATGCCACGCTCGGGGGGGGGGTCGAGTGCGTCGAGAACTAGTATCAAGTATGGTGTAAGTGCTCATGGTGTACATGTTAAAAGTGTACATCTACATGCCGAAATCGTAATCGGACCGTGCCGGGGTCGACGGAACTCGGAAGACGCGCTCCGCATGCCAACCAACGCCCGGACGCAGAGCTGCACAGGCTTTCATTATAGGGTTTGAGGGGTCCCCGGTGACTTCGCGTGAGCCTTGCCCTTGAGGGTGTGGTGGGTGGTCCGTACGCCCCGTACGGTCTACGGAAGCCGCGAGGACAGTAGATCCAGGCTCTTAAGTCTTATATCGGACCGGTCAATTTAAATGGCAAAACGCTGTCGGCAGGCTTGCAGGCTAGGATTATCCGATTACCCACATCCCAGATTACAGGATTATAGAAAAAAGTCCTCGCCTGCACTGTCACCTCACCCAGCATACCACTTCTGTACGTCTGTCTCTTCACATTGCCGCCCCTCTCTCAACTCTAACTCAACTCTCTCAATCCAAAACGCCCGCCCCCCTCGCTCTCTCAGCCCACCAGCGTCACCACAGCCGACACAGCAGCGACCTCCGCCGCACGTACGACGGCCGGTCAGGCATGCGTTGCTCGAGCGGCGCGAAGAGCCGCCGTGCCTACATGCCGACGCGCCCACATGCCGACGCGCCCACATGCCGACGCGCCCACATGCCGACGTGCGCGGCGGCGGAGGCACGACCGACCAGCGGTCGCCCATTGCAAGGTGGCTTGGGGTTAGCCGCCCGCCTGCGCGATCAAGACCTGGTTCTCGGCGTGGAGCGCGATGTTCCGCAGCGCACCCGCCGCCTTCTCCTTTTGGCCATCAGTGCCGCTCTTCACCAGCGTCACGAGCGGCGCGATGGCCCCAGCCTGCGCGATCGAGACCTGGTTCTCGGCGTGGAGCGCGATGTTCCGCAGCGCACCCGCTGCGTGCTCCTTTTGGCGATCTGTGCCGCTCTTCACCAGCGTCACGAGCGGCGCGATGGCCCCAGCCTGCGCGATCGAGACCTGATTCTTGGCGTTGTTGTACGCGAGGCTCCGCAGCGCACCCGCCGCGTGCTCCTTTTGGCGATCCGTGCCGCTCTGCACCAGCGTCACGAGCGCCACGATGGCGCCAGCCTGCGCGATCAAGACCTGGTTCTCGGCGTTGAACGCGAGGCTCTGCAGCGCAGCCGCCGCGTGCTCCTTTTGGCCATCCGTGCCGCTCTGCACCAGCGTCACGAGCGGCGCGGTGATGGCCCCTGCCTGCGCGATCAAGACCTTGTTCTCGGCTATGTCCGCAAGGAAAAACAGCGCACCCGCTGCACTCTCCTTTTGGCGATCCGTGCCGCTCTGCACCAGCGTCAAAAGCGGCGCGATGGCGCAAGCCTGCGCGATCAAGACCTGATTGTCGGCGTTTTTCGCCGCGAGGTTCTTCAGCGCACGCGCCGCGTTCTCCTTTTGGCCATCAGTGCCGCTCTTCACCAGCGTCACGAGTGGCGCGATGGCGCCATTCTGCGCGATCAAGACCTTGTTATCGGCGTTGAACGCGATGTTCCGCAGCGCACCCGCCGCGATCTCCTTTTGGCCATCCGTGCCGCTCTTCACCAGCGTCACGAGCGGCGCGATGGCGCCATTCTGCGCGATCAAGACCTGGTTCTCGTCGTTTTTGACCGCGAGGTTCCGCAGCGCACCCGCCGCGTGCTCCTTTTGGCGATCCGTGCCGCTCTGCACAAGTGTCACGAGCGGCGCGATGGCGCCAGCCTGCGCGATCAAGACCTGGTTCTCGGCATTGTTGTACGCGAGGCTCCGCAGCGCACGCGCCGCCTCCGCCCCGGCCGCTGGGTCTTGGGCCGTGAGCAGCGCCACGAGGGGCACGATGCCGCCCGCCCTCGCAATCGCCACCCGCGACTCGTCGTCGCCCATGTCAGCCAGCGCTCCGGCCGCATCCGCGCTGCCGCTGCGCACCTGCTCGACCAGCCGCTGCAGCCGCTCGTCCTTCGAGGGCGCCGGCGCATCTGCGCCCGTGCCCACGCCCGCATCGCCACCCGATGGCCTCGGGGCTCCGCCGGCAAGCGTCAGCGTCGGCGGCGCCATCTTGCGCACAACCAGTCTGACCTGATGGTCGAGCGACAAGAGCTTGGCGAGCTGCATGCCCTTGTCCTTCTGATTGGTCACCTGAATGTCCGGGCTGCCGAGCATCGCGTAGATCTGATCCAAGCTCTTGCCCGCCACCAGGGTCTCGAGCTCCGATGCCGTGATTGAGCTAGCGAGGTGGATGGGAACGATGTCACAGCGCCGCTTCCCGCGCGGAGCGGGCACGAGGCCGTCGACGGTCGCCATCTGCATCGAGATCCACGCTTCGAAGAGCGTCCAGAAGCGGGTGGTGTAGGTCCGGTCGCAAAGAATGAGGACCCTCGAGCCGAGAAAGAGCAGGGAGATGAAGCGCAGGGTACGCCCGAAGACGAGCTCCTCGGCCGGGGTACGCTCCTTCTGTGGCGCGCACGAAAAGTCGACCCAGACGAGTTTGATGGCCGGCTTGCCGCGCACGTATACACACATGGCCATGAACTGTTTGCCCTCCGTGTCCGGCTCAGCTTCCTGCTCCCAGCGGTGCGAGACGGCAAGCACTTCGTCCGCGTACTCGTGCTTGCACGCGCCCTCGAGAGTGATCTCTTTCTCGACAAACCAGTCGGGCCTCTGGCGCTGCAGGTCCTGGAACCTGGGCAGCACCCGATCATCGCAGCCCCGAAGCTTGTCGGCCTTGATGAACCAGAGAACGATGCTGCGCTCCCCCTCCTCGTCGTCATTGGGGGGCGCTTGCACCGGCAGATCTCTGACCTGCTCCGCGGAACCAGGGGCCGAAAGCGCCAGCGCCACCGTTTCGAGCGACGCCGCAGTCCCGCTCAGCGATCTGACCCACCTGACGGCGTGACCCTCGAGCATATGAACCCTCTTTGCGACCTGCAGAAGCTCCTCCTGGGACGAACTCTTGAGGTAGTCCAGATCGTCGTACCCAAGCTCTCTGAACGCAGGAGCGTACCGATCCAATCCGAGGGCGGCCAAGCTGGCGGTGACTTCGTCTGGCCCCCGAGCGGTCTGGCTGCTCGACGGGTGCGACGGGAACGATTCGTTTCCAGACTGAGCTGCCTTCGAGACGTCAAGGCCGAGGCTCGCCAGCTTCATCTTTTCTTGATCGCCCACTTTGACGAGGAAGGCCGATCGCTCATCTGCCGATGCACCTTCGTAGGCGGCCTTGATATCCGCGTCCGGGCTCTCTCCTCGTGTCCGTCGCAAAGCTGAGGCGCCCGCGCCCATCGCAAAGAAACTGCTGCCCTCGATGCCAGTTCAGTGTGGAACTGCGTGGGAAAGCCCCCCTAGCCATGAAGACTTGTTGTGGGGAAAAGGACGATCATGCGTTGTGTCCCCTCCATCGGCAAGCAAGAGTCGGTTTTCTTCACGTCCATCAAGTTGCACCTCAGACCTCACTCTAACATAACCCACTGTACTCGTGGCGCTCACGCGTACCTTCGCCAGATGCGGCAGCCCGAGTAGCGCGCCGCCTTGCGTAGCGCCTTGGATTCCGCGGCCGCTGCCTGCGGACTGGACGCGAGCGCCGCGCCGCCGCCGTCCGCGCCCCGCGCCGCCGCCTGCTGCAGTGCATCGACTCGCCAGCAGCACGGGCAGTGGCTGGGCTCGGCCGGGGAGGGCAGCGGCAGGGCGACTGGCTGGTTGGGTTGGTGGCCGGGGAGGAGGCAGATGAGGGCTGAGGGAGCGAGGGCGGAGCTCAGCACGACGCCCGCGAGCATGCCGGTACCGCTCACGACGGCGCTCCCGCTCGCAAGCGCCGCGCAGCTCGTCGTGCGAAGCAACGGCGCCGTGCTGGGCAACGGCGCGGCGGCGGAGGAGGCGGAGGGGGAGGCGGAGGAGGAGGCGGCGGCCGAGGCGGCGGTCGTGGCGGCGGCGGCCGAGGCGGCGGCCGGAGGGGCCTTCCACCAATGCAGCGACTCCAGAATCGCACGCCGCGTGTCCGCGTGTGTGAATTGCATGTGAAGGACCGCTTGGCCGAAGAAGCTTTCAACGCCGCCGCCCAGTACGGCGCAGTCCATCGGCGGAGCACGTCGCAGCCACGACGGGTCCACTTGCATGCGTGCACCACAGAGCCGACCAACGGCTTCCCGGGGGAGGGCGGCGAGCGTGGGGGTCGGGATGGGGGGCAGCGAGGGGGGGGCTGTGGGGACTGTGGGGAAGGGGAGGAACGGCAAAGTGTTTGCACCCCCGCCCGCGCCGCCGCCACCGCTCTGGCTGCCGGCAGCGGCGATCGCGGCAGCTGTCGGGGGCGTCAGCTCAGTCCAGAGCACGAGCTGGGTATCTTGCCGGGGGGGGGGGAGCACGAGCTGGGTATCTTGCCGGGGCCGGCCGGCAGGTGCGGCGGCGGCGCAGCCGGCGGCGCCGCCGCCAACGCCGCCGCCGGCGCTGCCAACTTGTCGAAGTTGGGGGGGGGGGGGGGAGCACGAGCTGGGTATCTTGCCGGGGCCGGCCGGCAGGTGCGGCGGCGGCGCAGCCGGCGGCGCCGCCGCCAACGCCGCCGCCGGCGCTGCCAACTTGTCGAAGTTGGGGGGGGGCAAGCTGATGGGAGGCGAGCCAGACGGAATGAGTAGCGCGTGGCAGCCACCATCGCCTCTTTGCGTCCTTCTCATCCTGCGTCGAGAGCGGCCGGCGTGAGCACGACGTGTCTTTGCGATGGCAGCCCGCCGTGGTGGCGTCCGCCGTGGCCCATCCGACCGGTAGGTTCGCGAGCTCGGCCGCCACCTGATGAAGGGCGCAATCATATGCACTCAGACGCACTCAGGCGCAATCAGCGGCCCATCCGAACAATTAGCTTGCGGGCTCGGGCCGTCACCTCATTGACCACATGCCGGCAATCAGCATGCAATGAGGGTGGCAATCAGTCACCTCATTGACCACATGCCGGCAATCAGCATGCAATGAGGGTGGCAATCAGTCACCTCATTGACCACATCCTGCGCCCACACCGCGTGCGGATCCACCTTGCCCTTCGAGTCATGGTTGGGCGGCCGCGCGAGCCGGGAGAGGATCTTCTCAACGGTCCGGTTGTAGAGCAGCTGTGGAAGCGAGGTGCTCACGACGGCGCCCGCGCGCACATAGACGAACCCCGTGTTGAGCAGAGGCGCCGGCGCGACGCCACACCCACAGCCGTACGCGTCCGACGGCAGCGACGCGCCGCCGCCCTCGGCGCTGGCGCCGTGTTGAGCGCTGGTGTC
>Ga0210242_101712_pt1 | contig 15111 bp, 9 predicted proteins | sample ChrtobMeP5a_16mM_FD_155445 | JGI IMG/M metagenome (GOLD analysis project Ga0210242, IMG submission 155445) | Chrysochromulina tobin associated microbial communities from unialgal haptophyte culture, Seattle, Washington, United States - P5a_16mM | ecosystem: Host-associated > Algae > Haptophytes >... | reverse complement strand
CGGGCGGCAACGTCAATAAGTCCGATGCCGGCGAAAAGACGATCGCTTTCGTCATACGCCAACTGGGCGGAGCCAACAAGATGCGGAAGCCGCGCGACATTCTCAAGGAGGGGCTACTCAAGGCGCTCTCAGCTCTAGGCGTAGATGACGGAGTCCTCGACGATTACGATGCGCTGCTGGCGTTGCTTCGCGAGCGCCTTGCCGCTAGTCAGGCCGCCGCGATTACCGCAGCGGCAACCGCGGCTGCCACAGGCGCTACGAAGGCAGCAGGGACAGTGGTCGTGGTCACTGCCGTACAGGAAGATGCCATGCGCAAGGCGCAGGGCGGAGCGGGCAGCGCTGCTGCCGACAAAGGCGTGCGATCGCGCGATTGCATGAAAGGTTTCGGCATGCCGGGCGATGACGCGGTACAGAGAGTCAACGAAGTGCGCGTTATCGAGCAGATGGTGGCAGCCTCGGCGGCGCACGACGCTCACGCGCGCGCCTTCAACCTCGTCTTCCCTCCATCATCGTCGCCCTTACCGGCTTCACCGCCACCGCCACCGCCACCGCCATTTCCTCCTCCATTTCCTCCTCCTCCGCCATCGTCACCATCTCCATCTTCTTCTTCTTTTTCTTCTTCTCCTTCATCTACATCACCTTCCTCACCTTCGTCACCTCCATCTTCATCGCCTTCCCTGCTTCCACCACCGTCGCTGCAGCCTCCACCAACGTCGCCATCGCAGCCGTCGTCACGGCCACCGCCACCACCACCGCTTCCATCAATTGCGGACGCCAAGGCGGTGATCTACGCTCTGCGGCGCTCGCGACGTGCAATCTACATGGCGCTCGCCAGCAACGGGGTTGCTGCTGAGATCGGGATGCCGGTTTTCTGCAGGCTCGAGCTCGAGCCGGGGCAGCTGCCGCATGAGGCCTGGCGCTTCGCCGTCATCCGTGGTTTCTCTGTCGACGAGGCCGGCGACGCGGAGGCGCTCGTCGAGTTCCGTGTCAAAGGCAGCACATGGTCGCCAAAGGATTATCCGTACGGTGCCAAGTGGCCGGGCAGCTTGCTTCAACTCGCCACGCATCGACCGCGCAGACAGACTACGCTGGGACAACAGCGGGTGCCACTCTGGCGACTGCTTGCTGAGGACGGCGTCAACCTGGTCGGGATCCCGAGCGGCGACGCGAGCGTCCTGCTCTCAAACTCGAGCGAGATTCCTCGGGTGACGAGTGTGAGAGGAGCTCGCAGAATCAGCGAGCTGCTACGTGCGCATGCGGGCAGCAATGATGACAGCGCTGTCAGCACCGCGAGCTCGGCATCACTCCAGAAATCTGCGCAGTCTGCGCGTAACGGCACTCACACGGACACTCGCTCGCCGCACGCGGAAGCTAATGGCGATTCTCCAGCAGGCACCGGAAACGGAGAGCGCGCCGCTCGATTTCGCGCGGGCGAAGGGCTGGCGCTCCGAGCCGGAGCCCTGCAGCGCGTGTTGCATGCATACGTGGGCGAGCTCGCTGGCTTCGCGCCAGTACCTCCGCCGTCGAGATGGGACGGGCCTGCGCCCGCTGCGAGGCGCGCCGGTCTCGACGCAGGCCGGATTGAGGGCGTGTCATTGCGCATCGGCGGCGCGTGCGGCCCTGATGCTATGCAGATGCAGACGGATGCCCCCGCTGAGCCGCTGGGCACGCAGTCGCAGGCGGAATCACTGGGCGTTTCCGCTGGCACGCAGTCGCAGGCTGCGGCCGATCAGCCGAGTGAAGATGGCGCGGCGCGCATGCCGCCCAAGCGCAATTGGGCCCAGTGGCTCGTCGCGCAGTGCCTTCACTCCATCGGCCAGACCGGTCTCGTCGCAGCCATGTCGCGGTCGGAAGCGCGAGCGCGCTTCGAGCGAGCGCTCCCGTGGCACCTGATCGCTGACGCCGTGGCCGAGTTGTGCGCGAGGGACTTATGTCCAGCGCTGCAGCCGGCGCTGCCGCTAGAGAGCATCATAGGCTTCTCAAGCGAGGCTCTCCTCGGCGCGCTGCGCCATGCTCCCAATGGCAAGCTGCCACTGCATCTCGACGTGCTTCGAGAGAATCACATGCTCTCCGCCGCGCTGTTGGAAGGGTGGCTCTCGCTGGCGGCACAATCCATCATCGACCGCAAGTACGAGTACGCGCAGGCGATCCGCGCACGCGCGGCGTCGCACAAGGCGGCGCTCGGTCGGAATCTGGCCGGCGCTGGGAGGCTGGCGGAAGAGGCCAAGGCGCGCAAGATGGAGAGCGCGATTGGAGACGCTGGACAGCTGCTCGAGAAGCTGCGGCGCGACGCGATCGAGAAGGCGGAGGGCGTGGTGCCCACGACGGCCTCGGCACCGCGAGCGGTGTTCGAGGTCAAGAGGCGGCGAACTTGCCTCGTCTGGAATCCAGGCGGCGTCAGCGTTCGCGAGGCACGAGCTGAGCGGCGGCTCAGCGATCGGGGCCGGCGGGCCAAGCGAAAGAGCACTGGCGGCGCTGCTGTACAGACTGAGGAGCGCGATCGCGCGCTTGCCGAGACGCTCGAGCACGAGGACGCCGAGGACGGCGGCGGCGACGTCGGCCGAGGGACGGCACTGCGCTTCCGGGGCTGCGAGGCGCTCGAGGCCATCATCGACGAGGTCAAAGGCAGGCACGCGCACATGTTCATGCTGTCGGAGACGCACCTGCACGGCAAGGCCGTCGACGACGTGGCGGACTACATCGGCATGCGCCTGGGATGGCAGGACCTGTCCAAACGTTGCAGCGCAGGAGCGCCCGAGTACACGCCCTGCGTGATCCAAGCCCCGGCGGCCAAGGGCGAGTGGGCCGGCGTGTTGCTCGCTTACGATCCGTGCGTCTTCAAAGTGATCGGGACGCAGGTGCTTGTACCCGGGCGGCTGCTCGAGGTCGAGGTGCGCATGATTGACGACTCGACCAAGATGTTGATCTACGCGTGCTACATGCCGCAGCAGAACCTGCCAAAGGAGCTGCACGCCAAGGCCTGGGGCAAGCTCGAAGAGGCGCTGCTCGTCGCGCATATGCCGTACGTGATCGCCGGCGACCTCAACGCCGAAACGGCCAAGAGGCTCAAGAGCATGCACGGCATCGACCTCGACAAGGGTGGCGCGTGCAAGCGGCCGGGCGAGGCCTTTCTGCACAAGCTCATGCACGGCTCGGCGCTCGACGAGCTGGAGCGGCCGGTGCGGCTGGGTCGAGAGGACTTCACCCTGCTGCACGTGATCAAGACGCCGTCTATCGACTCTGAGGGCAAGGTAATTGAGGGCGAGATCAGCAAGCACGTGATCGATCACGTACTGCACGGCGGCTGCTACGGGCGCATCGGGGGCGGGCAGACGTTCACGGTCAAGGTCGGCGCGGAGGCGCAGAAGCAGTACCACCGCGCGCTCGGCTTCGACATCATCACCACCGACTGCGAGGAGAGGTGCAGCCATGAGGCCCGAATCGCGTAGAAAGAGATGCCGCAGCTCGGGAGTGAGCGCGCTCTCCTTGCGAAGCCATCTGGCCGGGAGCTTGCCGCAGAAGCCGAACTCGATGTCGATGTCTGACGGCCGCGCCTCCTCAATCTCCCGCTCGATCTCGAGGTACTTGTCGAGCTTCCGCCGGAGCACCTCGCTCGCCGTCTGCTTCCGGCCCTTTTTCGCCGCCGGCGCGCCGATGACCTTGCGCGCCACCGACATGCACGACTGCATCATGTGATCCACGAGCGTGCCGTGCGTCGCCTCGTAATTGGCCTCGGCCTCGTCTCTCGCCAGCCCCTTGGCACGCTCATCGGCCCGCGGCCCCTCCTTGACGATGAGCTGCCTCAGCGCCTCGGCGCACGCAGCCTCGCGCCCAGCAACCCAATCCTTCATCGTGTTGCTGCACTCGCCGACGACCTGCTCTTGATACGCTGCCCAGCCGATCGGCTCCGAATCCTCGTCGCTCGCAACGGGCGCCTCCTCGAGCTCCCGGTCGCTCACGTCCGCCTCGGCGTCGTCAACGAGCCCGCCGTGCCCGTCGTCGCCTCGATCAGGTAACGCGTGCGCTCGCGCAATCACCTGCTTGGCCGCGCTCGCGCCGCTCTTCTTCGCCGACTTGGACTTCTTGAACGGCTGCTTGGGCATCTTTGCGAGCTTGGGTTTGCGCGCCGTCTTCACGACCACGCACGTCGCGAGCGCGAGCTCCTGCTCGTGCGCCGGTGCGTCGACGCGAGCGTCAAGGAGATTGACGAGCATCGGCTCGACGTGCGCCTCAACTACGTGAACGAGCAGCTGCAGGTCCTGGCCGAAAGGGAGCTGGGGTACGCGAGGGCGGCGGCTGAGGTCATTCGGCGCGAGCGGGCTGGGCTCATGTCGAAAAAGGATCGGGGCCCCGGCGGGCAGCTCGTGGCCATCGAGGACGAGGCGACCGGCAACATGCTCACGGGCGCGGCGCGCGACAAGGCTGTGGCGGCCAAAGTGCGCGCGGGAAACACGCCCAACATCGTGTGCCTGGAGGCGGCTGGGCACCTCATGCAGAGGTGCTCCATCGAGCGTGGCGAGACGCGCGGCGGCGCAACGGCACGCGAAGCGGGCGCAGCGCATCAAATTGTCGAAGAAGCGGAGAGCAGGTTGTCGAGACGTCCGCGCTTCGCTGCCAGGAGCGAGCGCGTGGAAAAGTGTCAACGTCCTCCGGCGGGCGAGTTTTTCGTTGTGGGTAATGGCAAGTTCCCTAACGAGGCGCATCAAGGGCGGGTGCGCTACGATGGCACCAGGCAAGGGCTGCTGGGCAACCCGTTCAAGATGGGCGTGGACGGCAAGGACGAGGCTCTGCGCGATCTCGTCTGCGAGTGCTACGAGATCTGGTACGAGCAGGGCAAGGACGCGTACGAGACGGCGGTGGAGAAGGGGCTGCCGATCGAGTGCGTGGTGCCGGGACTCGGGCGCGTCAATCCCACCGACATCGACAACGAGATCGACTCGCTTGTCAACATCGCGGTCGAGCTCGGCAAGCGGGTCGTGCTCGATTGCACGTGCGAGCCCAAGCGCTGCCACCTGAGGTTCGTGGCGCGGCTGTGCAACAAGCGCGCGCAGAAGAGGCTCGACGAGAAGGCGGCTAAGATGGCCGGGGATTGCTACGGTTGCGACGATGAGCGTCGTGCTGATGCAGACACACCCATTCCACTCGTCGACGGCGAGGCTGATTGCGCGCTTGCTGGATTGACAGCGAAGGGCGACAGCAAGATTGCAGCAGTGGAGGAGTGCGCCGGAACGGGTGGACGCAGCTCGAGCATCAGTGAGCGTGCTGCGGTCTTTGACACGGCTGCGGAGAAGCCCGAGGTTCACGCGGAGCTCAACGGCGACGACATGGAGACCGAGCTCGACGTAAGCGGCGAGGCGGCGGATCTGCAGGGCGTGCAGTCGGAGGAGCAGCGCGCGCAGCGACGGCGCGACATTGAGAATCGGTTATGGCGCGACAGGCTCCGCTCGGCCATCTACGCGACTGACGCGTCTGAAGGCGACAAGGACAGGGTTTATGAGTACTGGACCGGCGAATACCAGCTTGAGTTCAATGAGACCGGCGAGAAGTGCACCGACCTGCGAGTGCTCGAGTTGTTGCAGCGCGTGCTCACACCTGAACGGGTGATGCAACTGTCCAAGTCCGTCAAGGAGAAGCTGGCGACCGGGCTCGATGAGTTCAACGTGGTGCTCGTCAAGCAGGGTGGGCCTGAGCTCGCCAAGCTCTTCGCTGAATCCATTGCGACTGAGGTGGCGACTTTCTCCTTTCCGACGAGTTGGACTACGTGGCACGCGACGTTGATTCCGAAGCCGGGCAAGGATAGGTGCAAGCTAAGCGGCTGGCGAGAAATATGGATCCAGGCACACCTGTGGAAGCTGGTGGTCGGCGCCATCTTGCCAGAGTGCGCCGAGGTCATCGCGCACACACGGCCGTGGTGCAACGCGGGTTTCGAGCCCGGGCGCGGCTGCCCGGAACAATCTGCGGCACTGCGGGCAAGGTTAGAATTGCACATGCGGCTGCGACAGCCCCTCCACATCTACTTCCAGGACTATAGCGTCTTCTTCCCCTCCATTTCGAGACAACTAGTCGCCTTCATCCTACACGAGCTCGGCGTCAACACCATCTCGGTTCAGATCTTACGTGAAGTTCAGGATCAGGTTATGGGCGCCTTCAAAACAGCCGGCGGCCCTACGGAGCTATGTCCGATGCTCAGGGGCGAACCTATCGGCGGCGTCGAATCGCCGCTGTTCTCGCTGCCTGTGGCGGCGCTCGTACAGCGCGCACTCGAGAGCTACGTGCCGGGCAGCCCACTGCCGGATCGTCGCGAACTGCGTGTCGCGGCGCTGCAGTTGTGGTATGCCGACGACGGCGCACTTGCTGACGCCGTCGAGGGCATCATCCAGACTGCGGTGGACATAATGATTTTGCTGTCGGAGGATATCCTGGGGCTCAAGGTCGGGCACGACACGGCCGAGGCATCCAAGTCGGCGTCGCTGTCCTGGACCTGGGACAAGTCGCACAACGAGTTCATTCGCGGCGACGGCAACAAGTTCAAAGTTCCGCTAGGCAGCTCCCGCGAGGATATCGAGCTGGCACGGGCGATCTCCTATCGATACCTGGGCATTGACTTCGACCCTGAGCTCGACATGACCAAAGTGGAGGAGTCTTACCGCGCACGGGCCAGCGCCATCGTCACCATGATCAACAACTTGGGCGGCGGCAGCTGCGATCAGCTGTCGCTTGCAATCAATACGGTCTGGCAAGGTATCTTCATCTTTCCTGCAAGGACTATTCCGTTCACTGAGATGGCTGCCAAAGCGCTCAATAATAAGGCCACCAAGGTGTTATGCTACCACGGCAACCGGCTACGGCACTCCAAGATCGTGGGAGCCTTCATCTCGGGCAAGTGTGGAGGGCTCGGGCTGCGGCCAGTTCAGTCGACGATGGCGGCGGGCATCATTGACGAGCGGGCGCGCGCGTTTGGCGGCCGGCGGGGCGAGCCCGCACGCGCGGTGCAGCTCGCGGCGCACTTAGCCTTTGCGGCAAGTTTCGGCTGGGACGGCCCGTCGCACGAGGCACCTACGGCTTTCGACTTCGTGATCTCGGAGCGCTGGCTACCGTTACTACGGCTCGACGTGCCGAGCGAGTGCGTGGCGCTGCATCTGGCAAAGCTCGGGCTCAATTGGCGCGGCACCGGCGTGGCAGAGTGCGCGGCTGATGCACGGCGAGCAGCTGCTCGCGGCGAGCAGGCGGCAACCAAGGTGCGGCTCATCAACATGACCAACGTCACGCCCTCGCTGCGTCTGCACGGGCTCGGAATTAATAGCCTCGACGAGCTACACGCGGGCTGCGGCGAGCTACTGAGCGCCGAGCGAATCGAGCTCATCTACGCGAGGCCTGGATGGGCCTGGAGCGACATTGACAAGGCGCATGTGCGACGGCTGCTGCGCGAGGTTGCCGGCGACACGCGCGCGAAGGCTGCGCTCGGTGACTGGCGAGAGCGCGGCGTGCGGATGGTGGGCGAGATCGCGCTCACTGAGCTGATCAACGTGGGCAGGCGCAGGGCGCTGAGCATGCACTCGCGGATTGCGGGGATTCTGTGGTGCAAGGACGCTGGCGGTGGCCGGCTCGATGAGCGCTCTTACGAGGTGATCTTTTGCGGCGCTCGGCGGCGCGACGCGGTCTGGCTCACGCGGGCGCAAGTGTTGGAGGGCGCGGCTAGGCGTGACGCGGCGAGACGCGACGCGACGGCGGCAATGAGCTCGTGCGGTGCGTCGGCCGAACACGTTGAGCCCAATGAGACTGATGAGGTGATCGCGTGGATGGACGAGGCGGACGTTTCGAGGTGGGAGCCGAACACATTTAACTGCTTCCTGCATCGGCTGCGAGGGCCAGCGAGTGCTGCAGCGTTCCTCGCCGCGGCCGGACGCTCGGCTGGCATCGAGCCGCGGGCGGCTGCTGCGCGCATCGAGCTCATCGACCTCCTGCTGCTCGACTACGCGGCGTTACGCGCCAAGGGCGTCTGCGCCAAAGAGGTCAACCTGCGAGAGGACAGGGCTGCGGATAAGGCCGGCAAACACGTGGCCGGCGCGCACACGACGGCGTGGTCAGCAACGTGCGCTGCCGAACTACGACGGGCGAATGGCTTCGAAAATCGCGTGGCGGCGGTACGCGTGCTGCCGGCGCCACGCGACGCTGACGGGGCGAAGTTCACGGACGCACTCGTCGAGGCTCGGTATGATGGAGTCGCGTGGAACAACGGGCGGAGTAACGGCTGCCTGTGGCGAGGGTGGCGCACAGCGGCGCATGTGCCTTCCCACTTTGAGCGAGCTCCGATGGCGCTCGAGAGCGTCGTCTCACGGAGCTTTATGCGCGACCGCGAGGTGGAGTGTGCGGACGAGGGGGCGCTCTTTGCGAACGCGTACGGCGAGCCGCTGAAAGTGCGCATTGCACGCGACGAGGCGGCGCTCATCGCCACTGACATCAATCTGGCGCTGATGGGCGAGATTGGCAAGATCGAGCTTGCTTGCGTCGCACGCGGACGCGGCGGTTTCCTTCTCGTCGCGGCGGCGCAGGTATGACATGGGGTCCGCCATCGACGTGCTCTGATCAGGCTGAGTGCGCGAGGTCGGCGGCGGAGCTCGACTCGAGGCTGTCCAAGAAGGTGCGCGCGCTCGCCGACACTTGCGCGGTGCAGCTGCTCATCAGGGAGGGGGTCAAGGTGTGGCAGATCTTTCGACGGGGGCGCGATGCGCGGACCGAGATCGAGGAGCTCGTCTTTCTGGTCAAGGAGGGGCCGGTCAGCGACGATGAAATGACGGGTGAGGGCCGAGCGGGCAGGGATGCGCGGGCAATGTTTGAGCAGGCGCAGCGCGATCTTCTCTGCGCAGTCGACGGGACGGCCTCACCGGAGCTGCTCGAGGGGCGCCTCTTCGCCACTCCCTTCTTTGACTTCGAGGGCGAGGGCTTGGACGTCACCAAGGGGCAGCAGCTGTTCGATTGGCGGATCCAGGGCACTCTCTCGATTCAGAGAGGCGGTGGCTACGGTAGTCAAGTGGAGCTCACGAGGGTGGGCATGCGCCACATCTTGCGGAACTTTGCGCAGAGCGTGCTACCCGAGCTGGGTGAAGGCGTTGCGTCGAGTACGCCGACCGAGGGTGAGACGCTGCCCCTCTGCATCTGCCCGGCGTGCCACGCTGAGTGCCGATGCGACTTTTTCCACTTCTTCGAGTGCGCGAGCGGCATCAGCGAGGCCGCCAGGAGCGCGTGCTGCAGGGCTCTCGAGCAGCACGCGACGATGCTCGACGTGCCGAGCGCGGAGGACGGCGAGGGCGAGGGCGACTTACACCTCGAGCTGGCATGGGCGAGAGTGGCGCTGCTTGCGAAGCGACAGCCCGGCGAGCTGGGGAGGTACCGCAGATATTTAGCGGCCAAGGCGCTGTGCGGCGCGTTCGCGACGCCCTCGGCGGCTTCGGTCCGAGCAGCGGCGTTGGCCGACTGTTGGCAGCGCGAGTCATCGCGGCAGGAGTCTACGGCGGAGGCCGCGGCCGACGATGACGACGAGTTGGACGAGCTCGAGTGTGAGGAGGCTCGGCCGCGGAGCGAGTTTGACTACAAGCGGCTCGCGGAGGCGCGGCGCAGGTTCAACAAATGGTACGTCGCACGGGTCATCGCGCTCAACACGGTGGTGATCGATCATTTGCGAGCCGAGTTCAGCGATTGGCTGGGGCGCATGAGGCGAGGGCACGCCGGGCTGCGCGGAGCGTACGGCGGCGATTACCAAAGGCACTATACCGGCGGGCGCGGGCGCGTTCTCGACGAACAACTCTTCGGCACGTTTTATCCGGTCAATGGCAGCGCGGGCGTGCCGATGAGCGAGGCCGACTTTGAGAAGGGCATCGCGGCGGAGCTGCAGCCGGGGCGTTTTGTGCGCGTCGTGGGCGGCGAAACGCTCGTGCGTACGCACGGCACGGCCGACGCGCGGCGCGAGGAGCTCCGCAAGAAGAGGGACGAGGGCAAGGAGCGAGAGCGGCTGAGAGCTGAGGAGGGCCGGTTCAAGTACGCTCGGCTCGAGCAGGAGCGGGAGTTGGGCGAGCTGCTCGAGAGGCGCATCGAGCGCGGCTTCGAGGGTCTATCGGAGCCGGACGAAGAGGAGAGTGCGCTGCTCGCCGACGGTGGCCGAGAAAGGGCGACGCGGCTCATGCGCGAAGCGTCGGCAGTAGGCGCGCGCGCGTGGTTGATGCCGGATGGCGGTGAGGCGACGAGGGCAGCGCGGGTTACCGGCGGCGCAGACGAGCGCGCTGTTGAGGGCGACGCTGGCGTGGCGCCGGCTCACATGGATGGCGATCCCGACGAGATGATTGCTGATGATGTGGCAGCGCCTCTACTTCAGGCGACGCAGTTGTATGGCACGGCGAATGAGGACATCGAGGAGGAGTCCGAGATCGACGAGGCGGCGCGCCGAGCCCCCTTTTTGCAAGCGACTCAGCAACACGGTGTGTCGCTGGCTGGCGAGGATGTTGAGGACGACGACGATGAGGCGGTGCGATGGCGCGGTTGGCCCGACGCGCAGATGGCAACGAGCCCGAGAGGCCTCGCCGCGAAATGGGTGGCGCGTGGGCTTGAGATGGACGATGAGCTCACGGGCGAGCCGAGCGCGGCGAGAGTGGAGGCTGAGTGCATGAGTGAGATGGCGCCTGACGACGTTCATGATGAGCTGATGTGTAGCATGGATGTAGCAGCTGAGTTGCATGCGCAGGATGCAGAGAGGGAGCAGCAGAGAGAGGGGGTGTCTGTTGGGCGCGTCAGGCCGGACGGCGACGGCACGGACGGCGGCAACAGCGTTGCCGGACGAGCGCTCGAGGGCGATGACGGCGGCGTCATGGGCTACGAGGGCGTCGACGGCGTCGAGAAGGGGGCGTCGATGGCGGCACGCGAGGTAGAGGGCAGCGACGAAGACGAGGCTATGACGGGCAAAGAGAACGCGTCGATGCAGCGCGCGGAGGGGTGCAGCAGCTCGATAGGCGGCATCAAAAAGGGGAAGCGCACGCGCGGCAAGCAGAAGAACGGTGCTCAGCGGCAGGCTGCGGCAAGGGCTGTTCGACGACTGGCGGCGGACGGAGCGAGCGGGAATTGAGTTGAGTAGCACGAGAGAAGGGTATCCTTGCCGCGTCATTCAGTTGGCTGCAGCACGGGCCTCTCTCTCGCACTGGTCTTCTCTACGAGCGTGACGCGGCGCCGATCGGCTTCGAGTTCCTCGGTCGAGCAGGCGTCTATGTCCCCCGCTTTCTCTTCCCCAATCCCCTTCTCTCTATCTATACTCTTCGATCCCTAGCTGTACTCTGAGGGCACGCAGGCTAGCACCCTGTGGCGTGTCTCCTCCTGGTCTCCCTCCCGTTCGTGATCCTTCCACTGTGTCTCACCATCTCCGTCGACTCTCACCCCCACTGCTAGCCTCGAGAGCACTTTCGATAGGCTTCCGTTAGGTTGTCTGTTGTTTATGAAGTAACTTGAACTTGAACTTGAACTTGAACGGCTCCTACATGTAATTGGGTCCCTCTTGCGATTGCGCTTGATTGCTACATCATGCCACGGAGGGGCACACTCATCGAGCGCACACGCTCAGCTTCATGTGAATACACACCAATGCATGAGCACCGAAGCTGTATACTGTGTGGTCCTGTTTTAATTCACTGTCACCAACTCACGTAATCAGCAATAATACAGGACGCAACTTCACACGTTTGTTTTAACAGAAGCTGCGTGTTCCCCACAGAGGTTCGCAAGGGTGCCCACTATGAAAGCAATACAGGACAGAAGCACGACAGTGATGAGCTTGAGGTTAGAGGGCTTAACGGCTTATGAGCATGAACCATGATTATAACTGGGTTACTGGGCTGGTTGGTCGTCAGGCAGGGCCTGACACGACGGATCTGTGGGGCAGCTGATGATGGCCTGTTTATCTCGTTCGCTACGTACCCCTCTCGGTGCCCCTCCGCGCTAGAAAGCGCGGTTGTTTCATGCAACTACGATGGTTTCATATCCGGTCTATACAAGGAGATCCGGGATGTGTGTGTCGCTCGAGTTACGTCGGGCTGGTGTATGAAGAGGGTGGAGACGTATCAGACAGAACATGTCTAGAAACGACAGACAACCCGAACCCCTCTTGGGGATCGGAGACAACGCGACGACCCAGGCGCTTTCGTGAGAAAAAAACGGTTCACCCCTTGGCAGTCAAGGAGCCAGGCGCCTCACTGAATTTCATCGACTTAGTGGCTGTGTACCATGTTTAGAGAGCTATCGCCGGCTTCCCGTGACCCGTCGTTCTCGTTCCCTTGTACGCCTTCATACGAATCTCACGATTTTTAAAATAGCACGAAACGTCTCGATCCGTAACTCGCATCGGGCGTCCAGCTCGAGCCCCATACGAGCCCCAAAGCACTAAAAGCTCTATACGGAGGGCTACTGCCTACTCCCAACCGCAACGTGGTGGTCGCCCGTGCCGAGCGAGTACTTCAGGAAGAGGGTATGGAGCGTGGCGTTGTTCCGCGGGAGCAACACCCAAGGCACGTGCATGACGCACGGGCGGCTGTGGTTTATGCGAGCTTCTCTCAGCCCGCTGCTCGACCAGTCGGGCCCAGACACGACATAGAAGACCTTGGAATCGTAGTCGAAGGACACATTGAACTCGTTGCTGCGCGTTGCAAGTAAGTGGCTGTAGGCGACCTGGTCCGCGCCCTTGTAGAAGCGCACGAACTTCGTCTCGCGCAGCAGGGGAAGCAGCGCGCTCACATAGCCGATGAAACCGCCCGCGTTCAGGTACCTGTAAGGTCCTCGGGCGATGCCGTCGTAGTACGGCTTGTCTTCGTCCTGCTGCCATGACCAAAGCTGTTCGACAGAAAAGAGCACTCCCGTCCTCAGTGCGCGGAAGGTCCGCAGTATTCTTGCTGCGTTGCAGGACATGAACGTGTCGTAGGCGTCCGTCAGCATCACGATGCTCTGCGGACACTGGTGCTGCGCCCAGTCGCGCAGGCTGGTTACCTTCTGCAGGTAATTGTCGGATCGGTTCCATGGCAGAATCACGAGGCGCTGTGAGTGTATGCCAGCGCTCTGCACGAGCAGGTTGGTATGCTGCGGCCGATTGTCTGACATGAATGTGACCACCGTGAACTGTGGCTCACAGTGCGGGTCAGCACGATGAGAGTGGAACTGAGGAGGTTGTGCCAAGGCATCAAGATGACTCGTCGACGCTGATGACATCCTCGCGCGCCTCGGGAGGCCTTTCGACGAAGATTGTGGCGTTATGGGCCGCCATTCAGTGATCAGTCAGTCAATCAGTTTCGTCGCGGACCCCCCCCGCGCTCCGGTATGACCGCGCGTCGTCGTGGTTTCGCAGGAAAAAGGAAAGCGCGATGGATTTTCGTATGTGAGCTCGGACCGCGACGCCAACGACGTCAATTGATACCTTTGCTCTCGCTCGGCACGACCCGTGTGAACGCATGCCGAGCGGGCGCGTCGTCGCGCTCCTCGTCCGGCTCCGGGCTACAGGCCTCAAGCCCGTCCGGACTGCCGTCGTAGCTTTCCGACGTGGACGTGAAGCCAGCATTGGCATCGCGGAGGGACGCGTCGATGAGCCCTTCGCGGCCCGTCTCCAAGGGCTCGGTGACGAGGGCGCGCGGCTGGAGCCGCGGCGCCTCTATGGCCACGCAGCACGCCTCGTTGCAGTTGCCGCACACTCCGCGGTCGAAGGGATTGCTCTGTGTGTATAACTCCTTGATTTCCTCCGACGTCGTCTTGTTGGAGCACACGAGCGAGTAGTGGTAGCATGCAAGCGGGCCGACGCAGAGCAAGATGAGGGCGCAGAAGGCGACGATTGCGACGCCCGCGGGCGCGCGCGCCATCGCGTGGCTAAAGAAGTCGCCGTGCTTGACGCCGTCCATCGTCGCCACTCGGTAGATGAAGACGCACGTGAGGCCGAGCGTGTAGGAGCACAGGAGGCAGCACGAGTTGACGAACCCGAGAAAGAAGCGGTAGTTGCGCCGGCCGATGCACTGACCCATCCACGGGCAATGGTGGTCGAAGCGCTCGACGCACACATTGCACTCGGAGCAGTGCGCCGCGCGCGGTGGCCGGAAGATGTGGCAGGTACGACACCACTTAAGCTGAATCGTCACTCCGTTGATCTCGACGGTGCGCTGCGCCTGCGCGCACGCATCGATCTCGGCTTGCTCCATGCCACGGTTGCTCGGCACGATGCCCGGGTCGGTGGTGGCGGTCAGCACGAGGAACCCCATCGTCATCAGGAACAGGACCGCGCCAACCACGAAGGCGGGCACGGGCAGCGACGTGCAGACGAACACCCAGAAGGTGACGCATGTGCCGGTCGTGAGCGTCGCGGCGAAGACGGTGACGCCAAAGTCGGGGCCAACCATCACGCGTCCGTCGCAGCAGAAGGTGTGTCGGCCTGGCCAAGCTTGCCACACTTTAAGCGTGGAAGGCAAAGGCTGCGACGCCATGTGCTCCGGGATCGAGTCGAACTCGGCTCTCACCTGCTGTGCCACGGCCATCAACGGCCGCGGGGTCACGGGCTTGGCGCGGATTCGCGCCGCGGCCTCGCGCCAAACGCCCGAAGAAGTCGCGGAGCCCGTCGTGCTAGGCTTTGTGCTGCATGGCTGTAGAACTTGGATGCTCCGCCTCCGTGAACATACTGAACTGAACAATGGGGGTGTGAACTAGGGCGGGTTTTTTTGTAAAGCTTAAACTCCAGTCCATCTGCCTCATGCTCATCGAAACGCCAGGGCGAAGTGTTTCGCCAGGCTCACACCAGCCCGCATGCACTCGGTATCGTCGCAGCTCGTCACTCAGGACTTGTAGACAAAACAGTAGAGAGTTCACCTCCCAGCCTCGAGACGAAAACAGTAGAGAGCTCACCTCCCAGCCTCAAGACAAAACAGTAGAGAGTTCACCTCCCAGCCTCGAGACGAAAACAGTAGAGAGCTCACCTCCCAGCCTCAAGACAAAACAGTAGAGAGTTCACCTGCTCCCAGCCTCGAGACAAAACAGTAGAGAGCTCACCTCCCAGCCTCAAGACGAAACAGTAGAGAGCTCACCTCCCAGCCTCGAGACGAAAACAGT
>Ga0210242_101711_pt1 | contig 15114 bp, 9 predicted proteins | sample ChrtobMeP5a_16mM_FD_155445 | JGI IMG/M metagenome (GOLD analysis project Ga0210242, IMG submission 155445) | Chrysochromulina tobin associated microbial communities from unialgal haptophyte culture, Seattle, Washington, United States - P5a_16mM | ecosystem: Host-associated > Algae > Haptophytes >... | reverse complement strand
ATCGATAGCATCGCCTCCGCCGCCGATAGCACCGCTGCCGCAGCCATCACCGCCGCCATCGCTGCCACCTCTGCCGTCCTCTCGGTCGCTCACGCCGCCACCGCCATGCTCACTGCCGCTACCCTCACCACCACCTCCAGATCCGCCGGAACAACCGCCGCCGCCGCCGCAGCCACCATTTCACCACGTAGGTGCACCCTCTACGCAGCCCCGACTCCAACGCACCTTTGGGCACCTCCTACCGACCAGATCTCGCCTACCGACCGCACTGCCCGCCCTGACCCCACATATTCACGCCTACCGCGCAGACTCCAACTACGTAGCTCTCGTTCAAGAACGAGCCTCTGGTGTGGTGTGCAATGTGCAGGTGCGCGATCTACGGTCGTGCGGTTCTGATGCGCCGCGGCTCGGCCTGCATGCTTGCCGCCTTGCCATCGAATGGCCGCTTGCCGCAACGCCCGAGCCCCTCCGTTGCCTCCACCGGAATCGCAGGTTGCACGTCGGCATGCGATCTGACCGAGGCGGGCACAGCTGAATATGTGCCGTGTGGTCAGGTGTGATCGATTGCCGTTCGAACGTGCCCGAAATCGCCCCCGGGCGGCCTCTCCTCGTCGAGAATCGGCCTTGTGAGGCACGCGCTGTGCCTGAGCCCTCAGTGTGAATGAAAAAAAGTCGTGACTTCGGATGGACATTTGTAAGCTATCCGTTGTGTGTTGAGGGTACCGATGGCACCGTTGTGATCAGCATACTCGGCGGAACACATGGGTATGCTGTTTGTTGCATGAGTGTCGAATGCAAAAAAGTCGATATTTCCCACCCTGGGCTCTACATACGGAATCCCCGGACCCCGCGCCGCGCTGTCTTGTGTGGGACGTATGACGTCTATAATCGTCGGTCATGGCGATGCACAGGTGTCGGCTCTCAGGGCTGTGCACACCGCCGCACGCCGGACCTCCGATCCGTAGCATCTACCGTCTACGGCGATCGGTACACGGTGTACGGTACAGCTCAGTAGACGAGAGAGACGCGACTGTCACTGTGATTCTCGTACTACTATGTGCACCTTAATGTGCACCGGGTCTGTATACCATACCCTGCATCCACTCTTGTACTCAGTACTTGTAGCGCGGCGGTTCCCCGCCCACCGCTCATTGTAGATTGTTCGATTCGTCTTCGTCGAGTGTCGTGCGGCTCCGGTGTCCGCTTCGTAACCATCGATCCGGTCATGCGCATGTATTGAACACTCGGTGAGTACTCTCTCTCTCTCCTCAGTGTCTTGCTGATGCTACTTTACGCTGCAGACGATGTGAAAACGGATGAGCAGACGGACATGAAAAGGAATTGACCGCGTGTCCGCGGGCGGACCAGCACACACCCACACGCGGTCGGGAGTCGGGATTTCCCGCCTGGGTTTCGGAAGCTGCCTCTCTAGCGCGGCTTCAGCTCGCTCCAGCAACGCTGAGCGTGCCCGGCAGACGTTGTTCAAAGGCATTACTAGAAGGCCACCATCGGTCGGAGAGGGAGTAGGGAGACTTTCTTTTGACACAGTCTGGGTGCGTGAGGACGAAACCCATCGCGACGTGCCTCACATAGTTGGGCCTTAGCGTTTCGAGGCGCGTGCATTCCGTCTCCATACCTTCGTACACCGATAGATCGGGACCCGCGAGCACCTTGATGCTCGGATGGCATCTGCCAGCCTTGGTGGCAAAGCCCGCATTTTTGCGCATGGCGGCGCTCCTACTCATCTCCCAGCTCTTCAGGGCGCACTGGCGCGCAATATCGACGAGTCCAAAGTTATCCAGGTCAATAATGATCAGGTCCAGCCCAAACCGTGAGCGAACATGGCACGGATTGCAGGCGATTGAGCCGCCCGTGGAGCCGCGCTGGCACAGTGCTTGCATTGTATCGTTGGCACTGTGTCGCGGGAAAGATGCACGGTGACCGTCGCCGAGTGACGCTGCAGCAGATGGACGCGGCATAAACGCCAAGTAATCCCAATAAAAGACCGCCCATCTCGACGAGTTGCTCTTGGGATGGACGATCGAAGCAGGGAGGCGCATACGGCAACCAACGAAGACGTCGGGCCGGGCGCGAAGCACCCACGCGTACTGGGAACCCCGCTTAGCTTCGGCGCGTTCGATCAGTTGCAGGCACCGGACGCATCGGAGCGCAAACAAACATGTGGCAGTGTGCGGATTTGGACCGATCGCATCCGCACAAAGAGACGTGTCGGAAAGCTGTTGCAATGGCACCGGCAACCAGCCCTTTGAACCGTCAGCGCGTTGCAGCACCTCATTGTCATTGGTTTCTTCCGCTGCCACGGGCTTCAAGACAGATATAATGGTCGCCATCTGATCAATCGTCGCCTCAGCTGGTATCCGATCAAAGCCGGCGCGCACGTAAATTTCGTGCTTGGTGTTGTTCGACTCTCGACTGAGCTGCCATTGGGACCAAGCGCGCGTGTAGACCAAAAAGGTGTCCGCATTGATACTCTGCAGCACATTTCGTCGCAGCAAAGAGTGCACCTGCGGATAGATGAGCCCTCGCACCTCGCCGACCAGGCAAGCAGCTGTCAGGGCCGAATCACTCATTGCCGCCAGTTCGGGACACCGAGCGCCTGCTGAGAAAGCGACCGCAATCGCCTATTTTCGCCGCGATGTCGCGTTGCGGGTTCGAGACGGCACAGTAAAACCGGTACAGTACCGGTAGATTGCGTCAACAATCAATCGTCGATGCGGGTGCGGAGGGGTCTTGGGAGTCCAGTTCGATCCAGCCAGGCGGCTTAATCGCTTTTATGAGACGGGCCGGGCGGGTCCGCCTCCGCGTGGTGTTCCTCGCTTCCTCCTCGGTGTACAGGGCGGTTGCGGGTTGTTGCGGGCGGGAGGAACTTGGACCCAAAGGGGTATGTGGGGAGGAATTCCGTTTCTGTGGGATCGTCCACACGACCGCCCTGTGCACGCTGATCGTGACTGATCCCCACAGCCTCAGATTTTGAACTGAGTGAACAAAAGATTACAACGAAAATATAAAAGAGTACAAGAGTCAGCAAATGACTAAGCAATCGAATGGCAAGACAGCAGACACTCCGTGGCGTCGCATTGCAGTATGGTCATCTATGGCCATATCTCTCTTGCCTCAGACTCGATTGGACTGCCGACTACGCGATCTCTACAGAAGCAACGATGAGTTCTCTCGTGCCTCCGGAACGGGCTCCCTTGAACGGGCTCATGAGCTCTCTGTTCCGTCATGCTCATCCATCTGATCCAATATGTATGCTCTGCCAACCTATGTGCTGCCGTCCATCGGCTGCACATCTGTCTACGCTCATTTGCGAGAAAACCGTATGGAAAGGGATAGCGGACAGGAAGAGATGCAGGATGGATGGAATATGTTGCTATTGAGCCCAGCGGCGCAGCCTGCAACCGGATAGTTGCGGCGTCCTAGATATTGCAGCCTCGGAATCTTTCGCTAGATCTTGCAGCCTATAAGCGCATGCATGCCGGAGATGAGGCACTTGAGTGGATCCATGGTGGGATCCCACGTGTCCGGCTCCTTGGCATCGATCTTGCGGCGCGCTTCAGCCTCCCGGTCGGCCTCTGCCTCGGCCTCGAGGTCGAGCTCGGTACTTGGCCGGCGCACGGTACGCCCCAGCCGGGCGGCCTGCGTAAAGCCCTTGCACTCGTCCAGTTGCGAGAGACACGAAGGCTTTGATTCAGTACCGGGTGAGTCCTGCGATGAAGACAGCAGTTTCGTGGTGTTTGGCGACATATCTCGTGCATCGTCGTCGAAATCAAAGCTACGAAAGACGGGCGCCGCCTGCTCCGCCAATGCTGGCCGCCTTGGTCTTGCGTGCGTGCTGGCGAGATTGGCGAGGTTGGCTGCCACTGCCGCTCGCGACTTCTTGTCGGCGTGAATCGGTGTGAGTTCCTGTTTGGCGTGCTTGATTTTGGAGGGCTGTGTAGCCTGAAGGAGGCGCTCGAGCTCGGCGGTGCGGCTTCGACCGGCAAAGGGCGAGGGTCGATACGGTTTCGCCGAGCGCATTTGCTCGTTCCAAGAGTTCCAAGAGTCTAGAGAATCGAGGATTAGCTCAGAGCTTGTTGTGTCGACGGATGGGCAAGGTGAATTGCCAAGCAGCCCGGGCCTCGGAGTTTCGATGCGCGTTGGACAGTCGGACAGGGGGCTGAGACAGTTGGTTGTTGAGACTGTCTCATCCACGACAAGGCTCGAGCCTCTCTCGACGCAAGGAAAAAACATCGGAATTGAAAAGTGGGATTCATCGCGTCACGAATTAGGAAGCTTCGAACGTTGTTTGACGATATTCATTCCCAAGTGTGGAATCTATCTGATTGCTCCCAAGTGGACGTACTGACACTTTGACATGAACTCTGCGACACAACACTCTCGGACACCTCGGGGGTCTGCCAACTCAGCGACCTCACTCCTTCTTCTTGGCCGCCTGCTCCTTGAGCATCTGGCGGTACATGCACAGCGGCATGGTGAGCGAGGAAATTGCTCCGAAGAGCGCCTGCGAGTACAGGATGGTCTTGAAATCGTTATTCTTCGCCAGGGCCGACGCCCACGGGTTCCACAGCGCCGAAGCGGCGAAGCCCGAGGCGTCGAAGATATTGGTGAAGAGTGCGGTGCCCTTCTTGCCGCCGATCTGCATCGCAAACTCACCGGGCGGAATGTAGAAGGGGAGCGCGTATGCGAGGCCCCAGAGGACAGTGAGCGGCACCACCGCGAGCTGCGGCAGGACCGACGGTCCGAGACTGAGCACGAAGGGCACCAGCGCGCACAGCAGGAGCTCTACGAGCACCAGCAGCGCCTTGCTGGATTTCGTCAGCCTCTTGTAGTATTCGCCCACGCCGAGGAGGCCGATCACGGAACCTCCCTGCGCGACGCCGCCGAGCGTGGCTGCCATACCATGGTCAAATCCGTACGACGTGTGCAGCAGCTGCGGGAGGTAGTTCATGAAGAACTGCGTGTACGTGAACGTGACCGTCTTTGGGATGAGCATGAGCCAAAAGTCGAGAGAAAGAAAGGCGCCGAGGATCGACACATCCGCGGCGGGTGGCTCCCCGGCCTTCTTGTCGCCGCTGGTGCCCGATTTGGGGTCGCTCGACTTCGGCGCCTCGACCGCTGGCGCGCTGGCCGCTACGAACTTGTACCCGCAAAAGAGCAGGAGCAGTGCCTGCAGCGGCAGCATCGGATATTGCACCGAGCGCCAGTGGAAGCCGGCTGTGAGGAGCTGACCGAAGAAGACGTTTCCGATCGTCGCGCCGAAGCGTGAGGCGGATGCAGTGAAGGCGAGCTGCGCCGATTTCTGCTTGTCGTCAGTGTAGACGGCTCCGATGACTTGAACGATTGCTCCCCAAGTGATCGTATAAGCGAACGAGTTGAGCCACCACGCGAGGCCGAAGATGTCGACGGATTGCGAGTAGATGGAGGCAAAGGTGGCGAAGATCCAGATGCTGAAGACGCTGATGAGCACGGGCCAGCCGCCGAGCCGGTCAGTGAACGCAGCGCCGAGCAGCTTGCCGGCGAGGCAGACGATCGAGACAAAGGACAGCTGCGCTCCGACCTTGTCCTCGAACTCAGCGCCCATCACGGCGTCGGCGAGGACGGAGGTCTTGATGGCCGGGATCATCACACGCCCCATCTGGTTGATCAGCACCGCGGAGAAGAGCAGCCATGAGGTTGCATCGAAGGCTGGCATTCCCCGACGGTCTGTCTGTCGGGCACACCTAACGCTTAGGGAGATTGTGGATGCCGGAACTTGAACTGCTACCTTCAACGGAAGACTATCAGATGAAACCATGAAACCAGGCTACCCCCCTTCTTTGGTGGAACATATCGCGTCGTGATGAACGCAAATATCTCCACGTGGAATTCCCGTTGTGTTGGTTGCCCGTTCCGCCTGCCGGGGTTTCCTGAAGAGGGCGTCTTGTCTGCGTTGGCGCACCCAGCAGTTCCTCGGCATGAGCGGCGCGATCACCGGGCGCGCGCCGCGCACGACCGGTTTCACGTCCTTCACCACGCCCGATGGTGTCGGGCCGGGCTCGTACGTCAAGCAAACTGACCGTGAGGTGCCAGTCCACGGCTTTGCGCCGTTCTCCTCGACGACTGAACGTGCGGGTGTCATTGCAAAGGGGTCCGAGAAGCTGCCTGGACCGGGCGCTTACACGACGACTTTCGACAACACGCTTGGGCGAACCCCATTGCAGCCCAACGGCGTACCATCCGGCGCAGGCGCCTCATTTTCGAGCAAGGTAACTCGAATTCCCGGCGGGCTCAACACTTTGGCTTCGCAACCTGGCCCAGGGCAGTACGAGGTGGCGCCGGCTGCGCAGTTGTTTGAGCGCGTCGGTAAGCCATCGCTCGCTGGCGGCGCAGGCAGGCGCGCGACGCCGAAGCCAGTGCGTCAGGGCCCACCCTCCATCCCCGTAAGGGAGCAGAGCTTTGGCTACGAGGACGCTGGCACAGGCGAGCTCCGCATGCAGCAGCCGCCAGAGGGCGGGTACTCGGGCGTGAGCGGGCGCCGATCTGCCGGCCCTGGAGAGTACGAGCCGACCAAAGCGACCGCGCTCATCAAGCCTGCGCCCATATGTCCCAATTTTGGCAACAGTCGCGTGCTGCGTGCCGTCTTTGCCGAGAGCTCTGATACGCCCGGGCCGGGCGCATACACCTCAGCAGAAGCTGACGGGCGCCGCGTGAAATCTTCGGCCAACTTCCTCTCGCGAACGCCGCTCGCATACCAGAAGCTGATCGATCCGGAGAAGCTCGTGCCCGGCCCCGGCTCGTACAGTGCGCCGCCGAGCATCGTGCCGAAGGCGGTGCCCGAGAACCTGCAAGCCTTCGGCTCGACGCAGAAGCGTCTCTCGTCCGACGCTCTGACGCCCTTTGAGCGGGCTCGGATGGCCCAGCCCGGCCCGGGCGCCTACGAGGAGCGACGCACCCTAGCCGGCGCCGTGGGCGCCACGCAGCCCGGCACATTGGCCCAGCCCCCCACCGCTGAGCGCGCTGGCCGCTCTGGGTTCAACTCGTCCACAGTGCGCTTCATCCCTCTTCAGAAGGGTGACAAGCCTGGACCGGGGCAGTACGATGCCAACGATCAGCAGTCCTTCGTGGCTGCACTCGGTCGCAAGCCACACGGTCGAAATGGCGTCTTCGGCTCCACGACGCGCCGCTTCCATGCGCTCAAGCAAGACCCCGTGCCCGGCGCAGGCGCTTACAATCCGGTCACGCCGGGCGAAAACGAGGCCGAGCGCGATGAGGGGCCTTCGTCCGCGTTCGCGTCCGGGGTGCAGCGGTTCACGAAGAGCGCGCCGACGCGCGTCTCCTCCAAGACCGGGCGTGACAAGGATCCAGTGCCTCCGCCGTGGCAGTACTACCCCCGCACAGACAACGCGTGGGAGGGGACCCATGTGCACCAGGGCGCGGCCTCTGCCAAGCAGAACCGTACGTTCCTCTCGACGGTGGAGCGATTCCCGGCGGGCGAGATGGGCGGCGGCACAAAAATCCCCACAGGCCCAGGGCCTGGCCAGTACGCGCCCAAGCATCCGCACGACGGCTTCCGCAAGCAGCAGACGACTGCGATGTGCTTCGGCACCAAGGAAGGGCGCTTCGACGGGCCACGTGGCGTCTTCTCGGGCGTGGCGCCCACCCCTGGCCCCGGCCAGTACGAATCCGCGGAGATCTTCGACCCGCTGATCAAGCGCTCGTTCAACATCACGATCGGCTAGGCTCACGCGGAGGGACTGCTGCGCCGTTGCGAGTCCTCCGAGATATGCTCCGAGATATGCTCCGAGAGCGAGAGCCGAGCCTTGTCGACGCCAGTGGATATGGTTGCCGAGCGGAGCGCGTGGAGTCTGGAGACTCCCCCTATTGGGAGGCTTGCCCTCTCAAGAGGAGAGGGGCGGAGACTCGCGCGTGGGAAGTGAAGCGCCCGCCTCTGAGCTCTGTGGCCACGCAGATGGAAGCTGCGCTGTCATGTGATAGAGATTCATTCATTGGACTGGCGTGGGGACTGACAAGGGACGCCACGGTGAAGGTGAGGCGTTTTGAGGTGTGTCGGCTTCCATCGCCACTGGTGCAGGCACTTTGTAGACACAACGCGGAACGCGTGGCGCGTTATTTTCTGCCCGCAATTTGCCCCCGCCCTCGCCCACGCCTCGTTTTTCGGACGCACCATTGCAGATTGCACCCCGCGCCCCACTGCACTCTGCAGAATCGCTGCTCGTCCGACGGGGCGTCGACGGCGACGCTCAGGCGATGCGTCACGCGACCCGGCGCGGCGCGGGCGCGGGCGTCGCGTCGTTGCTCGTTAAGTTGCTCGTTCCTAAACACGATTGGCCTGTGTGGAAGACAAGTGTGAAGAGGGCTTGGGCGACAATTCCTCAGGGTTCCGGCGGCCTCGTCCGGGCCCGACAGACGAAGATGGTCCTCCAGCGCGAGGTGCTCTACAGCCTCCTCGGTTACACGGGCCGCGTGGTCGTCGAGGTGGCGCCCGGCCAGCTCGAGCTCGCCGCTGGCCTGCCGCTCGTCGATGCTTCCGAGCACGCGCTCGTCCGGCGGCTGCTCGTGCTCGGCGGCTGCTACTGCGTACTTGACGCCTTCGTGTCGTCGCAGCTTGTGAGCTGCGACGGCGGCGAAGACGGCCGTCAGGGCACACGCCGATCGCGCGGCGCGTACGTCGTCGCCTTCGCGCACGGCCTCGACGAGTGCCTTCAGCCGTACCGGGCGCGCGTGCTTGACCTGGAGCAGCAGCTTCTGCGCTCGCCCGCCCTCTCGCTTGCGGCGCTGCAGCTGGGCTTCGGCGAATTTGAGCTCACGCTGCCCGCACTGCGCCGGCTGCTCGAGGACGTCGAGCACCGACAGCTGCGCGGCGTCGCGCTCCTCGACTTTCTGCACGACGAGGTCGCCAGCTGCACGCACTCCTTACGTGACGCGTTGCGCGTGCTCGTGCGGCATGCGCAGCGCGTGCTGCGCTCGCAGCTGGCTGCGTGGCTGCTGCACGGCGAGTTGCTGCCCGGCGACGGCGACTTCTTCATCGAGCGTGCCAAGCCACCCGCCGCTCACGCCCACTCGGCTGCTGCTGCTGCCGCAGGCGAGGCGGGCGCTGCTGCTGCTGCAGCTGCGAACTGCCTCGAACGTTCGAATGCCAGCGGCGCCTCTCCTGGCGCCGGCGCTGCTGCAGCGGGCACATCGAACGCGGCCACGGACGATGACGGCGCGGTCGGTTGGAGCGCCTTCGAAGTGGCCGTGGCGCGCAAGCCTGCTTCGCTCCCGATGCGCGTGGTGGAGCGCATCCTCTTCATCGGAAAAGCGGTTCGCGTGCTGCGTGCGTCCGAGCAGAAGCAGGCGGACGCGGCGCGGCTGGCGCTCGTGGCGCGCGACGCGAAGCGGCTCGCCGCTGCGGAGGCAGACGAGCTCGCACCGCCGCTCTCGCCCACCTCGCTACTCACGGCAAGGCTCAGCGCAACGTCGCCGCCGCGACTCTCGCTGCGCTCGCCGCCGCAGCAACTGTCGTCGGTGCCGAGCCCACGAAGCCCGGCGCTTCAACCCGAGGCGGCGGCGGCGGCGGGCGTGGGCGGCGTGGCGAGTGCGCGCGCCATGCTCGCGGCGGCTGAGGCGTCTCTTGAGGCGGCCGAGCTGCGGCAGCAGCAGGCGGCGGTCGCTGAGGTACATGCCGAGGCGGAGGGTCTCGCCGCCCTCAGGGCGCTCTCTCGAGGGCGTCGTCGCGGGCATACGGGCGGCGCCGTGGATGAGGGAGAGGGTCCGCCGTTGGAGGGCGGCGTCGAAGAGGTGGAGCAGCCTGCCGACGTCGACGGGCGGACGGGGCGCTTCGGCAGCGCCGTGTTGGGCAGCGCCCACGGTCTGCCGACGGGCTCGCGCGCGTCCGCCTTGATGCGTCGGGAGCTCGAGGCGGCCGCGCATGCGCTGCGACGGTTGCCCACGAGCGACGGCCTCGTGCAGCTCGCCCCTCTCGAGGCACTCCTCGCGCGCCTCCACCGTGTCGCGTCCTCCTCGCTCTGGCGCCATCTCACCATCGAAGGAGGCCTCCTTGACCTGCTGCGCGCGATGAATGGCTACTTTTTGCTCGCCAAGGGCAACGTCTGGCACACGCTGCTCGAGGAGCTGCGCCCTTCGATGGCCGAGCGCCCGAACGCTCACCTCGACCTGAGCGCAGCGCTGCTGCATGCGACCAGCGCTGAGCCGCCCGAGCCTCACTTGCACGGCCTGCGGCTCGTGCTCCTCCCGAGCGCTGTACCGGGCGCCTCGGCGTACGAATGCTGGCGAGGCCTGACGCTGACCCTCGCGGTGCCGTGGCCGTTGCAACTGCTGATGCACTCGGCGTCCATCGCGCGTTATTCGGAACTCTTCCGCTTCCTTCTCCTTGTCAAGCGCGTCCAGCTTGAACTCCAAGCGGCCTGGATCGAGCAGGCGCACTTTTCGCGCCTACCCGCTGAGCAGCGCGCGCTGCTGCTGCCGCTCTGGCGGCTGCGTGCTCACATGGCCTTCCTCATCGACAACCTGCAGTCCTACCTGATGGTGGACGTGCTCGAGGCGCAATGGCAGTCTTTCATGCGCGTCGCTGAGACGTGCGCCGACTTTGAGGCGCTCGCGGGCGCGCACGAGGCGTGCCTGAGCGCGCTGCACGCGCAGTGCTTTCTACAGGCCTCCTCCGTCGCCACCGCGCTGCACGAGATCTTTCAGCTCTGCCTCGCTCTCTGCCGCATGCTCTCGTACGCCGACCGGGGCACGCGCGCCGAGGCCGCCTACCGCTCGCAGTTTGCGACCGTCTCGCGCGAGTTCAGCCGGCAGTCGGCCTTCCTCTTCGCCTTCCTGTCCAACATGTCCTCGCCGCAGGCGTCGCCCCACCTCGCGCAGCTGTTGCTGCGGCTCAACTTCAACTCCTTCTGGCGCCCCGGGTGACGTAGAGAGCATGCCTTGCAGGGACCGGTGTCGGGGCTCGGGGCGGGGGCGCGTAGAGAGACAGCCCCAAAACCCGTCCCCAATTCAGAGTTTCCAAATTAGTCGTAAATTTGAGACAATCTAAATTACACGTAATTAAAAAGTTATCTGGCGCCCGGAGTGAGAGGGTGTGGGCCATCGCACGAACGCGGGCAGCAGCAGGGTGCCTGGGTGTGGGTGCCGGGCGTCCCTACGCTTGTTTAAGACTTTTTGATAGGATATCAGATGTCCAGTTCCCCGTGTCTGGCCGCCCGAGGTTCTGGTCGGCGCGCCGATGGCCCCAGCATCTCCTTTACGCGCTGATACACCGTCGCTCACTCCTCCTCGCGCCATCATGGGCAACAAAAATTCCGACGGACTGCTCGATTTCCCCGCCACTTACGAGCAGTGCGTACCGTGACGCCGGATGAGTCTTCGCTCCAGCACCCCCCCGCTCCTTCCGGGCTTCTCGAACAAGGGCGTCCACGGAGGTTACGAGGAGGAGGACGAGACGCGTGAGCCTCCTCCCTTCTCGGGCCACGCTCAACGTCCGAACGACCAGGGCGGGCCCTTCACGCTCCACCCTGCACAGAGCGCAAGCCTCGCTCCGGGCACGCAGCCGCCGTGGTTTGGCCGCGATCCGTTGCGTGCTGGCGAGAAGCGGCCTGCCGCCGCGTATTTCCCGTGTGCAGACGCCGAGTTCTTGGAATCCCTCGGCGAACCCGTCGCGGTCGGCTCTCTTGCGGAGAGCACCGTACGGAGCACCTGGCGAGCCACAGACGCTCCGGAGCTCGCTGCCGGAACCGCAGCCATACCCGTGGAGCGCGCAGCCGATCCTTCCGCCGTCGCCGACCATTCGCCCCCATCCGCCGCCGTTGCTTCCCGAGCTGGTTCGAACGCGGCCGCGAGCAAAGTGGGAAAGCAGCCTGTGCCCGCCCCTCGGGGGTCTGGCGGCTGGACTGAACTGAGCGATCGGGGCCCGCCGATGCCGCCATCAGTGGAGGTGGCGCACGACGCGGCACCTGCGGGAGAGCCGCCAGCCAAGAGACAGCGTACGTCGCGAGATGCCGCTGCTGCGCGGACCGTGGCGGATGTCGACTCGGACGAGGAGGATGTACTGATGGGCCTACTTGGTGGCGAGCAGCCGGGACGGCGAGAGGGCAAGCAGCCCATCGCCCAAGCCACAGGCCCACGCGGGAAGAAGAGACGGGCGCCCATGGGCGCTGCGCCTGCGGCGGCAAGCGCTGTGGCGCCGAGCGCCGCGCCAAACGCCGCGTCGCGCGCAGCACCTCCCAAGCCGTGTGCCTGCACCTGGCCCGGCTGCGACATGCGCTTCAGAGACAAGGGCGGCCTCAAAGTGCACATGCGCAAGCACACGGGCGAACAGCCGTTCCCTTGCACCTGGGTTGGCTGCGACAAGCGCTTCTCGATGAAGTGGAACCTCGCAACGCACATGCGCACGCACACGGGCGACCGTCCGTTCCCTTGCACCTGGGATGGCTGCGACAAGCGCTTCTCGCAGCAGTGCAGCCTCATCGATCACATGCGCACGCACACGGGCGACCGTCCGTTCCCTTGCTCCTGGGATGGCTGCGGTATGTGCTTCTCGCAGCAGTGCCACCTCGCAACGCACATGCGCACATACGACCACTCGGCGGAGGCGGTGGCGCGGCGCGCTCGTCTCGCGCGTTGGCGGGAGCAGCAGCAGCCCCTCGTCTGCCAAGCGGCGGCAAAGGGGCCGCTGCCTCTCCTGCGCCTCTTGGACGGCTTTGTTGGCCAGCTGACTGCGCGCGGGATCTCGTCGGCCCTGGAGCGCGCGCTTCGCTTCGCTCGCCGCGGCCTCGATTCCACCGACGAGCCACCCGATGGCGATGCGGAGTCGAGCGTGCCCACGGTCGCAGCCGAGCTCGAGGTGAGCCCCTCGGAGGACGACGAGTCGGAGCTGGACGATGGAGGGCCCGTGTTCGAGGAGGCAGCCCCCGAGCTGGCTGAGACGTCATCCCCGGAGCCCATGACGAGCGCCGGAGCCACTGAGGCCCTCGGCATCCTTGGCCGCCTTCGCCCCCGCCTGCCTCTGGGCAAAAATCTCGCGGCCGAGGTTGCGCGCCTCGAGGTGGATCTCCATCGCGTGATTACCGTGGAGGCCACCCTATCGGCGGCGGACGCTGCTCGCGGGGTGGACGCTGCCACGCTGGATGAGGTGGCGAGGGCGGGCGCTGAGTCGCTGCGCGCGTGCTTCGAGGGACGCGCTTCGACCGGGTCGACGGTGCCCGCGGTGGCCACGCTGGCGGCGACGCCGACGAGCGAGGCAGGGCCGTGCTTCGCTCAGCGCCCGCTCGTCATCCTTAAGTGCATGCGGCACAGCGCGTACTCGGATGGGCCTTCCAAAGATCCGCGGCAGCGGGCCTGCGCCGAGCGGTCGCCAGGCGATCGGTTGCGGTCGCTGGGCAGCCTGATGCCGTACGACCCGAACTCGTGGACGCTCACCGGAGCGGACTCGATGTACGCGCAGTACATCTCGTGGCCCTCGTCCGAGCCGCTGCCGCCCCAGTTTGTCGACTCCCCGGGCAGCCACGTGAGGATCGAGGTCGGCACCGACATCGTAGCCGCCTGCGCGCCCTTCGCCGTCGCCACCCGCGCGCATGCAGGCCGCCTCGAGATGAGCCCGGAGGCGATCGAGCGCGTCGTCACGCTCAACATGTCTGCGTGCGTCGCCGCATGCTGCTCCCTTGAGATGCATCCGGGGAAGGGCGCGCCAGATCGCGCGCAGATCCTGCGCGTCGAGTGCTACGGCAACGGCGTCGATGATGAGGACGCCGCGGCCGGTCCGAAGCACGTCGACCATGCGAATCGGCCGCTGTACCTCGGCATGCGCCTCGGGCATCTGTACCTCCAAAAGTACGGACACCCTGGCGGCTCTAGCTGGGGCCTGACCATCCGGGGCGCGGGGCGGGGCCATGTGCTCATCCGAGCGGTCGCACACGGCGGGGGGGTCGTAGAGCCCAGCATGACTCAGTGGGCGCTGACTGTGGCGAGGGCGGTCCGCCTGACGCAGCCGGTGGCGTTCCACGAGCCGACCTGCGTCGGCGACGTCTTCACGTCCCAGCTCGTGCGCCTGGTGCTCTGAAGCACGTGCGGCTAGAGAGTGCTCACGGGTCGAGCTTGGCGCCCTCGGACGCGACGCTGTACACGCTCGCCTCACGCTCGCGCGCGACCGACTCCATGGCCCCGAAGAGCCACTCGCGGTGCTTGCTCACCTCCTGACGGTGCTGTAGCTCCAGGCTGCCTGCGCTGTTGAGACCGCACCCGGCGCCGCATGCCTCCCACGGTACTGCACGTTGTGGAGATACATCTTTAATAAATTTAATAAATATATCACCTCGAGTTGTAGCCGTGCTGTTCGCACGGAGAGGTTGAAGTAGCCGAGCTTCTGACGCACGCCCTCGTTAGGGCCACCGAGAGCGTGCGTGTTGTTGCAGCCGCTGTTGAGCTATGCTCTTGGGTATTTATCGTGTAGCACTAGGGCGCAGACTGTTGCGCAGCAATTAAACCAAACAACAATTGTACATCATAGCTAATAGAATCAATGATAGACAAATTTCCAGCACGTCTCCGCCGAGAGTGGGCTCTCGATCGGCGGAGACGCTCCTGCGATGCGAATCGATCACACAGCACGATTCACATCGGACGTGATCACCGATGGGCGAGTATTCTCAACCCTCAAGATGACCACATCCTTTGTAAGAGGCTCACGTGACAAGGCGGCGAGTGTGGAGATTGGAGTCGGCCCGCTTCTCTTCGGCGCGCATTTTTGCATTGACTGATCTTTTTTTGGATTTCTAAAGAATGAGTCATGTGTCTACCAACTTGTCTACCAGTAAAAAGACACCGGGGGAGCCGGGACACACACGGGATTGTGTCATTCGCCAAAGCCAGTCTGTGAACGCCGCTCAGCGCGCGCGCCCCACGTGCATCCAAGCGAGAAAGCGAAGTCGCAGTTTGAAAATGAGGCAGAAGGCGATCAGGCAGAGGAGTCCCGCGCCACATGCAGCCGCGACGATTAAATAGGTGCCGAGTGCTTGGTCATTGATCGTCTCGACACACCATAGCGCGCTGATGCCCATAAGGCAGCGGGTGGGACTCGGCGGTGGGCTGAGCTGC
>Ga0210242_101707_pt1 | contig 15137 bp, 10 predicted proteins | sample ChrtobMeP5a_16mM_FD_155445 | JGI IMG/M metagenome (GOLD analysis project Ga0210242, IMG submission 155445) | Chrysochromulina tobin associated microbial communities from unialgal haptophyte culture, Seattle, Washington, United States - P5a_16mM | ecosystem: Host-associated > Algae > Haptophytes >... | reverse complement strand
CGGGGGCCGCCCGGATTTTGGGAGTACTTGAACAGTTTCCAAGAACCGGCGCGGGCCATCCAGATTCCAGATTACGCGCCTCGCCGCGGATTTTGGAACCTGGACAGATTTCAAGATCCAGATATCGGTCACTATCGCCATGCAGAATTCAACTTACGCGCCTCGCCCTGCAATTTGGAAATTGAAAGACAAAATACAGATTCCAAATTCCGAGACAGCAGTTTCTGTTTACGCTCCTGCACTTTCCCTTCATCATACAGCCTTCATTGCCCTCACTCACGCTCGCGCTCTCTGACTGTCTCTCTCTCTTGTACTTTTGAAGTTCCTCTCCGGATTCTCTACATTTTACTTAAAACCTATTGTGGCATACACAAAAGTCGGTTCGAACAGACAAATTACGCGTCGAAAAGTTAAAGCTTAGCGAGTTTGCGAGTGGTGTCCGCCTGGCCGATCGGACCGCGACCGGACACTGAAAGGGTCTACCGGTAATCATAACGGTAACGTGTACGTGAAACGTGGCTAAGTTGCCATCGATGCCTAATGTGGTTGAGAACTCGACGCGCCGCCCGCGACGAGGCCTTTTGGGTCCTTTTTGGCTTTGGCTCTTGTGGCTCTTCGCGGCGGGGCCCGAAGGCGCCGCCCGCCCACCCGCTCCGCGGCGGCGGCACGGGGCGCTGCCGCTGTGGCTAACCTCGCGCCACTCTCCAGCTGATGCGATGACGTCTCGAACAGACATCGAGCTGACTCGCGAGCAGGCCACCGTCATTGACTTCCGCCTGGATAGACAGTCACGTAACTACGCGTCCATCATTGGCCTCCTGAAGCCGGGCAGCTCCATCAATGCGCCGTTGGGGCGGCAACGCGGCTCCATGGGGCTCTCATCTGTGGGCTGCTTTTGGTGGGACGCCGACAACAAAACTCATAGTTTGCCACGCTTCACTGTTGATGACATCGTAAGCCTCGAGTGGCAGCCGTCGATGAGTGGCAACCGCCCGAGCGGCAAGGTCACATTCCGCATCAACGGAAAAGTGCCTTACGTGATTACCGAGAATGAGTGCAAAGACACATTCGACGGATGGACCGTGGCGCTGAGTGGCTGGTGGACGCTCCTTCAGGTGCGCAACCTCGACGCGGATACGCCGTGGGCGCCGTTGAATGAAGTCGACAAAACTGGCCATGGGGTGCTGGACTCGGACGAGCTTGTGTTGACGATGTCTGCGGCGGCCGCTGGTGGAGAAGGCGAGCCCTTGAATGAGTTTGACAAAGACGGCGATGGGGTGCTGGTACCGGACGAGCTTGAAGACGTGATGGCCCCTGCCGACGACGACGCGCAGGACGACGATCCCGATTTGGAAGCGAAGGAATAGCCAAGATGGGTGCTTCTGCCTAAGAAGATCGACAGATGGCAGATCGGCAGAACCCCAGAACGTCTATCGTCTGAGCTGCATTTCTTGAAAGCAGCTGTCCGCCTACCTCTCGCGCGCCTCGCCTCTCAGACGCCCTCTGTACATCGCAAGTAGCCATATTATTACATGGAGCTCCTGAGCTCCATCGCATGAAGTCAGCCTTTGCTTCTCCTTCAGTCTTTCCGTTCGGTTCCCCGCCCATACTAGCCAGTACAGTGCGTCGCCCCGTGCTATCAACCGCACATCCGCGGCCGCACGCGCGACGCGCCCGTCCGCGCACCCGCACGCGCGCCCGAGACGCGCCACCGCACGCGCGTGATCGGGGTATCTCTCTCCGCGGTATGAACAATGTTGGTACCGTGTGAGTCCCGGCTCCCCCCGCATGTCCCGGTGTTTTTGAACATACGGTACCGGCTCCCCCCGGTGTCTTTTTACCGGTACATGTACGCGCCCTCGCCGCTCCCGCTCCCTCGTCTGGGCGCCGTCGCCATGTCCGTCACCACCACCTCGCTTGATGGGGTGTGTGGTGCGGTTTGTGGCGACGCGTGCGTCCCGGGGTTTGGGTGTGGACTGGCGCGGTTTGGGTGTGGTCTGGCGCGCGCGAGTCGGTGGGTGGGTTGGTTTTGAGGGGGTTCGGTTTGTGCGGTTCGTGTGTCTGTCCCGTGTGTCCCGGCTCCCCCCGGTGTCTTTTTACCGGTAAACATCTCGCGGCTCCGACCAACACACCGAGTTTTGGGTCCGACCCCTGTGCTGGACCCACGAGCGCAAAGGAGGTGATGACGGCACGGACGGACATCGAGCTGACTCGCGAGCAGGCCACCGTCATTGACTTCCGCCTGGATAGACAGTCACGTAACTACGCGTCCATCATTGGCCTCCTGAAGCCGGGCAGCTCCATCAATGCGCCGTTGGGGCGGCAACGCGGCTCCATGGGGCTCTCATCTGTGGGCTGCTTTTGGTGGGACGCCGACAACAAAACTCATAGTTTGCCACGCTTCACTGTTGATGACATCGTAAGCCTCGAGTGGCAGCCGTCGATGAGTGGCAACCGCCCGAGCGGCAAGGTCACATTCCGCATCAACGGAAAAGTGCCTTACGTGATTACCGAGAATGAGTGCAAAGACACATTCGACGGATGGACCGTGGCGCTGAGTGGCTGGTGGACGCTCCTTCAGGTGCGCAACCTCGACGCGGATACGCCGTGGGCGCCGTTGAATGAAGTCGACAAAACTGGCCATGGGGTGCTGGACTCAGACGCTGGTGGAGAAGGCGAGGAGCAGGAGCAATCCCAGAGCGGGGCGCGGCCATCAAGCTCATCCCAGAGCGGGAGGATCAGCTTCACAGACTTTGCGGAGCAGCATATGTCAGCCGCGAACTTGGTGACCGCGGCGGCGCCAGTCTCCAGGTCGTCGACGACGGCGCAGGACAGCCAGTCCACGTTGCGCCGCACCGTCACAACCAAATTAGTGTCGACCCTTTCGGGGCTCACCAAGGCACGCTACCTCCGCCGGCATCGCACCAAGACGATCCCGGAGGCGACGAAGCTTCCCTCGCCGCTTACATCCGCTGCCGCCGCCGGTGAGGCGACCCAAAACGTGTAGAGCTTTATAGCCTTGTGCCATGCGCGCTGTGTCGGCATGTGCCCCCGCCCAGCTTTAGCTGCTGAGACGCACTTTCTACTTATTAGCCAGCGTTACAGGTTCGTAGCTGAAAGTACCGGGGACGGGACACGGACCGGTTAAGTGAGCTGAACGACTAAGTTTAAAAGTGTGCGGTGCCCCGGTTTCGTACTCGACCGGTTAACCGTTTAAACGTAACTCCGTCTGGAACTCACGAGACCCGCGGGGCGGGGAGCCCGGCGAACCGGGCGTCCTAGGGGGGATACACACAAGATGAAGAGATCATGCACACGGGGCAGGCTCCTCACCCCCACACCGTAGTAGAACGGCCTTCGTCACTGAACGTCTCTCATCGATGGATGCGAGCGACGCGGCCTCCTCGACAATGCCCCACATGAGTCCCTCTCGCCCCTGGTTAGCTGCTCCCATCACACGGCGCTCACCACGGCGCTCATCACGGCGCTCGCCACGGCGTTCACCACGGCATTCATACGGTGCAAGGGCGCCACGTGGAGCCGGTGATGACGGTCTTCCCATTCCGGCGCGTGTCTATGCCGGCGGAGAGCAGTCACGCGATGGTCCACGTCTTGATCGTGGCGTCCATGCCTGCGGAGAGGAGGGTGGTTCCGTCGAGGAAGACGAGGCTCGTCACAGCGCCCGCGAGGTGCGCGTTGGGCAGCTTGCACTTAGGCTTGCCCTCAGCAGTGTCCCAGATGACGATCTGTGCGTCCACGCCGCCCGACGCGAGAGTAAGGTTGTCGGGCGCCCACGCAAAGGTGGAGAGACGTGCGGTGTGGAAGCCGGTGAGGCCCTTAAGCAGGATGGACCCATCGGCCATGCTCCAGACCACTATCTCCTTGTTCGCGCAGCCCGATGCAAGCTTGTCGCAGTGCGGCGAGAAGGCGACACACGCGATCGTATCCTTGTGCTGGCAGAGGGCGTACATCTCCTTGCCATCGGCGCCGAGGACGTGCACGACCTTGTCGTTGCCGCCGACGGCGCAGAGGGAGTCGTTCGACGCGACGGCGACGCAAGTGGGCTCGAAACCAAATTTGGGAAGCTCTGCCACAATCGCCTTCTTCGAGACGGACACAGTGACGAGCGTGTCCTTCACAGTCACCACAGCGGCGAGGTCCGTGCCACAGCCAAAGCCCTTTGGCTGTGAAGGGAGCGCCACCTTGCTGGTGAGCATGCCATCGGCTCCAAACCCAATCGAGTCGTCCAGGCCGCACGTGATCACGCCGTCCTTGGTAGCGGCGACCGCCATGATCATGTTCGTATGCATCTCGCCGCCGTACACACTGGCGACGCCTTCTGCGAGATCCCAACAGAGGAGCTGGCCCGCGAGCGTGCCCGTGCCGTCCTGGAAGGAGGCGCCGAGGCACCTGCCGTCTTTGAGGGCGATGCACTGCACTGGCTTGCTGTGGCCGTACTGGATCATCTTGGGCGCCGCGTCGGTCACCGCCTCGTACACGCTCATCTTTCCGCCAAGAGAAAGTGAGATCAGACCGGAGGCTGTCCACAGGCAGCCGACCTTCGGAAAGCAAGGAGAGAAGAGGGTAGGGGGTGAGCACGATAGTGTGAGGCCAGGGCTGGGACGGGGTGGAGGGTGGAGGGGACAGGAAAGTGTCTTGTGACCTGCTGCTCCTCCACCGCCTTCTTTTTATCACCCGACTTGAAGTTGAGCACCCCGACCTCGTCGAGGGTGGCCGCGTCGAGCACCTTGCTCGTGCCGTCGCCCGAGCAGGTCAGGATCTTGCTCGAGTCGGGCGACCACATCGCACTGTAGATGGAGCCCTCATGCACCTTCTTCTCGACTATCATCGTGCCTTCCTTGCCATCGTAGACCGCGATCTTCATATCAGACGAGGCGGAGAAGAAGCGCGCGCCGTCGGGCGAGAAGCGCACGACGTTGACGAAGCGCTCATGCGTCTTCGAGGTTACTTTGTACTTGAAAGGCGGCCCCTCGAAGAAGTTGACCTTGTTGTCCTCGCCGCCGGTGGCGAGCCGGAACGGGCGCGATGACTTGAATGAGCACGAATTGATCTTCTTCGCGTGGCCCGTGATCTCGCCTACCGAGTTGCCCGAATCCCACATGATCACCTTGCCGTACACAGCCGAGCCGTCGCCCACACCAATCAGCCTCTGGCTGTCGCCTGACCACGCGATGTCGAGCACTGCGCCACCAAACAGAGGCGTCTCCAGCTTGAGGATCTGTTCCGGGTTGTCGCACGCCCAGATGCGCACAACGCCGCTCTTGTCGCCCGATGCCATGTAGCAGCCCGACGTGGCCATCTCGACGGCGGTCACCGGGTACGAGTGGCCCGTGTATAGCTGCACCTTCTTGTTGGCCGCGCTCGGGATCGCCTCACGGATGACGACGAGGTTTCCAAAGCCGTAGATGAGCTTCGTGCGCTTCGGATCGGTCTTGAGCACCGTAGGCTGCCCGCGAACGATCGCTGGGAAAGCGGGGTAGACGGTGGTGCACGACATCGAGTTCGTCGGCAGCGGGAACACCGCGCACGCAAAACCAAGCTGCGGAATTCGTCAAACTCGCATCGCATCCGAAGTTTGCGCCTTTCATGAGGTACACGTGATCCTCTTCGCATCTAAAGTCGGTACCGATATGATTGCCGCGCTTCACGTTTCATCGCGCGATGGGACGGTCCTTGCTAGCCGCGCCTCTCGGCACGTCGCGCGCCCCAGCGAGTAGGCCTGCCCAGCCCGCCCAGCCCGCCCAGTCCGCCCAGTCCGCCCAGGCCAGCCATCCCGCCCAGGCCACGCCTGCCACCGTCGCGCACGAGCTCTGGGCCGATAAGTACGCGCCGCGCACGAGCCAGGAGCTTGCGATGCACCCCAAGAAGATCGAAGAGGTGAAGCAATGGCTGCAAAAGGTTGATGCGAGCCTCCAGCTGGGGCTACCACCGACGCCGCGCCTACTCATCCTGAGCGGGCCGCCGGGGACGGGCAAGTCGACGATGCTGCGCGTGCTTGCTTCTGAGCAGCACTTTGAGACGTGCGAGTGGCTTGAGACACGCTCCGGCGGGCATGACGATCAGCCATCGTCGGCCGTCGGCGAGGATGGCCGCTCCGAGCAACTCCCCCGCGCGGCCGCATTTGCCACCTTCCTGCGCGATTCGCTGCGCACTGTGTCGCTGTGCGTGCAGCCGCCCGTGGCGGCGGCCGCTGCGTCTTCTGACAGCGGCGCGAGAGTCGCATCGGCACTGCCTCCCGGCGGCCGGCGGCGCCTGGTGATCCTGGACGACCTCGCTGCTGCCAGCCAACCGAACTCTTTCGGCGGCGGCGCAGGCGCCGGCGCCGGGGCGCGTGACCTGCGCGAGCAGCAGATCAGCCTGGTGCAGCGTGCGCTTTCGTGGGCACGCTTCCCTATCGCTCTCGTGCTCAGTACGGACGCGAGCAACACGGTGTACCACCTCGTCGAGCAGCTGCAGGCGGCGGATGCGCACCTCGTCTCGCACATCCAGGTCAACGCCCTCGCAGATATGTTCATGAGGCGCACACTCCAGTCCGTCTGTCAGCAAGAACGCCTAACTCTCACCTCGACCGACCTAGGTGCACTGATGGCCAACGCTGCCGGAGACTTGCGCCACGCCCTCCAATCGATGCAGTTCCTCGCGGCGGGGCAGGCGCGCGGTGCTGGTGGCGGCGGCACGGGCGGCGGGGGTGGGAAGCGCCCAGCCGCTGGCGCTAAGCGTGCTGCACCGAGCGCCAAGCCGCCTTTGAAAGGGAGCGGAGCGGCTGCGGTCGCCACTGCCGGCATCGGCGGCGAGCGCGATCGGTTTCCCGATATGTTCCACGCACTCGGCTCGATCCTGCACCGACCTGCAAAGCGGCTCAAGATGGCGGCAGAGGCGCAGCAGCGAGGGGCCGTCGCTACCTTTGGCGAGGAGCCAGCAGGGAAGGAGACGTTACAGGAGCAGCGCGACGTGCAAGGAACGACGCCACCCGACGCGAACGACTTTGGATTCGGCGGCGGCGGCGGCGGCGGCGGCGGCGGCCGGTCCGACGCGCCGCCGCCGCCGCCGCCGCCGCCCGAGCTCGATGCGGACTTCGCTCCGGAGGACCTCGTCGACCAGCCGAGCTCTGTGGACTTTCTTCACCAGAACTACCTCGAGTATTTCTCCGAGATTTGCGAGCTGAGCCTGGCGGCGAGTTGCCTGAGTGACGCGTCCGTTTTCGCCGACGCGCTCCGGCGACGGCCATGGCAGACGCAGCTGTTGCAGTACGTGCCCTCCCTTGCCGGCCGTGGCGTGGTCACGTACAACCGCCACCCAGCTCCGTCGCGCCTGTCCGTCATTCGCAAGCCGCAGCTGTACGCCGTTGACCGAGAGACCAACGAGCGCAGGCGGCGCGTCGAGAAAGCGTTCCACTCTCTAGACGGCAGTGGCGCCGGCTCGAGCCGCTTTGGAGGCTCGGCGCTCGCCACTGACGTGCTGCCTTTTCTACGCGTGCTCTCGCACCACGGCTACGGCCGTCCTGACGTCGCGCCGCAGCTGACCGATGCGCAGTGGAAGGCGATGGTCGAGCTGACGAGCTTTGGAGGCCGGCCTGCGCCGCCGCGCACGCTGCCACCGCCACCGCTGATGGCGGACGCGAGGGCGCTCGCCAATCCATACTTGGGCCCGTCGCAGGTCGCGGGTGCGTCGTCGTCGGGCTCTGTCCCGCCTATCGAGGCGGACGAGATCGAAGAGTGAGAGTTCGGTTCGTGTCTCTCACGGACTTCCCACACGAGAGCGGTGGTTCCGGACCCACGGGCACTGGGATGAAAACTCTCGCCCTTGGAGCGCCGTCTCGGTTCTGTGAACGTTAACACGCCAGACGCGTCAACCGTTCTGTGTTGCGGAATCGAACGGGGCAGGAAAACGTCGCGCCTATGTCGACCGGCCAACCGACCCGCACCCCGCAAGAGACGGACTTGCTGTACGCGACTGTGCTGCAGCACTGGCGACGTTGCCATCGCGAGGGTGGCGTACTTGCAGACGCCCTGCGGGAGGCGGAGGCCGAATGCAAACTGCTGCGTGCTGAGGCGCACACTGCCAAGGCCGAGTGCAAATTGCTGCGTGCTGAGGCGCAAAATGCCACCCTCGCGGAGCGGCGAGAGACAGTGCAGGCGGGACTCTTCCGCTTCCTCCGTGGCTTGCGTGGACTCGCGTTGCATAATGCCATTCGCACTTGGACCCGCTTTTGTACTGCAGTTCGTCATCGATGTGCATCGCTGCGCCACTGCGTATCATACGGTGGCCTGACGGCACACGACGCATTGAAGGCTTGGGGTGCGAGCTGCGCACGGCTCGCGGTGCAGCGCAGCGCGGAGCTCGTCCGGCGGGAGCGCGCCGCCCTCAAGGAGGTCGAAGCACAGCTCGAGCTGGCGCATGAGACGGAGCGCGAGCTGCGAGCGCATTGGCAGCGCAAACAAGAGGAGGAGCTCGCACTAGTGGCTGCCCTCTCCGCGCAGCCCATCGTGTTGCCTGACGAGCAGCTCAAAAGCCTGCCGCCGCCGCCACTGGCTGCCAGACCGCCGCCGCCTCAGCCGCCGGCGCGACTGCCGCCACCAGCCGCGCCGCCGCCAGCAGTCGAATCGATGCTGGCACCCGCCCGCCCACCGGCCCCGCGCCGCGAGCAGCCGTTGGGAGTGCGAGCAGAGAACCTCGTTGCCGCGTTCCGACGCGAATCGTCGGCAGCCGCTGGCACCTGTGAGCGCACACCCCACACGCAGCAGAGGCGGCATGGCGCAGAAGAAGTGGCATCACTTGGGACACTATAAACACGTGTGTAAAATTTATGGTCCCTCGAGACTCTCTGTATTCTGAGGTGGTGGTGGTCCCGCGTAGTCGTGGTGTCGCCCGCAAGTGTGAAGAGCTCGTCGAACGAGCCGTAGCTCGCAGTTTAGCGTTTCTGGTTCTCTGTATTTTCAGACCGCGGACATCAGAGTTCAGTCCGTCCGGACGACAGACCGGCCTCCACCGCCCGGGGGCGTCTCCGCGTTATCTCCGCGACCACGCCGGACCGTGGCCGAGCCGAGCCTGGCACCGAATTGTGCACGCCCCCGAGGGGCGCGGAACGCCAAAATCACCACCAAAACCTCTAACGTCCCACCTCCACACCAGCAGGCTGACCACATTGGCGACCACATCATGTGACCATTCAGATGATGGTCTGGATGGCGACCACATCGGCGACCACAGGCGCCACAGCCTCACGCACCTGCATCGGCTGCATTGGCACGGCTGGCCGCCGTCGCGTCGACCGCGCCCGCGCAAGCGTAAAAGTCTCGCCTGTCAAACGTTCGGCGCATCGTCTCCCACCAGCCGTCGCGGCAGCCCGCGAGCGCATCGTCGCTGTAATAGGGCGCAGCGCGGTCGCGTAGCTGGCGCAGCCGGAAGGCAGGCACGTCAGGAAAGTCTGCGGGGCGAACGACAGAGGGAGACTCGAACGCGATCGGCCGCCCGTCAACGAGGTGAGGCAGGGCGGCGTGGCTGGCGCGGCTCATGTTCAAAAGGAGCGGCTCGGCTCGAGTAGGAACGCTTGGGGCGCAGCAGCACCGTGGTGCTCCGTGTGGAAGTTGGAGAAGCAGCAGAGCCAATCGTACCACGGTCCCAAGTAGACAGAGGCGGTGGGCTGGCAGCCGCCCACCAAGGGTGTGGCGGCGACGCCCGCACCCGCGCCGGCGCGCGCGGTGAGCGAGGGGTGGTTGGAGACGAACATGGCGGAGGCCGGGTGCACAGGCAGTTGCCAGCCCACCTCCGACCAGAAGAGCCATGCGATCGCGCCGGGTCCGACGAGTACATAGAGGCCAAGCGCGAGGGCGAGGTTGACGCGCGCATAGTTCGCGCATGTGCTGTGGAAGTCGTCCGGCTTGGTCGGGAAGAAGAAGTTTCGTCCCACGAGTGCGGGGACCACGCTGCCGCCAACGACGAGCGCCGCCCGCTCGAACGTCATGGAAAAGGCAAACACCGCCGCGTTGTACACGGCGCGCGCGCGCGCGCCGACCGAGTGGGCGTCGGTGATCGCAGAGGCGGCGGCGGCGTCGGAGTCGGCGGGCACCGGCATGGAGGCGGCCGCCGGCGAGGAGGCGGCCGCCGGCGCGGCGGCGGCCAAAGGCGCGGCGGCATCGAGCCACAGCAAGGCGTAGATGGTGCGCGAGATAGAGATACCGAGGCCGCCCACGTCGGCCTTGCCGAAGAAGCCGATGCGCCCGTCTGGCTGGTCGCCTGAGAGCCGCTGCCGATGCGCCACGAAAAGCGCGTCACCGTCCTCGAAATCGCTCTGCTCCGAGTCGAAGAGCGCCGCGAGCGGCTCCCCACCAAACGACTTGTGGTGCGTGAGGTGGCCGTACCGCAGGTAAAGATAGTAGCCGAAGAGCGAGGGCAGCGAGCCTGCGAAGAGCACGTCGTTGCGGCGCACGCCCTTGGGCAGCGCAGCGGTGCCGTGGATGACGTCGTGGAGCAGCGTGAACTGCCAAAGGCTGAGCGTGCCACCGAGCAGGATGGCGAGTGGCAGCTGCACGGGCGCAGGCAGATGCGCGAAAGCGGTCGCGCAGCCGACCTGCGCGATGTTCGTGGCCGCGAGAATGGGCACCGTCCACTCCTCCTTACCAATCAGCTCCTTGACCTCTGGATGGTTGGAGAGGATCTGGCTGCGGCGACTGAGATGCCACTTGGCGGGTGACACGACGGCAGGAGCGCTATTGGATGCGACCGTGACGACGGGCGCCGCGGCTGCGATCGTCTGCACGTGGGCGAGTAGCCACACGCACAGGAGGCGCATACACAGCGGGTACGTATGCGGGTCCTGGTTGTCGACCCCCTGTGCTGCCTTCCAGAAGCTCGTCGCGGCGATCGTCGGAAAATGCCAACGCGGTCTTGCGTGTGAAGACGGGTGTGAACAGCTCGTTGCCGCATGCATGCCGGTCCGGTATCTTTGGTGTCGAATTATAACCATTGGCTGTGAAGAACGTGGTCTTGGTGTGGAATGAAAACGGTCCTTGTTCTGCTTCCGTTCTTTGCTAAGCATTGTTGCTAAGTTCTTTGGTCCACTTCAAGTCTTCAACTACTGGTACCCACCGTCCACCGTGGAATCCTTGGGCTTCCTTGGCTCCAGTCGGTGCGGTGGCTCGACGCTCCGCTCATCTCTATCTATTCTCCACGTCACGTGTGGGCCGTAGCGCGTAGGGTCACGTCAGAAGGCGAGCTCGCGGTCGCGCGGCGTGCCCGCGTCGGCTCACGGGGTTTACGTTAGGGAGCTCGCGTGCTCACGGGGTTACGTTAGGGAGCTCGCGTGCTCACGGGCGGTTACGTTAGGGTTACGTTAGGGAGCTCGCGTGCTCACGGGGTTGATGGCGACGTCCACAAGAGCGACGTCGGAGTGTGATCGTGAGCCCGAGGTGTGAACGTCGGAGTGTGATCGTGAGCCCGAGGTTTGAACGTCGGAGTGTGATCGTGAGCCCGAGGCGGACTCCGCAGAAGCCGTCGACGCAGGAACGGTATGGGCACGTCTGCCCCGCGCGACCAGCCAGACGCACATCGACATGGCGGTGGCGAGAAGTAACAACGCACCCGCGCCCAGGAGGACGCTGTCATAGCTCCCGGTGCGCGTGTGGAGCGCGGCGGCACCGACGGGACCAAAGAGCGTCCCGATGCCCAAGAAGGGGAAGACGAGCGACATGGCAACGTCCGCCTCCGCGCGTGACAGCACGTCGAAGGGGAGGGTGGCCGTGAGCACATTACAGCCGCCAGTGAGGCCACCCGCCAAAAAGGCAAACACGGGAAGGAAGCTGTCGGCCGCCTGGTGACCATGGGCAAAGGAGCACGCCACGTCGAGCACGGCATAGCAGCCCAAGAGGAGTGTGAACGCAGCGGAGCGCCCGATGCGGTCGCCCAACAGACCAGCGGGGACCCGCAGCGTACCATTGCCCAGAGCGAGGGAGGTGAGCAGTCGAGAAGCGCTGGCCCGATCGAGGCCACGCTCAAGGCCGAGCTTGACGATGTGCACGATGGGCACCCAGCCCGCGCCCCCATACAGGAGCAGCATCAAGCCCAACCACAGCACGGGCGGCTTGATGAGCACCCGGAGTAGCTGGCGTGCCGCCGCCGACGTTGCCAACGGCACAGGTCCTCGTGATGGGCTGAGGCCACGGGCTGCGCCGCCGACGGGGGCTGCTCCGTCGGGCGGCGTGAGCAGTACAGACGCGCCGCACAGCAGGCCCAGGTCGATGACGGCTAGGCCGAGGAGGGCGTGCCGCCAACCGATGGCCGCGAGCAAGCGCGGGCCGACGGCGCCGAGAACAAGCGGCGCGAATGCGGTGGCGCTGTTGGCGGCGCCGAGGGCTAAGCCGAGCCGCGAGTCGAACCATGCGCTCATGAGCGAGAGCGGCGCGTACGAGCCTAGTGAGTGTCCGCAGCCCACGATGATACCGAAGGTGATGCACATGTGCCACGGCTGCGTGGCGGCCGCGCTCATCGCAAGGCCGCTCGCAGCAACAATGCCGCCGGTGGCTGCCGCGCGCTGCGCGCCGAGCCGTCCGACGACGAGCTTCGAACAGGGTGCCATGAATAGCAGCACGCAAATGGACATGCTCCCGATCAACGCAACCTGCTCCTGCGACGTGTGCAAGCTCTCCACCAACTCGACGTAGAGCAAGCCGTAGCAGTACTGGATCCCGAGCGTCCCCAGACAGCAGCACGCGTACGCCGCGACGCGCGTCCACGCCGCCAGACCACCATTAGGGATGTGGCGGGGCAGGAGCGCAGCGTCTCCATCGCCATCCATATTGTGTGTGAGGGCGCGGGCGCTCGCCTTTCAGCGCCGCATCGACACATGGGTGTGAATGGTTTGAGTAAACAGTTTGTTGGGGACAAAGTCAAATGTGTTCACCGTGAATGAGCCGTGAGGTGTGAATACGAGGCGGGCCGCAATGGAGACCTCGTCAGACCTCAAGACACTGCACGCCAACATCTTTGGGGAGGACGACAGCGACGACGAGCCGCAGCTTTCCCATGCGGCCGCTCGCTCCGCGGCCGCGGCCGCCGATGACGACGACGACGAGGGCGACGGCCGCGCGGCGGCGATCCTGGAGGGCTCCAACAACCTGCTGATGAGCGGCGCGGGCAAGAAGAGCAAGGGTGCGCCCAAGGAGAAGAAGCCCAAGGAGAAGAAGGAGAAGCCCTCGAGCGGCCGGGGCAGCAAACGCAAGTCGGCGCCCGATGCTGAGGAGCTGGCGGCTGCGGGGCTGGCGCGTGAGCAGAAGCGGCTCAAGAAGGAGCAGGATCGTGCAGCGCGCGAGGCGCGGGAGGCGGAGCGCGCGGCGCGCATCGCGGCGGGCGAGGACGTTTCCGACGAGGAGCCGGCGCTTGCCGAAGGCGCGGCCGGCGCGGGCGCCGGCGACGACCCGGACTCGGACTCGGTCGACGGCGACGAGGCCATCGAGGAAGGTAGCAAGAAGGACATCTTCGCGCGGCTCAAAGGGACGCGTGGCAAGATCGAGTTCAACCAGGTGAAGCTGCGCGAGGACGTGCAGGAGCTGCAGCGGCGCATGGAGGAGGCTGCCGAGGAGGACGACGACGCGGTGCGTGCCGAGCCGCCGCGCCCGGCTCTGAATAAGGTGGCGATGCTCCCCGATGTGGAGTCGATCATGCGCAAGCGTCAGTACCACGAGGTGATGATCGACCACGGGATGCTCTCGACGCTCGCGCGCTGGCTGCGCCCAATGCACGACGGCAATCTCGTCGGCCTCGAGGTGCGCACTGGGCTGCTCAACGGCCTGCTGCGCTTCGACGTCGACGAGACTGTCCTCGGCGCTCTGCGATCCAGTGGAATTGGCAAGTACGTCAAGCTACTCTCGCTTCATAAGCGGGAGACGCGGCAGAACCAGCGCGTCGCGCTCCAGCTCGTGGAGAAGTGGTCGCGCCCCATCTTCCAGACCTCGGACCAGGTCAAGGCGCAGGACCTGCCGATGGCACAGGTGCCCACGCGCCGCGCGGCGAGGCCTGCGGACGCCGAGATGAACAAGGCGGAGATGCCCTTTGGTCAAAGCGCAGGCCTTGACAGAGAGACCGGTAATCATGCGCGCGTGCCACGCCCGATGGGCATGGACTTCCAGATGTTGCCCGCATCCTCGGCGCAGCCGCTGCCTTCGAATAAGTACGCCAAGGATTCCATCAAGGGGCGGCTCCAAGACCGCATCCTCGGAAGTAAGAAAAAGGTGGTGGCGCAGGCGGTCGCACTTTCTGTCGAGGGGCGCCAGCTCGATCGCATGCAGTGAGCAGCACTCTCGCCATCGCATCGGCGGATATGCTGGAATCAATCCGCGCCCGTTGTGTACCCTCTTGTGCTCCTACAAGCGGCCGGGATCTCGCGCACGATGACTCGCGAGGACTGTGGGTTGGGCCCGGGCTCTCCAGGGCAAGGCGCGCTACGCTAAGTCCTAAGAATCAAAGTAGAGTCTACCGTCTCGAAAGTACTATGTAAGCGGCTCATCGGTGCGCGGCGGCTGTGTCTGTGGCGCGTGCCGCGTGAGTCTGGGGGACTTGAGGTCTGCGGCTGAGTTACCATTTTCCGGGTGTCGCCTGTCGCGGCGGCGCTGATCCCCGCCCCGGCCCGGCCGCCGACCCCGCGACCGGGGATCGACGATGCATCGTTCCGACGCGTGGTCCGAGGAGCGATCTCCGTGAGCGCGGGCGCTCCGGCCTCGAGGGCGAAGCACCTTTGAAAAACGCTACTGAATCGACGTACTACACCGGACGGATTTACCTTCAGTAGCCTAGACCGTACTGCGTAAGGGCGCGTGTACAGCTCGGCCTTATGCAACGCATGATGCACAGGGAATTACGCATGATGCTTTAATACTCCTCGCCCTCCTCCTCGCCCTCGCCCTCGGCCGACTCGGCGCCGACCTCCTCGTAGTCCTTCTCGAGGGCAGCGAGGTCCTCGCGGGCCTCGGAGAACTCGCCCTCCTCCATGCCCTCGCCGACGTACCAGTGGACGAAGGCGCGCTTGGCGTACATGAGGTCGAACTTGTGGTCGATGCGCGAGTAGAGCTCGGCGATGGCCGTCGAGTTGGACATCATCGCGACCGCGCGCATCACCTTGGCGA
>Ga0210242_101697_pt1 | contig 15174 bp, 13 predicted proteins | sample ChrtobMeP5a_16mM_FD_155445 | JGI IMG/M metagenome (GOLD analysis project Ga0210242, IMG submission 155445) | Chrysochromulina tobin associated microbial communities from unialgal haptophyte culture, Seattle, Washington, United States - P5a_16mM | ecosystem: Host-associated > Algae > Haptophytes >... | reverse complement strand
CGGTTTCTGTCAAACACAAATTAGGAAACAACCTTCACACAGCCCGCATGCATGCCAGGCATGCCGCCGACACTTGGTGGTGTGTATTCCCTCACTTAAAGGGGTGAGACCATCCTGGTCTCACGCGGCTACTGACTGACTGACTGAGCGCTTCTCCGCACCAAACCGTCGCCGAATTTCGGACCAGCCGTTGGCGACATCATCCTCGGAGCTCATGACATAGCAGATCTCCTGGTCGCAAAACTTGGTGAGCTTCGGCGCGCCGCCATCGGACGACGAGTTGTCGACACACGCGTAGAACTGGACAAGAGGGCAAAGGGCTTCGACCGACCTTGGGACGCGCTCGATCGAGTCTAACACATCCTCTTGAGGGATGTCGCGCCCCGTCTCCGCGGCGCGCTTGGCGATGCGCTGGAAGATGACCGAGGGCGTCGCCTGGACCTCGATGATCGCCACCTGGTAGTGCGGGTATCGTTCCGTCACGTCCTCAATCACCTTTCGGTACCAGTCACCGTCTTTGAGGGAACCGTCCACCCAGCAGTTCATGCGCCCGTGGAGCGCGACTTCCATCGCGATCTCGACGAGCATGCACGACTCTCGATGGCAGAGCATGCCCGCGTTCAGCCGGTCCCGCTTCACATACCCCGGCCACTCAGGCAGTGCAGCCTTGAACAGGTCGGGATCGCAATGCACCAGCGTGTCGAGCACAAAATGGCCCGCCTCATGCATGTGCTGGATCACGTGCGACTTGCCTGCGCCCATGGGGCCTGCCGTGAAGATGAGCCACGGGCATCGGCTCGGTCGGCCCGTCGAGACGGCATCGGCGATGAACTGATCCTGCAGCGATTGCCGGCGGGCGACATACTGGCCGTGGTACTCGAGGTCGAGCCTCTCCCGTATGCTTTGATACGGTCCCACAGCCTCGCCCAATACTGCCGAGTAGTTGGCCTGGGTGCTCTTGGTGAAGTCGTAACACACCTCCACCTCGAAGGCGTACGTTGTTCTACGAAGCCGCAAGCGTGTCTTCTCCCTGATCTGAGTCGGCGCAACCTCGGAATCAACCACATTCCATTGGCCCTCAAGGACCTGCATCTCCGCCTCGAGCGCCATCCTGCCCGCCACCACCTCCTTCCCCAGTGCAGCGTGCTCGAGCGCCTCGTCCATATGCCCACGCCGTTTTGTCTGCACGCCCAGTCGTCGAAGACAGTCTTTCCCTTGCCGACGGCTGGGGCCCACCTGGGGGCTGACAATCGGAGGATTTCGGAGCGCCCCTTGGCAAGTCAAGGCAAGTCAATCCAAGGCAATGCATCCCGTCGTGATGAGCGCGACTCTCGGCTGTGTTCGGACTGACCTTTGCTACTGTCGAGCGCTTTTCGGAAATCACCAGGAAGCCCTGAGGTCGACGACATTGGTATGCTGGCCGTCGCCGCCAATGCCGCCCAGGCCGCTCCTCCGCATGCCGGAATGGACGAGGTCTTGAAGGATAGGATCGCCGGTTCGCTGTGGGGTCTGTTCATCGCCGATGCATTGGCGTCTCCCACGCACTGGTTCTACGGAGGCGACTCCCAGGTCAAGAGGGCATATGCAGGCGGCATCCGAGGCTACGTGAAGCCCAACGAGACGTGCGAAGGGTCGATCATGAACAAGAGCAACACCGGCGGCGCCGGCCGAGGCAGCAACCAGGGCGACATTATCGGCACGGTGATCAATCACGGCAAGAAGAAGTACTGGGCGCCGGGAAAGAGCATTCACTATCACTGCACCCTCGACGCTGGTGAAAACACGCTCGAAGCGCAGCTCGTGCGTGTGCTCATTCGCGGCATGGCCAAGAATGGCGGCGTCTTTGACGCCGATCAGTTCCGCGAGGACTACATGAAATTCATGCAAACTCCGGGGTCGCACAACGACTGCTATGCATCCACGTGCCATCGGATGTTCTTCGAGAACCTCGTCAGCCACGGCAAGCCGCCTGACAGGTGCCCGAGCAACGACCAGCACAATGTCGACGCCATCGATGGGCTCGTCCTCCCAACGGCTGTCGCACTGGCAACGGTGACTGAGCCGATGGCGGAGGCCGAGGCTGCTGTGGCCCGTTGCGTCGGAGTGACGCGTCGCTCGCCTGCGCTCGAGGCGTATTCCGCCGTGTGGGCGGGCCTTCTGCGCTCCATTGTCGCGGGCGAGCCCCTCAAAAAGGCCACCTTCAATGCGTGCTCGCGCCACCCTGCCCTTGCGTCCGCGGCACGAGAGATATCCAGTGGTACCTTCGATGCCGTGGTGAGCTGATATCTGCAGCAGAGCGTGCCGTCGGCGTTCGGTCTTGCCTGCGCCGCCGACACGCAGTTCGAAAAGGGCGTGCTCCGCAACGCCAACCGAGGCGGCGAGAACGTCCACTCTGGCTGCGTCATCGGCGCGATCCTCGGTGCGCAGTGCGGCTACAGCAATCTGCCAACCCATCTCGTTACGGGGCTCAAGGACTCGGCTGCCCTGCGCGAGGAGATTAATGCCTTCGTCGCCGCGGTCGCAGCTCGCACAGCCCCAAAGTGAGCCCACAGCCAATCCCCACAGGAGCTCTTAGAGACCTTCAGAGGCAGATTATAGGGGTTGCCTAATCAGGGCTGCCTCGAACGCATGGTACGAGAGGAGATAGGATGACGCCACGAGGGCCAATCGGCTCCAGCAGCCGCACCTCGGGAAGGCTGACGAGATGTCTCCACGTGCGTGTGCGCGCGAACAGCAGAGTACGGAGCGGATCCGGAGCGTTCATTCCGGAGTGTGTTCGGAGCGGTTCCGAACTTTGTTAACCCGGCCTGGCGTGGAGGAGATCCCGCGGGCCCCGGTCGGGGCGTGGGGGGTGCACTCCACGTAAGCGTTTGTGTAGGATGTCTATGTTCACGTCTCGGCTCACGTCTGACCTTCGCGGCCCGACCCGCGCCAACGCGTAACGAACGCGTCGTGTCGCTGGTGGGTGCGTGGGTCCGCGCGGTGTAACATGGCTTGTTAACTGAACTGTTGTAATTTGTACGCGATGTCCCGCCGCCCCAGTGCGGTGTGTACTGACGGTGAACTGAGAATGCGCGACACACTATCGCGACGCGACTATCGTATGGTGTATGGAGGATCGACAATCTACATGACGTCTTGACACACTAAAGGAAACATTACAGGCGTATAGCCGAACGCAGGGGGTTGTTGAGACCAGACTTGAGACGAGTCAGGACCCTGGGTTCTGCACCAGTGAGGTCCAGAACCCTGCGAACGGGGGGAGAGCGAGAGGCGGACGCAGCACCGACGACATTGGTAACGGCATTGGCGGCCGCTCGATGACTCAAGGGGGGGCTGAATGTGGGGCTGGCGATGGTGGGGTTGGTGGGGAGGGCGGTGGTGCCGGCAGGGGCGGGGATGGATGTGGATGTGGCGATGGTGGCGAGGGCGGTGGTGGTGGAGGAGATCGTGGAGATCGTGGAGATGGTGGCTGTGGTGGCGAGGGCGGCGGTGGGGGTCATGGTTCGGTCAGTAGCGAGCTTGGACCGATCCACCCCCGAGCATCTAGCGCGTACAGACTCGCGTCTCGTTCGCGACAGTCTCGGGCTGTCCTCTGACCGCCTCTGCTGACCATCCGAGCAGAGGCTCTGCTGGCCATCCGAGCAGAGGCTCTGCTGACCGTCCGAGCAGAGGCTCTGCTGACCGTCCGAGCAGAGGCTCTGCTGACCGTCCGAGCAGAGGCTGTCGGGGTCCGACGGCTGTTCATGGACCCTGGCGGAGACGCCGCCGTCGGCGCGCGACGACACCCTCTGCTGTCCGACGACACCCTCGGCTGACGAAACCCTCTGCTGTCCGACGACACCCTCGGCTGACGAAACCCTCTGCTGTCCGATGACACCCTCGGCTGACGAAACCCTCTGCTGTCCGACACCCTCTGCTGACGAAATCCTCATCTGTCCTCGGCGCATTCGCTCCCGTCGGCGCTCGAGGAGCTGTTGCTGCTGGAGCCGCTGCTGCTGCTGCTGGAGCTGGAGCTGGAGCTGTTGCTGCTGGAGCTGCTGGAGCTGCTGGAGCTGCTGCTGCTGCTGCTGCTGCTGCCGCTGCTGCTGTTGCTGCGGCTGCTGCTGCTGCTGCGGCGGCGGCTGCGGCTGCGGCGGCGGCTGCGGCGGCTGCGGCGGCGGCTGCTGCGGCGGCGGCGGCTGCGGTGGCGGCTGCTGCGGCGGCGGCGGCTGCGGCGGCGGCTGCTGCGGCGGCTGCGGCGGCGGCTGCGGCGGTGGCGGCGGCGGTGGCGGCGGCGGCTGCGGTGGCGGCTGCTGCGGCGGCTGCGGCTGCTGCTGCTTCTGCGGCTGTGACTGCAGCTGCTGTTGCTGCTGCAGCTGCTGCTCCTCGACCTCCAGCCGCCGGATCTCACCAAAATTCTGCCGCCACACCTGCTGCTGCTGCTGCTGCTGGAAGAGGTCTTGGGCCTCTTTCTCACGATCGGATTTCAGTTTCTCCGTCAGTGTCATGCCCTCGAAGGCGCGCCGCGGGTCACGACTCTTGTCATAGCCTCGAAGCGAGGCAAGCATCACAGCCGTGCTAGCTCTGGCCAGCTTCTTCGAGACAAGATTCGGCAGCCCCATCTCGTCGCGAATGAGGGCGAGGAGGCCGCCCTCGCCCTGCCGCCACCGGCGCCACGCGCACCTCAACAAGTGCCCAAGGCGCGGCGGGTACCGATCCGGATGTGCTGCGATCAGCGCATTCTCGGCATTCTCTTGAATGTAGCCCGCGGCCACCGCACAAAAAATCGAGAGGCCGAATGGCAAGTTCTGGGCGAGTGCGCCGGGCAGAGTTTGGCCTTCGACGTATGTCCAAAAGACGAGGTGGAACACCTGGCTCACAAAGTGCGAGATGTACGCGAGATTGAGCAGCGCGGAGACCAGGCGGCGGGTGCTCTGAGGCAGGTTGAACCACATCGTCTCGGTCGGCCGTCCATAAAAGTCGAGCCCTGGGGTGGAGGGTCGTCGGCTGAGCCACGAGTGATGGAAGATGGAGATGCGCCACGGCACGGGTAGGAAGTTGATGTACGAGAAGAGGCACACGAACCCCTTGATTGAGCCGTTGAAGACCCACTGGTTCACAGAGCAGTGGCTAATTGAGCCGTGCGGCACGGGAAACTGATTCGGCTGCAGCGTCTGGTTGAGCGCCGCGGCGGCCGTTAAGCACGCAGGCGACATGATCTGGCCGCCGTTCCGCACTCCAAAATAGAGTCCGAACATTGCCCAGGCGATCACGAAGACAAAGCTGATGATGAGCACAATACAAGTGAGGGCCAAGCCGATGAAGAGCTTCGCGATCCGCCTGCCGCATAAGACTTTCAACACGCGGTCTCGGGTGCGCTCGAAACACGTCGCATCCCATGGCGCTCGGACCGACACCGCCTGCAGAGTCGAGAGAGGGTTGGACACCGGCTGGCCTAGCTTGAGATAGCTGCCGTAGCGCAAGAGGCTGCCTGGCACTTCACCTTCTCTCCGAAGCATTCTCTCCTTCTTGAACAGCTGCCGCGCCAACCGACCCGCGTTTCTCTCCGCCGCGTTTTTCTCCTTTTGAAGCTGACGGACCAACCGGCCCTTCTCGGCGGCCTGTATCAAGGCGGCCGCTTTGGCTTTCCGCAGGTCTTCGAGATCAGCGATCTCAGGACCAGGAAACGAGCGCACGTTGCGACGAAGTTCCGGCGGCGCTCGAAGGGCAGCGGCTTCTGCGGCGGCAACAATGCTCTGGCTCGGGCTGGATGGTTTGCGGAGCTCTCGGCTAGGAGATAAACCTGCAGCGGTTCGTACGCTGCGGCTCTCAGCGGTGGCAGAGAAATTCTCGTGCAGCGAGCGGTCCGTTTGCGGGCTCTGCGTGATATGCGCCGCGGAGAGCCGCGAGAGGTGGGCGAGCAGCTCCTGAGTGTGAGCATCCCGTGACCGTCCCGAGTCCTGGACGAGGTCGCCGATCTGCTGGTGCGGCAACTTCTCATCGTTACTACCTGACGCAACCGCCGATCCGCGCTGCATTCCGGCGGCGGCCCGCGACTGACGGCTCCGACTGCTCGGTTCTGCTGGACCCCCGCCCTCCGCCATGCCTGCAGGCAGAGAGGGCCCAACGCACAAACTCGAGCTTTTCAATTTCGGGGCCTCACTAGATGCAATGTGGTTTCGTCGCATATGGCGATTCAGTCCATCCTGGTCAAGAAAGGAACCTTGATTCATTTTCAACGGTCCAAATTGAGTGACTGTGAAGAATAGCTGTGTACGCGATGCGGGCCCTCTGGCTGCTCGCGCCGCTCACAGCTCCGCTAGCCGCTGCCCGCTCGCCGCTCGACGGTCAGCGCATCGAGTTGCGCCACGTGGACCCGTGCGTCCGACTGCTCAACGCGACCGGCACCATCGGATGCGCCACGCGCAGCAGCGGCTCGCTCGCGCCGCTGCACGTCCTGCGCAGCGACGCGGACCTGGCGGCGCTGCTGCGGGCGCCGCCCGAGGGCGGGATGGCCGTTGCGCTGGCCGCTCCGCTCTTCCACTTGACGACGCTCCGCTCGCTCGCCACCACGTTGGGCGCCAAGCTCGATGGCGTGCTCGTGCTGGACGCCAGGGCCATGCCGGCGCAGGTGCCGTCGCCCGACCTGGCCGTGCCCTTGGGCACCGAGACGCAGCCTCGGCATCCGTGGAACGCGGCGGGCACCGGCTTCTCTCACGAGCGCTTCCCCTTCGCCATCGTGCTCCTCGGCCTGGTCGAGAGTGCCGCGGTGCTCATGCACGGCGTCCATGCCGGCACCAGTGTGGGCAGCGGCAACCGACCGCTCGTGGAGTTGCGCTACCCGATGAGCGCGCGCGGCGACGCTCCCAGCTGCCTCGCAAGCGAGACCTGCTTGCCCCTCGGCGGCCAGAGTGTCTGGGGCTCCTTGGAGCCGCGCACGGCGCCGGACACTGAACTGCTGCGCTTGGGGAAGCCTGCTGTGGCTCTCACGGCCTCGCTCGACGCGACGGGATTCTTCCACGAGACGGCGCCCGGCGCCAACGCCGCCGTCGCCTCACTCGTGGCCGTCCTCGCCGCCGTCGATGCCATCGTCTCGGACCCCGCGCTCGCGTCGCAGCTGGGCTCGCTGCCCAACACGGCCCTCTTCTTCCTCTTCACCGGGGAGGCGTGGGGCGAGCTCGGCTCCCGCCGGCTGCTGACCGACGTGCGCAACTTCACCTGCGCGACGCCGCACGCGCCGCCGCCGCCGCCCAGCGCCCCCTCGGGTGCGCCGTCACAGCGCCCGCCGCTGCCGGCGCCAAGTTCTTGCCAGGTGCGTCCTCCCTCGAAGTGCTCATCGCCCTAATGGCCACTCATGGCCTCTCATACGCCTTGATTGCCTCCCTCATCAGGCTCCATTCAAACGCGACTTGAGGTTCCTCGAGCTGCGCGAGCGGCGGCTCACGACGCTAGTGCACGTGGGGCCGATCGGGGCACGCGAAGCTGGTGAGGAGCTCTTTATTCACACGTCGGCCGCCGCCACGAACGGCGCGACCAACGGCGCGGCGGAGGCGTTACGAGCGGCGGCGTCGGCGGCTCCCGTGCTGTCGGCGCCTTCTCTGCAGGTGCGCGATGCGACGGGCGCTCATGGGCTACCCTCGCGCATGCAAGTGCTCAGCACGGCGCCCTCCGCTCCCCCCACAGGTGCGCGATGCGACGGGCGCTCGTGGGCTACCGCCCGGGGCGGCGCGCAGTTTCGTCGATCCGAAGCTCCAGCTGCCCAACTCGGCGCTCCCCTCGGTCGCCACCCTTGCGGACTTTGAGGACGCCTACCATGGAGGTGGCCGTTACGGTTCCCACTTCGATACCATCGACGGCCTCAACGTGTCCCTCGTGTGCGCGGCGGCCACGGTCGCGGGACGTGCGTGGTGGAGCTTGGCGGGTGGCACTGGCACCCTGCACGCGAACTGCTCACTCGTGGAGGAGTTGCTCCACTGCTTGCTGCCTCCGGCGCGCCGTGGCGGCCGTGGCGGCGGCAGCGAAGGCGGCGAGGCCGGTAGCGGTGAGCCGGATGCGGCCGACGGCCACGGCGGCGGCGAGGGCGGCGACGTGCCGTCGTGCGCGCTCGCAACGGCGCTCGGAGTGGAAGGCGACCTGACGACGCACTACGCGGGCGTCTACATTGCGGCACCGGGCTCCGTCCGTGTGTCCGCGACGGCGCGATTCGCCTCCGCCTTTCTAGAGCAGCGACTGACAACTGCCTGCGAGGCGACCGGGCTGGCGCCAACTGCCTCCTGCGAGCCTTCCATCCTCATGCACGACGCGTACCCAGCGGGCATCGAACGCGACCCAAGCACTGGCCGTTGGCGGGTCACCGATCCCGACGAGCCCCTCTGGACCGAGTCCAACTGGCCCAACGAGATGTACGCCTTCCTGTACCCGCACGGGGCCCCTTCCACAGTCGAAGGGCTCGCCCTCCTCGGCGTGGGCGCGCTGGGTGCGCTGCTCACCTACGTGGCCACGCACGTCAGCCGTTATCAGTACAAGAATGCGTACAAGCGGCTGTGATGGGCGCACTGAGCGGCACGCGGGCGCCTGCTGCAGCTCTCGCCGCGGCCTCAGCATCGTTGGTGTATAGGCGACTGTGACCAAATCAGTCGTGTGTACGTCGCCAGATATGACAAACGTACCTCGAACGCGACACGCTACACCCGTCGCCTACGCCGCGACGGTATACTATCGACGCTCGTGTTGACGAGATCCAGATTGGTCACAGCCTCCTCCGCTCCAGCCCCAGGGGCGGGGGAGCCAGCATTCGAGCTGGAAAGTTAGGGCGCGTGCGCGCCGTTCACGACCAACGTTCACACTCCAGACCTCGTTAACAGCCCGTTCACACTCGCGTCGTCTGTCCGCTTTTCCTCCTTGTGCCGTGCGTCGGTGCGGATCGCTGCGCGGCGGGCAGGCGCGCGCGCGCGCGATCGCCGCGCGCGCACCACCGCACCCCCTTCGCACACGGAATCGATCGAGTCCGCTCAGGTGCTTTCTTCCACGGTGCCCGCGGGCACTTCTGCATCTCAGGGAACACACGCCCTTGCCCCTACACGTCTCCCTTCGTCTATCTCACGAGTGTGGATTCTTTTTGCGTTCCTACCGCAGTCGCGCGCCGCCGACCAGTCCGCCTCCTTCCTCTCCGCCCCCGCGCGCTTCACCGCCACGTGACTGCCCAACCCTGAGACCCCGAGCTGGGCTGCCTCTCTCGAGGGCATGCGACTCTCCGTTTGCGATGAGCTTCGGAGCCACACGCCGCACGCCAATCCCCTCATCCTCGCGGCACGCTGTTGGCTGTTGCTTGTCTGCGTCGAGACCCTTGACGCGCCCTTCGAGCTTGCAGCCGTGTGTGGCCCCATATCTCCATGTTGCCGAATACACATGCCGCCAAAGGCTCTCTTCTCTCTTGTTCGCAGGATGATCGCAAAGCTCATCAACTTTGTAGCGGAGAAGACCAACGCCCACAGCGGCACCATCCGGTCGGTGGTATTTTCCCCGGACGGGACCAAGATCATGTCGGGATCGGCTGACGGGACGATCAAAGTCTGGGATTTTGGTGCGTCGGAGCCCTCAAAATCGCCCCTCCTTGGCAAAAACTGACGCCTGTTGGCTTGTCTGGCAGTCAAACTGGAGCAGCTCAGCGAGAAGACGAACGCCCACAGCGACCACATCACGTCGGTGGTGTTTTCCCCGGACGGGACCAAGATTGTGTCGGGATCGGCTGACAAGACGATCAAAGTCTGGGGTTCAGGTGCGCCGTGAGCCCTCAAAATCGCCCCTCCTTGGCCAAAACTGATGCCTTCAGGCTTGTCTGGCAGGCGCGCTGGGGCTGCTGAGCGAGAAGACGAACGCCCACAGCAGAGCGGTCACGTCAGTGGTGTTTTCCCCGGACGGGACCAAGATTGTGTCTGGATCGGTCGACCGGACGATCAAGGTCTGGGATTTTGGTGCGCCGGAGCCCTCAAATCGCCCCTCCTTGGCCAAAACTGACGCTTGCTCGCTTGTCCTGCAGACAAAGTGGAGTTGTTGAGCGAGAAGACGAATGCCCACAGCCACTGGATCACGTCGGTGGCATTCTCCCCGGACGGGACCAAGATTGTCTCGGGATCGCGCGACGAGACGATCAAAGTCTGGGATTCAGGTGCGCCGTGAGCCCTCAAAATCGCCCCTCCTTGGCAAAAACTGACGCCTGTTGGCTTGCCTGGCAGTCAAACTGGAGCAGCTCAGCGAGAAGACGAATGCCCACAGCGGGGACATCATGTCGGTGGCGTTTTCCCCGGACGGGACCAAGATTGTGTCGGGATCGGGCGACCCTACGATCAAAGTCTGGGATTCAGGTGCGCCGGAGCCCTCAAATCGCCCCACCTTGGCCAAAACTGACGCTTGCTCGCTTGTCCTGCAGACAAAGTGGAGTTGTTGAGCGAGAAGACGAATGCCCACAGCGAATGGGTCATGTCAGTGGCGTTTTCCCCGGACGGGACCAAGATTGTCTCAGGATCGCGCGACAAGACGATCAAAGTCTGGGATTCAGGTGCGCCGTGAGCCCTCAAAATCGCCCCTCCTTGGCAAAAACTGACGCCTGTTGGCTTGCCTGGCAGTCAAACTGGAGCAGCTCAGCGAGAAGACGAATGCCCACAGCGGGGTAGTCACGTCGGTGGCGTTTTCCCCGGACGGGACCAAGATTGTGTCTGGATCGAGCGACCAGACGATCAAAGTCTGGGATATGGTCAACTGGTCTCGCAAAGACCATTTGATGTTCAATGGTACCACCCAGCGATACGTCTTGCTGCTGCTGTGGCTGAACAAACACGGCATGAAGTTTCCTGATGATGTGCTTGATCTGCTCATCGAAGCTTGCTTGCAAAGCAGGTGAGAGGTGGGAGGGGTGACAGCGGCCGGGAGCGCAGCTGTTCACAGCCGTTTCACACAGAGTCAGTGCTTTGGGGAATTTTCAATGCGGCAATCTAAGCCTTCCCCAACCACCCACGTGACCGCCACCAAGACGGTCCGCTTTTCAGAAGAGGCGGTGGTCACAGGTCGAGGACGACAGGGAGCGTGGGCGCCACCACCTCGAGCTCCCACGCAAGCTGGGGGGCCCGCAGTAGCTCCTGCTGGTGCTGCCGCACACATGCCGACGCCTGCGCCGACCGCTGCAGCCGCCGTCGCCTTCACGCAGCAGGACCCGATCGAAGCAGCGGCCGCCCGCTGCGACGACTGGTTGCGCGCCCACGACCTGCAGCCGTCGGCTGACAGCACCGGGCGCCGGTTACGGTTGCATCATGGTTGCACCGACATCGAGGCCGTGCGCAGTGCGGCGATGAACGCAGTCAGCCGTGCGCTCGCGCTGGCTGCAGATGGCTTCGTCAGCCCGGAGGAGCTCGGCGACGAAACGGTCGACGAGGCGGCGTGCCTCGCCAATGACGCACGCCGGCACGAGGCGCACGCCGCGCTCGAGCAGCTGCGCGACTTGGGTGTGGGCGAGGAACATCTCCGCGCCCTAAGCACCCTAAGCACCCTCACCAGTTGGGAGGAGCTGCGAGGGGAGCTGCTACCCATGCTGCACGAGATGATCTTTTACGCGACGGTCGGCGCGACCGAAGCCGCGCGGCGCAAGGCGCCGTCCGCGAGCTCGTATGGCGCCACGCTCCGTTGGCCCGTGGCGCTCGGGACGGCGCCTCGAGGTTTGTCGGGCCCCTGTGCGCTCGGGACGGCGCTTGGAGTTTCGTCGGGCCCCTGCGCGGTCGTTGTCGTGCCGCGACTGGAGGAAGACGTGGCGTGGGTGCATCGGCTGCCCGCGGGCGTCGACTTCCACATCATGCAGCGCTCGGGCGTGCTGCAGCCCCAATTTGCACCGGAGAAGCAGACTGCGATGGTGGCGGCGGGCGCGGCGGCGGAGGCTGGTGCAGCACCGCCGAGCGCATCGCTCGCGCTCGTGGCTTTCTGCAGCAAGCGGCCGAGAATGAGGACTTGATCGAGGCGCTGCGCGATCCCGATTTCGCGCGCCAAGCGGATCTCGTTGTCACGCACGACAGGGCGGGTACGAATGGCCTCACGAATGGACCTCTGATGGCCCTCTGATGGCCCTCTGATGACCTCTGATAGACCTCTGATGGCCCTCTGATGGCCCTCTGATGGCCCTCTGATGACCCTCTGATGGCCCTCTGATGGCCCTCTGATGGCCCTCTGATTGGCCTGATTGGCCTATGGTTCACCTATGATTGACCTCTGATTGCGGTCGCTGAGCTGTTCTGGCAGGTGATGGGCCTCTGATTGCTTCCCTCATTGCATGCAGGTGATGGGCCTCTGATTGCTTCCCTCATTGCATGCAGGTGATGGGCCTACAGTACAGAGCGCCATCGTGGCACGGCTGCGCAAGCACGCACAGCGTGTGATGGACTTGTTACGCGAATGGGATACCGACCGGTCAGGCACGATCTCGAAAGGCGAGCTCGCTGATTGCCCTTTGATGGTGCTTTGAGTACTTATTTGAGTACGTACGATTGCCTCGTATAACCATTTTTATATTGACTCGAATGCCAACCTCGGATTGCCTCCCTCATTGCATGCAGGTGCGTTACCTGCGCTCGGCGGCAGCTCCCCTGATGAGCACTAATGAGCCTCGGATTGCTTCCCGCATTGCATGCAGGTGAGCTCTACCGCGCCCTGTGCCACCTCGAGCTCGAGGTGACGGAGGAGGAGAGCGACCTACTCTTCGCGTCGTGGGACGTCTCGGGCGACGGCGCGATCGGATACACGGAGCTACTCGCAGCTCTCCACTCCGGCCGACGGTGATTGCCTCTGATAATGGCCTCTGATGACCACTGATGGCCTCTGATGACCTCTGATGACCACTGATGGCCTCTGATGACCTCTGATGGCTTCTGATTACCTCTGATTACCTCTGATGGCTTATGATGACCTCTGATGACCTCTGATGGCTTCTGATGACCTCCCTCATTAGGTACGATCGGTTCGTGCGTCGGCGTGCGCGCCCGCCGTTGCCGCCGCTCGTCCTCTGCGCCCCGGCCGATCCGGCGAGCTGGAGCACGAGATTCCTTGATGACGTGGCTCTCATGGCCGGTGCGGCGGCCATTGGACGGCCGTTGCCTCCCTTTGTGCCGTTGGGCGGCGCGCCGCGCTCGGGTGAGCGCCTTGTGCTCTGTGACGCGAGCATGCATGTGCTCACTACGGCGCCTCGCCTCCCCACAGGTGAGCGCCTTGTGCTCTGTGACGCGAGCGGTGCGCCGCTCCGCCTCTCTGAGCCGAGTGGGTTACCATGCCCACGACGACGCCCGGCGCTCCTTCCGATAGGGCCCCTCTGGCGAGCGGCGTTCGGTGGAAACGCCCACGACGGCGCCCATCACGGCGCCCATCACGGCGCCCACGACGGCGCCACCGGCCTTGATGGTTCTCGAGCGACGGGCGCCGTCTCGGGCGTTGGCTCGCCGCCGCCGCTGCCACTCTGGCTATGCTACACTCCGGGTGCGTGCTTCGGCGCCGTCTCGGGCGTTGGCTCGCTGCCGCCGCCTTGCATGCCCCGCCAGCATGCGTGTGCTCACTACGGCGCCCGGCCTCCCCACAGGTGCGTGTTTCGGCGTGCCGCGTGAGGGGGTGCTGCGCGCGCGGGGGGACGAGTCGGCCGCAGCGTACTGGAGGCGTTTGCGAGGCGTGCTGGCGGCGCCGAGGACGTACGACGTTGAGGCGAAGGGCGAGGCGTGGTCGAGATTGTGGCGCTATGTGTTCATGGGCGCCATGGTGGGCGCGTGATGTATGGGGGATTGAAGCGCAACCAACACGTTCACAGTCGAGTCCAGCGGTCACGTTCACAGCCAAACGCGTGAAAGAAAAGCAGGTTGTCCCGAAAGAGGCAGTCAGGGTCAGGCGGGTCACAATCTTTCCCGACTCGCAGCCGCCGATTGGCAGCAACTCCCTCTCCTCTCGGTTCCCTCCGGGATCGCGGAGGCGGCGGGATGCCCGCCAATCGCAAGGCGCGGGCTATCTACGACTACGACGCACGCGCGCCCGACGAGCTCACCTTCAAACGTAACGACCTCATCGAGGTGTTCGGCCTCGATGAAGAGGATGAAGGGTGGTACAAGGGGAGGCTGAATGGCATCGAGGGGCTATTCCCGAACAACTACGTGCATTTCATGGAGGAGGTGCCGGCGCCGGCTGCAGCCCCGTCCAAGCCGACGTCGAGCGGTCCGATTGCGCCGACACCGCCGCCAACGACGCCACCGGCGCCGGCCGCATCCGGGCTGCCCGAGAGCGTGAAGGTGCAAAAGTTTGAGGCGTCGTATGCGCTGGCAGAGGTGCTCGGCCGCGGGCGCTTCTCGCAGGTGCGCCGGTGCACGCACACGGCGAGCAAGCGCAGCTGCGCCGTCAAGATCATGGAGCTGGACGATCCGGAGTTGGGTGCGAACGAAAAGGATGCCGAGAAGGAGATCCTCGCCGAGGTAAAGGTGCTGCGGATGGTGCAGCATGCGAACATCGTTGAGCTGCTCGAGACGATCAAGGAGGGCAAGCGCTACCATCTCGTGCTCGAAGATCTCGACGGCGGAGATCTCTTCGACCGAATCGAGCAGAATGGACCATACAAGGAGGAGGATGCGGCGCTGTTGATGCGGCAGGTGGTGACGGCGGTGGATTACCTGCATGCAAAGGGCATCGTGCATCGCGACCTGAAGCCGGACAACCTCGTGTTCACGACCAAGGCACCCGATGCTCGCATGAAGATCATCGACTTTGGGTATGCCGGGTTTTGCTCGGCGAGCGCGCCGCTGCGCGGCCTGTGCGGCACGCCCGACTACGCGGCGCCCGAGATCCTCACCTGGTGAGTACTGGCCTCTGATGGCCTCTGATGGCCTCTGATGGCCTCTGATTGCGGCGCCCGAGATCCTCACCTGGTGAGTAGTGGCCTCGGATGGCCTCGGATGGCCTGGGATGGCCTCGGATGGCCTCGGATGGCCTCGGATGGCCTCGGATGGCCTCGGATGGCCTCGGATGGCCTCGGATGGCCTCTGATTGCGGCGCCTGAGTTCCTCACCTGGTGAGTACTGGAGTGGTGATTTGCATGCGCATCGTTACGGCCGTGCCCTTGCCCCCTTGCCCCCCCTGCGCCCCCTGCCCCCCATTCCCACCCTGCCCCCCATACCCCCCCCCGCC